>Ga0335078_10000311_pt1 | contig 78153 bp, 62 predicted proteins | sample Lox_Sample_32_FD_206711 | JGI IMG/M metagenome (GOLD analysis project Ga0335078, IMG submission 206711) | Soil microbial communities from Loxahatchee National Wildlife Refuge, Florida, United States - Lox_Sample_3.2 | ecosystem: Environmental > Terrestrial > Soil > Wetlands | place: USA...
GGACTTCATCATGCGCGCGTTCCACAACGATCAGGTTCGCGACCGAACCGGTGATGGTCAAGTTCCCCGCCAGGGTGCTGGCCATAGCGAGCACCAGCCAACTGGTGCGCGGATTGCCGAACGCCGGTACCAGCGTCTTGAGCAGCATCACGGCGGGTACATTGCTGACCAGGTTCGACAAGACCGCAGTCACGACCGTAAACATAGCCGCGTTCTGCAGATTGAAGCGTCGTGCGACCTCAAAGAGATAACCGGTCAAGCCGCAGTTTTCCGCGCCGCCGACGATCAGGAACAGACCGACGAAGAATACCAGCAATCCCCAGTCCACTTCGTCGTAAACCAACTGCGGCTTACGGGTGCGGGTGATCAACATGAGCGCAGCGCCGATGGCGGCCATCATAGCCGGAGGCACGCCCGCGATGAAGCCGATCAACACCAGCACAATCACCGCCGCAGGCTTGCGCAACTCACGGGTTGAGACGTGCGGCGGCGTGTTTGCGGGGCCTTGCACTTCCGCCGGCGCAGAATGGTTGAGGCAGACTCGGGCGATGATCCACCAATCCAGCACTAGCCCCATCAGCGCCACTGGCCCCAGACGCCACAGAAAGTGACGGTACGCCAGCCCGGAGAACGACCCGATCAGCATGTTCTGCGGGTTTCCGGTGATGGTGGCAACACTGCCGATATTGGCCGAGGTGGCCACCGCCAGCAGATAGGGCAAGGGTTTCAGTCCAAGGCGGCGGGTAGCAGCGAGGGCGAATGGCACCATCACCAGGCAAATGACGTCATTGACAAGAAATGCCGAGAGCAAACCGGTGATGAAGATCACGGTGGGCAGCAGGTGGTGCGGTTTCAGAATGCCGACGATGTGCTCCGTGATCCACTCGAAAAAACCGGTGAGGTGCAAGTAACCGACCAGCAGCATCATGGAGAACAGCAGCACCACCGTGCCAAAATCAATGAAGCGCAGCGCCTCAGTGGCGGGAACAATGCGGAAAGCGACCATCAGCACCGCGCCGATGATGGCCATGCCGGGGCGGTCAATCTTCATCCCGGGCAGCTTGCCCAGGGCGAACACCAAATAGCTGACCGCGAACACGGCGTAGCCGGCGGCAACCTGCCAGTCGGCAAGACCGCCGGCGAGGACCAGCACCGCCGCCGGCAGGTAAGCGGGTGAACTCATGACCAATGCAGTGTACCCGAGGCTTGCGGCGGGTAGGGCTCGCAGCCATTTCCCGAGGAAACGGCTACAATCATTGGGCGGAGGCCAATATGACGGATGACGTTCCCGCATCTGCGCCGGCGAATGTCCCCGCGCCTGAAACCTCGCCGGCCGCGCAAGCGCCGCCGGAGGCCGCGCCGCCGCAGCCCACACAGATTCCCTTCAACATTGGCGAAGAATTCGGCACTTCGCGCAAGAACCTGCCGCCAGCCAAGATCGTGCTCATCGCCGTGAGCGCGATCATTGTAGTAGCGGCCATTGTGGCGTTCGTGCTGCGTCCCAGACCAGCCGCCAGCGGCTCGATTGACAACCTGGTCTGGAAAGACATTCCCGACCAGGGCTCTGTGATGGTGGCCATGAATCTCACCATCCGCAACCCCGGCAAGAGCGAGTTCAAAATTCGCGAGATCAAGGCCGACCTCGACACCAACGGCAATCGGTACACCGATGAACCCGCCGCAGCCGTGGATTTTGCCCGCTACTTCAAGGCCTTGCCGGGCCTGGACGAACACGCCATCGCGCCGTTAGATCCTCTGAAGCAAATCCCGCCCGGAGGAGAAGAGCAAGGCACGATTATCGTGAGCTTCCCCGTAGTGGGCGCGGCTTTCACATCCCGCACTTCGCTGAAGGTGACAATTTCGGCTTACGGCGAGCCGGTGCCGCTGGTGCTGACCAAGTGAGCCTTCGCGCGAGCCGACTTCGGGACCGCTGATTCACGCGGATGCACGCTGATTCAAAGCCAAAAAAATAATTAAGAAAAATAATCTGCGAAAATCCGCGTGCATCCGCGGCTTTGAACTTCTCGAGAGCTACTGGTGCTTTTGCAGGAACTTCCGGCGCGCCAGGTGAGTGTGCGCGGCGGGATTGATTTCGTCGTACTTGAGGCAGCTGATCGAGCCATCAACTTCGAGAACCGCGAGGGCCACATCGTGGTAGGTGCTGATGCCATGCTCGCGCAGGGCGCGTTCCAATTCGTCCATGCTGACATGCTCTTTGGCCATATGCGAAGTGATCACAGTGCCATCGTGCACCAACAGGCTGGGCTGGCCTTGCACCAGCTTGCGGAAGCGGCGGTTGGTGCCCGATACCTCAGCGATCAGAAAGTTGAGCGCCAGCAGAATGGCAGCCGCGGTCACCCCGCCCAGCAGCGAAGTATCGGGCCCGGTCATGGCGTTCTGCACGGAATTGCTGAGCAGCAGCAGCAGGGTGAGATCGAAGGGCGTCATCTGCCCGACTTCGCGTTTGCCGCTTAGACGGACGCCCAGCAGCACGACGCCATAGATGACCGTCGTGCGCAGCATGATCTGCAGAACCACATGCCAGCCGGGAAAGAACATAGGGTTCAAGCGCCTGTGCTGCCCGGGAAAACTTCAAGCCTCCACGGATTTACGCGGATTAACGCTGATTCAAAACCGGAACCAATCTCTTCTTGTGTTTCGATTCCCGCGGCCCGCGATGAAACTCTATTCCACCGGGGGCCAGCTCACTGCAGATTCCTCGCTTCGCTCGGAATGACAATCTGGTTGCGGCGCTGAAGTTGATCCAGCGCCTGATTGCCGCCTCCCCTAATTCGCAGTTATCGGCACCGGAGCATTCTTGGGCGTACTCAAATAGCCGGTGGCCTGCTTCTTGGTCACCGTCCAGACGACAAGCTCATACAGCATATGATCGCGGCCGGTGTAGAACTGAATCGGCTCAGCGATATTGCGGTCTTTCTTTTCGATGGTCTTATCGTCGGCGGTGACGTTGAGCGTGAACTTGCCGCGCTTCTCGTCGGTCTTCTTGAGCTGCAGGCTGACGGTGGAAATCGGCTGCGGCTTTGCGCCCTTCACCAGCGTGAACTCGTAATAGTTGCGGTCGCCCCGGTGTTTGAGGACCTCAAGATCCGAGCGCGTAGTGGCGATCAGGCCGCTCTGCACCCCCAGGTCGCCGATGGCGCTTTGCAGCTTGCCCTTGGTAGCTTCGAGGTCGGCTTTGGTAGCAGCAACATCAGTCTTCACGCCGCCTACGTCGGTTTTCACCCCAGCCACTTCCCCGTTCACCGCATTGATCTGCTCTTTCTGCTGCGCCTCCAGCCGGGCCTCGGCCGCGCGCTGCTGCTGCTGCAATTGTGCCGCGCGGTCCGCCAGATCTTTTTTGGTGATTCCCAGCTGCCGGGCCAGGGTTTCGGTGCTGGCTTCGGCTGAGTCAAGGCGCTTGGTCAGTTCGGACAACTTGGTGTCCTGCTCTCTGTTCTGCGCGGTCACCTTATCGAGCTTGCCGCTCAGGCTGATCAGAAAATACAGCGAGCCCGCGACATACAGTGCGGCCACAGCCAGCAAGATCCACTTGCCGATACTGCTCTGAGTTTCAGGTAGATACGCAGTTTCCGGTGCGGCCTCGTCTGCCATAAGGCTACCCCCTTCGGTTGGTTGATTGAGGAATCTGCATCAATTGTTGGGCATAGCGCAGCGGGTGTCAATTAGCTGAAGGGTGCAGCCGCCGAAAGACTTCAAAACGGCCGCAGATGGACGCGATTTCCGCTGATTCAAGCCTCAGAACATTTCGGCGGACCGCGCGGCCATCGCCGGCAATGAAACTCATATGATCTGAAGAATCTCGCGGCTGCCGGTGGACCACAGATCGGTATAGCCCTTCATCTTCTTGCGAAATGCCGGGTTGGTGGCGTAGTCCTTCATGCGGGCTTCAAATTCGCCCACGTTTTCGACTTCGTATTCCAGGATGACGCGATTGAAATCGCCGGTCAGATCAGTGAGCACGCGGTGTCTGGGACTCTTGGCGGAAGCTGCCGCTTCGTTTAACTGGGCGGCAAGTTTGCTGGCATTACCCGGCTTGGCGACAAAGCAATTGCGAACCACGAGCATAAGCAGGCCCTCCTTTGCGCCTGGCATCATACCTCAAGCCGGGGCTTTCTTCCTTCGTGTACCTTGGTGTCCTTTGTGGTTGCTTTTTCTCGGGAACCTAAAGCAAACCGCAAAGGACACCAAGGCACACGAAGGAAGGCTCGAAGGAAATCTTGGTGAGTAGGGTTCCTTCCTGGGAAATGGCATTCACAATGCTAAAATGCCATCATGGTTACCACCCTTAAGCTGGATAGAGCCGGCCGGCTAGTTTTGCCTAAGCCTGTTCGTGACGAACTGCAGCTCGAGCCAGGCGACTCGCTGGAACTGGAGAGTTTCGAGGACCGGGTTACTCTGCGCCCGGTGCGTGGAAGCGGACAAATGCATAAGAAGCGTGGTGTCTGGGTTTTTGACTCGGGAAAGCCCTTGTCGGCAGAGGTTGTAAAGGAAACGGTCCGCCGAGTGCGGGAGGAGCGCCATAGTCGGAACCTTGGAAATCGCCGATGAAGGTTTTCTTCGACACTTCCGTACTGATAGCAGCGGCCTTGGTGCAGCATGTTCACCACCAGGCCAGCTTTGCCGCCTACTCCGCAGCGGATAAGAAACACTGCGCTTGTGCCGCTCACAGCCTGGCCGAAGTGTACTCCACCGTCACTCGCCTGCCGGGACAGCACCGGGTAAGCTGTGAACAGGCGTTGGTCCTGCTCGAGGACATCACCCAGCGACTCACTACTGTCGCTCTCGACGGGAAAGAGTACTGCTCGGCGATCGCCGCCGCTGCCGGAGAAGGCATCCTCGGCGGAACTGTCTATGATGCCCTTCTGGCTCACTGTGCCCTGAAAACGCGGGCGGACGTCATTTACACCTGGGATGTTCGCGATTTTCAGCGGCTGGGCCCTGAGATTGCAAAACGCGCGCGGACGCCCTGAAGCATTTTGGCCCAGATCAACCCGAGCCAAGCGTGGCCAGAAGTTGATCTTTCCTGCGTGCGGACCCTTTGGATCGAAGCCCGTCAGAGGTGCGAACATGCCAAAGCTCCTAATTCAGAACTACGGTCTGTTCGGAGAAATAAGTCTTCTGGGGCAAACAAAATAGTCAGGGCCACCTCAAAGGTATCCGGGCCGGTAACCGTACATGCCACCAATTGACTTCAGAGAACAGCAAGGCGTCTACGTTCTGTGCGACGATAACTTTCGAATAATCTATGTCGGACAGGCTGGCTCAAATCAGAATCAGCGTCTGTTCATGCGCCTGAAACAGCACTGCAAGGACAAGCTAGCTGATCGCTGGTAGCGCCAAGAATCATCCTCGATCAAACCGAGGCAATTTTGATAAGCGCAACCGAACCGCCTCTTAATCTGCAGGGCGGCAGATTCGGTAGGCAGGTGACGCGATACCTGCAATTTCAAGAGGGAGACGAGCTAAAGCCAGACACTGAGGTTATGGTTCGCGATATTTGGAAAAAGCTCGCAAAACCTGGGAAATCGCGGACATAGGTAGGTCCGCCAGCTGGGAAGTCGTCCGGCGGGCCGCGCAATGAAACCAGACCTGTCCGGACTACAACGCTACCTTTCTCAACCGCAGCGAGTTCACAATCACCGAAACTGAACTGAAGCTCATCGCGGCCGCTGCCAGAATCGGGCTGAGCAGCAATCCAAAGAACGGGTAGAGCACGCCTGCGGCGATGGGCACGCCGAGCGAATTGTAGACAAACGCGAAGAACAGATTCTGGCGGATGTTCCCCATGGTGGCGCGGCTCAGCTTTCTGGCGCGCACGATTCCTGCCAGATCGCCCTTCACCAGCGTGACTCCGCCGCTCTCCATGGCCACGTCGGTGCCGGTGCCCATGGCGATGCCAACATCGGCCTGGGCAAGGGCGGGCGCGTCATTGATGCCGTCGCCGGCCATGGCGACGACGCGGCCTTCTTTTTGCAGCCGCTTCACCACCGCAGATTTTTTCTCCGGCAAAACTTCGGCTTCGAAGTCCTCGATTCCCAGGTCGCGGGCCACCACCTCGGCGGTTCCACGGTTATCGCCGGTGAGCATGACGATGCGCAATCCTTCGTTGCGCAGGTCGCGCACCGCCTGCGGCGTAGATTGCTTCACCGGATCAGAAATTCCTAGCAGCCCTGCAGCCCGCCCGCCCAGCGCGACGAGAATCACCGTCTGGGCCTGGCTGCGAAGTTCCTCCGCGCTCTGGGAAAATTCCGCGAAAGAAATGCCGAGAGCGGCGGCCAGCGCGCCGTTCCCGGCGGCCACCTGCATGCCGTTCACTTTGCCCTGCACGCCCTGGCCGGGCAAATAGTGGAACTCGCTGGCGGCGGCGAGTTCCAGCCCGCGCTCTTTTGCCACCGCGACCACTGCGGAAGCCAGCGGATGCTCGCTTCCCTGCTCCAGGCTCGCCACCAGGCGCAACATTTCCGCTTCGTCGCCTACGGCCTCAACCGTCACCACGCGTGGCTTGCCCTCGGTGAGAGTGCCGGTTTTGTCTATCACCAGGGTGTCAACCTTTTCCAGGATTTCCAGCGCTTCGGCGTTCTGGATGAGCACCCCTGCCGTTGCCCCGTGGCCCACGCCCACCATGATCGCCATGGGCGTGGCCAGACCCAATGCGCATGGGCACGCGATGATCAGCACGGCGACAGCATTTACCAAGGCGTGCGCCATGCGCGGCTGCGGACCGACTAAAGCCCAGACGATGAAAGTCACAACCGCGATGGCAATTACCGCGGGCACGAACCATGCCGCCACCCGGTCGGCCAGCCGTTGAATGGGCGCGCGGCTGCGTTGCGCCTGGCTCACCATTTGCACAATCTGCGCCAGCAGCGTTTCACTCCCCACGTGTTCCGCGCGCATGATGAACGAACCAGTGGCATTCACCGTCGCGCCGATCACGCGGCTGCCGGCTTGTTTTTCCACGGGCATGGACTCGCCCGTGATCATGGATTCATCAATCGAACTTTGGCCTTCTACCAGCACGCCATCCACGGGGATTTTTTCTCCGGGGCGCACGCGCAGGAGGTCGCCGGGTTGGACCTGTTCCAGAGGGATGTCGGTTTCACTCCCATCGCGAACAATTCGGGCGGTTTTGGGCGCAAGATTCAGCAGGGCGCGAATGGCTGCGCCGGTGCGCCTGCGGGCGCGCAGTTCGAGCACTTGTCCCAGCAGCACCAGCGTGACGATTGTCGCGGCAGCCTCGAAGTAAACTGGCAGCGCGCCGTTGCTGTTACGAAAAGTGTCGGGGAATATTCCTGGGACGAGCACCGCCGCCAGACTGAAGAGATAGGCCACGCCGGTGCCCATCGCGATCAGCGTGAACATGTTGGTGGAACGGTTCACGATGGACGCCCAGCCGCGCTGGAAGAAGGGCCATCCGCCCCAGAGCACAACCGGCGATGCCAGTAGCAGTTCAGTCCACGGCAGCCAGCCGTGGGGAAGCGCACGCCGCAACGGCATGCCCGGCAGCATGTCGGCCATCGCCGCGGCCAATAGGGGCGCGGTAAGCACCACGCTGACCCAAAAGCGGCGGGTCATCGAGCGCAATTCAGGATTTTCTTCCTCTTGCGCGGTGACCGTGCGCGGTTCGAGCGCCATGCCGCAGACGGGGCAGCTTCCCGGGCCCGGGCGCGCGATTTCCGGATGCATCGGGCAGGTGTATTCCACGCGCGTGGCGGGCCGCGGCGTTTCCGGCTCGAGGGCCATGCCGCATTTCGGGCATGGTCCGGGCTTGCTCTCGCGCACTTCAGGACACATGGGGCAAACGTAGGCACCGCGAACCGGCGCGGGAACCATAGGCTGCGAGTGAGCATGGGAACCAGGGTGAATGTGGGGACCTACGTGCTCGGTAGCGGCTGGTTGGGGAGCTGCGGCCGTTTGCGGATGAGCGGCGTCGCCCATCCTGCCCGGCGATGCAACCAGGGAGGGGTGCATCGCTGAATCTGCAGCCGGCGGCATCCCCAATGAGACTAATCCAGTGGCCGGCTTCTTCAGATATTTCTCCGGCTCGGCGGCAAACTTCTTCGCGCAGCCATCGCAGCAGAAGTAGTAGGTCTTGCCGTTATGTTCCCGGCTGTGTTTGGCCGTGGCGGCATTGACTGTCATCCCGCAGACGGGGTCATGGAACTCTGCGGCGGATTTTTCGGTGGTGGTCACGGTTGGTATGCTTGGTTATCCACACCTGACGGCATCCCGTTCTTCTGTAGAAGCCTACAAAACAGGATGCTCATTAGATTGTGACACGTCCGCCGCGGATGCGAGCCGGTGCGCCGCCGGAATCTTTAAGCTTTTCAAGTCTTTGAATCTTAAGCGAGGTCTGGCTCAATTGTAGTTCTTTGCGTCCTTAGCGTACTTCGCGGTTAGAAAGCCATTACCGCGAAGAACCCGAGGGACGCAAAGAAACCTGCCTGTTGTATCTTTAAGCGACGGAGAAACGGAGGAACTGCAAATGACCCAATTGGAAGTCGCCTACCACTACGGTGCGACGCCCGGAGAAGCCGAAATGCGCGCCCTGGACAATGTGCGCGAAGTGTATGGCATTCGGCGAATTCGGCTTGAGCACAAAGACCGCGTGCTGCGCGTGGAGTTTGATGCGTCCCGCTTGAAAGAACCTGTGGTGGCTGGGCTCTTGCGAGAGGCGGGAATTGACGTGAAGGATAGGCTCGCCCTGGCATAATTCTGTCCGGTTGGTTTCTAGGGAGTTTGATCTACCCTGATTGGTCGGCGGGGGAGGGCCGACTTTGAGGAGGGTCTGTTCGGGATCCGCAAATGCTTACGGCAGGGTACGGAAGAGTGTTACAAAAAAAGCAAGGGGCGCTCAAGAAAACCTCTGGCCGAAGTTTATTCTCGAGAGCGCCCCGTTGCGCGCCACTTCGTCTGGACTTTCATATTGCACCCCCCATGCCAACCGTAAGTGATTGAAAACACTAATTCAATGTACCAGTGAGTTGAGTAGTAATTGCCAACCGGCGGGAAAGATTTACGTTGGTCTCAACCCTAGCAAGCCACTTGCCGCACCATGAACGAAAAACGGTGCAAATCTTGTGGTTCTGCCGCCCTCTGGTATCTCTTCTCTAGTGCTGCTGGTTCGGACTGCCGATTGGGCGAAAAGTGCGCTGGCAAGACGCCGGGCCGTACGCAACTTTCAGATTGCGCCGGGTTTATACGATCAGGCCGACAATCTGCTCGTGAACAGCGCGCTACGCTCGGCGCGGGCCCAATGGGAGTAAACAATCCATCATGAAGAAGAAGGCGTTTGAAGATCAATCTGGTCATAAATTATTGAAGAACTTAGGCTTCGTCTCTAGCGGCAGTCACGCAAGAAATCGCCGTTTCGGGCTCTTGGCGTTGCTCGCGTCTCTCTTTGTCGTCGGCGGCCTCGTACTTAGAGCGGGGGCGCAGCAGGCTGATGGAAATCCACCCGGCGCCGTCAGTGCCGGGGGCAAGTGGACGCAGTTCACCGTGGTTGACACGATGACCTTAGCGAAAAGGGTGCGTTTTGTGCTCCCGGCCGACAATGCCAATGGGCCGGACGATGCGCAAATTACGCTCTTTTGCACCAATGGCAAGCTATCGCTGGCCGATTTTCGTCCCAATGCCCGGCTGGCGCCGCCCAACCGCCCCGGATTCTGGGGACAGCCCCAGATGGAAGTGACTGTGCGCGTTGATCAAAGCCACAGCAATCATGGCTGGAACTGGGTGAATGGGCATTTTCTCTCCATGGACAAAGGAACTACTCGCGAAATGATTGGCGCACAGGTCTTCAAGGTGGAGTTTGCCACGCCGCGAGGTCCGCAAATCGCGGAATTTTCACCAGCCGGGCTGGATCTGGGGCGGGTTGCTAGTGCTTGCGGTTTGACGCCCAAGAAGCCCTGACTCCTTGGCCGCTGATTCACGCGGATCTTCGCGGATACCAACACCAACTGTCATCCCCAAGCGACGGGAACAGCGAAGATCAGCGTGCGCCGGAGGAGTTGAGTAGTGGTCACTTTGCGGACTTTGCGGCCTTCGCGGTTGGATCCTAAACGGCCAAGTGCGCGAAGGACGCAAAGAACGCCACCGGCCCTGCATCAGCAAGTCCTGACCCACTACCGGGAGTTGAACCTTCAGCGCGGCGTGGCCCGGGCAGTCGTATCGTGTGGGTTTAGCGGCAGGTCCACAGTACTCACTACCGAAGGGTCGTCGCGCAGCTTGATATAAAGCTGGGGGCCCGGCGGGTGAGGCACGTCGATGGTGGGATCCACCGAGCCGAGCGGTATGGCAACGCTTTGAGTAAATTCCTTGTCGGTCGCTACCGAGTCAATCAGGAAAAGATTCGATCCGGAGAGGGTGCAGGGCTTGTCCATACTGCTCGGGCAGTGAAGCTGGGTGATGGCTGGAACGCGCACCAGGGTCGCAAGCGGTTGCCAGTCACCTTTGGTTCCGTCGCCGAGAACGGGGCGGAATCTTAGCGGACCAAAGGCCGATGCGCCGAAACTCTTCAGAGGCTCAATCTGCGCCAGCATGTTCTGCGGATCCTCCAGGACAAGTTCGCCGCCATCCAGGCTTAGCAGGACGTTGAACGAGCCGTCCGCCGCGCCTACTTCAATCTTTTCGCTGCGCGGAAATGCGGCCGGAATTTCACTCTTCAACAGGAAAGAAAGCGTGCCGTCCTGCGGGACCTCGCTATCGCTGCCCAAATGAATCGGCGGCGCGGGATCAACTGTCTTTCCGGCCTCCGTCTTGCCGCTCTCCGGCGTCTCAGTGTCCGCCTTGGTGGGTTGGGCCTTGGGGATCACGGTCTTGCTTACCAGGGCAACTTTCGGGCGTGGCGCTTCAATCGCCACCGGCAGATCGAGCGAGCGGCCGTCAGCCAGCGCGACGTGGGCGGTGAGTGATTCTCCCGAGTGAAAGGCCGTAGCCGCAGCGTCGGGGCCGGAGAGCTTCAATTCGTCTCTGCCGTCGGCGCGTGACAAACCGGCAGGGTTGAAGTGAATGCCATTGAGTTCAAGACTTGCGACCTGATCCAGGCGGGTTCCCTTCAAAACGCCTTCATGATCGCCGGCGTTGATGGTGAAGCCATCCAGATGGCCGACTTCTGCATATGCGCGCAGCCCAAGTTTATCGGGTTCTGGCAAGCCGAACTGTGTCACGAGCAGGGTGAGCGGGCCGCTTTCTTCGTTCTTGAGTGGGACCTGGATTTCCAACTCGCCTGGCTTTACCGCTTTCCAAACTGCTTTCAGTTCCTTTCCTTTTTCATTCTTGAGCGTGACGTGTTCTACGCAGGCCGCGCTCTCCGACTGCAAATGAAGCGTATCTTCGCGGCCTACAATGAGCGCGGTCTGCTCGCCGGGAGCGACCGTCCAGGTCAGCGGCCGCGGGTTGCGGAGATGAAAACTGGGGCCGTCGAATGGGTCAAATCCCCAGTGCCCGGCGAGGATTCCAGTGAGGTCTACGTCGAGGTTGGCGCCTTGCTGTTTTCGTACCTCCTGCAGTTTGTGCTCATCAATGACAAACCCTCCGCGACCCGGGTCGGCAGTGGCGGGCAAATCTATGTTCTGCCCCGTCTTGTTCTTTATCCGCAGGACGAAATCGTGTCCCAGTGACGAGGAGAAAACCAGGGGTGCGCCCTCGACCGGAAGCACCAGCGAGGGATTGCCCGCACACTCCACCTCGTGGGGGTTCACTGGCCGCAGAGGGGGTAACTGTGCGGCTTCCACCGCCGGCAGCCCAATCACCAGCACCGACATCGGCTTGTGGAACGAAGGCGGGTTATTGAGCTTCAAGTTCAACTCTTCCTGCTTGGGAACGGCCAACGCCGGGATGTATTGATAATCGGCGGAGTGAAAACTTTCCATCATTCGCGCCACATCCACGATGGCACCAACGTACGGGCTATAAATGCCGCCGCCCGCGATGCGGGTGGTGCTCAGTTGGCCGATCAGATCGGAACCGGGCCCGGTGGTGAGCTGATTCACCATGGACTGGCTGTGCTCGTCCTGCAGAACCAGTTGATCGGTGTTCTGCATGAGGCAGGACAACTGCTGTTCGGCGGGCTTGTGGAAACAATCCTGGTCGAGCTTGATGCTGAGGCTTCTCGCCAGCAGAACGGACCGGTCGTGCAGCGCCTCGGGTTCGTTGTTGGAGGTTTTTTCGACGGCCTCCAAATAGGTATCGAGACGGGAACGATCGAGGCTGGCCCGCTCCAGGTCCTGCGAGGCCCGCACGAAAGCGCCGGGTTTGCCGCGCACCGCAGAACGCAAGCTGCTGAAGTCTCCGCCGGTCTCCGGGGCCAGGAAGAGCAACGCCTGTTCGGCGCCTTGCGGTACTGTGATAACCGTGCCTTCCTCGCGCGTCCTTTTGCTCCAGGTCTCGACGCGGATGAACCAGTCTTCCGGCGGCGGATTTGTCGCCCCACGCAGAAAGGCCGCGATCAGCAGGTAATGCACGGACTGCGAATCGGGGAGGGCGGGGTGAATCCATAGCCGGTCGCCGGCCCGCAGATTGGGGACTTCAGAGATCGGCAGGGTTTTATGGTCGCGCGTGACCCTGATTTCCACCTGCGGCCCGGGTAAGTCAAAGGCCGCAGCGCCGCCCCAGCAGAAACCCGCAGTGGCGAAGACTATGAGTAGCAGATAGAGATAATTCCTGGCAGATCGCATAAATGTCTTGATAGGACGGCTGTGGAAAACCCGACCCTCTGATCAGAATTGGCCAGTAATCGGCGTGCCCGGCGGAGAAAAACGGCACGTTCCCGCTTACCAGTAATAACCGCTATGTTGCAATTTTAATCGTTGCCGCCGCTTTTCGCACCCCTAGAAATGCTGGTGCGGGTTCCCTTCGCTGGGGACAGGCTGCCCCCAAGTGTTTACTCAACCCGGGGCCCGCCGCAGAACTCCGTGTCACGCCCGCATGGCGTGAACTGCGCGCACAAAGCCGAAGGCAAGCCCGCGTCTTCATTCTTGCCGCTAAAACTGCCGAGAATTCCACAGGCGTTCGCCGAATCCGGCTCCCCATGCGGCATTTGGACCAGTTAACATGCACAGATTCATCAAATCTTTACTTGACTTCCGCGGTGGACGCCACTAGTTTGCGTAGGTCGAGTGTGCACTCGGCGAATTTCGCTGTCCGGTATTCTTTCGTCTCCCTGGAAAAAACAAAAAAGAAAAAAAGGTGAGTCAAATGAAAAAAGCAGCTCTCTGTGTGTGTCTTGTGACGGCGTTGGCAGGCACCTTATTCGCCGGCGAAGGCCCGGTCCCCAAGGGCGTTCGGCATCTCGATCACATCTGGTTCATCATGATGGAAAACCACGGCTATGGCCAGGTACTGACCAATCCGAATGACCCGTTTGTCAATCAATATGCCCAGGCCGCCAATCTGGCGACCAATTACTTCGCCGTCGCCCACCCCAGTTTGACCAACTATCTGGAAGTTAACGGCGGCTCGAACTTCGGCGTGCTGAACGACAACTCTCCTGACTGGCATGACGCCAGCTGCACCAATAACCTCGCCTCCGCCACGACTTCCTGGGACAACGGCATGGAGCCCGCCATCTGCCCCATCTGGGGGACCGGCACCGACGCCGCCACCCCGGCCCTCGACTTCACCAACGAAACCACCGGACCTCCAGGAGAAATCAATATTGACGGCACCACGTCCATTCCGGCCGCCACCAACATTGTTGGCAAAACCATCGCCGACCAGTTGGCCGAGCACGGCATGAGCTGGAAGAGTTACGAGGAGAGCCTGCCGTCGACGGGCGCCGATCTGGTGAATAGCAGCGATGGCGTGTTTACCAATAACACTGACTTTAGCTCCATTATGCCGACGCTCACGCCGCCGCTTTCATCGAGCGACATGGTCGCGTTGTATGCGGTGAAGCACAACCCCTTCGTTTACTTCCGCAGCGTGCAGGAAGGCGAGAACCCGCACAGCAGCCTGAAGAACAGTGCAGGGTTTGTGGGCGCACATGGTCTTTACGCCGATCTCGCATCCGGCCATGTTCCCAATTACTCGTTCATCGCACCCAACCAGTGCGATGATCAACACGGACAGGGAAATGCCGGTGCACTCTGCAACTATGATCCTAATGATGACGGCACGCAGGCTGGCTTGAACCCGGCGTTGATGTACATGGGCGACGTTGCCATCCAGCGACTGGTGACGGCGATCCACAAGTCTCCGGCGTGGCGCAACGGCCGGAGCGCGATCATCCTTACCTGGGATGAGAACGACTACAGCCTGGCTCCCAACATCAACCAGGTTGTTTTCATTGTGGACACCAACTACGGCGTACATGGAATGCAGAGTGGCGTGCGTTACACGCACTTCTCCGCGTTGAGGACGATGGAAGCGGCGTTCGGGCTCCCCTGCCTGAACCATGCTTGTGATGACGGGGTCAACGTGATGTCGGACCTGTTTGCCGGAGGCGACCACAAGTAGTTTGTTCGGCAGTAAAGCAGAAATGCATCGCCGTTTGGCTGCGCCAGGGGTAAGTTGCCTGACGCAGCCAGCGGCGATTTTGTTTGGTTCGACATGGTCCTGCCCGCTGACTGTCTTCTTACCGCGAAGGGCGCAAAGGACGCGAAGAAATTCCTTCCGCTGAATGCCTGCGCGGGCGTCCTCGAGATTGGCCGGCATGCATTTCTTGACAACCCTGCTTCCCTGCTGGCATGATTCGCCCCTGTCTTACGCGCCTTCGTTGATTGTGTTCGCTCGGCCCCGGGGTCTGGGTTCCGTTTTCTCAGCAGGAAGGAGTGTTGCAGCCGCCTTGAGGCGGCCTCTGGCCAAATGGACGGAATTAAGATCTCTATCCGCCAATCCGCCGATTTGCCCCAGCCTGCCAAAGGGGAACGCGGCCCGCGCGTTACGTTGCAGGCGGTCACGCTCGAACCAGCGCAACCTGCCGACGATGTTTTTCTGCTTGAGGTTTACGCCAGCACTTGCAGCCAGGAAATGGCGTTCGCCGGTTGGTCCAGGGAACAGCGTGGGTTGTACCTCGGAATGCGTTATGAGGCGGAGCGCCATTCGCGGGCGCGCGCATTCCCGGAGGCCGAGTATTGGATCATTCGGCGCGACGACGTCCCCGCCGGCAGCATGATCGTAAGCCGCAGCCGGGGCGAAGTCCTTCTGCTCGATCTGGCTTTGCTGCCGGAACACCGGAACAAGAAGATTGGATCGTTGGTGATGGCCTCGCTCATGGAGGAGGCTTCGCAGAGCGGCAAAGTTGTACGCCTGCGTGTGCAGAGTTCCAATCCGGCGCGGGATTGGCTCCATCGGGTGGGTTTCGAGGTAAGTGGCGTCGAGGGCGGGTTTCTGGAACTGGTCTGGCGTCCTCGGGCGGACTGAGGTACATGCCGGCCCGACAGGGCGCGGGCGGGCGATCGAAGATCGAATTTCGGCCATTCTGTGCTACTATCCCGGTCTGGTTTTGGCTCTACCTGCGAGGTTCCCATGGCGACTCCGCTCCGCCCCTTAAACACAGGTGAACTTCTCGACCGCACATTCTCCCTTTACCGCACACACTTTTCGCTGTTCGTCGGAATAGCAGCCCTGCCCCACCTGGTGCTGCTGGCTGACCAACTGCTGGGAGTTGCGGTGCGCGGCGATCTGCAACACTGGTCGGCAATTGCCATGACGTTTTTCTGGGGCATGGGAACGATAGTCGTGACCATCCTGGTCGCGGCGGCCGCGCAGGCGGCGACCGTGATGGCGGTTTCGCAGGTCCATCTCGACCGGCCCGCCGGGGTGATGGATTCGTTTTCACGGGTGAGGGACCGCATCCCCACCGTACTCGGCCTCAGCATCGTGATGGGACTGGGCATCGGCCTTGGACTAGTTCTGTTGATTGTGCCCGGGATTATCCTCGCCCTGATGTGGTCGCTGGCGGTTCCGGTTGCGGTCCTGGAGAACAAAGGAGTAGGGGAATCCATGACCCGCAGCTCCCAGTTGACGAAGGGAAATCGGGGCCGCATTTTCGTCATCTGGCTTCTGTTCTTCGCGCTTACCATCGCGGTTACGCTGTTGCTGCAATGGCCAATCACGCTGGCGGCCGCTGCCCTCGCCGGAGCGGAGAACACGGCACGGGTCCTGGTCTGGACGCAGGTGACTTCGGCTGTAGTCAGTTTCATCACCCAATGCCTGGTAAGCCCGCTGGCCACGATTGCTTTTGCTCTGGTCTATTATGACGAGCGGGTGCGCAAGGAAGCCTTTGACCTGCAATGGATGATGACCACTCTGGATGGGAACCAACTGCCAGTGACTCCGGTGTAAATTTATTGCACGATGGCGTGGCGCACGATTTGCATTGTTCTCATCGTCTCGCTTGCGGCTTGGTGTCTCGCCGACACGAAGGCCGGCAGCGAGATGACCCCGGCTGAATTTGGGGCGGAGCTGGACAGGCTATTGACGTCGGTCCAGCAATCCAAACGAAGCGGCCCACAAACCGCGGAATTGGTGCACAGCATTCCGCTGACCTGGAAGGTGCGTAGCGGGCAGCAGACCATGGATATTTCCGCTGAGTGGCTGCGGCGGGACCTGATCAAGACTACCGACGGCAACGACCCAGATGTTGAAAGAAACATAATCGAGCGCCTGCGGGCTATGCGGGCCGAGCTTGACGCCTACCAGAAGCCGCCGCGCGATGTAGCGGCTGAGCGGAGCCGTTTGTCCAGCATTCTTTCGCGCTCGGAGTTCTGCGACATTCACGGGCCCACCTGGACCGACCGGTTCCGGCAATGGCTCCTGGAGCATATCGTGAAACTCCTGGGGCGGCTGTTCAGTTCGTCGGCCATTCCAACCGTGGGGAAAATCTTCATTTATTCACTGATGGGCCTTGCCGTGTTGGCGCTGGCGTTCTGGGCATATCGCAGTTTGCGGGCAAACGAAGGTGCCGAGCAAGTCGTTCCCGATACGCGCGCTATTTCGGCGAAGGAGTGGACCATCTGGATGGCTGAAGCGCGCGAGGCGGCAAAGCGCGAGAACTGGCGTGAGGCCATTCATCTGGCCTATTGGGCGGGCATTTCGTTTCTGGAAGCGCAGGGAATGTGGAAGCCTGACATTGCCCGCACGCCCCGTGAATATCTGCGGCTGATGCCGCAGTCCAACGAACGGCGTCCCGTGCTCGCCGCGCTGACGCGGAGTTTTGAGATCGTTTGGTACGGAAAGCGGAATGCGGACTTGCAGGCCTTCTCCCAAACTCTGCAGGAATTAGAGAAACTGGGATGCAGCTTAAACTGACCCGCACCGACCGCAGGCTGCTTCTGGGGGCGAGTATCGTCTTCGCGCTGCTGGTGGGCGGGGCGGTGTTCTTTGCCGGCGGCCAGGGCTCGAAGGCGGAAGTTCCCACCACATATTCTTCAGGTTCAGCCGGCGCCAAAGCGGCCTATTTGCTGCTGCGTGAGTCGGGTTACAACGTGGTGCGCTGGGAGCGGCCGCTGGACGAACTGCCCGATCCCGCCGGGAAGATACTCGTTCTCACCGATCCCCAAGAAGCGCCCACCAATCAGGAGCGCAGTCATCTCAGAAGTTTTATCTCTGAAGGCGGGCACGTGGTGGCGACCGGCATGTTTGCCGAGACGTTTCTTCCCAGGTCTTCCATCGGCCCGGATTTTCTTCGCGGCATGACCTGGGAAACGCTGCAGCCGCTTGCGCCCTCCGGCATTACGCGGGCGGCTCCGGAAATTACGATGGCCCCGGAAGCATACTGGGATTCAACTTCCGTGGCCTTGCCGCTCTACGGCGATCACGATCATACCCGCGTGGTGAAATACAACATTGGCAAAGGCGAAGTGATCTGGTGGGCTTCGGCAACGCCCTTGACCAACGCGGGATTGAAAGCCTCCAACAATCTGGAATTTCTGCTGGCGTGCCTGGGCGATGGGACAAACGAAAACAGAAAAGAAATTCTCTGGGATGAATATATCCACGGATACCGGCAGACCATCGCCGCTTCAACGTTTCATTCGCCGGTGATGTGGATCTTCCTGCAATTGGGACTGCTTGCGCTGGCGGTGCTGGTTACTTTTTCCCGCCGCAGCGGGCCGATCTTCGCACCCGTTGCCCCAAGCCGCCTTTCGCCGCTGGAATTTGTGCAAACCCTGGGAGGGCTTTACGGCCAAGCCAACGCTTCTTCCGTGGCAGTGGAAGTTTCATATCAGCGTTTCCGTTATTGGCTAACGCGCCGGCTGGGCCTGGCAAACAATGCGTCGGCGGAAGATTTGCAAACCGCGGTCCGTGAGCGGCTCAATTTCTCCGCCGAAAATTTCGCCACCACCCTCACCCAATGTGACATGGCCCGTTACAATCCTTCCCTACCTCCGAAAGAGGCGCTGCACCTGGTGCAAACACTGGATGACTATGCAACCCAATTGAAATTGTTTCGCGTTTCGCGCAAGGAGAAAGCCTGATGAATGCCGTCCGGCAGTTGGTCCAGCACGTCCGCAACGAAATGGGCAAAGTGGTGGCGGGCCAGGAGGAATTGCGCGATCAGTGCCTGATCACTTTGCTTTGCCAGGGACATGCGCTGCTGGAGGGCGTGCCCGGCATCGCCAAGACTTTGGCGGTGAAAACATTGTCGCGGCTGATGGGGCTGGACTTTCATCGCGTGCAGTGCACCTCTGACCTCATGCCGGCCGATATCGTCGGCACGAATGTGCTAAACATGGCCAACAGCACGTTTCAGCTTCACCCCGGGCCGGTTTTCACGGACCTCCTGTTGGTGGACGAAGTCAACCGCATGCCGCCTCGCACCCAGGCGGCGCTGCTGGAGTGCATGGAAGAACACCAGGTAACAATAGACGGCACGCGCTATCAGCTCTCACCGTTTTTTGCCGTCTTCGCAACCCAGAATCCCATCGAGTTCGAGGGGACGTATCCGCTACCGGAAGCGCAACTTGACCGATTCCTGCTGAAGATTCGCGTTTCGTATCCTGCGGCCGCTGATGAAGTTCGCCTGCTGAGCAACGTGCAGGCCGGATTCGAGCCTCGTGAACTCGACAAGATGGACCTCGCGCCAATCCCGCAGGGACTCCTGCAGCAGGCCCAGCAGGAACTGAAAGCTATCACCGTGCAGGAAGCGCTGTTTCAGTACATCGTGCAAATCGCCCGCCGGACGCGGGAATGGCCCGCACTCTCGCTCGGCGCTAGCCCGCGCGCCGCCATCAGCTTGATGGCGGTTTCGAAAGCGGTAGCGGCCATGGATGGGCGCGACTACATCATTCCCGACGATGTGAAACAGGCAGTGCCTTCGGTGCTGCGGCATCGCATCATGCTCAAGCCCGAGGCCGACCTCGAAGGCATCACCCCGGAACAAGTGCTGCAGGATGTGGTGCGGGCGGTGGAAGTCCCCAAATGAGCGATTTGAGCCTGGTTCCGGATACGGTGGAAGCGCCCGCGCGTTCCTACAAGCGCGTGGGCGTGGCTTTCGGGGACCGATTCTTTCTTCTGCTCCTCATGGGATTTATCTGGATGGGCCCGGCCTTCGTGGAGCGTCGTTTTGTTTACGCCATGCTTGGATGGGACGTTTTGGTTTTGCTGATCTGGGTTTCTGATCTGGTGGGGCTGCCGGAGCCGGGGCAATTGAAGATTCGGCGGACGTGGCGCTCGCCGACTGCGCTTTCGGTCGCGGCCGAGGTTGAACTTACGCTGATCAATGAATCGCGGCGAACCGTGCATGCCCGCGTGCTGGATGCCGTCCCGCTGCAATTGCGCGCGGATCCGCCGCAAGTCGAGATCACGGCGCGGGGGCAAAGTGAAGGCGCGAAGAGCTACAACATCCTGCCCGGCCAGCGCGGCGAAGCGAAGCTGGGCAGTGCGTACTTGCGCTATCAGAGCCCGCTGCGGATTGCCGAGCGCTGGGCGGTGGCCGCGATCGAGCAAGCGGTGCAGGTGTATCCCAATCTCGAGGAGGCAAAGCGGCACTCCATTTACCTGCTGCGCAGCCGCCAGATTGAGATGGAAAAACGCCATACCCGCATTCGCGGCATCGGCCGCGAGTTTCAGAGCCTGCGGGAATATCGCGAAGGCGATGAATACCGCGATATCTGCTGGACCGCCGCGGCCCGGCGCGGCAAATTAGTCACGCGGGTTTATCAGATTGAGCGCAGCCAGACAATCTGGATCGTGATTGACTCCGGACGGCTAATGCGGGCGCGCATCGGCGCGCTTAGCAAGCTGGATTACGCCGTGAACGCCGCGCTCAGCCTGGCCCAGGTCGCGCTGTATTCGGGCGATCGCGTTGGCCTGTTGGCTTATGGACGTGGGGTTCGCCGGAGGCTTCCCGCAGCCAAAGGCAGCGCGCACCTGCGGCAACTGATCGAACAGTTGGCCCAGGTGCGTGAGGAGACCTCCGAGGCCGACCACCTGCAAACCGCCGGCCGCCTGCTGACTGATCAGAAGCGCCGCAGCCTTGTGGTTTGGCTCACTGATCTGGCTGAGACGGCGATGACGCCGGAAGTAATCGAAGCGGCGTCTCTGATGATGCCGCGGCACTTGGTGCTGTTCGTGGTGATCGGGCAGCCCGACCTTGGCGAATTGGCCTCGCAGCGGCCGGAAGACGAAGATCAGATGTACGAGGTTGCAGCCGCGCAGGAAATTGTCCACCGCCGCGAATTATTGTTGGCGCGCCTGCGCGAGCGCGGCGCGCTGGCCATGGAGGTAAGTTCAGGGTCAATCTCGCCGGTACTGGTGAATTCGTATCTGCGGATCAAGGAAAGAAACCAGCTCTAAGCCCGCGTAGGAATGCACCCTGAGAAACAAGTCAACTGAGAACCGGGAACTGACATCTGAGAACTGCTTTTCACCCAGAATATAGGCGCGGGACTTGACTCAGGGGAGGCTGGAAACGCCGGGACGCGCGCTTAGATCTTTGCTATCTCACCACCAGCACTTCCCTTACATTGTCGCGGGCAAGAAAGAACTTAATGGAAGAGAAATCACGAAAGAGGTTTTCAATATGCCGGTTGTTGAAGACGCGCTGTAAACGGAACCCGGCGGAATTCCCTGCAACGTGCTGCGTGTCCGGCTTCGCGCCGATGTGCTGCATCTCCAGCGTATCGCTGCCCACAATGTGGTAACGGTAGCAAGGAGCATCCGGTCCCGCCTCCCGCGTGTGGAAGAATGCCAGCAGCACCGCCCCCGGCTTGAGCAGGGTCCACAGGCGGGCGATCACCGGCTTCACCAGGCTTTCATCCATGTAATCAGCCAGGTTCCAGAACAGAACGATGTCGAACTGGGACGCGGAATATTGAAGATTGTCCGCCAGAAACCGCTTTTCATCCAGCACCGGCTTGCCCTGATCATCCAGCGCAGGCAACGACGGGTCGGTGGAAGCTTCCAAAAGGTCCTCGCTGTAGATTCTGTGGCTGCGTTCGGTGAGGTAGCGAATATTGGCGGCGGAGGTTGAACCCAAGTCGAGCACGCACAAAGGCTCCTCCTGGGCCAACAGCTTGGCCAGTTCCCCAAGGCCGCTGCTGCGGCGAGTGAGCCGTTGCGTTTTTTGGAGCGTTGCCGTTTGCACTCCGGCAGCGCTGGAGGAACTGCGAAAGAGTTTCATGGATTATAGGCGACGAAGAGGCGGGTTTCTCGCCTACCACATACAAACTGCCGTACCTCTAATATACAGCCTGCGGCGTTCGAAGGGGCGCTTCTTTCCACACTTTTCGGCACTTGCAGGCCGTGCGCTCAAGCCTTAGCCGCGGCCTGGGCTCCGGGCTTTACGCCTTCTCTCTGCATGTCCACCCGGCCTTTGAAATAAGCTCCCTCTTCAATGGCCATACGCTGCGTCTGAAAGTCCCCAATGGCAATCGCCGACTTCTTCAGCTCGGCTCGTTCACTAGCCTGCACACTGCCTTCCAACTTGCCATTCACGACTACGCCTTTGGCGGTCACGTTGGCATGCACTTGCCCATTGGGGCCGATAGTCAAATTGTTGCCCTGCAAAAGGATGGTTCCTTCTACCTGGCCATCCACATAAAGGTCCTCGCTGCCTGACAATTCTCCCTTGATGATGACCGACTTCCCAATATGTGCAAAATCTGAGTTCTTCGGCGCTCCGTCCATGGTGTTTATCTCCTTGGGTTCAGACGCACTGCTACGGCAAAAAGGCAGGAAAACTGGACTGCCCAGTATATTATTACGTTTTCGGCGCAGTCCGCAGAGGAAAAGTCGGGGGAATCATTACGGATGGAACCAGTGCGAACTGCGGCCTTTACCCGATACACGGTCCCAAGCGACAAGATAAACTGAGGTTCATATGCAGCCCGTTCGCTTTTGGCTCAGTGCCATTGCGGGAGCACTTTTAGCCACCCCTCTGTTCGCCGGCCCGCCTCCCACTCAAACCGAACCCGCTCCGTCGGTGTCGCCGGTGGAAATCGTCCGCCAGGCGGTGCAGAGCGAGGGCGCAGCGCAGAACTCTCCTGCCAAGTACATGTTCCGCGACCGCAAGCAAACTCCGCACGGATCGCAGACCCGCCTGATGGCAGAAACGGTCAATGCAATGGCGGCTTTCACCATCGCCTACGATGACAAGCCGCTCACCCCTGAACAGCGTCAGGCGGAATTGGACCGCCTCCATCACTTGTGCGTGAGTCCCGACGATCTCCGGCGAAAGCACAAGCAGGAGTTGGACGACGCCGATCGCGTCGGCCGCATCGTCAAGGCGCTGCCTGAGGCTTTTCTCTACCACTACGCTGGCACCGAGACCGGCCGCGATGGCATGGGGGTTTCAGGAGCGCCTCTGGTGAGGCTGAACTTCCGCCCCAGACCAGATTACGACCCGCCTTCGCAAGTCGAACGTGTCCTTCTCGGCATGGAAGGTTACATCCTGGTGGATGCTGGCAGCCATCGCATCGCCAAGATTGACGGCACTCTGCAAAAAGATGTGAGCTTCGGATGGGGCATCCTGGGCCACCTCGATCGCGGCGGCCGCTTCGTGGTGGAGCAAGGCCGGATTGATCAGGGCGCCTGGGAAATCACCCGCATGCAACTCAGCTTCACCGGCAAGATTCTTTTCTTCAAGAGCATCAACATTCAAAGCACCGAAGTCTTCAGCAATTTCCAACCCGTCCCCAAGGACTTGACCTTCACCAAGGCTGTGGACCTGCTTGTCGAGCAGGAATCCACGTTCGCCGAAAACGCCCGCCCGGGAGATCCCTCAGCCAGAAAACCGTAAAAGACTGGTCTCTCCGCGCCCTCCGCGGACGTTCTCAGCGCCCTCTGCGTTCCAAGGTTTCGCATTCGCCGTGAGAGCAGAAATGCTGCAAGCAAAATAACGGGCGCGATTCTCCTGATTCTCGCGGGTCTTCGGTTAGAATCGCTTTGCCTGAAATTCCGCGGCAGAGGCGAACTTCCATGATCCGCTTTGGAATTCTCGGTTTCGGTCTTCATGCAGCCAAGCGTTTGATGCAGGGTTTTTCCCAAGCCAAGAACTGCCGCGCCTACGCTCTGTCGCGGCGCGACATGCTGAAGGCGCAGGCATCGGCGCGGCAATTCAATATTCCTTTGGCGTTCGACTCCGCCGAGGAACTGTGCCGCTCGAACGAAGTGGATGCCGTGCTGGTGACCACGCCCAACTCCTGCCACGTCTCCGACGTGCTGCTGGCGGTGAAGTACGGCAAGCCGGTGCTTTGCGAAAAACCCATGGGCAACAGCGCTGACGAATGCCGCCGCATGGTTGAGGCCGCGCGCCAGGGCAACGTGCTGCTGGGTGTGGCGCATATCTTTCGCTTCGATGTGAGCGTGAACCGGTTGCGCGACCGCGTGGCCGCTGGGCAGATTGGCAATCCGGTGTTCGCCCGCTCGGAGTTTTCTTTTCCTGGAATGCACGGCCATCCCCGTGCCTGGCTCAATGATCCCCAGATCGCCGGCGGCGGGCCGATTGCCGATATTGGAGTCCACTGCATTGACACGCTGCGTTACATCCTGCAGGACGAAGTGCTACGTGTGAGCGCCCGCGGCACTTACGACGAAAAATTTGGCAAAGTGGAAACCGCGGCCGCGCTCACCCTCGAATTTTCGCGCGGAACGCTTGGCCTGGCGCCGGTTTCCTATCGCGCGGAGTATCGCACGCCGCTGGAGTTGGTTGGTGACGCCGGCGTTCTGCGGGCCGATGACGGCCTGAATGTAGATAAGCCAGTGACCATCCGGCTGCTGCGCGGTGGCGCTTTGGTCGAGAGCGAAACTGTTTCCAACCAGCTCGCTTACGGATTGCAAGTGGACGCGTTCGCCGAGGCGATCGAGGGCAAGTCGAAGTTTCCGATTCCCGGCGAAGAAGGCTGGCAGAACCAGGAAATTCTGGACGCCGCCTTTCGCAGCCTGCGCAGCGGAAAAGCCGAAGCAGTGCCCAGTGTAGTCGCGGGCGTCCCCGCCCGTGCGTCAGTCGCGTAGGAATTCGTGCTCACCACAGAGAGATAGAGTCACAGAGAAAAATTAAGGGGCAAGAGGTTCTCGGTGGCTCTGTGTCTCTGTGGTAATTGAGAACGACGTTACTATCTCGGCGGGATGCCGCGGGCTTGCACGATCGCCCAATGCCACTCCTGATCGGGATGGAGCGTCACGCCCAGCGACTGCCGGAACACCGATGTGGTCAGCGGCGCGGCCAATCCCTTCAGATGGTAGAGCACTGTGATATCGGAGCGCTTTTCTGGTGCCTGCGCGCCTGGCGAGTCTCCGGCGGAAGCCGGGCGCAATTGCGCCGAACCGTAATAAGCGGCGCTTGTGTCTTGCGGCCGCAGGATGGTCAAGCCAACCGTAATTTCCCTGATCTTCCAATCGGTGCCGTTATACACCGCGACCTGCAGCGTGTCTCCGCTGATGGTGGCCGGCCCGTCCAGCTTGGGAATTTCTGCGACCGGAAGGTCCAGGATCGTAGAACTATCTGCACTCTGCGCGTCGCCCGCGTTAAACGACAGACTGCAGGTTACGGCGGGCCCGGAGACCTGCGCGTCTTTGCCGCTGCCTCCAAGGAAGAATTTTATGTCGCCCTTGGCGTGCTGCTCTTCTGCCTGCTCTATCACCTTGTCCATGTTGTCGTTGTCAATAACGACGGGTGGGTCAGCGGGCTTCGGCTTGCTTTTGCGCAGGGCGCGGGCAATGTCGCCCAGAGGAGTATCGGTATTGTCCTGGGCGGCGAGAGACAGGGGGAGGGCCAAGGCCGCGAGCAAAACAAACACCGGCAAAAACTTTTGGAGCTTCACGATGGTGGGTCCTCAATGCTGTGTTCAGGATTCCTGCATTCATTGTGAGCCACACCACGGGGTACTCTCAAAACTCCAAAGTAATGGGAAGTCCGCTGGCAATGAATCATGACGGCCGTAATGGGGAACGGCAGCAGCATGTGGAAACCGAAGCGAAAGAATGCCCTGATTCACAATTGTAAGGAGAGAAAGACGAGCGGAAACCGGATAGAAAGAAACCTTAGTTGTAGACCTTTGGAGAGAATTGGACTGGAAGGTCCGAGGGGCGCCAGACAAAGTGGTGCGCAACCGGGGCGCTGAATGTCGAACCTTCCAGATTTGGTTACAACGCTTAGTTACAACAGGCCAGAAATACGCAGGCGCGCAACGGGGTCTATCGACGCTTCCACTCTCACCGGTTCCCTCCGAAAAATCCAGCGGGCCACGGCGAACCCCACTGCTGCATAACAAAAGTGGATAAACTTCATGTCCCCATCCCTGAGCCGCTGCGGCGCTGCAGCGGAGCTCTTAGGGGGAGCACCCAAGCACTCGCCTAAGCTATCAAGGAAGGGCCGGTCGGTCAACGCACGGCCGTGCCACAGACATGGCACTAAAGTGGTGCCTGAAGGGCTTTGCCCAATAACCCTATGATAGCCCCTACTTTTTGGGCAGGACACAGGGTTTTTGGGCAGGAAAGAGGGGATTAAAATCCTCCCTATTTTGACCAAATCTGTCGGTTTGGAAGAATCAGGGAGTGGTGTTTCTCGAAGTTGCTATTCAGGGTTCGACCATCTCGTACTGAGCATCTGTACGGGCGCGTCTAAGGGTAGTCTGTTTGCCATGACGGGATTTCATACGGTCTACGTTGACGACAGCGGAACCGATCCAAAATCCAATATTGTCTCTGCTGCCTTCTGCGTCTCAACCGTGGGGAAGTGGAAGAGTTTTGAAGATAGCTGGTCAAAGATAGCAAAACGATCTGGTTTTGAACTCAAGCAGTTTCACATGACGGAATTTGCCGCGTGCCGAAGTACCAATCCGTGTAGACAGTGCTTGAGCGGAAAAACTAGTACCAAAGACCACCCTTGGCAGAGGTGGTCTCAGACCAAACGCGATAGCGTTCTGAGGCAAATGGCTAAGGCTATTGTTAGGCATTGCGAGTGTGGATTTGGTATCGCGTGTACTAAGAAAGATTATGACGAGCACGTCAAAAATTCCCCTGCTCGGTCGGTAGCTAACGAACCAATAGGAGACCAGCACTTCACATTTCCCTTGCAAGTATGCGGCGGAGAATTGGCCCGGTGGAGAAGTGCTAATCGTATAAACGCGCCGCTTAAGTTTGTGTTTGATTTGCCAAACGATGCGGAAAAACGCGAGATCGTAAATGTGTTTTTTGCGGCTGCACACAACAGAGAAAAAGACCAAGATGGAATTGAGCAGTGGTTTGAGACCGACGGGATATCTTACGAAAGCAAGAAATCGGTTCCGCAGTTGCTAGCTGCGGATATGCTGGCGTGGGCTATCGCAACATTGAGAGCACGTGAGGTATTCCGTACCGGAAGAAACTTTGAGTTGTACCAAGTCGCCGATGTTCTGCTATCGAGTGAGCACATAAAACTAGGGCGAATTGAAAAAGACACGCTGGCTAAATGGGAACAGAAAACTTTATTAGAAGCCGAGAACAAGCCCCTCTCTGCCGTTCAACAAGATTGACTCCAAAACACAGGATCAACTCCAAGCTCGTACATCTCATGAATCAAGACAACCAGATTGTGGCACAGAACCTTGCACAGAGTCTCGTTGACCATCGCGGTATCGGTCTTTGAGCGAAGCGAATCTCCGAACTTGCGTTTCATCATAGAGAATGTGGATTCGACGTTTGACCGTTTGTGGTAGTGCTGTAGGAATTCTTCGCGGTTGTACATGAAATAGTGGTACATCTTCTGGTAGCTTCCGCCCACTCCGCCTGTCGCATTGCCTTTGAGGGCAATGAACGGCACAGCGCCCACTTTTTCGACTGCATCGGTGCTAGAGCGCCCAGAGTAACCCTTGTCCGCCGAGACTTCGGCGACAGAGAAATTCGCAGCCGTGGATTCCACGAGAGGCGGAAGCATCTTGCTATCGCTTGCGTATCTATCCGCGATTTCAACGGCGGTTACGACATTGGTTTTCGTTCCGACCATCAGATGAATCTTGACCCAATCGTGCTCTACGTGTTCTTTTCCGTATTTGTGGTCAAACCAGCGGACAAATCGGGAAGTCATGAAACCGGACGAATCCGCCGCGAACTGGGTCTCGACTGCCTGTAAAGGCAAACTGCTTTGGGTAATCAGGTTCCGCAGAATCGGCGTCACATCAGGATTCTCGAAGGTATTGAAAATTGAGTTGTAGTGCGGAGTCCGGGAAATGAACTTTTTGGCTTGGGCTTCCCTGAGATCGGTCATAAAGCGGCGGGCGCTGACAGTGGAATAGACCTTAAAGGCCGCGCTGAAAATTGCATCGGCCAAGGGCAGGCTAGGCCGTCCGGTTCTTTTTGGCTGAGGCTGTTTGACGCCCCGGCAAAGATCGAACAGCAGCGATTGGAACCGCTCTTTCTCGTTCGTCTGAGCGGCGTTGTACGCGCCCCAGACTTGCGGATAGGTAGGACGTTGAGTGGCCGCGACTGCAAAGGCCGTTTCCGTCACCGTCATGCTCCCGTCTGGATTTTCTTGACGACGCATGACGTAGATAGCGGCGTAGATATGCTTGCAATCTTGGCGGCGTGTTTCGTAATCAGGGCAGGTGCAGACGTGTTCTGTATTCGTAATGAATACGGAATAGGTGCCTTCTCCCGTTTGGGAAGGGACGACCCAACGCCCGCCCTGCTTGGTAATAGTCCTAGTGGCTGCAAGTACCAAACCGCGCTGTTCTCTGGCTTCCATGTCGGTATATTATCAATAGGTATATATGATGTCAAGGGAAATCTTAGCGGTAATACCCTTGACGTATATTCCTTTTGGTGTATCATCGAAGCATGGCAAAAATCACACTACAGGGGTTTCAATGCGAAAGATGTCAACACATGTGGGTACCACGGGAAACAACCGAAGAACCGAAGGTCTGTCCGAAGTGCAAGAGTCCGTACTGGAACACGCCCCGGCAGAAGCCAGTCAAAAAGAAGAGTTAACACCGTCGAATGTGGCTGTCAAACCGGGGTATTCTCAGGTTCCTTTTGTGTATGAGGTCGAGACTAAATATCTGGAAAATCCAGATAGCATACTCAGTTTTGAGTTGATTTTGCCGCAAGGCGTTTCGGCAAAGTTTTCTCGGTCTACCGGATGGTCAAAGTGGTCGGGCGTCAGAAAAGCGGCGGTGGAACAAACTGACCATCGCCTTTGTCCAGTTCTTTGACTTGCTGGCATAGGCTCCAGACGGCCTGTTGGAATTGTTTTTCGGGCGAACCCGGTTTTGAATCAGGAAGTTTTTCCATTAGTCCCAGAACTTTCTCGGCTCGCTGTGTCCAAGTCTCATCCATAATTTCCTCCTAAATCTGAGCGAATTATGGTTCAAGTAAGACGTGGCGCAAATTACAGAGGTAACGGATTAGCTGGTTTTATCAGTTGGCGGGATTACGCCCAATCGATGCTCTTTTTCTTCGAGCAGTTTGTTGATTTCCGTTACGAGTTCCAGCAATTTCACGGGGTCTTGCTCGGTCGCTGCCTGCTCACAGAGTTGCATCCAGCGTTCATGATTTTTCAACGGCTACCTGATTCCTTCGTGGTACTAGTGTACGCCCATTGCAAGTTAAATTGAACCATTGGTTTGTCCCAGAGGAAATGAGCTAGTTATGACGAGTGAAAACCGGACACTATTGGAATTGACAGACATCGCGGGCGTTGAATTTGAGTGCCGCAAATGTGGGGCGAAAATTCTCTACCCTATGGAAAAGCAGTATGACCGTCTAGCTGATACCTGCCCGAATTGCTCCGAGCCGTGGTTCGCCGATAACCCCAATCGGAATCCGGCGGAACCCAGCATTTCCGAGCGGGTGAAAAGGACGCTCTTCAGCCTTCGCTCGATGGGCAACAGTCCAGAAATCAGGGCGCAGGTTAGGCTCTACGTTAGAACCTAGGGATTTTTGGGCAGGAATGAGACTTATTGGGCAGAGGCGTATTATTGGGCAAAGCTTGCCTGAAGTAACAGGGGAAAGGCGGGAAAACGTTCGGCCCGATTTCGGTATTTCCCTGCGGCGGACGTGGAAGTCGCCGCAATTGATAACATTAGACGCCAGTATCGGAACTCGCTGGCGCATCCAGCAAAGGTTCCTCAGACCTGAAGAACATCCCCTTCGCGCGCCACCATCTGGTAGAGCACCGGGCTTACGATACGGCCCAGGAACAACCGCGAGATGAGTCCCGCGACAATCACGATGGCGAACGGTTTCTGCGAGTCCGATCCCACGCCAGTGGAAAGCGCCGCCGGCAGAAGACCCAGGCAGGCGACCAGGGCCGTCATCATGATCGGCCGCAGGCGGATCAACGACCCCTCCAGCGTAGCTTTGCGGATGTCCTGGCCTTCCAGACGGAGCTTATTGATATAGGAAACGTCAATGATCGCAGTCTCCGCCGAGACGCCCATCAGCACGAGCAGGCCGAGGACCGACGAGACGCTGAAGGTCGTGTGCGTGAGCTTGAGCGCCAGCAGCGCCCCGACCGGTTCGGTCATCACCACCCCGATGACCACGGTGAGCGGGAACTTGAAATTGCCGTAGAGTGCGAAGAGGATTACAAAAATCAGGAGAACCGCCAGCGGGCCGATCACATCGAACTGCTTTCGCGCGGCCAGGTACTCGCTGTATTCCCCGCCCCAATCCAACCGGTAGCCCTGCGGCAGTTTGACCGACGCCTGCACCGCCTTCTGCGCCTGGTCCACGGCGCGGGCCAGGTCGCGCCCCTCGATGCTGAATTGCACTCCGATATAGCGCGAATTATTCTCCCGATAGATGAACGACGCGCCGTTGCCCTGATGAATGCTGGCCAGCTCGGAAATCGGAACCTGTTGCCCCGAGGGAGTAGGCACCAGCAGATTGCCGATGGCATGCTCGCTCGATCGGTATTCGGGCTTCATGCGCACTACCAGATCGAATAGCTGCTCGCCCTGGATCACTTGCGTGGCTGCCTGGCCGCCCACCGCGGCCTGGATCACGCCCTCTACATCGGAGACATTGATGCCGTAACGCGCGATTTTTTCGCGGTCCACGTCAATCTGCACGCTGGGTTGCCCCAGCTCGCGCACCACCGTAAGTTCGGTGAAGCCCGGCACCTGCTGAAGCAGCCGCTTGATCTCGACCGCTTTTTCTTCCAGTACTTGCAGGTCCGGGCCGAAGATTTTCACCGCCAGCGCGCTCTTCAAGCCCGTGAGCGCCTCATCCACTGCGTCTTCGGCGGGCTGGGTGAAGTTGAAAATCACTCCGGGATACGAAGCCACTTTTTCCTGAATGTCCCGGGTCAGCTCGGCCTTGTTGTGGATCGGCCCCCGCTTCCAGGTGGCGTCCTTATAAGGCTTCAACCCGACGTAAAACTCGCAGTTGAAGAACCCGGTGGGGTCGGTGCCGTCGTCGGGGCGGGCCAGCTCCGAGCCGACCTCGGTCACCATTGGGTAGGCCATCAGGATCTTGCGGATCTGCGGCGCGAATTTCGCTGCCTCCTCGAAGGAGATGGTGTAGGGCATGGTGGCGCGGACCCACATGGCGCCTTCGTCCAGGTGGGGCATGAACTCACCGCCGATGAAGGGAACCAGCAGCAGCGAAGCGCCGAAAATGACCGTGGCCAGGACCATCGTAAGATTCGGGCGGTCCAGGCACCAGCGGAGCTCCGCTGCGTATTCCTCCTTTAACCATTCGTACGCGCGGTTCGCCTTTTCCTTCACCCCGCGCGTGAACCAATAGGAGGCAAGCACCGGAACCAAGGTGAGCGTAAAGATCAGCGAGCCCAGCAGCGCCCAGGACATCGTTTCCGCCATCGGGTGGAAGAGCTTGCCCGACGGACCGCTGAGCGCGTAAATGGGAATGTACCCGGCCAGGATGACGGCGATGGAATAAAAAATGGGCCGGTCCACGTCGCGCGCCGCCGCGATGATCACTTCGTGAAGTTTGTACTCCTGCCCTTGCCGCGCCGCCAGCTCGCGGTAGATGTTTTCCATCATCACCACCGTGCCGTCAATGATGATTCCGAAATCAATGGCCCCGATGGAAAGCAGGTTCGCCGGGATGCCGCGCGCGTGCAGGAAAATGAAAGAAAACAACAGGCTCAGCGGAATGGTGAGAGCCACGATGATGGCCGCGCGCACGCTGACCAGGAAGAAGATCAAGACGATCAACACCAGCCCCATGCCGAGCAGCAGGTTATGCTCCACCGTTTCGATGGTCACCTGCACCAGGTCGCTGCGGTCGTAGTAGGGCCGGACTTTCACGTCATGCGGCAGGAGGTCGCGGTTGATCTCCTTGGTCTTCTCTTCCACTCGTTTGAGGACATTCTGCGTCTGCTCGCCGGTGAGCATGAGAATCACGCCTTCGACCCGGTCGTCATCGTTCTCGAAACCGAATTCTCCGAGACGCGGAGCGTGGCCGATGGTGACCTCGCCGATGTCGCGGATGCGTACCGGCACGCCGTTGTTGTTCCCCACCACGATGTCGCCGATGTCTTCGGTCTTGGTCACCAGCCCGAGTCCGCGCACGTAGAAGAATTGCGAACCCTGGGAGTAAAAACCGCCGCCGGCATTGGCGTTGTTGGCGGCCAGGGCATTGAGCACTTGCGGCAAGGGAATGTGGTAGCTGTAGATCCTGGCGGGATCGAGCAGCACCTGGTATTGCATTACGGTGCCGCCGAAGCCGGAATCGTCGGCCACGCCTGGCACCGATTTATAGGCGCGCTCAATCACCCAGTCCTCGTACGTCTTCAGCTCTTGCGGGGTGCGGTCCGGGCTCTCGATCACGTAGCGATAGACCAGGTTCGACGGGCTCGACAGGGGCGCCAGGCTGCCCGCCACCCCCGGAGGCAAGGTGGCGTCCGACAGCCGTTCAAACACCACTTGCCGGGCGAAATAGTTGTCCGTGCTGTCTTCGAACGTCATGATGACGTCGGACAAGCCATAGAGAGAGATCGAGCGCATGAACACCATGTGCGGCACGCCGTTCATTTGCAGCTCGATCGGCAGCGTAACCAGCCGCTCGACTTCCTCGGCCGCATGCCCGGGCCACTGCGTGATGACCTCGACCAGCGGGGGCGATAGGTCGGGGTAAGCATCCACCGGCATCTGCTGAAATGAGAGCACGCCAGCAACGACTACGAGCACCGCCATCATCAACACCAGGAAGCGCTGACGGAGAGCGAATTGAACGATGTGGTGGATCATTCGCCGGTCCGGTTTCCTCAGTGCTGGAGCGAATTCTGGAATTGCAGGAAAAGGCTGCCGTCGCCGACCACACGGTCGTTCGCTTGCAACCCGCTGAGGACCTGCGTCTTCCCGCCCTGGGTTTCGCCGAGCGTGACGTCGCGCCGGCCAAACTGCGTTTTTCCGGTCTGGAGATAGACGTAAGGCAGGTTCTGTTCGTCGCGCAGGACGGAGGAATTGGGGACGAACAGCGCGTTGCGAATCACCCCGGCCTGGACCTCCGCCGTAACGTACATTTCCTTCTTCATGCGCTCGCCGGGATTGGGAGCTGCAATGCGCGCCTGCAGCGTGCGGGTGTTGGGGTCGAGCGCGGCAGAAACGTATTCGATTCTGCCACGCACCACACCGGGATACGATTCATTGTCAATCGTCACCGGGTCGCCGACGTGCACGTAGGCCACGTCCTTCTGATAAATGTTTACCAGAATCCACACCGAACTCATGTCCGACAGGGTGAAACACTGCGTGGCGCCAGCGGCCAGCAATTGCCCCGGCGAACACTCGCGGTCCACCACCTCTCCCGCCACCGGCGAGTACAGGGGGATTTCCGGCGAGGGAGGCTTGGTGACAATTGTTTCCGGGTCCGCGATGCCGAGGACGCGAATGGCATCGGCACTGGACTCGAAGTCCGCCTGTGCCTGCGCGCGGTTCGATTCCGCTTGCTCCAGGTCGGCCTGGGCTATGGCGTGGTGCGCATACAGGTCTTGCGCGCGGAGGTAGAACTTGTCCGCCAGTTGGTAGGCGTCGCGTGCCTTGACGTAGGCCGCGCGCAGCACAGAGTAGTCCGGGCTCGCCACGTAAAGCAGCGCCTGGCCGGCCCGCACTTGCTCACCCTGCACCGCTACCACGCGGCTGACCGGCCCACCCACCTGCGCGATCACCGGCGTGGTCTTGAAGTCGTTGTATTCGACCGCTCCGCTCAGGCGCAGGGTGCGCGCCAGCGGTCCCTGCTCCACCGTCACGATCTGGATGTGAGACATCTGATCGGCGGGCAGCGAGAACAGCCCAGCTTTGGACTCGGCACTTTCCGCCGCCGAGAACGAGGTCATATTGCTGGCTTGTTCTCCCGCTCGTCCGCAGCCAGCCAGCGCCACCATGATCGCCGATGCCGCGGCCAGGGCAGTCAATCGCTGCCAACCACGCTCGTGGACGATCATGGCAGGTTCCTCGTTCCTACGGCTTCCTTCAACTGCTCTATCGCCGTCATGTAAGCGGACAGCGCCTGGCGGTATGCCAACTCCGTGGCCCGGTAACTGCGCTCGGCGTCAAGAAAATCCAGCAGGCTGGCCGCCCCCCGTTTGTAGGCATATTCGCTGATGTCCCGCGAATCACTCGCCTGCTTGAGATACCCCCCAACGTACAACTGGACGATTTCTTCATTGCTCTTGGCCGCCTCGTACGCATCAAGCACATCTCCCATCACGGTCTCGCTCGCCGCTTTCTGCTGCTCCTGCGCCTGCGTAAGCGCATAACCGGTGCGGGCAATCTCGCCCTGATTGCGGTTGAAGATTGGCAAATCGAAGCCGGCAAAGATGGAAGCCGTATTCTGGCCGGCAGTGTGTGTAAAGTCGTAGGTGCCGGTAACATCAACTTTGGCATTCGCTTTCGCCAGAAGGATCTGGCTCTGCGCTGCAGTCACTCCCTGCACAGCCGCGCGCAGATCGGGCCGTTCGCGCAGCGCGGCCGCCTGCAAGTCCTCCAAATGAGACTTGAGCGGTTCGTACGACAGATCGCCGATGACGTCGAAATCCGCGGGGACGGTTTCGTAACCCAACAATTCCCGCAAACCCACCAGCGCCTGCACCCTTGCCAGCCGCGCCGACGAGACATCAGTCTGAAACTGCAGCAACTGCAGTTTGATCTTCAGAAAGTCGCCCTCACCGATGTATCCCGCCTTGAGCTGTTCCTGAGCGATATCAGTGGTTTGCTGGAAACTCTTCAAGTCCTGCTGCGCTAGTTGCAAGGTGGATTCCGCCAGCAGCACGCTCACGAATTGCTGCCCCACGTTAAAGGCGAGGGTGCGTTCGGCATCACTGACCTGCGAGCGCGTAACCGCGGTCTGGTCGCGCGCGGCCTGCAGCCGGCGCTGTCGTTTGTGCCCACGCTCGAAAAGGTAGCTCAGCCCGATGTCAAATTGCTGCGTCAGGTTAAGGTCGTCGGCGGAAAAATCCTGTGGACTGAAGATCGGAATGAATTGCGAATCCGCTCCGAAAGTGGGGTTAGGGCGCAAGTTCGCGGTAATTTCAAGCGCCTGATTCTGCAGGATCAGCGTACGCGTCGCCTGCAGCGAGTGATTATGCGCCAACGCCAGTTCAATCGCTTGGTCAAGCGTGATAAGGGTTGTGTTCGGGCTCTGGGCTGCGGCCGTTCCCGCGAGCAGCAGGACAAACGCCAGCGCCAGGGCTGAAGCGAAAATCCCGCGATTTCGTGATTGCATGGAGTCCCGATGAAGCGCGCCGCCGCAACCCACGCTGCGTCCGGCCAGATCCCCGCAGTTTTTCTTCATGCAAAGTTCACAATTATCAATTAGATGCGGCCAGTCCACATCGCCAGATGCCCAACACGTGCCAAAACCTTTTGCTTTTCACACGAATCCCGGAACTAGGCCTTTTTCTCCAGCGTCTTCCGGGCCGCCTGTAGCTGCTTGCGTTTTTCGGCGTCTACTACAGGATAAGCCAGATTCAGCTTTTCCAGCGTCTCGACAATGGCCGCTGCCACCACCACCCGGGTAAACCACTTGTTGTCAGCCGGAACCACGTACCAGGGGGCATGTTTGCTGGCGGTGTGACGGATCATATCCTGGTACGCATTCATGTAATCGTCCCAGTAGCCGCGCTCGTGCACGTCCGCGGCTGAAAACTTCCAGTTTTTCTCCGGCTCATCCAACCGCGCGAGGAAGCGCTTCTTCTGCTCTTTCTTGGAAAGATTCAGGAAAAACTTCCGCACCACAATGCCATTGCGAAAAAGATAACGTTCAAAAGAGCCGATGTCCTCAAAACGCTCTTCCCAGATGTCCTTCCCTACCAGTTTCGGTGGAATCCGCTCCGCCTGCAAAATCTCTTTGTGCACCCGCACCACCAGCAGTTCTTCGTAATACGACCGGTTGAAGATGCCGATGCGTCCGCGCTCAGGCAGGCATCTGGAGGTGCGCCAGAGGAAATCATGGTCCAATTCTTCGGTTGAAGGCGCCTTGAACGAATAAACCTGGCAGCCTTGCGGGTTTACGCCTGACATGACGTGCTTGATGGCGCCGTCTTTGCCGGCTGCATCCATTGCCTGAAAAAGCAACAACAGCGCCCAGCGGTCCTGGGCGTAGAGCTTATCCTGCAGTTCCGCCATGTGGGCGATGCCCTTCTCGAGCAGTTCGGTGGCGTGTTCCTTGGATTTCAGCTTTCCAGTATCGGCTGGATCGAAGTCCTTGAGCTGGAAATTCTTGCCGTCCTCCACGCGATACGGGTCTGTCAATTTGCTCGCCCAACTCATACGGCATCTCCTGGCTACCGGCTAGCCAGTCTATAACATCCGCGCCAGGGTTGGCTGGGAACGGAGCAACGGAAGGAGAAACCCGCCCTGCCTTAGACCTGAATGAACGCCTCGACCGACAAGATCGGGGGCGAACCACTAACGTCACCTGCATCACAAGCCATCTCAGGCTGATACAACGCAAAATTAACATTCCAATAACTTTTTTAAATAGCTTAATTTGAGGCAGGCAAGGTAGAATCTGCGAATTCAGTATTCGCTTAGCAGAGCTTCGGGGAGCTAGCATTCCCAGAAGCTACTAAGCCGATAGCAACCACCGTTGCAGTAGAGGGGGGAGCAGCGGCTAGCCCGGTCCCGAATGGGACGCGGCCTCTCTCTCGTGGAGTGCTATTTCAGTATGACGGCAGCGGTGAGCAGTGCTGTAGTCTTTCTCGTAGCTGAAAATCGTCTCCTGCGCGAAGCCCTGGCGCGAATTCTAGACAAAAAGAGCGATCTGACGGTGGCTGGGTTCTGCGCCTTTTCTCCCGCTGCTCTGGATCTGATCGCCGCCGCCAATGCGGATGTTCTAGTCCTCGATTCTTTCAGCCTCGGCAACGGACACCTGAGTTTTGTGCGCGAAGTACAACTCCGAAACCCCCGCCTCAGCCTGCTTTTGATTGGCATGGAAGACGACGAGCAAGCCTTTCTGCGCATCGTGCGGGAAGGTGCTTTGGGCTACGTGCTGAAGGACGCCTCGGCGCTGGACGTGGTGGCTGCGGTGCGGGCCGTCGCCAACGGTGAGGCGGTCTGCCCTCCACATCTGTGCGCGGCCCTTTTCCGTTTCGTCACCCGCCAGTCGAACCAGATCCCGAACATCCACGTGAAGCTCGGGCTGGGCCTGACGCAACGCGAACAGCAGCTGGTTCTACTTATCAGCCAGGGCCTCACCAACAAAGAGATTGCCTCTCACCTGCAACTGGCCGAGCAAACGGTGCGCAACCACGTGCACCGCATGCTGCGCAAAGTTGGGGCCAACGACCGCCTCGCCGTGGTCGAGCTTTGCCGCATTCAGGGTATGGCCGTCTAGCGGTCACACTTAGTACTCGCTTTTTCCACACAACCGGCAGGCTTTTGCACCATTGGTTATCAACAATCGGTACAGGCTTGGCCTTCGCGGACAGCGGCGCGGAATTATTAGTACGGCATTGGTACATCGGTCATGCGCACTAAGTACATTCGCCGGACAATCGTAGCTATCAAGAGTACCCACCATTCCCACTTTGGGAAGCAACACAATTGATCCTTATTTCTTTCTCATACAGAGCGGATACTTCTTCTTCCTCGTGTTGGGGAGCTTACCATGCAAAAAGTTCGAGTTCTGGTGGCCAACCGACCCCGACTTATGCGGGAGTTGGTACTCGCGACGATTGCAGACCAACCCGACATCGAGATCATGGGGGAAGTTGGAGACGATTCCGAAATCATTCAAATTGTGGCGGAGTCTAAGCCTGACTTCGTGGTCGTAGCCCTGGACAAAGCCGGGCAGCGGCCACTGGTGTGCGACGAACTGCTGCAAAAGCACCCGCATATGAAGATTTTGGCGCTGGCACCGGAGCGCAACAGCATGTTCTTTTTCTGGTCAGTGGTAGAGATTCACTCCGCGAGTATCGAGAACTCGCAGGAGGGGATTTTGAAGATCCTGCGCGGCAAAGGTTCTCTGGTTGCATAAGTCTGGTTGCGCATAAGTCTGGTTGCATAAGTTCGGTTCACGGGTTTTGCCGGATAAATCGGTCGCAAGAAATTGAACCTGAGACGTTCATTACTTGTAGTCCGACGGTAAGGCACGCAAAACCCTCGGGCTTGCAAGATAACTAGCTGATTCTAAAAGGTTAGCTCACATTAGATGTATGTAAGTGAGGGTGGCGAAGCCATGTCATCGCGGGCAACGGCGGCAATCAACGTGGGCCCCTACGAAGCCTCTTCAGAATTAGCTGCAATCCAACCTGCCGAAGTGCTGGCAGTGGAGACCCGCAGTCTGGAAGCCTCTGAAATGCGCGCCCCGCGCTGGTATGCCGCCTACACCTGTGCCCGGCACGAAAAGTGTGTAGCCCGGCAGTTGGAAGCGCGCGGCGTAGATTTCTTCCTTCCGTTGTATCGCAGCCTGCGCCGCTGGAAAGACCGGCGGAAGCAGCTTGACCTGGCGTTGTTTCCCGGCTATGTGTTCGTCAGAATTCCACTGGAAAACCGTCTCCGTGTCCTGGGCGTGCACGGCATGGTCCACCTGGTGAGCTTCCATGGCAGGCCGGCGCCGCTGCCCGAGCAGGAAATTGAGACCCTGCGCAACGGGCTGACGCAGCAGGTTTATGTGGAACCCCATCCCTACCTGCAGATTGGGCGCCGGGTGCAGGTAGAACACGGGCCGCTTGCCGGTTTGCAGGGCTTTCTGCTGCGCAAGAAGGACAAGTGCCGCCTGGTGATTTCTCTCGATCTGATTCAGCGTTCCATTGCCGCCGAAGTAGATGCGGCCGATGTGCAGCCGGTGCGCTAGCCGCTTCGCAGCGCGACGGGCTACGCCACCCAAAATCGTTCCCCACGCTTTCCATCCGCCACTTGGTCGTGATTTTCGAGGTCGTATGAGCCGAACGCCTTCTGTACGCTCACCCCTGCTGTCCGTCAAATTCAGCAAACTTGCCGCGCGCGCAATGGCGGCGCTGCTAGGCATGTGTTTTTGCCTGTCCGCTTCCCGGCCCGGCCGGGCGCAGCAGGACGATTACCGCCGCACCACCGCGATTGATGCCGCACACTCGCGCGCGGAAGAAGCGGCCGAGGAGATGGTCTCGCTCTCGGCAGACAAAATCATCTCCATTCTTCGCGACGAACCGGGATTGCTGCTGGCAGTGAAAAAAGCTCTAGTGAGGAAAGCCTACGAGCAAGGCCGCATCCTCGATCCTGCCGACCTCAGCGACAACGCGCTTTACACCCTGCTGCGGCAGGACAATAACGTCCGGGTCGTGGCCACGCATGAGATCGAGGACCGTTATTACGTCCGCCCCAAGCCCACCCGGGAAGAACTGGAGCGCAATCCTCCCCGCTTGGCGCAGCTCCCCAGGGAATCGGGAACGGCGGATGCAAAAGAGGCGCCGCGCCTGGTTTCGCAGGAGGAAAAATATTGGTCGCAGCACGAAGAAGATTTCGCCTCGCCCTATGTGCCGTACTATGCCGCCGAGTATCCCAGCTATTACCCGCCGGGCGCATATCAGGCGGGCCAGCCGCAGTACCCCTCAGGCGGACAGGCAGCGCCGCAGCAAGCGGCGCCGGGTTATCCGCAGCCGTATCCCGCGTATGGGCCGCTGTATCCGCCGCAGGTCCAGCCCATACAGCCGCCCGCCGCGCGTCCGGATGTAGTTCAGACGCAATCGCAGCCGCCGACACCGGAATCGTTTGACAGCGATCAGAACGAAACCCTGGGCATGTCGCGGATCCGGCCGGACGATCTGCCGGCGGTGCTGAGCACTCGCGGCGCGCAGGGGGGAGGCGTGATGCCCGCGGCGGAGTACGTCAGCGAAACCACGCGGCCCGGGCCGGCCTCCGCCATGGCAATGATGCCGGGTTCGGCTGCGGGTTCGGTCTATCCAGACATCGCTCCGCAGGACCGCATGCTGCCGCCCCAACAGGCGAGGCTGGAATACCCTGGGCTTTATCCCCCGCCGAATTCGGGTTCCACCCAGCCTGCCTTGCATCACCGCGCCAATCCTTACGCCGATGTGCCTTCGCTCTACGATCTGTATTCGCAATATGCGCGGCGCTCACCCACCCTGGAACGCTTCGGCATTGATATTTTCCACGATGGCACAGGCAACTTCAGCCAGTTGCCCATGGACCTGCCCGCCGGACCTGAGTATGTGGTCGGGCCGGGCGACGGACTCGCCATCGAGATGTGGGGCGGGGTTTCGCAGCGCCTGCAGCGCATCGTGGACCGCGAAGGGCGGGTGGCGCTTCCTGAAGTTGGCACCGTCGAAGTTGCCGGGCACAATCTGGGGGAAGTGCAGCACCTGCTGCAGGGTGTGCTGCGCACCCAGTTCCGCGATGTTGAAGCTGACGTTTCCCTGGCGCGGGTGCGCAGCCTGCGGGTGTATGTAGTGGGAGACGTTGAGCGCCCCGGAGCTTACGATGTCAGTTCCCTTTCGACGCCATTGAATGCCGTCTACCTGGCTGGAGGGCCAACCGCGCGCGGCTCGCTGCGCACGCTGCGCCAGTATCGCGGCAAACAACTGGTGCAGGTGATTGATGTTTACGATCTGCTGCTGCACGGGGTGCGCACCGACCTGCAAAACCTGCAGCCCGGCGACACCGTGCTGGTTCCGCCGCTTGGCGCTGAAGTCAGCCTGGAAGGCATGGTGCGGCGTCCGGCGCTTTATGAACTGAACGGAGAAAAAAGCCTGGCGGAAGTTTTGGAGCTGGCGGGCGGCGTGCTTCCCTCCGGCACCTTGCGCCACGTGGACGTAGAACGAGTGCAGGCCCATCAAAGCCGCACCATGCTCCGCCTGGATATTCCCGAGAACAACAACGAAGCCGCAGTCACCAAGGCCCTGGAAGACTTCCAGGTGCAGGACGGCGACAGGATCAAGATTTCCCCTATCCTTCCCTACGCCGACAAGACCGTCTACCTCGATGGGCACGTCTTCCGCCCCGGTAAGTATGCCTACCGCGACGGCATGAAGGTCACCGACCTGATCAAGTCGTATCACGACCTGCTGCCCGAGCCTTATAAGCAGCACGCCGAGATTATCCGCCTAAGCGCGCCCGATTATACCCCCACCGTCCTTGCCTTCAATCTTGGCGATGCGCTCAACGGCCAGGACCAGGACTTGGCGCTCAAACCCTTTGACACGGTGCGGGTGTTCGGGCGCTTCGATTTCGAAGATCCGCCGATTGTGACGGTGAGCGGCGAGGTGCGCGATCCCGGAGACCACATCACTAACGGCGCCACCTATCTGCGCGACGCCGTGTATCTCGCCGGAGGGACCACCAACGACGCCGAGCTGCAGGACGCGCAGGTGTTCCGCCACACCGGCGGCGGCAAACTGGAAGTGCTCAGCGTGAACCTGTCGCAGGCGCTGGCCGGCGATGCCAAAGACAACATCCTGCTCGAGCCCAAAGACCGGGTCTTCATTCACCGCAATCTAGCCAGGACCGATCCGCCGTCGGTGACAGTGGAAGGCGAGGTGGCGAAGCCGGGCAAGTATCCTCTGGGCGCCGACATGAGCGCGGCGCAACTGGTGGAGCTGGCGGGCGGGCTGAAACGTGGAGCCTATACCGAGTCGGCGGACTTGACCCGCTACACCGTGGAAGATGGCCGGAAAGTTGTGGGCGAACACATGAACGTCCTGATCGCCAAGGCGCTGGCCGGCGAGCCCGACACCGATGTGCGCCTGCACGATGGCGACGTGCTCACCGTGGGCCAGTTGGCGGGCTGGAAGGATGTGGGCGCATCTATTACGGTCACCGGCGAAGTGCTGCACCCCGGAACCTATGGCATCCGCGAAGGCGAGCGCTTGAGTTCGGTGCTGGAGCGGGCGGGCGGCCTGCGCAGCGACGCCTACCCTTACGGGGCGGTGTTCGAGCGCAAACAGGTGATGGAGCTCGAAGAAGCCAACCGCTCCCAGTTGATGCGCGAAATTCATGACGAAGGCTCGGCCCTGCGTCTGGCCCCGGACAGCGATCCCGACCAGAAGGCGGCCAAAGAAGCTGCCCTGCAGCAGTGGCAGAGCACGCTCGATCATCTGCAGAACACGCCCCCTGCCGGGCGTCTGGTGATTCACATTTCGAAGGAAGGCAAGCGCTGGGCCAACACATCCGCCGATGTCGAGGTGCGCAACGGCGACTCGATTTACATCCCCAAGCGGCCGAATCTGGTGATGGTGGATGGCAGCGTCTATAACCCGACCGCTGTCAGCTACAAGCCGGGCAAAGATGCCGGCTGGTACCTGCGGCAGGCGGGCGGGCCTACCAACAACGCCAACCGCAAAGCGATTTTTGTGATCCGCGCCGACGGTTCGGTGGCCGGAGGCTCGGGTGGACTGTTCACCGGCGGAGTGGAAAAGGCCGGGCTGCAACCCGGCGACATGGTGGTGGTGCCGGAGAAGGCCTTCAGCGCCAACACCCGCTGGAAGAACACCTTGCAGGGAGCGCAGTTGGCCTACGCGGTGGGCATTGCCATCCAGGTGGCGAGGAGCTTCTGAGTGTAGGCGCGGGTGTCCTCGCCCGCACGGCAGTGCCAGCGTATTTTGGGTTTGATTCTTAGCAGAGAGACGCCCGGGCGAGGACGCCTGGCGCCTACATTCGAGTGGGGATGTCAGGGACGCTCTGGATAGCTGCGATGTTGCTGGTTTGCTCCGGTGGGGTGGCGATGGCCCAGGAAATCTCGGCGGGCGAACCGCGCGCCACTGGAGCTTTGGCGGAGCGCAAGACGGTGGACTCGTCGGCGTCATCCCCCTTCGCGGCTGGTCCTGCGATGGTCGAAATGCCCGGCGCAAACAAAAAGCATCCCTATGAACTGCAGCCCGGCGAAGATCCGCAAAATGAGCTGGGGTTCCCGCTCCTGAAACACTTCGCCAGCGACCAAGAAAATTTCTGGACCGCCCCCATGCATGTGCATAGGAATGACCTGCGCTGGATCGCTCCCGCCGCCGGTTTTACTGCGGCGCTCATCGCCAGCGACAGCTGGATCGCCAACCAGGTCCCCGACAAGCCCAACCAGTTGCTGCGCAGCCAGCACATTTCGAATTATGCGGTGTATTCGCTGATCGGGTTGGATGGAGGATCGTTTCTGCTTGGCCACATCACGGGAAACGACCACCTCGCTGAAACCGGCCTGCTCGGGGGTGAAGCCGCGCTGAACAGCACTGCAGTCGCGTACCTGCTCAACTACGCCACGCAGCGGCCGCGGCCGATTGAGGGCAACGGGCACGGATCGTTTCTGCAGGGCGGGTCGTCATTTCCCTCCGAGCATTCGACGGTGGCGTGGTCAATTGCCAGCGTGGTGGCGCATGAGTATCCCGGGCCGCTGACCCAGTTTGCCGCCTACGGACTGGCGACGGCAGTGACCCTCACCCGCATTACCAGCAAGCAGCATTTCGCCTCTGATGCGGTGATTGGCAGCGCCCTGGGCTGGTACTTCGGCCGCCAGGCTTACCGCGCCCACCACGATCCCGAAGTGGGCGGGGGAAGCTGGGGAGATTTGCAGTTGAACGGGGAGACTCCGCGGGCGCGCCCCGAGAACATGGGCTCGCCTTATGTTCCCCTGGATAGCTGGATCTACCCTGCCTTCGAGCGCCTGGCGGCGTTGGGCTATGTGGACAGCGCGTATCTGGGGCAGCGTCCTTGGACCCGCCTGGAATGCGCCCAATTCCTGGAGGAAGCCGGAGAGCACCTTCGCTACGACGGCGAACCTGATGGCGGCGCGGGCCAGATCTATCAAACCTTGGAAAGTGAATTCCAGGACGAAATCCGCGGGCTCGATGGAGCGGCCAACGCCAGGGCCCAAATCGATTCGATCTACATCCGCGCCACTTCGATTGCGGGGCCGGCGCTGCGCGACAGCTTCAACTTCGGCCAGACCATCGCGAATGATTTCGGGAGGCCCTACGCCCAAGGCGTCAACTCGGTGGACGGCGCGACCGCACATGCGGTTGCCGGACCGTTCTACATGGAGATTCAGGGCGAGTACCAGCATGCCCCGGCGGTCGCTTCGTATTCCCAGTCAGTGCTGCAGGCAATCGCCAACACCAATGACACCCTTCCGTTGCCCAACGGGAGAGGAACCCTTAACCGCTTCGACCTGCTCACCGGATCTGTGGGCCTCACCTTCCACAACCTGCAAGTTTCGTTTGGCAAGCAGAGCCTCTGGATGGGTCCGGGTGAATCGGGCGCGCTGCTCATGAGCGACAACGCCGAACCTATCCCCATGCTGAGGATCGCAAGTGCTTCCCCCGTGCACATCCCGCTGCTCTCCGACCTTCTGGGGCCGGCGCAGAGCGAGTTCTTTCTGGGACAGCTCTCCGGCCACCACTGGGAACTGAACTATCCCAACCTGGTGGGGCCGAACATCAGCCCTCAGCCCTTTATTCATGGAGATAAGATCAGTTTCAAACCTACCCCCAATTTTGAATTCGGCATGGGGGTTACAGCCATGTTCGGCGGCCCCGGCCTGCCTTTCACCTGGGACAACTTTCTGCGCACTTATTACGTGCACACGCCCAATGCCAGAACCAACCCTGGAAAACGGATCTCTTCGGCCGACTTCAGCTATCGCGTTCCCGGCCTGAGGAATTGGCTGACGATTTACGCCGATTCGCTGGTGGTGGATGAAATTTCTCCCCTGGGCTCGACCCGGGCCACGGTAAATCCTGGCATCTACTTGCCACAGATTCCCAAGCTGCCGCACCTGGAATTCCGGGCCGAGGGGGTGCACGAGCCCATCACCCAGGAGTTCGGCCCGGGTTTCGTATACACTGACACCCGCCGCTTTCGGGATGGCTACACCAATGACGGCCAGCTGATGGGCAGCTGGATTGGGCGCGCCGGGCGCGGCGGCCAGGGCTGGCTGACTTACTTTTTTTCACCGCTCACCAAACTGCAGCTCATGTACCGCAACCAGCAAGTCGCCGAGGGCTATAACGGCGGAGGCCATATGACCGACTATGCCCTGATGGGAGAACTGCGGGTGTCACCGCAGTTCACCTTTTCCGGCTGGTTGCAATACGAGCAGTGGAGTTTCCCGCTGCTGGCCACAACCCGGCAATCGAATGTCGCCGCCTCCCTGCAACTTGCATTTCGGCCCCACCGGGGAAATTCGAATTGAACCGCCCGCTGAGCGTCGCTGGAGAGCTGCCTGAAGACCACAGGCAGATGTTGCAAACCGGTGCAAGAGCGCAGCGTGAGTTATCCCCCGACGCCGCCCAGGCCCCCCAGAAGCAAGCCAGCTTCGCCGGGAAGTCGGTGGAGAGCCTCCGGCTCCTCTGGGTGAAGCGGCAGCTATTGTTAAGACTCACCGCTGCCGGGTTGATCGCCGGAACCCTGCTCGCTTTTCTGCTGCCCAAACAGTACGAATCGTCCACCCAGTTAATGCCTCCCGACGACCAGTCACGCCCGGGAGAGTTGCTGGCCGCGCTCTCTGCCCGGACCGGGAATGGATTAGGTGGGGTGGCCGGAGACCTTCTGGGGGTGCAGAGTTCTGGCGACCTGTTCATCGGCATCCTGCGCAGCCGCACCGTGCAGGACCGCCTGATCGAGCGCTTCAACCTGAGACCGGCGTATGGGGTCAAGCTCGAAGAGGACGCGCGCAGGAAGCTGGCGCAGAGGACCGGCTTGAGCGAGGATCGCAAAAGCGGAATCATTACGATCTCGTTCAGCGACCGCGACCCGCATCGCGCCGCCGCCATTGCCCAGGCGTACGTAGAGGAGTTGGACCGGCTGGTGGCGGAGCTGTCCACCTCCGCCGCCCATCGCGAGCGGGTCTTTCTGGAGGAGCGGCTGCAGGCAGTCAAGCAGGACCTCGACCGGGCCTCCCGCGACTTTGGCCAGTTCGCGAGCAAGAACACCGCCATCGACATCAAGGAGCAGGGGCGGGCGATGGTTGAGGCGGCGGCCACGCTGCAGGGACAAATGATCGCCGCCGAAGCCGAGTTGCGGGGCCTGGAACAGATCTACACCCCCGACAATGTGCGTGTGCGCTCGGTGCGGGCGCGCATTGCGGAGTTGCGGCTGCAGCTGGACAGGATGGGAGGCGACAAACCGCAGGAAGCGGAAGCCACCCTGCCGGCGAATGCCAAAGATACAGATGGCGATGAGAATTCACCCTACCCGTCGATCCGCTCTTTGCCCATCCTGGGGGTCACGTATTCGGACCTGCTGCGGCGGACCAAGATCCAGGAAACCGTCTACGAAACTCTCACCCAGGAATATGAGCTGGCCAAGGTTCAGGAAGCCAGGGAGACGCCCAGCGTAAAAGTGCTCGACCCCGCCAGCGTGCCGGAGCGAAAGTCCTTCCCGCCACGCCTGCTGATCATCCTGTGGTCGACGTGCTTCGCCTTTGGAGCAGGAGCATTCTGGGCGCTGGCCCAGGGGCGCTGGGAACAGACCGATCCTGCCAACCCGGGCAAGGCTCTGGCGCAGGAAGTGCTGGATTCGGTCAACGCCAAGATGCCGTGGTCCACGCCCAACGGCTCCCGCAGCCAGGCGGTCATGCATGAGGTCTGGACCCGATTGGCCGGGTCGCGATCGGGCCCTCACCGCGGCACAGACCCAGGGGACGGATCAGCGGACCGATACGGATCAGAAGAGAGCAATGGATCAGAGTAGATGCGCGACCTTCATCCATCTCCTTCCCGGGCAAGCGGGCATTCCATCTTCGGACCCATGGTGCGGACACTTAAGCAATGGCTGGCCCTGCTGCCGGCGGCCTCCTTCAGCCGGCCCAAGCTGCCGCACCTGGCGGCCAGCATCGCCGACCAGGGCCTGGCGGTGGGAGGCATGCTGCTGGCCAACGTTGCCTTGGCCCGCGCGCAAAGCAAGGAAGAATACGGAATGTTTGCGCTTTCCTATTCCGTGTTCACCTTCATCGCCGGCCTGCATAACGCCGCCCTGGTGGAAACCTACACCGTGTACGGTTCCGGCCGCTACCAGCAGTATGGCCATGAGTACGGTTGGTTGATCTGGCGCAGCAACGCCCTGCTGGGCTGCATCCTGACCGCTGCCTTGTCCGTGCTTTGGCTGACTCTTCGCCTGATTGCACCCGCCCTGGCATCGCGGTCGTTTTTGGGCATGGCTCTGAGCAGCGGCGTCCTGTTGTCGGGGGGCTTTCTGCGCCGCATGCTCTATGTGCAGAGAAAACCCCTACGGGCAGCCAAGCTGTCCTCGTTTTTTTTTGTCACCGTAGCTGTCTTGCTCGCACTCTCAATCCGGGCGGGAATACTCAATGGTCTGACGGCCTTCCTGATCGTGGCCGCAGGCTGGATCGCAGGCGGGTTATCGGTCCGCCAGGAACTGCCCCGCCCCGCCGCCCTGGACGGGTTTCACGCGGCGCAACCCAGACACTGGTCCGCGCATTGGAAGTATGCCCGCTGGGTGCTGGCCACGGCCTTCGTGTTTCAGCTCACCACGCAGGCGTATTACTGGATCTCTGCCGGCTTGTTGTCCTTGAAAGACGTTGCCGACCTGCGGGTGCTGTACATCGTGGTAACCCCGGTCGACCAAATCTTCGTGGCCTTGACCCTGTTGGTCCTGCCCCTGATGGCGTCCCGCTACGCGGCCCGGCAGTTGACCCAGTTTGTGTCGCTATGGAAGAGTTACGCCCTGGGCAACACGCTGATCACCGTGCTGTTTGCCCTTGCGGTGCGCGGCTTTGGCCGGCCGGTCATGCACTGGATATACGGAGGAAAATTCGACGATGTGGCGGATTTGCTGGGCGTACTGGCCTTGTTGCCGGTGATCATGGGCCTGGGCAACGTCGCCAATGTCGCCCTCAAGGCGGTGGAAAAACCCAAGTTTGTGCTTTACTCCTACATTGCCAGCGGGGCCGCCACATTTCTCATCGGCATGCCTCTGGTCCGGCATTTCCGATTGCCGGGCGCGGTGTACGGGATGCTGATCTCGGCCGCGGTGTACACCACAACCATGGCAATCGGTTTGATCGCGGTGGCTACCCCGCGCTTGAAGAGCGCCCGCGTGGTCTTGAATTGATGTCGGGTATGCAACGCCTCTGCATTATCGAACCCGTGTTCACCAATTACCGGCTGCCGGTGTATACGGAGTTGGCCTGCTATTGCCCGGTGGATTGGATCTTTTCGCCGGCGGCCGCGGGCGCGGGACACGGCAGCCGTGGCCCCTCCCCGGTTCCTGGACTGCGTTACATCGAAGTCCCCGCATTCCGGCCCGGCCGAACCGGGATGGTGCAGCGGGGAATCGTAAAGCACATTCTGCGCGAGCGTCCGAGAGCGGTCCTGATTTCCGCCGACCTTCGCTACCTCAGCTTCTGGACAACCTTGCTGGCGGCAAAATTAGCAGGCGTTCCCGTCTATGCCCACGGTCACGGACTATATCGGCGCCGGCGAATCCCTTTTGCATTGCGTTGCGCCGTCAAATTCATGTTACGCCTGGTCACCGCTTACATCGCCTATGCCCCGATGGTTCGCGAATCTTTGCTTCGGCACGGGTTCCGCGGCGACAAGGTGGCGGTCGCCAGTAACTCCATGGTCAATGCCGCGCCGGTTCCGCCCGTGAACAAAACCGGGATGGAGAGGGGAGTGCTGTTCCTTGGCCGGCTGCGGGAAGATTGCAATCTGGATTTGTTAATAAGGGTGCTGGCGCGGCTTCGCCAGAAGGGCGGCATCGAGCTGTCTTTGCATGTCATTGGCGAGGGTGAACAGGAATACCGGCTCCGGAAAGACTCCGCAGCCTCTCCGTGGATTCACTGGTACGGGGGAGTCTACGACCACCAGAAAATCAGCCGCATCTCAGCCCGTTGTTTTGTGGGTTGCTATCCGGGCAGCGCGGGTCTCAGCGTGGTTCATATGATGTCGCTCAGCCTGCCCGTGGTGGTGCACCATGAGGCGCGCCTGCATGGCCCCGAGGTTAGCTTCGTACTGGACGGAATCAGCGGGGTGTTCTTCGACCGCAGAGACCCGGAAGAATCGCTTCACCGCGCGCTACAGTTCCTGGCCTCGGATCCGCCCACCCTTGCCGGCATGCAGCAGGCCGCGTTCGAGACTTACCAAGACCTGGTGAACCCGCCGCTCGCCGCCCGATTGTGGTCCATTCTCTCCGGAGAGCGGGCCGCGGCCGCGGAAGGCTTGGTTCCCGCAGGCAAGCCAACTCTGGGCTTGCCGCCATGGATCCCGCGATGACCTCCCCGGCGCCGTCCGCCAAAGACCTGGTTCGGCCGTTCATGCCGGAACTGGATTCGCTGCGGGGCTTGGCCATTCTGGGAGTGCTTCTTCTCCATGGTTTCTATTGGCAATACGACGCCTCGCACTTCACAGGACTGGCCCGGCTCTTGGTCCTGGCCACCAAGCCGGGATGGCTGGGTGTGAACCTGTTCTTTGTGCTGTCAGGTTTCTTGATCACAGGCATTTTGCTTGACTCGCGGAGCGACCCGCGCTACTACCCGCAGTTTTATATGCGGCGGGCATTGCGCATTCTACCGGCATACTACCTGCTGCTGGCCCTGCTGGCGGTCCTCCGACAGGCATCAGGGGCCTACCTGGGCCTGAGTTTCTTCTACCTGGCCAATGTGACCACCTTGCTGGGAGTGGCCAACGACTATGGCCCGCTGTGGTCTCTGGCGGTGGAAGAGCAGTACTATATTTTCTGGCCAGCCGTGGTGCGCCGTATGGGCCTCTTGCCGTTAGGCCTGTTTTCGCTCGCCGTGTGCGTTATTGTCCCGGTGCTTCGAGCTGCCGCTTTCCTCTCTGGCCACGCCGGCGGAATTGCCGGGTACACCTGGTTTGTGGCCGACGGCCTGGCTATGGGAAGCGTGCTCGCCGTCATGCTCCGCACCTCGATGTCGCGACGGAGAGTTAGAACCATTTGCGTGCTTCTCTTGTCAGCTGGCGCGGGCTCGGTCCTGCTGGGAGCTCGGTTCGGCGTCCTCACGCGCGACAACCTGCTAGGCGCGGCCCTGCAGCACACCACCATCAACCTGATCTTCGCCGGAGTTCTGCTGCTTTTCTTGCTGGCAGGGACCGGCGCCGGGCAGCGCTATGTCAACAGCCGGGTGCTGGGCTTTTTCGGTTACATCAGCTACGGCCTTTATCTGGTTCATATGCTGGTCTTCAGAATCTATGATCAGCTTTGCGGGCGTTTTTTTTCGCAATTGCAGCCGGCAGAAGGGCAATTCGGGCTCGTCCTGGTGCGCTTTGCCTGCGCCGCCGGCGCATCGATTGGACTTGCCTATGTGTCAAGGAGACACTTCGAGAATAAGTTCCTCCAGCTTAAGCGGCGGATGACTCCCGAGAACCAGAGCGGACTTTCTCTCCTCCCGCGCACCCAAGCCAGGCCTGCGGCATGCGAGCTGGCGACGGTCGGGGCCGGCAGCGAGTGGATCAATACCTCGGAAAAAGCAGCCAGTGAGCGACCGGTATAAGCCGCGTCCAACCTGAACCATCCGCCAGAAAGCCGACCAAACCGTCGGCTCCAGTGCAGTTCATGAGAATCCTCTACTTGTCGCTCTTAGCAATACTCCTATTTGCCTGTGGGAAGGTGTTGAGCAGGGTGATGCGCAATTCTGACGGGCTTACGCCCCTGCTCGGCTGGATGTTCGGAGTAGGCTTCTTCGTGCTTGCACCGTTTGCCCTGCTGACCCTCAACAACGGCCTCGAACTGCCCCCCATATATCAAATTGACCAGAACTGGGCAACGGTTGATCTCGCCGATCCGGTTTTTATTATCCCTTACCTGGTGATTTGGGCGCTACTGATGCTGTCTTGCCTGGTGATCTACCTCTTCATGCCCTCGCTGAAATACGACAATCCTGAAGGCCAGCAATTGTCACGCTCCCGGCTCAAGCGGGCGGTCCTGATCACAATGGCCATTGCCGCGGCCGCTTGGGCATTTTCTATCTGGCTGGCCGGGGGCCTGGCCGCCTTCCTGGCCTCCCACTGGTACGTGCGAGGGGAAGATCTGGTGGCGCAGTACGGGGACGCTTATGTGTGGATTGTGCATCTGGTCACCGCCAACCAGATCGTGTTCACCGCGGCGGCGGCGCTCTACACCAGCGCCGGCCTCAAGCACCGCGATACCAGCTGGAGATTCACCCTCGGGCTTGTAGTTTTTTTTGTGGCTGGCATCGTGATGAGCGGCAATCGCATCTTCTTCGCGGTTTATCTGCTGTCGGTCATCGCCTCCTGCCTGGTCCACCGGCGCAGGAAAGTTCTGGCCACGCTGCTGGCCCTGGCTCCGGTGGTGATCTTTGTATTCAGCGCGTGGTCTTCGGCGCGGCACGATTTGACCACCATTTCCGATTCCGTGGCGGAGTATGCTGGGGACGATGGCCGCTACGGCAACCAGACGGTGACCTCCCTGGTGAATGTGACTGAAGCCATGAGCGTGATGCTGCTGATGCACATGATCAACGACTATGGCGGCAAGTTCGATTATCTCGACGGTCTCACCTACAGCCGCACTTTCACCTCTTTGGTTCCCCGCAGCCTCTATCCCCAGAAGCCCGACAATTTCACCCTGCTGCTGGCAAAACAGTACCTGCCCGGAGTGCTCACCAGCTTTAACGCAACCGCTCTGGGAGAGATGTACGCGAACTTCGGTCCGCTCACGGTTGTCCTGTTTCCGCTGTTTACCTTCGGGGTCGTGGTCTTGACCGGCTGGGCAGCCCGGCGCCAGAGAGAACACAGCATCCTGTGCAGCGTGTTGTTTATCCTGCTGGTGTGGGCGGCGCGCAGCACCTTCGACGACACCTTCTCCACTTTTGTCATGGCGGCTTTGCTGATCTGGCTTTTCCGGATGGACCAGGGCATGTGGGTGCCGGCGGAGCCAAGCGGCGGCGGCCGGGCTGGTGCCATGTTCCGCGATGCTACGGCTTTGCCAGCTTTCTGACCGCTAGGCTGGGCCCATGGGTTTGCGAAACACATTGCGCCCCGCCAGGCGAGCTTTGAACGTTCTTCGGGGGCGGGATCTATGGCGGCGGGCGCAAATCCAGTCTCCGGGCATTTCTCTGGGCTCGGGCTACGGGTCCTGGTATCTGTGTCCCGGCGCCCTGTCGACGGGGGGCGTGGCTTATTGTTTTGGGGTCGGCGAAGAGATCTCATTCGATCTGGGGCTGATCGAGAGGTTCAAAATTCAGGTCCACGCCTTTGACCCCACGCCGCGCTCCATCCAGTGGGTGCACTCCCAGTCCTTGCCCCAGGAGTTTGTTTTTCATCCCTACGGGGTGGCCGACTACGACGGCACCTCGAAGTTCCTGCCGCCCGCGGATGCTTCTCACGTCTCGCATACGCTACTGCCGCGGGCGACCCCTTGGCCTGCGATCGAGGTACCAGTGCACCGCTTGTCGACCATCATGAACTTGCTGGGGCACGGCGAAATCCAGCTTTTGAAGATGGACATTGAAGGGGCCGAATACCGCGTGCTGGCCGATCTGGTGGGGTGTGGCATCCGGGTGCGCCAACTGCTGGTGGAGTTTCACCATCGCTGGCCGGAACTCGGCGCGGGCCAGACCCGGAAAGCGCTGCGATTGCTCGATAGCGCGGGCTACCGCATTTTTCACGTATCGCCGAGCGGCGAGGAATACAGCTTTCTGGCCCTCAGCTAAGTGCCGGTGACTTTTTCGGCGCGGCCACGATGGTCCAGGAGAGCCCGAGATTCTCCCGGTAGACTCCGGGCAGGTGGAGAGAAACTTTGGGCGCTGGAACCCACAGCCCCTGCGTCCGCAGCTGCAGAATTTCGAAGTCGCGGGAGAGCAGCGAAATGATGGCTGCCCGGTCAAAGCGCTGCACTTGGATGGCAGGCAGGCCCAGAAGCCGGTACTTGACCGACCAGCAGTTGGGCACGCTGAGCAACAGCCGCCCTCCGGGTTGCAGCACGCGGGCGATCTGGGCGAGCGCGGACTGCGGCTGGTCGAGATACTGCAGCGCCTGCAGGCAGACGGCGGCCGGGAAACGGTGGCCGGGAAACGGCAGATGGCGCAGGTCGGCGCGGAAATACGTTGACGGGTAGTTGCGGTTGGCGCGCAACAGCGGGCGCAGGGAAAAGTCGACTCCGGTGTGGCGGTGCCGCGATGATAGATAGCGCCGCAGCAGGCCGTCGCCGCAGGCGGCGTCCAGGACCGCCAGATTTCCGCCGGCGGCGAACGCTTCCAGCGCCCGCCCCGCCCACGAATAAAGGTAGCCATTTCCCAGAATTGCCAGCCCCGCTCCCAGGCGCTGATAAAACCCCTGGGCTTGGCGACGGGAAAAACTGGCTCCGTAAGCCTGCAGTTGCACGCTTTCGGGGGAAGACTGCTCGAAGGTTTCCCGCGGCAGCAGCTCAATAACGCCATCCCGCGCCTCGAACTTGCGCCCGCACCGCGAACATTGCACACCCCCTGAAATGGAATTAAGCGCGGCCAGATCATCGGGGCATACGGCGTCCGGAAAAGCAGGTGGAATCGGTTCCGGAGTTGAAGGCATCCCCGAATCCTAGAACCTTACCCGGCGTTTGCAAAGAAACAAGTCGGCGCAAAAACGCCAAAGCGTCGCCCTCCCCTGTCCCTGATGAGTATTCTCCCGCATCTCAGCAACGCTGTGCGCGCCGTAGACGAGACCATCGCTGCCGCCTGCCTGGCCGTGAAGCGGGAGGAAAGCGCGCTGCTGAGTTTCGTTTTCCATGGATTGTTTTGCGACGAGGGCGAAATTCACCGCGGCGCGGCCGATCCCCAGCAGGGCATCACCCTGGCGATGTTCCGCGCCTTCATCAGCCACTTTCGTGGCCAGGGATACAAATTCATTTCTCCCCCAGACCTGCTGCAGGCGTTGCCTGCGGGGGGGCGCTACCTGCTCCTTACCTTCGACGACGGGTATTACAACCATCAGCGTGCATTGCCCGTCCTCGAAGAGTTTGGGGTCCCGGCGGTTTTTTTTATTTCCAGCGGGCATGTGCGCCGGGGCAGGGCGTTCTGGTGGGACGTGGCGTTTCGCGAGCTCGCCCAACGCGGCGAAAACCAGTTGCAGATCAGGCGCGAGGTGGGCCGCTGCAAACGGCTCAAGACGGCCGAGGTCGAAGCCAGATTCGCAGCCCGGTTCGGAGAACCATCGCTACGGCCGGTGGGTGATCTCGACCGCCCCTTCGACCCGGCCGAGCTGCACCAGTTCGCCCGCCATCCCCTGGTCTTCCTGGGCAATCACACCCGCGACCACGCCATCCTGACCAACTATTCGAGAGCCGAGGCGATGGCGCAAATTCAGGGCGGACAAGAAGATATTCGGGAAATGACCGGCCAAACCCCGTTGATCATTTCCTATCCCAACGGGGCCTGCTCGTGGGAGGTCATTGAGCTGGCCCGCAGGGCCGGCCTGAAGTTGGGAATGGGGGCTGCGCCCGGGAGAAATCGCCTGCCCCTGCAAGCCAACTCGGCCATGGAGATGCGCAGATTCATGATCTGGGGGAATCGCGAAATCGAGCCCCAGTGCAAGGCATCACGCGCCGCGGTTTCGATTCAGCGCACACTGCTCGGCATTCGACGGAAGGCGCAACGTGGCTTGTCATACTAGGACGTGCCCGGCTGGAGCGCCCGCGAAATGAGCGCAGCTTTGCGGATTTTGCAGGTCCATCACCGCTACCGCTCGGGCTGGGGCGGAGAAGATTCGGTCGCCGAACTGGAGGCCGATCTGTTGCGCCGCCATGGCCACGAAGTGGAACAGCTCATCGTCTCGGCTGCGGGGCTGGAAAATCCCGGCGCGCTGGGGCTCATCGCAACCGGTTTGGGAACGGTATGGTCTCGCCGTGGGTATGGGCTGGTGCGGGCGGCGATCAGCCGCTTTAGTCCCGACATCATGCACGTGCACAATTCATTTCCCCTGCTCAGCCCGAGTATTTACTGGGCAGCGGCAAAGGCTGGCGTGCCGGTTGTGCAGACCCTGCACAACTTCCGCCTCACCTGTGCCAACAGCCTCCTGTTGCGTAACGGCCAGCCCTGCCAGGATTGCGTGGGGCACCTTCCCTGGGCAGCGTTGCGCCACCGCTGCTTCCGGAAGTCTTTTTGGAGCACGGCGGCAGTGGCGTCAAGCAACGTCGTGCATCGCTGGCTGGGGACCTACACCGACAAAGTCCCCACTTACATCGCCTTGACCAGCTTCAGTCAGAGCGTGATGTCGCGCTCTGGGCTGCCCGCCGGGCGGATATGGGTGAAGCCGAACTTCGCCGCCGATCCGGGCAACTCTCACGCGCAACGGTCTTTGCAGTTCATGTACGTGGGCGAGATTTCGCGGCATAAAGGCGTGCATCTGCTGTTGCAGGCATGGAAGAACGCCCAACCCGAGGGCTGGCGCCTGCTGCTGGTGGGAGAGGGCCCGGACCGGGAGCAACTCCAGGCCAGCTGCGGCGCCGATTCGAGTATCGTGTGGCTGGGCCGCCTGCCCCACCCGGAAGTGATCGCGCTCCTGGCCGCCAGCCGGATGCTGGTGCTGCCCTCGCTGTGTTACGAAAACTTTCCCATGGTCCTGCTGGAGGCCTTTTCGGCCGCCACCCCCGTCATCGCTCCCAGCCACGGCGCCTTTCCGGCCCTGCTTTCCGATGGCGAAGACGGCATGCTGTTCGCGCCGGGAAGCGCACCGTCGTTGGCGGCGGCGCTGCAAGCCGCAGTCTGTGCCGTTGATAGCCATGACGGCACCTGGCAGCACTGGTCTGAAACCGCACGCCGCACGTATCTGGCGGAATTTACCCCGGCCCGTAACTATATGGAATTGTTCGCCATCTATCAGGAAACCATTCAGTATTTCCACGGCAGGCAGCGGCACCCGGAGCACCGCCCGGCCGCTGTACTCGAGCCGTTGCCATAAAACCGACCGTCGCTTTACAGGAGAGACCGACATCCTATGGGACTCGACCGCGCCCTGCGGCGCATGATTCCGGCCACCGCCGAACTGACCTTCAACCCCTTGTTCAAGGTCTTGGTGGATTCCTTCGACCTGCTGCCCAAGCTTATGTACAAGGAAGTCCGCGGCATTCCCCCGAACCACATGCGTATCCGCATCGGGGTGGGCAACCGTATCTTCGCCAACCACATCACCTACATCGCCGACGCCAGAAATTTCTGGATCCACGCCTTCCACTCCGGCCTCTGCCGCCTGGACTCGACCATCGTGGACATTGGTTGCGGCTGCGGCCGCATGGCGCACTACCTGCGCGATTACCGCTTCAAAGCCCAGAGATTTTCGGGGAAATATATCGGCATTGACATTGACGAAGAGATGCTGGCCTGGTGCCGCGCTCATTTTGACCGCGAGCGTTTTGAGTTCTACAAGTCCACCCATGCCAACCAGACCTATCACGCTGCCGGCAGCGCCGACGCCGCTTATTCTCTTCCGGTGGAGAACAACCGGGTCGATTTCGTATTTTCCACGTCTTTGCTTACTCATCTACTGGAGCGCGAGATGGCCAACTATTTTGCCGAGGCCTACCGCGTGCTCAAGCCCGGCAGCTCCATGGCCATGTACTGCTTTTGTATGGATTATCCGCCGCCCACCCTGGGCGACCGCCACACCTTCAAACATCGCATGGGAGACGCCTACGTGGAATCGCTTTCCGCCCCGGAAGCGGCCGTCGCTTACGAGGAGCAGTGTTTGTTCCGCATGGCCCGGGAGGCGGGTTTCGTTACCTCGGAAATGATTACCGGGCCCGGGGACTGGCAGCCCATGCTGCTCTGCCAGAAATAGCGCATCGGGTTTTTCTGATCCGTACTCCCGAGGCGATATGAATTCTCAGTTGCCCTCTCCCGCTTTGAAGGGCGCTCATTCGAGTGCACAATCAGAATAACTCGTTGGGCTCTCAGCGTGCCGTGCGGCCGCCGCAAGCTCTCCGGAGAGCCGACCTTCGGCGCACCGTTCCTTCCAGGGCCTGCGGCGGCTTGGATGGCGATCGATTCTGCAAAAAACATGGCGATGGTTTTTCTATCACATGGCCTTTGGTTTCTTTGAACGGAGAAACAGGGAGGGGTCGAAGCGCCTCCCTGCCGATCGGTCCGTTTAGCGCCGCGTGAGCGCCCTGTCCCTTCCATGCGAGTCTTGGTTTTAGGCCCCAATTATGCGCCGGAAAGAACTGCCGTGGCCCCCTTCACCACCGGCTTGTGCGAACACCTCGCGGCTGAAGGCCACCAGGTGCAGGTGATCACGGCGTTTCCCTACTACCCGGAGTGGCGTGTCTGGGAGGGATATCGCGGACGCCTCTGGCAGCGGGAGCGGGTCAATCAGGTCCCCTTGCTGCGCGTCTGGCACTTTGTTCCCCGGCGGCCCAGCCGCCTGCTGCAGCGGCTGGCCTTCGACCTTTCCTTTACCGTGAGCTTTTTTTTGGCCGGCCTTTTTGCTGGAGGCTGCGACGTAATTTATTGCGTCAGCCCTCCGCCCACTCTGGCCTTGAGCGCTTACGGGCTGGGAAAAATCAAGCGTGCGCCTTACGTCATTAAGCTCACCGACCTGGCCTCTGACGCCGCCCTCTCCACCGGAATCATGAAGGCCGGCACGGCCATAGGCATGGCCCGCGCCGTCGAGGCCTTCGCCTACCGCAAAGCCGCAGGCATCGTCTGCCTGTGCCAGGGCTTTGTGGACAAATTGATGGCCCGCAATGTTCCGCCGCAGAAGCTCCATCTGATCTCCGACTGGGGAGACACGGAGAACATCCGGCCGCTGGCGCACGACAGAAACGACCCCGCTGGTTTTCGCGTCGCTCACGGGATGGCCGAAGGCCAGTTCCTGGCCCTGCATACCGGCAACATGGGAAAAAAACAGGACTTGATGAACATTGTCCGGGCCGCCGAACTCACCCGCCATGAACCGGGCATCACCTGGATGCTGGTGGGTGAGGGCGAAGAACGCGAGTTGCTGGGAACAGAAGCCGCGCGGCGCAATCTTGATACCTTAAAGCTATTGCCGCTGCAGCCCGCGGGCAGCCTGCCGCAAATGTATGCGTCCGCCGACGTCCTCCTGCTCAATCAGAAAGCCGCGGTGGAGGATGCCGTCATTCCCTCCAAGCTTTTGACTTACCTGGCTGCAGGCCAGCCCATCGTGGCGGCGGTCAGCCCCCGCAGCGAAGCCGCACGCCACATCCGCCAGGCGCAATGCGGCCTGATCGTGCCTGCCGAGAATCCTCAGGCGCTGGCCCATGCGGTCCTGGAGCTGCGGCGCGACCCGGCGCGGTGCGCCGAATTTGGCAACCATGGCCGCTCCTATGCCGAGCGGAATTTCACCCGGCAACGAGTGCTGCAGCAATATGACGAGTTCTTCGCCCAGTTCACCGGCCAGCGCGAGGCCTGTGAATTTGGCGCCCGGAAAGTAGCGGCCAGCCGGTGAGCTTCCGTAGGAAATCTGGAAATCGCTGATCGCAACTAGGCCAAAGAAATAAAGACAGCGGCAAAAATCACAAGGTAGGAAAATTCCAGCATGCAGCAATCGCAAAGAGTTCTAGTGACCGGCGGCGGCGGTTTCATCGGCCACCATCTGGTGTCGCGGCTGAAGGCCGAGGGGTCCTGGGTGCGGGCAGTCGACTTGAAGCACCCGGAATATGCGAAGTCGGTGGCCGACGAATTCGAGGTCCTCGACTTGCGCAGGTGGGAGGACTGTTTGCGGGCCAGCGGCGGCGGCATCCACCAGGTTTATAACCTGGCGGCTGATATGGGAGGCATCGGCTACATCACCGCCTTCCATGCCGACATCGCCCGCAACAATATCCTGATCAACACTCACATGCTCGAAGCCAGCCGGGTGAACCGCGTAGAGCGGTTCCTTTTTTCCTCTTCGGCCTGCGTCTATGCCCAGGACAAACAACAACGCGCGGAGGTGGCCCCGCTGCGCGAGGAAGACGCTTATCCCGCCGATCCCGAGCCCGGCTATGGCTGGGAGAAGTTGTTTGCCGAAGAACTCTGCCGCTACTACCGCCAGGACTATGGGTTCGCCACCCGCATCGTGCGTTTTCACAACGTTTATGGGCCGCTCGGCACCTACGAAGGCGGCAAGGAAAAGGCCCCCGCCGCCATCTCCCGCAAAGTGGCGCTGGCCGCCAGCGGAGACACAATCGAGGTCTGGGGCGATGGCGAACAGACCCGTTCGTTCATGTACGTGGATGACTGCGTCGAAGGGCTGCTGCGCCTGATGGCCTCCGAGTGCAGCGAGCCGCTGAACCTGGGGACCGATCAGCTGGTCACCATCAACGGCTTGGTGGACTTGGTCTCGGAAATCGCCGGCAAGACGCTGGTCAAGCGCCATGACCGCAGCAAACCCCAGGGGGTACGCGGGCGAAACAGCGACAATACCCGCCTGCGCCGCGTGCTGGGCTGGGAACCGAAAGTGTCTTTGGCCCAGGGTTTGAAGCTGACCTACAGGTGGATTGAAGGCGAGCTGCAAAGAACGGGACGTATTGCGGCGCACGCCGATTGGGCCCTGGCACAGGCCGGGCGCTAGTTCCGGCCGTCGCCAGGGAGCGGGCTCGGGGTTCCAGATCTACCCCTGATGGGAAGAGGTTCTTACATGCAAATTTTTATTGACTCCGCAGACGAGAAGGAAATCCGCCATTGGCTCCGTCAAGGAGTGGTCGATGGCGTGACCACCAACCCCAGCATCATGCTGAAAGATGGCATGTACGACGCCGAGGAGGGCGCCCGCCGCCTCTGCTCTCTGGTCGGCAACCGCCCGGTCAGCGTCGAGGTCACCAGCAACGATCAGGACGAGATGATCGAGCAGGCGCACGGTTTCGCCAGTTGGGGAAGCAATATTGTGGTCAAGGTCCCGATCGTGAACGAGAGCGGCGAATCGTGTCTACGGGTGATCAATACCCTCCACGGCGAAGGCATCGCGGTCAACGCCACCGCCCTGCTTTCCTTCAACCAGGCGCTGCTGGCCGCGAAGGCAGGCGCGACCTACGTCAGCATCTTCGCCGGGCGGATCGCTGACGAAGGCAATGACCCGTCCTTGACCATCCGCAATGTACGCCAGTGGCTGGAGGACTGGAAGGGTGCCGCCAAGATCATCGTGGGCAGCGTACGCTCGGTCATCGATGTGCAGAACGCCGCCCTCGCCGGCGCCCACATTGTGACCATTCCGCCGCAGTTTCTGCCCAAGATGATTGACCACAAATATACCCGCGACACGGTGCGCCAGTTCAACCGCGACGCCGAGAAGGCCTTCCAGCAGATTGCAGTGGCGCAGGCGGCGTCGGTAGAGTGGGGAAACGGAAAGTAGCCGGGACCAGCCTTTACAAACTCGCATCGCATGGCGACATCCGACACCGTTCTCTCGCACCCGCAGGACCAGCCGAGCCTGCCGCAGACGCTCCCCTCGAGGTCCGCCAGCATGGGGCGCGGCTGGCAGGTGGTGCGGCAGAGGTGGTTCAAGAAAGCGCTGTTGCTGGCTAGCGATGCTGGGGCGATCTTTCTGGCGCACCGCCTGGCCGAGGTGCTGGCTCTTAAGTGGCTTGCCATACCACCCGGCTCGCTCAATCCCTCGACCTACTACTTGTTCTACGTGCCCTTTTTCGCCCTCATCTTGTGGCTGTTTGAGGCCTACAAGGAGCCTGGCCTGCGGCGGCCGGAGAAAGAGCTGGAGCTGGGAGTTAAGGCGATCTCTCTGTTTTTCGTTGGTCTGGTGTGCGCCAATTTTGTGCTCTTCAAGTCGCAGGGGTTTTCGCGTTATTTGATCGTCGGCTGGTATGGATTTTCCCTGCTGCTGGTGTTGGGGGCGAGGTTCGCCGTCCGCGGCTTGTACAGTTCGCTTTGGCGCCGCGGTTTGGCCCGCGACACTGCCCTGCTGGTTGGGTCTCCCCGCCGCCTTGCTGGGCTGCAGCGGCAGCTCTCGCTGCAACGCCACCGCCGCTATGACGTGGTTGGAGTGTTGATTGAGCCAAGCCGCGAACCATTGCCCGATTCCGAAGCTAATCTTGACGCTCTGCCACGGCTGGGCGGAATTGAGGACTGGGAGCAGGTGCTCACCCGGCATCCGGTGCAGTGGGTGCTGCTCAGTTTGCCGGCCAACGAACTCGGGCAGCAGCCGAGGGTGCTCGATATCGCGCGCAGTTGCCGCCAGCGCGGAATTGCGGTGCAGGTCTATTCCGACCTGCTGAGTTCCTCGGAATTTCAGTACGAGCGCGACGAGTTCTCCGGGTTTTTCCGCTTCAGCTCTCCTCCCCGCTGGGCCCGGCCGGTGCAGATCGGGGCCAAGTTCATCCTGGACCGCTTGATTGGCGTGGTGGGCAGCATGGTGACGCTTCTGCTCACACCGGTGATCGCGGCGGTGATCAAGCTGGAAGACCGCGGCCCGGTTTTCTACCGCAGCGCTTATCTGGGGCAGGACTTGCAGGACCATTACTACCTGAAGTTCCGCACCATGCGGGTGAACGCCGATGAGCAGCTGGTGGTGAATCCGGCATTGCGCAGCCAGTTCCAGGAAAAGTTCAAGCTGGAGGACGACCCGCGGGTTACCCCTGCGGGCCGCTTCCTGCGCAAATACAGCCTGGATGAGTTTCCCCAGTTTTTCAGCGTGCTCTTGGGGCAGCTCAGTTTTGTGGGGCCGCGCACCATTCGCCGTGAAGAAGCCGAACGCTATGGCGAGCTGCTGCCTAATCTGCTCAGCGTGAAGCCCGGACTGACCGGATTCTGGCAGGCCATGGGGCGGCAGACCACAACTTACGACGAGCGGGTGCGGATGGACATGTTCTACATCGAGCACTGGTCCATCTGGCTGGACCTGATCATCGTAGCCAAGACCTTTGGGGAAGTAGTGCGCGGACGGGGCGCGTATTGACGGTAACGCCAGGCGCTGCCGGAGATGGCTGCCTCTCCGGGGTCCTTCGACTTCGCGAGACTTTGCTTCGCGAACTCTGGCTGCGCTCAGTATGACAGTTTCTCATCGCTTAGGAACCCTTTGAACGAGGAATCATGAAAATTCTGGTTACCGGCGGCGCGGGCTTTATCGCCTCGCATGTCGCCGACGCTTACATCAATCTCGGTCATGAGGTTGCAGTGCTCGATGACCTCTCCCGCGGATCGCGGCGCAACCTGAATCCCCGCGCTCGCTTCTTTGAGGGCGACATTCAGGACCGCGGCTTCGTGGACCAGGTCTTCGGCGAGTTTCATCCCGAAGTGGTGAACCACCATGCGGCGCAGATGGATGTGCGGCGCGGAGTGCGCGAACCGCTGTTCGATGCCCGGGTCAACATTCTGGGGTCGTTGAACCTGCTGGAGGCGGCGGTGGCCAACCAGACGCGCCGCATCGTTTATGTGTCCACCGCCGGCGCGGCCTATGGCGAGCCCAAGGGCCTGCCGGTCAACGAAGAAGCCGCCATCAATCCCATTACCCCTTACGGCATCAGCAAGCACACGGTGGAGCATTACCTTTTCACTTTTTCCTTTCTGTACGGAATCAACTACGTGGTGCTGCGCTATGGCAATGTTTACGGGCCGCGGCAGAGTTCGCAGGGCGAAGCCGGAGTGTTCGCCATTTTCAGCGAGCAGATTTTGGCCGGCATTCAGCCGGTGATCTACGGCGACGGCAGCAAAATCAGAGACTATGTCTACATTGACGATGTCGCCCAAGCCAACGTCTGCGCGCTGGAGAAAGGCACAGGCGAGATTTTCAATATCGCCAGCGGCGTTCCTACCACCGACCAGCAGGTGTTTTCTACGACCTGCAGCCTGCTGGGCCAGCCCGAACTGATAGCCCGCTATGTGCGCAAGCGAGCCGGGGAGATTGACGCGATTTGTTTGGACGTGAGCAAAGCCGAGCGGCTCCTGGGCTGGAAAGCGCGGGTCCCGCTCGCGGAGGGAGCGCGCCCGACGGTGGCGTTCTTTCGCGAGACAGCCCAGCAAACGGTGGCTGCGCCGTAGGCAAATCGCTGTGTCCCGTGGGTCCTCAACGGTCCACCGGCCCCGGTTAACCACCGAGGACGCTGAGGATGCAGAGTTCAAGATTCGAAGCAAACCGAGGTCCCTACATGATCATCACCAAAACACCCTTTCGCATCACGCTCGGCGGCGGAGGCACCGATCTGCCGTCGTTTTACCGGGAACATGGCGGGTTCATCCTGGCGGTTGCGATTGACAAATATATGTACCTTAATGTCAATACACCGATCCTCGACGACTTTGTCCGCGTGCAGTATAGCAAGACCGAGCTGGTCAACCACGCCGAAGAGGTGCAGCATACCCTGGTGCGCGAGGCCTTGCAGCTGTTTCAGATTGACAATGGCATCGAGATCGTCTCCATGGCCGACATTCCCGCCGGCACCGGCCTGGGATCGTCCAGCTCTTACCTGGTGGGCCTGCTGAACGCTTTGCACGTGCTGACCAAAAATCCCATCAGCACCCAGGCGCTGGCAGAAGAGGCCTGCGACATCGAGCTGGAGCGGCTGGGTAAGCCCATCGGCAAGCAGGACCAGTACATGGCCGCGTTCGGCGCGCTCACCGTGCTGGACATCGCCAAAGACGGCGCCGTCAAAGTGTCGCATCCCGCGCTGAGCACGGAACTGGTGAACACGCTGGAGAACAACCTGATGCTCTTCTACACCGGCGCGGCGCGCGATGCCGCCACCATCCTCGAAAAACAGGATGGCGCCACCAAGAAGAAGGACCAGACCGTGGTGGGCAGCCTGCAGGAGATCAAAGACATCGGCATCGAGACCGGCGACGCCATTATGCGCGGCAACCTGCGGCGCTTTGGCGAGCTGCTCGACATCCACTGGCGGACCAAGAAACGGCTGGCGGGGGCGATCAGCAATCCGCAGATTGACGCCTGGTATGACCTCGCCAAGCACAACGGCGCCATCGGCGGGAAGATCTGCGGCGCGGGCGGGGGCGGGTTCCTGATGCTTTACTGCGAACACAATAAACCGCGGCTGCGCGAGACCATGGTGCGCGCCGGACTGCGGGAATTGAACTTCCGCTTCGAATTTGAGGGCAGCAAGGTGGTGTTCGATATCGTCTCGCGCGACGGCCGCCTGGCGCACATGCAACGCCAGGAAAGAAACCATCATGTGCGCAGCGTGCGCACTCCGGTGGCCTGGGCGCATGCCTGATTCTCTCGATAGCCTGCAACGGCGAGGACGCCCGCGCTTACATTGATCAGTCCCGGCAAACCCGCAGCTTTTCTCGATCGCGACGGGGTAATCAACCCGCTCATCTACCATCAAGATGCGGGCATTGTGGATTCTCCCTTCACGCTCTCGCAGTTTCGCGTGTTGCCGCGGGTGGCCAAAGCCATCCGGCTGCTGAATAACCTGGGCTTCCTGGTGGTGATCGCTTCCAACCAGCCGGGAGTCGCCAAGAACCACTTCGACACTGCCATGTTGCGCCAGTTCGACAAGAAGCTGATCGCCGCGCTCAAGCCCGCCGGCGCCCGCATTGACGCCATTTATTACTGCCTGCATCATCCTGAGGCCGGGGTGAAGGCGCTGCGCAAGCGTTGCGACTGCCGCAAACCTGGCACCGGGCTGTTGCGCCAGGCGGCGCGCGACTTGGGAATCTCTCTCACCGACTCCTACATGGTCGGCGATGGACTCACCGACATCGAAGCCGGCACCCGCGCCGGATGCCGCACGGTCTTCATCGGCCGCTGGAAGTGCGAGCACTGCCGGTTCATTCACCCCTCCGGCCTGCGGCCTGCTTTGGTAGCCAAAGATCTGTGGGAAGCCGCACAGATCATTCGCGGCGAACTCTCCGCGCCGCGGCGGCGAGTTCTTCAACCCATCGAGAAGCAGTCGAGCCTTGCGGCCGCGGCTTCGCTTTGAACCTGAACTTGCGAGAAGGAGATTCGCGTTTCCATGGCTGCCAGTGAAGCCGCATTGACGGAAGCAGTTCGTCCCCAGGTAAGTTGCCGGGCATGCGGCAGCCTGTCTTACGAGGGCTTTCTCGAAGGCCACGGATACCGCATCGTCACCTGCCGGGATTGCGGGCTGCGCTACGTGAATCCCCAGCCCACCGCCCAGGAACTGCGAGATTTCTATTCCAACTTCGACCGCGAAACTACCTGGCGCGGCGACGGAGAAGAGTCCTTCGACCGGGGGATGCGCAAGATCATCCTTCGCTACCGGCGCCGCGGTTCCCTGCTCGATGTGGGCAGTTCGCGGGGAAATTTTCTGCTTTCCATGCGGGCCGCCGGTTTCGATGTCTATGGCGTGGAGCCCTCGGCAAAGAACAGTGAGTTCGCGCGCTCGGAAAACAAAATTCCCACTTATACGGGCACGGTAGAAGATTTTCTCGCGGCCCCGCACGGCGGGCCATTCGATGTCATCACCATTTTGAATGTGATTGAGCACCTGCGGGAGCCTAAGACTGTGCTGTGCGGCTTGCGGGATTTACTGGTAAACGATGGCATTGTGGCCCTGGTCGTTCCGGACGCCAGGTTTCATGCCGCCCTGGGCCGGGTCCGTTCGGCACTGGGCTTCTCCGATCCCTATTGGATGGAAAACGGAAAGCGGCAGCTGGTGGGCTTCGATCCTCCGCAGCATCTATGTTCATTCGAGCCGCGGACCATCACGCAACTGGTGGAAACATGCGGCTTCCGCAAGATTGCTTTGCAAAGTGCGCCGGTGATTCTCAACCGGTTGGCGTGGAGAGACCTGGCCAAGACCGCGGTTCGCGCCGGCTCGGACTTCTTGCGGCTCGTATCGTTCGGCCATCTGGTGGCCGGTTACTCCACCGCAATCGTGGCTCGCAAGGTGTGACCCCGATGCTCACTGATTCTTTCGACCTCGTTCTTATAAACCACTTCTTCAGCCCAGACCACCGAACTGCAGCGCCACCAAATGACTTCCTCACCAATTCGTAAAGCTGTCATCCCTGCCGCCGGCCTGGGGACTCGCTTTCTCCCCGTCACCAAGGTGCTTCCCAAAGAGATGCTGCCGGTGGCGGCGCGGCCGCTCATCCAGTATGCGGTGGAAGAAGCGGCCGCCAGCGGCATCGAGAGCGTGATCCTGGTGGTAAGCCGGGGCAAAGGTCTGCTAGCCGAGCATTTCCAGCGCAATCGCCACCTGGAGAATGTTCTCTCCGGCCGCGGCCAGGCCGAAGAAGCAGAAATGCTTCGCGATTTATCCAAGCTGGTGGAAGTCAGCACGGTGTGGCAACAGGAACTGCTGGGGTTGGCGGACGCTGTCCACACCGCGCGGCCGCTCATCGGGGACGCGCCTTTCGCGGTGATTCTGCCCGACGCTTTGATTGATTCCGAAGTCCCCTGCCTGCGCCAGTTGATGAATTGCTATGAGCACCACCCCGGCTGCATTGTGGCGACCCAGATGGTGGAAGCGGCGGAAGTCGAGCGCTACGGCATCGTTGATGTTCTGCCCATGCGCGACACCTGCTGCGACGGGCGAACCCTGGGGGTAAGTTCATTGGTCGAACGGCCGCGTCCCGGTTCCACAACTTCGCGTTACGGAATTTTCGGCCGCTACATCCTAGAGCCGGAGATTTTTGCCTGCATCGAGCACACGCGCCCCGGATTCAACGGCGAGCTGCAGCTTACCGACGCGCTCATGCTGTGCTCCGCCCGCGTGCCGCTGTACGCCTATTGCTTCGAAGGCAAACACTTCGACGCCGGCAGCAAGCTGGGCCTGTTGCAAGCCAATATCGCTTACACCCTCAAAGACCCCGACTTGGCCCAGCCCTTGCGGGAACATTTGGCACGATTGCAGCATTCAGCACTCAGCATTCGGCATTCAGTGGTTGGGGCCGTTGGTACCTAGCATTTCGCATTTAGCATTTAGCACTTGGTCAGCCGGGTCTCTCTCGGCCCTCATAGGCCGAACTCGACGGCTAAATGCCAAGTGCTAAGTGCTAAGTGCCAAATGTCAGGCCCTGAATGCCGAGTGCTGACTGCTCAATGCTCCCGGAGGCCGCCATGAACTACACCGCCCAATATCTCGAAGAAGCCACCGAGATTCTCCGGCAACTCGATCCGCAGCGGATCGAGCAAGTGCTGGAAGTTCTGCTGGCGGTCCGGCAGCAGGGCGGGCGTGTATTTTTCCTGGGAGTCGGAGGAGGCGCGGGGCACGCTTCGCACGCGGTAAACGACTTCCGCAAAATTGCTGGCATGGAGTGCTACGCCCCTACCGACAATGTTTCCGAACTCACCGCCCGCATCAACGACGATGGCTGGGAAACCTCGTATCGCAACTGGCTGCAGGGCAGCCGCCTCCGCAAGCAGGATGCTCTGTTTGTTTTCTCGGTTGGAGGAGGCGATGCCGAGCGCAACGTCAGCGCCAATCTGGTCTGCGCTCTTGAATATGCCCGGCAGGTGGGCGCCAGGATTTGCGGCGTCGTGGGCCGCGACGGTGGTTTTACCGCGCTGGTCTCCGATGCCTGCGTAATCATTCCCGTGGTCAACAGCGAAACCATCACCCCGCACACCGAATCGTTTCAGGCCCTGGTCTGGCACCTGCTGGTCTCTCATCCCAAGCTGAAAGCCGCGGAGATGAAGTGGGAGTCAATGGCTCCCGCCTCCGTGGAATCGCCCGCCTAGCTTTGTAGCCGCCGCATCCGCCGGCAGCGCATTCCCGCCGCAGGTCAGATGAGATCTGTAAGCCAAAGGTACCTGACTGTCTGGAAATCGTTCTCTGTAGATTTCATCATCACTTCTTCTCCTTTTTTCAGCTTCTCCTGAGTAAGGCCTTATCTGTTTTCACCGGGTTGATACCCCGTTCCAGCGGTCGCCAGTGGCATGCTCTTCTTAGGCTTTTCCAGGAAATGTTTGACTATTGGGATCACCCTCTCTTGTTCCGAAAACAGGACGAAGTGGCTGGCGGAGGGGATCACGGCGAGCTCAGCGTTGGGGATGAGCTTGACAGTCTCCACGGCATGCTCGAGCCGGACAAAATCGTGATCTCCGAGAAGGATGAGAATCGGCGCTTTGATTGAAACCAACTCTTCCTTCGAAAATCCTTTCCATTGAATGCCTCCAAGCTTGTCAAAAATCTTTGGCCAGTAATCGGGAGCGGGTGCCACTTTCTTGTAATTTTCTCTCTGAAATTGGATGTTCCTGGAATCGGCGGTGGGCGGGTGGTCAAAGTGCGTGGTCTCAGGGTTTATGGCAATCTGAGGAGGGCCAAAGGTTGCTGCGTAGGTCACCACACGGCCTACAAGCTCGGGATAGCGAATTACGATCATAGCCGCTGCGTTGCCACCATAGCTTTCACCAAAGAGGTCGGCCTTTGAGATTCCAAGATATTTCAGCAAGCCAACCACATCTTTGGCGTATTGCTCGATCGAAAGTGGACGCTCCGGGATATCGGCCGTGCGACCATGCCCCTGAAGATCCACCGTAATGACCGTGTGGCTTTGAATCAGCGAAGGATACGGGTTCAGGCCGGCGTATCCGAAGGCAGGAGGGATGCAAACCAGCGGATCGCCAGTTCCCTCAATTTCGTAATACATCTTTAGACCATTGACAGGCGCGTATCCGCGGGCTTGCACGGTTGTGCCGTCGCATGAATCCATAAACCACTTCTCCTTTCGCGAGCCATTCCAAACTGTCCAGGAAAAATGTCCAAAAAGTAGTTCCAACCTTTCTCATGCCCTCTTGCCAGCTCATGATCCGGAAGGTCGGAATGCACGAGGGTCATTAGGGTCTCGTGTCCCTTTTTGTTGAAGGTCACGGTCACAGTCGCGACTCTTTTCCTAGGGTCTTCGGCGATACCCACGTATGTTGAATCCGAACCGGTCGCTCGACCACCGTGAACCGGCCATAATGGGACGTTCCCTTGAGCGCCCAGAAAAAGAGCCCGTCAACTTTCGGATCGAGCAAGAACTTCTCGGCTACATTCCAGGGATTGCCAGGGATCTTCGGATCCAGCCATGCATCGAATACCTCAGTCAGGGGAGCAGGGATTGTCCGTTCGAGCTTAAATTCAAGGGTCTTGTTCGAGTTCTCCATTACCTTTTCTCCTTCGCTTCTTATCGCGAAAATAGTGCTCAAACTGATCCAGACGCTCGTTCCAGAAACGTTCGTACTCATGCACCCATCCTGCTACCTCCCGAAGGGGGTCACCTCGAAACGAAATGTAGACCTCGCGGCCCTGTTTTCTACGCTGGATGAGCCCGGCCCTCTCGAGCACCTTCAGATGTTTGGTCACCGCATTGAGAGCCGTGTCGAACGGCTTCGCGACATCGAGAAATCGCGCAGGTCCGTGTGCTAGCTGCCCAATAATTGCTCGCCGAGTAGGGTGAGAAATGGCTATCAGCACGTCCGTTAGTTGGTCCACCGCGATATTACACCATACGGTGTAATGTTCCACAAGCTGATTTTTGCGAGCGGCATTTACGGAAGGCGCGGCCCCGGGGGATAAATAACTTCACGCGGGAGCAGCCCGTTCGCCTGGGCGAGGGAGCGGGTGGACCATTGCGCGGCAGCTTGCGGCTGGGTTTCCAGAGTGCGCGCCAGCACCCAACGGCGGCGTCGCTCAAGCGGCGCGGCGCGCCCGGACGCGGCTCATCTAGCAGTCCATCGAGGCGGAAAAGGACAAAGCGCTGTCGCCATTTGGCAACCGCGGACCCCGTGAGCTGCACGCGGCTGGCGACCTCGGTGTTGCTCCGCCCCGGCGTACAGCAGCACGATGCGGGCGCGCAAGGCCAGAGCCTGCGCCGTTTTGGGGGGACGACTCCACTCCAACAAGCGCTGTCGTTCGGCGGGAACTAGAGTCTAGGGCGAGAGCGGGCGACCGAGGCCCATGCCGTTCCTCCTGCTTATATCAGATGCAGGAAGGCGCTACTTGTGTAATGAATATTAGACTCGGGACACTAGAGGAGCCCGCGTCCGCTTTCCCAGCCGCAGGCATGCTGGCAAACATCAACCGCGCCGTGCAATGCTTTCGCAGGGAACGGCGCAATGATTGTCTCAGTCGAGGGGTCCACTTCAACTAGGGTGCGCCACGAACCTTGACCAACGAGAACAGCAAAGTGTTTCTTAGTGCCCCTGGTGGTTGTCCGCTTTGTTATCTGCCACAAACACAAAGTACGAGCGCGCCCACAAGGCGGTGGGGACAGTTCCACGTGAACGCGCCGTGACGATAATCTGGTACTCCTCGGACGACCTTGCGTCCTCGTTCGCCGTCCACGCAGCGGACGGCTCAATCACCGCCAGATGGGCAAGAAACTTGTATATATCGGCGTCCCGCTCCAGCCCTTGCGCGGCGAAGGAAACTTCCGCATTCTCCTGCGCAAAGTGCCAGCCCAGCGAAGCCGCCAGCGCCACCGCCTTCTCGTAAGTCGCGGCTGAAACCGCGCCTGCTATAGGATTATCGAAGACGATGCGCAGTTTACGCTCGTCTTCGCGGCTGAACTCGCGTACTTTGAGCGAGCCCGACTTTGCCGTCGCCTTCCAGTCCACATGGCGCGCCGAATCTTCCGGCATATACTCGCGAATGCGGTGCAAGTCGTAGCCGCGTCCGCGAACGAAGCTTTCGAATTCGCCCGTGATCAGCGGCAGAACTTCAAAAAACTCGTCCGGCGGTTCAACCGGAGGAAACACGATTACCTCGTGGGCCAAAGGCACGCGGCGGGTTTTGGTGAGAAACGCAAAAGGGAAACGGGTGGAAATGCCAAAGCCTTCCTGCTGATAACGGCCACGACGCTCGAAGCGAAGCTGCAGTTCCACGGCAGCTTCACTTCTGGCGGCAAGATAAGGGAAATAGGCTGGCTCTTCCAGAATGCCCGGAACGGCGGGCGCTTCGGCCAGGTGCCGAAGTTGCCAGTCCCGTGCCCGGAACCACTGTTGCGCCGGCGGACGCTTCGCCGGAAAAGCAAATGTAGTGCGCTCCCATTGCCAGCGCTTCCTGTTTTTCCCTTTCCCAAGGGGTACGACGCTTACAGAAAATGACGCCAGCCATCGCCGCGTATTTCGCAGCATGATTCTTCCCGGCACAGCGCGTTGGGCGAAGACATGCTCAGGCAGGCGAACATCCAGTTCCAGGCCGCGCAGCACCGCCGCAGAAGCCAATCCGGAAACAATGATGGCTGAGAGCATCGCCGCCACAATTATGTACAGCAGATTGTTCCCGGTGTTCAGAGCGGCCACGCCCACCACCAGCACGACGCACACGTAAATGATCCCGACCCGCGTTACCTCGTAATCAAGTGCCTCGCGCAATCGCGCGGAGGCTGCTCTGCGCGCCAGGTATGGGACGGTCGTCAGTCCCACCAGAACGGCCAGCAGCAAAGCCAGTGAGGCCAGGATTACAGTTGCCCACACATTGCCCGACTCGCGCGAAACCGTGGAGAAGAGGGCCGCTCCGAAAGCCAGCCCAAGCCCAAGAATCGCAATAAGGAACCGCAGCCAGACTTCGGGGATCACGGAAGAAAAGCGAGAAGACTGCGAAATGGCAGGGTTGGCTGCGGACTTCATGATGGGCGCTGTTAAAGGCTAAATGTGAGGTTAGCACCGCCGCAGTTGGCCATCAATTGAAACCCGAAGTGGCTGGTTACCAGCGACCCTGGGGCGAGATGGCGCAACTCCGCGTCCTCTGGGTCGTCCGTAGGTTTATTCCCGGGATCACTAACTGCATAGGACGCTGAGGGCGGGAGTTTTACCCGCTTGAACGCCCCATCATCTTCTCCGCTCTGTCCTTGGCCCGCTCTGCCAACCGGTGCAGCTTGGGAAAGCGCCGCAACACTCGGGCAAGGAGGTGATGTGCCCACACATATTCGGAAGAAAGAATGACAGCCCGATCAGAAGAAACAGCACGCCTTGCAGGATCGGCAGAAACAGACCGACAATTCCCAGCGCAATAAAACCCCAGCCCACAACCAGCGCCAGCAACCGCTTCACCCCAGGTTTGATCAAAATTTCTCTCGGGCTGCGCGCCAGTGCGGCTCGAGAAATTCCAGCACTGCGCGGTTAAATTCCTCGGGAACTTCCTCGTAAGGCAAGTGGCCGACGCCCTCGAACATCAATAACCGGCAATCTTTGAACTCTTGCCGCAACCTCGCCGCCGAGGCGGGGTCAACCGCATTGTCCACCGCCCCCCAGAGAATCAGCGCGGGGATGTGCGCAATTCGTGGCAGCGCGCTTTCCAGTTCCTTTAAGTCCTGGCTCCAGGTGCGGAGAATGGAAACTCCATGTTCGAACGTCCCTGGCAACGAGAAAGGGGCTGAGTATCCCTCCAATGTTCCCGGCCGGATGCGCCGCGGGTCGCCATAAAGATTCTCCAGCAAACGTCCATGTATAAACTGCAAATGGGGCGCGACCCGCAGAAAGGCCGGCGCAACCAGCGGATTGCTCAAGAACGCCGCCATGGTACTGCCATTCAATGACCACGGATTCACCGGCGCAACCAGAATCAGGCGCTTGATGCGCTCCGGTTGCAGCGCCGCAGCCCGCATCGCGACCGCTCCGCCATGCGAGGTGCCGAGCAGGTCGCACTCCAGGATTCCTGCCGAATCGAGAAACCGCAACAGGCGTTCCGCGCAAGCGCGCAGAGAGCAGTCCAGCCCCGATGGCCGGTCAGAAAACCCAACTCCCAGCATGTCCACGGCGTGAACGGTCGCGTGCTGCGCCAACGCAGGAATGGCATGGCGCCAGGAAAACGAATAGCCCAGCAGCCCATGCAGCAGCAGCAGGGGCGGCCCTAGCCCATCGCGCAGATAGCGCATGCGCCCGCCATCCACGGTGATCCAATGGTCTTCAAAAGAAACTGGCTGGGAGCCCGTTTGCGTAACCAACGAGGTTTTTCCTGTCTCTTTCTCGCCCGCCGCAGACAACCGTTTGCAGACCGCGGCAGTCTATGTAATTGATATCGCTTCTGTCGCCTTGATTCGGGGGGCCTGTTGGCTCCCCTTTTTTTTGTTGGCTTAGTTCACGCGAACGTCTGTCGGGCAAGTCCGCCACACCCTTCGGCGATTTTACCGGAGAAACCGAAACACGAAAATTCCCTGCTGGCGGATCGCTTTGCGAACTCTGTCTTAGAGGCGAGAACGTCCGCGGAATTCGGAAGCGTCTGTCCAGGATGTCGTTCGCTTCGACTCCGGCAGCTTGCGTAGGTGCTTCCAACAAAGTGGATATCGTAAGTCCATCGAGGCCAAGCGATTACGAACTGCCATATAATCCTTCCAAAAAGCATAGCCTTGCGGCAGCCGGGCTTCTATAATCGTGGAAGTCGTTTGCTTTTCGTAAGTTAGATGCTCTAGCCCCAGCTCCCATCATGGCACCGAACGTGCAGAAGTCGTTAGAGGGTTTAGGCACCCACCGCCCTGCCCCAGTCAGCTCCATGAAGAGCGAGTTTCAAATCCGCTTTACAGCCGTAGTGTTGTTTCTTGCTACCGCTGCGGCCGCCATTTTGGCGTGGATCAACTTCCAGAAGGAACCCGAGTTCCAGATTCCGACCGACGGCATCTGGTGGGTGGAGCGTGCCGGCGGATTGGTCGCGGAGCGCGTGGAGCCGCAAGGTCCGGGCGCCAAAGCCGGCATCAAGCCCGGGGACCAGTTGGCCCAGATCAACGGGCAGGAAATCACCAGCGCAGCGGCCCGGGTTCGCGAACTTTATCAAGCGGGCGCGTGGTCCAAGACCACCTATTCGCTAGTGCGGCAGGGCATTCCGTTAGATACATCCGTTATCCCGGTGCCGGCGGACAAATCGCTTAACGACTGGCTACGCTTCATCGCCCTGATCTATCTGGGAATCGGAGTTTACGTTCTTCTGCGACGCTGGACCGCTCCCAGTTCTTCGCATTTTTACATTTTTTGCCTGGTTTCGTTTATCTTCTATGCCTTTCACTACACCGGCAAGCTGAACCAGTTCGACTGGACGATTTACTGGGGCAACGTCGCTGCCTGGCTGCTGCAGCCCGCCTTGTTCCTGCATTTTGTGCTGGTCTTCCCCGAACGGCGTGCCTTTGTTCGCCAGCATCGCTGGGCGATATCCCTGATTTACGTTCCCGCGGCGCTGCTTTTTGCCATGGATGTGCTGGTGCTGCGGCTGGCCCAGGCGAGTGAATCCGCCCGTTGGAACCTGGACCGCATTCAGATGGCCTACCTGGCACTGTTCTTCGCTGGGGCGGCCGCCGTGCTGTGGCGCAGTTACCGCCGCGCCAGCAGCCCGATTCTGCGGCAACAGTTGAAGTGGGTAACCCGTGGCACGATTCTGGCGGTTGCGCCCTTCACGCTTTTTTACGTAATCCCTTACCTCACCGGCTCGCTGCCTACCGTGCTGATGAAGGTCTCGGTGCTCTCGCTGGGCCTGATTCCTCTGACTTTCGGTTATGCCATCTTCCGTTATCGCTTAATGGACGTAGACCTGATCTTCAAGCGCGGCATGGTCTATTTCCTGGCGGCGGCGGCCATCGTCGGGCTCTACTTCGCGGTGGTTGTGGGCGTGGCCGAACTGGTGCACACCCAGGTGCCGAGTTCGGGGCCGGCTGGGCTCATCATTGCCATGGTAGCGACCGCGCTCTTGTTCGACCCGGTCCGCAAGTGGATTCAGGAGCGTGTTGACCAGGCGTTTTACCGCACTCGCTACGACTATCGCAAGACCCTGATCGAATTTGGCCGCGAGCTGAATGCAGAACCCGATCTCGACAAGATGCTCAGCTCCATCGAGAACCGTCTCTCGCGCACTCTGTTGGTGGACCGTATTGCCATCTTCCTCAACTCGGGTGAGTTACCGCGCCAGCGCTTTTCTCTGGCCAGATCTTTCGGCCTTGCCCAAACCGGGGGCCTGGACCTCAGCTTTCTGAGCGTTCCCCGGCCGGAAATGGAAGAAGGGCATCTGTTCTTCGAGAACACCCACCAGGTTCCTCGCGAAACGCCCAACGCCCAGGAAACCATCGCCAGACTCGACCTGAATTACTACATTCCGTGCCGCGCTCAGCAAAACACCATTGCGTTCCTCGGGCTGGGCAAGACCGCGGAGGGCGACTTTCTTTCGAGTGAAGACGTGGAACTGCTGGAGACGCTCTCAGGCTATATCGGCATCGCCATCCAGAATGCGCGCCTCTACGCCTCGTTGGAGCAGAAGGCGGCAGAGTACGAGCGCTTGAAGGATTTCAACGAGAACATTGTCGAGTCCATCAATGTGGGGGTGATGGCGGTGGACCTTGCCGACCGGGTGGAATCCTGGAACTCGCAGATGGAAGTCATGTACGCGCTGCCGCGTTGGCAGGTCCTGACCCGGCCCTTGAGCGAGGTTTTTCCGGCGGCGTTCATTGAAGAGTTCTACCGTGTGCGCCAGAGCCCGGGCATTCACAATCTATATAAGTTTCGCCTGATCACGCCAGCCGCGGAGACGCGAATCGTCAATGTCGCGATTGCCCCGCTGGTCACACGAAAGTTCAGCGTGGTCGGCCGGCTGATCATTGTAGATGACATCACCGAGAGGGTCGAACTCGAGGCCCAGCTCTCGCAAGCCGATAAGCTATCTTCCATTGGGCTGCTCGCGGCCGGAGTCGCCCACGAAGTCAATACGCCCCTTGCGGTCATTTCGTCCTATGCCCAAATGCTATCCAAGCAACTGCAGCAAGATCCGCAGAAGGGAGCGCTGCTGGAAAAGATCACCCGGCAGACCTTCCGCGCTTCGGAAATCGTCAACAACCTGCTTAACTTCTCGCGCACCAGCGGCACCGAGTTCACGGAGGTTGACCTCAACAAGATCATTCTCGACACGCTTACGCTTCTCGACCACCAGTTCAAAACTACTCGCATCCACGTGGAAGACGAACTCGCCGGAGATCTGCCTCTGGTGAGCGGCAATGCCGGGCGCTTGCAGCAAGTCTTTCTCAACTTGTTTCTGAATGCCAAGGACGCAATGCCGGGCGGCGGCACGTTGCGCATCACCACCGCCAATGGAGATGCCGTCAGCGTCGCCGTCTCCGACACGGGCTCGGGCATTGCCCAGGAACACATCCATCGGATCTACGATCCGTTTTTCACCACCAAGAACGCGACACGCGAGGGTCAGGGGAAGGGCACCGGCCTTGGCCTCTCTGTCACCTACGGAATTATCCAGGAGCATGCGGGGAAAATCCGGGTGGACAGCCGGCCCGGGGAGGGAACCACGTTTTACCTGGATTTCCCTTTAGCCAGCCCCACGAATAAGAAGACGGTCCATGTCTGAAGCAGCGGTCATTCCGCGACGCAGTTCCGGCGAGACTACGCCCGCCCCGGCCGGAAGTGTGCTCATCATTGACGACGAAGCCGCCATTCGCGAATCGCTGCAGACTTTGTTGGAACTGGAAGGCTACGAAGTCGCCAGCGCCGCCACCGGCGAGGACGGCCTGGCCCGCGTAGGCGAGCGGCCTTTCGACCTGGTTTTGCTCGACGTTGCCCTGCCCGACCGCAATGGCATCGAATTGCTGAGCGAGTTCCGCGGGCACCAGCCGCCTCTGCCGGTAATCATCATCACTGCCTACGGGACCGTCGAAAACGCGGTGAAGGCGATGCAATCCGGGGCGGCCAACTTCGTCCAAAAGCCCTGGGACAACGACAAGCTGCTTGCCGACGTGCGCGCCGCCATCGGCCGCCACCGCGCCGAGGAAGAGAACGTTCAGCTCAAACGCGCCCTCAAGCAGCGCTATAACTTTGAGAATATCGTCGGCAAGAGCGAGGCGATGCTGAAGATCTTCGACCTGGTCGCCCAGGTCGCCCCCAGCCGTTCTACGATCCTGCTGCAGGGGGAGAGCGGTACCGGCAAGGAACTCATCGCCAAGGCCATCCATCTGAATTCGCCGCGACGCGACCGCCCGTTCGTCCCGGTCAACACCGGCTCCATGCCGCCCGATTTGCTGGAATCCACGCTGTTCGGCCACGTAAAAGGGGCCTTTACCAGCGCCGTCGCCTCCAAGAAGGGACTGTTCGAAGTCGCCGACCGCGGCACGCTCTTCCTGGACGAGATCGGCACCATGAGCCTGGATACGCAGAGCAAAATTCTGCGGGTCTTGCAGGACCGAAAGTTCATGCATCTGGGCGGAGTGCACGAGATCCAGGTAGACGTGCGCATCATTGCCGCCACCAATGTGGACCTGCGCCAGATGGTGAAGGAAGGCAAGTTCCGCGAAGACCTTTACTATCGCCTGAACGTCATTACCATTGACCTTCCGCCCCTGCGCCAGCGCAGGGAGGACATCCCACTGCTGGTGCAGCACTTCCTCCACAAGTACGCGGAAGAAAATGGCCGTCCCCCACAGCATGTCACCCCGGAGGCCCTGCGGCCACTGATTGCGTACTCCTGGCCGGGCAACGTGCGCGAACTGGAGAACGTGGTCGAGCGCGCTGTGGTGCTTTCCTCGGGCACCGAAATTGGCGTAGAGCTTCTGGTGGACCACATCGCCGGCCGCGGCTCGTCCGTGCCCGCTCTCGAACACCGCAGTGACGCCTCCCTTTTCGACATCATGGAGGATTGTGAGCGCCACATCATCATGGACATGCTGGAAAAATGCAGCTGGAACCAGACCGAAGCGGCCGATCGCTTCCATGTGCCGCTTTCCACCCTCAATCAGAAAATCAAGCGCCTCAATATAGAAATCAAGAAGAAGAACCGCGAGTAGAAATCACAACCAAGAGACACTGAGAACCGGAAACCGCAACCGAGAGCTGGTTTTCACAAGAAATTGCATCGAGACGCAGCCTGCGTCTCGACAGCCGGTCGCCTATCTCTGCTATAGTTTCGGTCAGTAATCGTCAAGCCGAGGCTGATCCGCATGGCATCTGGGGACTTCCTGAGCAGCGTGGAGTTGATCTCCCCCGCCGAATGGGCGAAGGAAAAAATAAAGTCCGTGCAGGACTACGCCCTGCTCTCCATCCAAGCCCTGGCCAACATTTTTCGCCGCCCGTTCTACATGGCCGACACCGTGCAGCAGGCTGATCTGATCGGCTTTGGCTCGCTGCCAATCGTATTGGCTGCTTGCTTTTTCACCGGGGCTGCGCTCGCCCTGAATAGCGCCACCACTCTGGGGCGCTTTGGCGCGCTCACCGTGATTGGGCAGCTGGTATCCATCGGCATTGTGCGTGAGCTGGGGCCGGTGCTTGCCGGCTTGGTGGTTGCTGGCCGCAATGCTTCGGGCATGGCCAGCGAACTCGGTTCGATGATCGTCACCGAGCAGATTGATGCCATGCGTGCCCTCGGCACCGACCCGGTCAAAAAGCTGGTGACCCCGCGGGTGATCTCCACCATATTCATGCTCTTCTTTCTCACGATTCTCGGAGACTTCCTCGGCCTGATTGGAGGCAGCCTCGTTGCCAGCGCCATCCTCGGCCTGGATGCGCACGAGTATTGGAGCAACGCCTGGCAGATTTTGGTTTTTTCCGATGTGTTTATGGGATTGGCCAAGCCGTTGGTTTTCGGCTTTATCGTAGCTACCGTCGGGTGCTTTTACGGCCTCACCACCAAGGGC
>Ga0335078_10000312_pt1 | contig 77850 bp, 70 predicted proteins | sample Lox_Sample_32_FD_206711 | JGI IMG/M metagenome (GOLD analysis project Ga0335078, IMG submission 206711) | Soil microbial communities from Loxahatchee National Wildlife Refuge, Florida, United States - Lox_Sample_3.2 | ecosystem: Environmental > Terrestrial > Soil > Wetlands | place: USA...
AACTCGCTGCCGTTATCACAGAACAACATTTGAGGGGCCCCTCGTTGCGCGCTGATCCGTTGCAGCACTCGGACTACATCTGGACCTTTCAAACTCTGGCCGACTTCAATGGCCAAGCATTCACATCGGGCGTGGATTTTCGGGGACGGCTCAGCGCAGAGTTTCGAAAACGCCGTGGGCGCTCCATATCTACCTGGGTTGTAAGAAAATGGGCTTCGTTCCGTCTGTCCCCATTCCCCCGGATTCAGCGGGAAAGACATTCCAGCGATCGTGGCCACGACTGCGTTGGAGCCACCGTCGATCACTGAAACAGTGTTTCCAAGGCTGTTCGCCACGTAGACCATGTTAGTAACGGAATTAGTGGCGATACCCGAGGGGCTACTGCCAACAGATACGGTTGCAACCACCGTGTTAGTGCTGCCGTCGATTACGGAGATGTTGTTGCTGTTTAAGTTGGAGACATAGATTCGATTCGTGGTTGCATTGACAGCCACGTATCCTGGCACGGTGCCAACTGGGATAACCGTCTCGGTAACGGCCAAGGCTCTGCTTGCAAAGACGAGCAGGGTCATTAAAAACATATTGAGAGTGACGGAACGCTTCATGTTTCTCTCCTTAGCGTGCTGATTCTCGGAATCCTAGATGATACCTATGCGGGTGCCCCATCCTTTCGCGTTTCGTGCGAAAGGGTGGGCGGCACGGACCTCAAGTCCAGGCGAGATCGTAGGAGGTCTGGGTCCGTGGTTCCCACCCTTGCCAACGGCGCAAGGATGGGGCACCCTCGTTTGTGGTGGTATCCAGCGAGAAATCTAAGGCCGGGCCACCCGCCCGGTTTCCTCTCGGCCGAAACATGGGGACGCCGCTTTTCGTGGGCTTGGCGGCCACAGTAAGTCCTTCGGGCGTAAAGATACGTCTATCAAGATCAGTCCACAAGCTTGAAATAATTTGCACATTTCATCAACGATAGGGCGGGTGACCCGCCCTTTGCGGCATCTTTGTTGACACCATTTCTGAAGTGGGTGCCCCATCCTTTCGCGTTTTGTGCGAAAAGGGCGGGCAGCACGGACCGCAAGTCCAGGCGAGATCGTAAGAGGTTCTGGGTCCGTGGTTCCCACCCTTGCAAACGGCGCAAGGATGGGGCACCCTCAGTTGTGGTGGTATGCAGCGAAAAATCGAAGGCCGGGCCACGCGTCACCCTCGATTTCGTGATTTGGAATGGGTGCGTGACGCTCGCTTCTAAACTTGTTACTTCAGATCTTGTTACTTCAGACCCCTCACGAGAAACAGGTTTGCCAGATCGCGCTGGAAGCTGACCGCGCACGCCTTGCCATCGGCAGATAGCGCCAGCTGCCCGAGAAATTCCGCTCCGGGCTCGGGCGCCTTCACCACTCGCCAGGGTTCGCGGCGATGGGTGGCAACTTCCAGGCGCGTAATCTTGATGCTGGTGGGTTCGCGTTGTTGCAGAAACAGGTATCGTCCATCGCCGCTCCACCGCGCGACGCTCTCACCGGCTGCGAGGTCGATGACGCTTTTAGAGTTTCCTCCGCTGACGGGCGAGAGCAGCAGCTTGTGGGGATCGACGGTCACGAACCACTGCCCATCGGGCGAAACCCGGGTGCCGCGGGTGCCTTCGGGCGTCAGGGGCGTCGATTGGTTGGAGTCGATGTCGTACATCCAGGTGCGGGTTTCGTGGCCAGTCAGGTTGCCGGTGAAGAGAATCCGGCGATTGTCGGCAAACCACTCCACGCCATCGAAGTGCACGCCTTCAATCTTGGGAAATTTCGATTCGCCGGCTCCGGTGGGAAGCAACATCAGCGAGGAGCGCTCGCCTTCATGATGGATGCAGGCTACCCACTTGCCATCGGGAGAAAGGGCAGGCCGATTACCATAGCCCAGCTGGATGGCGGGAGAGCCGTCCGTTTTTCGTAAATAGATGGCAGAGTTGCGCCCCTGCCCGTTGGAAACCTCGACGAACACGAGTGACTGGGCGTCGTTGGAAAGCTCATAAATCAGGGAAGAATCGAGCCAGGACAGATCGCGGGCCGGACCGTTGGGTGGAGTAAACAGAATTCCCAGGCGCGAATTGACGGTGCTGAGAAGGACGCGGCCGTCGCGGGCGACGTCTTGCATCACGATCATGCCGCCGGTTTGCGTAACCAGCCGCTGCGCCCCCGAGAGAGTCACGGCATAAAGCGCCGGATCGGCGCCGGGCTGGCCTCCCGAGAACCACACCTCATGATTGTCCGGTGACCAGTTCAAAGCTCCGATGGCGCGCCATCCGCGCGACAAAACCTGCCGGGGATGATTGGGCCCGATCACGCACAAAGCATAGTCGCCGACTTCGACGTCAAAATCGAAGAAGGCCACCAGTTTGCCATCGGCCGAAACCCGCGGCATCATGGGCGGACGCTTCTCGGTTTCATACAACACGGTGCCGATGGGATATTCCAAGCGGAACTTTCCGTCGATCGCGCGCACCACCGCGAGGGAATCTCCGTCGGGTCCCCAATCCGCCCCGCTGACGCCTTCCAACACCTGCCGGGGAGCGCCGCCGCCGAAGGGCACGCGCGCGAGAGTTCCGACGTCTTCGCCGCCCAGCAAGATCGCCATTTCGCCGCTGGGTGCGATGGCGAGTACCCGCGCGCTGGGCAACGCCAAGGGCCGCGCTTCGCGATTGCCCGGCTGGGCGGAAAATAAAGTGGAAGGAGCGCCGTCCCATTCGGCGCTGTAGACGACGGTGCCGCCGGGAGCAAATTTCGCCGAGGTCACATCGCCGCGACGAAAGGTCAGACGCTGAAATGAGGGCGGCTCGCCGGGACGAACGAACTTCTCCTGCTTCTCGTAAGTGATGCGCAAGGCGAGTCCAAGCAACACTCCGGCCAGCACGCCCAGCCCGGCCCAGAGCTTGGTCCGCGACTTGGCACGCGAGAGCGGAGGCGGTGCGGCCACGGAAACGTGGCTGGAATCCAATTCTTCGCGTAACTCCTCCAGGGCGACCTTCACGTCCGCCATGGTTTGCCAGCGGCGCTCGGGATCTTTCTTGAGGCAGCGCGCGATGATTCGATCCAGCTCCGGCGGCACTTCCGCGCCTGCTTGCGATGCCGGTTGAGGATCTTTGTAGAGCACCGCCGAAAGCGAGGACAACTTCGATCCGCCTGCGAAAGCTCTCTGCCCGGTGGCCATCTCATAAAGCACCGAGCCAAAGGAAAAAACGTCGGAGCGGGCATCCACGATTTTGCCATCCGCCTGCTCGGGAGACATGTAGGCGACCGTTCCCAGAATTGTGCCCTCTTCGGTGAGCGGTGATCCCTGGCCATGCATGGTTTCCGCGTAGGCATCGGCATGTTCTGGCTCGGAGAGCTTGGCCAGTCCGAAATCAAGAATCTTCACCACGCCCTGCGGACTCACGATTACGTTCGAGGGCTTCAGGTCGCGATGCACGATTCCGGCGGCGTGCGCCGCGGCCAGCGCATCGGCGATCTGGACGGCATACTTCAACACATCTCGAATGCGCAGCCCTTTGCGCCCGACCAGGTGATCGAGAGTCTCACCCGCCACGTACTCCATGGCGATGTACTGCACGGGCTTGCCGTCGACCTCCTGCGTGTCGATGTCGTAGATGGTTACGATGTTGGGATGATTCAGGGATGAAGCGGCCTTGGCTTCTTGCACGAAGCGACGCTCGCGTTCCGAATTCAGGGCGCCGGTGGAGAGAATCTTGATGGCGGCGGTTCGGCCCAGGCGGGAATCCACTGCTTTGTAAACCACACCCATCCCGCCAGCCCCGAGCTTGCTGTCGATGCGGTAGGAACGGAGTGATTTCCCGATCATGTGCTCAGCCCTGAATCGCGGTTAACAAAATTGCAGAGAGAAAGAGAGTTGAGTCCGGGCCGGGCGACTTGATAGTCCGTGCACGCGGACGATGCGTGGGAGCAATTCTAAACCACAGCGTCAATAGACGGCGGAATAACTAAGACTTTGTTTCAAAATCCGGAATTCGAGCTGGGAACATCCAGCCAACTTCGGCGGGAATTGCTCTCCAGCGCGGCCTTGAGGATTACCAGTTGGCGCAGCCCATCCACAAATTGCGGATATTCGGGTTGGGCTCCGGGCGAATGGATGGAAGCGTAAAACCGCCGGAAGATCTGCTTGAATGTGTCGTCGTAGCCTTCGCTATGGCCGCCGGGTAGATCGGCATAGCTGCGCGCGGACGGTTTGAGCAGTGATGGATCTTTGACGTACACGGCGTTGGCGGTATCGCGGTGACCTTGCCAAAGCTCGTCAGGCCGCTCCTGGTTCCACGCGACGGAAGATTTTGTTCCATAGATCTCGATGCTGAGCCCGTTTTTTCTTCCCGCGGAAACCTGGCTCGCCGTCATGCACCCCCGGGTGCGGGTGCCCATGCGGAAGAGCACCGCGCCAAAGTCTTCGGTGTCCACCGGAGTTTCGATGTAATCTTCCGCTGCCATCAGCTTGTTGGCAAAGGTCTCGACGGAATGCTTTGGTTGCTTGCGGGTCTTGTGAAAGGTCTGCAGATCGGCGCAGAGAGAAGTGACGCGCAAGCCGGTCACGTGCTCGGCCATATCAAAAAAGTGCGTTCCGATATCCGCCATGGCGCGCGAAGCCCCGGCGGCTTGCGTCTCAATCCGCCAATTCCAGTCCGTGTCGTAGAGCAGCCAATCCTGGGAGTAGGTGCCCTGGACCACGAGAATTTCGCCGAGATCGCCTGACTCCCGCATGCGGCGCATCTGCTGCACCATCGGGTAGTAGCGAAGGTTGTGGCAGGTGCAATTGCGGAGTTGGCGCTTGGCAGCCAAGGCCGCGAGTTCCTCTGCCTCGGCCAGCGTTGTAGTGAGCGGCTTCTCGCACAACACATGCTTGCCCGCCTCCAGCGCTTCCTTGGCCATGGAAAAGTGCTGCGCGTTGGGCGTGGTGATGTGGACCGCGTCAATCGCGTTATCGCGAAGCACCTGGCGGTAGTCGGCGGTGAGGGTGGGAACTGAGAAGGCCGCGCCCAGGCGTTCGACCGTTTCTTTATTTCTGCCGACGATGGCCGCGGCTTCGACCGATTCCACGCGCTGCACCGCTTCCAGATGCACGCGCCCCATAAATCCGGTGCCGATAATTGCCGTTCTGATCGGTTTCATTGTGATTTCCTGTCTTCCGCCGGGGCGAGGTGGTTAAGACCACCAGGCAGCTGCCGGCTGCTCGCGGATCACGATGCTGTTCAGAAAATGCGCCGCCTTGGTCAATCCTTCTCCGGGCGAGAGCAGACCATCTTCGTGCTCGATCGAAATCACGTGATCGTAACCGAACATGCGCAGCGTAGAAATGAGCTCGCTCCAAAACTCGGCGCCATGGCCATAGCCGCAGGTCCGGAAAATCCACGCGCGATGACGCTCATCGGTATACGGTTTTGTGTCAAGGACGCCGGTTTGCACCAGATTCGCCGGATAGAGTTGGGTGTCCTTGGCGTGCACATGAAACACCGCATCCTGCAGCAGGCGCACGGCGCCGACCGGATCAATGCTCTGCCAGAACAGATGGCTGGGATCATAGTTGCAGCCCACGTTTTTCCCGGCAATCGAGCGCAGGCGGAACAGCGTCTCCGGGTTATAGACGACGAAGCCGGGATGCATCTCAACCGCAATCTTCACTCCGTGGTCGGCGGCAAACCTGGCATGTTCTGTCCAGTACGGCGCGACGACTTCATTCCATTGCCAATCGAGAACGGTGCGAAAATCCGGAGGCCAGGGGCAGGTGATCCAATTGGGAGCAACGGAATTCCGCGAATCCCCGGGGCAGCCGGAGAAATCCACCATCACTGGCACGCCCAGTTTTTCCGCCAGCAGGATCGTTTTGCGGCTCACCTCGCCATGCTGCCTTGCCAGTTCCTGGTTGGGATGCAGCGCGTTGCCATGACAACTCAAAGCACTGATGCTGACGCCATGGTCGTTGAGAAGCTTCTTGAAGTCGGCCAGGGCCGAAGGATTATCGAGCATCGACAGCTTGCAATGGGCGTCGCCCACATAATTCCCCGTGGCCAGTTCTACGGTATGAATGTCAAGCTCCGCCAGTTTCTTGAGCACAGCATCCAGCGGAACTTTCGAAAGTAATGGGGTGAAGACGCCAATGCGCATAAGGATTCGGTCTCCTCAAATGACCGGGGTATTCTATCGCAGGCTTTGCGGTGGATTCCGATTGCGCAGGCTGTCTTCGGCGTCTGCGCGGCTGCTCCGGAGCCCCGCCCCGTTCCGCCGCTGCAGCGCGTTGTGATAACTTTAGTGCCAATAGTTTCTGGGGCTAAAACGTTTTTTGTGGGGGGATCACTTGCGCCGAACCGGAACCCTTGCCTTCCTTTTTCTATTCTCGTCGCTGTCTCTAGTCACCGCGCAGAATTCTCCAGCCGTCGATGCTTCGCTTCCGTCCCCGCCGCACGAAAAGAAAATTCATGTCAAGCACATCCTGGTGATCAGCCAGACCAAGGGCTTCGAGCATGATTCAATTTCCCCCGCGATGGCCGCCATCTACAACATGGGCCATGAAAGCGGGCTCTGGGAAGCCATCCTGCGCACCGACACGGAGCTCATCACCAAGAAAAACCTGGAGCGGAATGCCAAGAATCTTGACTACTTCGATGCCCTGGTCTTCGTGAGCACGACCGGCGAACTCGATCTCGACGACAGCCAGAAGAGAGACATGATGTCGTTCATTAAAGACGACGGGAAGGGCTTTGTTGGCGTTCACGCCGCGCTCGACACCAACTACAAATGGCCCGAGTACGGCGAGATGATCGGGGGATGGTTCGATCAGCATCCCTGGATGACGTTCAACGCCCCCATCATCAACGAAGACCCGAACTTCCCGGCAGTCCGACACTTCCCGCATGAGTTCGTGAAGTACGATGAAATCTACCAGCCCAAAGAATGGTCCCGCGAAAAGGTAAACGTGCTGCTCAGCCTGGATCCGGCGAAGTTGAATTATGAAAACAATCCGCGGATTCACCGCACCGATCATGATTTTGCGGTGGCTTGGGCCAAGATGTACGGCAAAGGCCGCGTTTTCTATTCCACGCTGGGCCACACCGAAGAGGCCTGGAGCGATCCCGACATTCGCAAAATGTATTTCGAAGCCATCCGTTGGGTGCTGGGCATGACCGAAGGCAGCACGGCCTCTCATCCGCAGCCGCAGACTTCCGGGGAAACTCACTGAGCGCCGCGATGAAATTCCTGCAATGCACTTTTGGCGTGGCCGCATCGTGCGCGGTGTTGCTATCGGCCGCTGCCGCGCAAACGCCCGCTTCGAGCCCGCAAGCGGGAAATCAAATACAGCAGAGCACGCCATCGGCAACGAAGACATATCCGCCGGAACTGGTCGAAAGTGGCGCCAGCCTTTTCCGGCAGGACTGCTCGTTTTGCCATGGCCGGGATGCCACGGGCGGCGAGACGGGTCCCAATCTCACGCACTCGCGGCTGGTGCGATCCGACGTCGACGGCGACCAGATCGGTCCCGTCATTCGCAATGGCCGCCCCGATAAAGGCATGCCGCCCTTCGACCGTTCCGATCAGCAGATCGCGAGCCTGGTGGCTTTCATCCATGCGCAGCAGTACGCCCAATCTGGCGGCAAAGGTGGGCGCAAGGGCGTCGACGCCTCCGATCTGCAAACTGGCAACGCTGAAGCCGGCAAGAAATATTTCGAAGGCGCAGGGGGATGCGCCCACTGCCATTCTCCGACTGGTGATCTCGCCGGAATTGCCTCGCGCTACAAGGGCCTTGAGCTCGAACAGAACATGCTCTACCCCAGACACGCGAAATCAAAAGTCATCGTGGTTCTGCCTTCCGGCGAAACCGTCACCGGCACACTGGCATACCGCGATGAATTCACAATTGCGCTTACCGATTCGTCAGGCACGTATCGCTCGTGGCGCACTCGCGATGTGCAATACAAAGTCGACGCGCCCGCGAACGCTCACGTGGAGCAATTCAGCAAATACACAGACGAAGACATTCACAATTTGATGGCGTATCTGCAAACCCTGCAATGATCCATGACTTCTGCCGGGAGTTTGTCTGAGTACTGTGGGAGAGCTTCCGATCGATGATGAGTAGAGTGGGACGCGTATTTCTTCTGGCGATAAGCGTGCTGGTTGCCAGCACCTCGTTGCCGGCGCAACAGCCCGACAATCAGATGTTGCTGCATCCACCCGCCGACAGCTGGCCCGGATACCATGGCGACTATTCCGGCCGGCGCCACAGTTCCCTGACCCAGGTTACGCCGCGAAACGTCAAGAACCTGACTCTGGCGTGGTCGTTTCAGACGAATCAGACCATCCCGCTGAAGTCCTCCCCGCTGCTGGTCGATGGAATTCTGTACTTCACCGCGCCCGACAACGTATGGGCTGTGGATGCGCGCTCGGGGCATCAGATCTGGCGCTTTACTTACCCGCGCGGCCAGGGCGAGCACATCGGGCAACGCGGCGTGGGCATGTACAAAGGATCGGTTTTTTTTCTGACCCCCGACGCCCACTTGATTTGCCTCAATGCCAAGGACGGAAGCGTGCGCTGGAAAGTCGAAGTTGCGGATGTAAGCAAAGGCTACTGGACCAGCATGGCCCCGTTGGTGGTTGGCAGTCACGTGCTCATTGGCGTGTCTGGAGATTTTGACAATCTCGCTGGCTTCCTGCGCGCGGTCGATCCGGAGACCGGCGCAACGCAATGGCAATGGGATTCCACGCTTCCCGCGGGTACACCTAATGAGACGACTGGCGGCATGACGTGGATGACCGGAACCTACGACCCGGATCTGAACCTCGTCTATTGGGGGACGGGCAATCCGACGCCGGTCTTGAACGGCTCCACGCGTCCTGGGGACGATCCTTACACGTGTTCGATCGTTGCCTTGAATCCGGATACGGGCAAACTGGTGTGGGCCTTCCAGGCTTCCCCGCACGATACTCACGACTGGGACGCGGTGGAGACTCCCGTGCTCGTCGATGGAGACTTCCACGGCAAGCCGCATAAGATGCTGATGCAGAGTTCGCGCAACGGCTACTTCTTTGTGCTCGACCGGACCAACGGCAAGAGCCTGCTCACCGTGCCTTTTGGGACGCTGAACTGGTCGCTAGGGGTCGACAAGCAAGCCCGTCCGATTCCCAATCCCGAGAAGGAACCAGCTCCCGACGGCCGCCTGATCGCGCCCGACGAAGGCGGCATGACCAATTACCGCTCGCCCAGCTTCGACACCAAAACTGGTTTGTTCATCGTGAGTGCGAATCTTGGTTGGGGCATCTATTTCTCCAAGCCGGCAGATGGGTTATACGGATGGTCGGGAGCAGACTACGGCGTCTGGGGCACGGGAGTGATCGAAGCCATCGATTATCAGACCGGAAAAATCCGCTGGCGCCACGAACTCGGCGAAGAATCCGGAGCCGGAGTTCTGACCACCGACTCCGGCTTGACCTTCACCGGCGATGCCCACGGAAACTTTCTGGCTCTCGATTCCAATGATGGCAAAACGCTCTGGCACGCCGGTTCCGGCTCGCACATTACGAGTTCGCCCATTACGTACCAACTCGACGGGCGCCAATATGTGGTGACGAGCAGCGGCGGGGTCCTGTTCGCGTGGTCGCTTCCCGAACCGTGACGCGCCGGGATATTCGTTGAGGACTTAATCTCTCAATGACTCAATGCCTATGAACTGGACCGCATATCGCTCGACGTTCCCCCTGCCGCCGGCAGGTAGCACTGTTGGGTGTAGTCCATCACCATGCGGTCGGCGTTGAAGCGCCAGCCCAGCGTGCGGATGGTTCGCTTCATGCGTTTGATCCAGCCGCGGGGCAATCCGTCGCGATCCCGCTGGTAATAGAGCGGAATCACTTCCTCGCGCAGCGTCCGTAACAGATCCTCCCCATCGCGCGCGTCGTGCACGCTGATGTTGGAATGGGTTTTCCCGGTTCCGACGGCGAAGCCATTCACCCCGTCGTAAGCCTCGGCCCACCATCCATCGAGGATGGAAAGATTCAGCCCGCCGTTGAGTACCACTTTCTGGCCGCTCGTGCCCGAGGCCTCTTGCGGGCGGCGCGGATTGTTGAGCCAGACATCTACGCCCTGCACAAAGTGCCGCCCGACGTTGATGTCGTAGTCCTCAACGAAGACAAAGCGATCGCGGAATTTCGGATCCCGGGTCATCTCCGCAATATGCTGCATGAGGCGTTTGCCCGGCTCGTCGAGGGGATGGGCCTTGCCCGCGAACACGAATTGAACGGGATGGTTGGGATCATTCACCATCGAAGCCAGCTTCTCGATGTCGCTGAGAATGAGATTGGCGCGTTTATAGGTGGCAAACCGGCGTGCAAACCCAATCGTCAAGGCATCCGGGCTGAGCACGCGCTCCAAGCGCTGCAGCGCTTCGCGGGACTCGCCGCGACGCCTGGCCTGCGAGACCGCCCTCCGGCGGACAAATTCGATCAGCTGCGACTTCAGATTGAGGTGAGTCTCCCAAAGCTCGCCGTCGTCCACGTTTTCAATGCCCAGCCAGATCTTGGCCTCGCTGCCGCGCTGGTGCCAATCCGTGCCCAGATGACGGTCGTACAGGCGGAACATCTGCGGCGCCAGCCAGGAGGGAACATGCACGCCGTTGGTGATGTGTCCGATAGGGACTTCATCCTCAGGCTTGCCGCGGAACAGTCCGGTCCACATGGCACGCGAAACCTCGCCGTGCAATGCCGAGACGGCGTTGGCGCGGCGGGACAGCCGCAACGCCAGCACGGTCATGCAAAACAGTTCGTCTGAGTTGTTGGCATTTTCGCGGCCGAGTCCCATGAGACTTTCCGGGGAGAGCCCTAGAGCTTCGCGCAAGGGGCCGATGTGCTCCTCGACCAGCTTGGCATCGAAGCGGTCATGCCCCGCCGGAACCGGCGTATGCGTGGTAAACACGACTTCCCGCGACACTCGCGGCACGGCGGCTTCAAATGGGATGCCTTCATCTTCCATCCGCATGCGAACCGCTTCCAGCACGGCAAAGCCGCTATGTCCTTCGTTGAGATGAAGCACGCCCGGGGTAATGCCGAGAGCTTTCAGCGCGCGCAGGCCACCCACTCCCAGCAATAATTCCTGGCGAATGCGGATGCGCAAATCCCCGCCGTACAAGCGCGAGGTAAGTTCGCGATCTTCGGGAGCGTTGCCCTCGACATCGGAGTCGAGCAGGAGCAGGTCGCGCCGGCCGACTTCCACGCGCCAGACTTTGGCGAGGAGGCGGCCGCTGCGGGTCTCAATCTCCACCACCACGGGCCGGCCATCTTTTCCAATGGCGACTTCCATGGGGAGCTGATTGACGTCGGTCTCCAGATATTCTTCGTGCTGCCACCCGCTGAGATCGAGATGTTGGCGGAAATATCCCTGGCCGTAAAACAGGCCAATGCCCACCAGCGGAATATCCAGGTCCGACGCGCTCTTGATGTGATCGCCCGCCAGAACTCCCAACCCGCCGGAGTAGACCGGCAGCGATTCATGCAATCCGAACTCCGCCGAAAAATAGGCGACGGGATGGGGCCGGAGCACTCCGGCGTGCCGCGTTCCCCAAGTGCGGTCGTCTTCCAAATATTCCAGCATGCGCCGGTAAGCGTAATTCACCCGGCTGTGCAGCATCAGTTCGGTGGCTCGGGTTTCCAGTTTGTTGAGAGGAATTTCGCTGAGCAGTGCTACCGGGTTGTGGTTCAGATCACTCCACCGCGCCGGATCCAGATCGAGAAACAGGCTCTGCGCGTTGTGATCCCAGCTCCACCACAGGTTCCGCGCCAGCGCCCAAAGTCTTTCCTGGAGCGGCGCGATAAAGCGGTCCAGCGTGCGCGCCTCGCTCACCACGGGAGCAACTTGGGTCGCGGCCTCGCTGAGCATGCGAATGTCTTCCGCACTGAATACGCGGGCTTCCACCGTCTGAACCACCAGAACGCCCTGCAGAATTCCGCGATCGATCAGGGGCACGCCCAGAAACGACTGATAAGCGTCTTCGCCGGAATCGCGAAAATACTTGAACCGCGGATGATTCTTCACCTGGTTCACAGAAACCGGCTGTACCTGCTCGGCGACCAGCCCGGTCAAACCTTCGTGCACCGCCATTCTGAGACTGCCCACGCATTCGCGGCGCAATCCGACCGTGGCCGCCAGCACCAGGTTGGCGCGATCTGGTTCCAGCAAGTAGGCCGAACACACATCGGTATGAAATCTCTTGGCGATGAGCGCGACCACGTTCATCAGCGTTTCCGCCGACTGTCCGCCTTCCGATGCGAGGTTCGCAATCTCCTCCCGCGTCAGCACATTTCTCTCTGCACTCGCACCCACCGCTTGTTCCATATCCCCCGCTACCTCATACGCGTCCAAATCGTTTTACTAGCCTCCGTGGGGCTTGATCCCAACCTGCAATTGTCCTGGTGACGTCACGGTCAGAAGGGTTCCACTATTGTACGGTGTGCGGCCAAATTCGCGAATGGTGTTTAATTTTGGCAGTGGGCTGTTTTGGATTTTCACGCTGCCTTGTCCGGATATCGTAACAAAATCAAAGTGGTAAACAGCATAGAGCAGAGAGTAGGGCAGAGTTCGGACAAAGGAGTAAGACGTATGCAGTCCGAAGCGGGAAAATCGTATTCCCCTCCTAGCCTCAAAAAATTAACCGTAGAACAGGCGAAAGAGTTTCTTGCGATCCATGCTACTTGCGGAGATCCAGAGACGGTCGATTTGTTGAAGTTGCTGGACGAGGAACCTCAGGAACGACAACGATTCCTTGAAGCGCACAGAGATATGCCGTAGTGGATTGATGCGTGGACGCTCAAGCAAGGGCGGCCTCCGGCTCCTTGCCTTTCTCTTTCTCGCGTTTTGGACGCTAGAAGAGTTGATCGGAGTGCCAGGAGTAAAAATGGCAGAGGCGGCTTAGAAAATCAAAACAGCCCACTACCTTTAATTCTTAGCGATGACGATCGGAAGGGCAACCCGATCTTCGCCTTCGTCCTCGTTATAGACAGAAGGTTAGATTTGCACCGGGCGATTTCTGATGGTCCGTCCCGACGTTCCCAATCAGTAGCCCCATCCGCTTCGCAATTCTGTTTACTTGCTGCCCGGCGAAAGAGTAAAATTTTTGCCATTCCAGCCAATCGATGAAAAGCCGCGTCCAGCTTCCATCGGCAACAGATCGAGTGCAACGAGTGCGGAACGCTCCAACGGAGAGACCTTGATCGGCATCCCGCGCCTTGGCTCGCTCAGAACGTTTGGACACATGGAATGGCGGAAAACTGGGTGGGGCGCTCCCGCCTCTCCGCACTTTTGCGAACCACGGAGTCGAGAAATATGAACCGTACTGCTACGCGGCTGGTCAGGATTACTGGAGCCTTACTAGCGCTGGTCACGATTGGTTGGATTCTTACGCTTCATGCCGCCCGGCCGTATGAGCACGGGCTGCCCACGGACTGGAGCCACCGGCACGTGATCTTTTCTCAGCCGCAAACCGCGGAGCAGGTTGCCCTGGTGGCTCATGACCCGCGTTATTGGCAGCAGTTCATGCGCCGGAATATGGTTCGGGTCCTGGCCACGGGCGAGGATGGTTCAAATCCGGATCGGACTCCGGCCTATGCTATCGGCGACAGTCCTTCTGCATCTTCCGATGATGGTCTCTGGTCGCAAAGCATGGGTTCGGGCGCGACCGTCGGGGCAGGCAACTTCCCAATCAAATACTCATTCAGCCTCACGACTGCGACCTGCAGTAATGCTGCCAAGCCGGATTTCGTAATCTTCAACACCGGTCTCTTAAGCTCGACGACCAAAGCCAGTATCATCGCCTACGACAATCTGTATTCGGGATGCTCCTCATTCGGCACCGTCCCCACTGTCTATTGGGCTTACAACACCACCGAGCAGACGGTGGCTGGGACCATCAAAACGTCTCCCATCATTTCCCTGGATGGCACGCAAGTTGCTTTTGTGCAGACCGACAGTACTGCCCACGGCTACGTGATCTTGCTGAAGTGGAAGGCCAATAATGGGACGCTCGCGGCGCCCGTAGCTCCCAATTACAGTACCCCAGCTCAATATGCGTCCTGCGCGACGCTGCCGTGCATGACGGCATTCACGCTGCGTACTACGGCTACGGGTGTGGGTGCCCAGACGAATGACACTACGTCATCAATTTTCTATGACTACACCAGTGACATTGCCTATGTGGGCGACAGTCTGGGGTTGCTTCACCAGTACCATCCCTTCTTTAGTGGAACGCCGGCAGAGGTAGGCTCGCCCTGGCCGGTTCAGGTCAACGCCGCTAATCCCACGGCTCTGAGCAGTCCGCTTTACGATCATGTCTCGAAGAATATTTTCGTTGGCGATGCCGGCGGCTACATTGAAAGCATCAGTTCCTCAGGTTCGCCCACCGTGTCCGCTCAAATAGACCATGGCGCCGGCATCAGCAACGAAGGCCCGACCCTGGACCAGGTCGCCCAGAAGCTCTACGCTTTCTCGTCCAATGACGGCAGCACCAATTGCGGGGGAAATGGCTGCGCCGCTGTGTATCAGTTCGCTACGACGTTCACAAGCGGCAGCTCCGGTACGGAAACTCAGGTCGGGGCCAGCAGCGCAACTCCCAACTTCCTGTATTCCGGCGATTTTGATAACGCCTATCTCACTTCCCACACCGCTACGGGCAATCTCTACGTCTGCGGCGATACTGGCGCAAATCCGATCATGTACCAGATTCCAATCTCCGCCGGGACGATGCCGGCCGCGGGGACGAGTATGAACACAGTAACCACGGCTGCCTCGACGGCTTCTTGTTCGGAAGTCACGGATATCTCCAATCCCAATGCTGCTGGAGGCTTGGAGGAGCGCATCTTCTTTAGCCCTCAGGGCAATGGCCGCCCGACACCCTGCGGCGGCAAGGGATGCGTCGAGAGCTTTATCGTTACTCCCTGGAAGGCCACTACCGCTTATGCGACTGGCTACGAGATTCTGAGTCCCAAAGTCCATATCGAGGTCGTAATCGTGCCAGGCACCTCCGCAGCCAGTCCCCCGACATGGTCCAATACCGCGGGGGTGACCCGTTCGGACGGGGGCGTGACTTGGCTCGATCAGGGAGTCATCACGGCGGTTCCTCTCGCGGGCTGGACTGCGAGCAAAGCCTATGCCCTGCGCGCTCGCATTCTCGATTCCAACAACGCGGTCGAAATCTCGACCACCGCGGGAACGTCGGCTGGGACCGTACCGCTTTGGCCCAGCACACCAGGTGCTACCGTTATCGACGGTAGCGTGGTATGGATCAACGCAGGTCCGTGGACAGTGAACGGGCTTCAGGCTACCAAAGGCGCCAGCGGTATTATTATTGACAATGTGGTCGGCTCGGGCACGATGGCCGGCGCTTCTCAGGTATACTTCAGCACTCTGGGAAATCAGACATGCACGACCGGTGGGACAGGCGGTTGTGCCATGCAAGCTTCCCAAGCGGGGTTACAATAAGGTTTTCCTATGGCTACGAACAATACAGTCTCCGATGCTCCGAAGAATCCGGCGCCCAAGAAGCCCTACGAAAAGCCGACATTCCGTTACGAACAGGTTTTTGTGACTACCGCCCTTTCCTGCGGAAAGCTCGTGGGCGGCGGCGGCGGCTGCCATAGCACTCCCAGCGCGTCATGACTGCTGGATTCCATGGTCCGGACGTTCTCGACGCTACCAGGTGTGAACTCGCTGGCGAGGTGTTGCGCGCGTGGGGCAGGCTGCGATTGCAGGTGACCGGCTGGAGCATGCTGCCTACAGTTTGGCCGGGCGATGTGCTTGTGGTGGAAAGCGCAGTCATCGGCGACGTGACCGAAGGGGACATTGTTCTGTGTGGCCGAAATCGACGGGTTTGCGCGCACCGCGTGGTGAAAAAACTTGACCGCTCGACGTTTCTCACCCGCGGCGATGCCATGCGTCAGGCCGATCCCGTGGTTCATTCTCAGGAATTGCTGGGCAGGGTAGCTCACATCGTGCGAGATGGGAAACGGGCCGCCGTACGGCGGCATCGAGGAATCCCGGAACGTGCCATCGCCACTATCGTTCGTCATTCGCCTATGGCCGCCCGCGTGCTTGTGGGGATACGCGGCCGGCTGCGATCGTCATAGATCTCAACCGCGCAGGACCAGGTGTTTCGTTGCCCGAGCTAACCGCTGAAGTCGAGCGTCTCAGCCTCACCATTGAAATTGGGGAAATGCCGGTTCGTGTGCATACCACCGATCCGCTCTTTCTCAGCTTGCTGCAGGATCGCTATGCGGGATTTGTCAGCTCGTCGGAGCGCGCGGAAATAGACTTTGACGTGGAGACTACTGACTGCAGTTCCGCGGTTGCCGATGCTCCGGTGCGCGTCACTTGCCAGGAGGGGCGCTGGACATTGCAGCGTGGAGACTTTCTTGCGCAGTGGGAGCCAGCCCGGCGGCGGGGCTGGATTCGCCAGACTGCGAATCCGCACTCCATCGATGCCGTGCTGCGCATCGTGCACACGCTCGTGCTGGCCAGGCAGGGAGGTTTTCTGCTCCACTCAGCCAGCGCCATTCGCAATGGCAAAGCCTTTCTGTTCGCGGGGGTATCTGAAGCGGGGAAGACGACGATCTCCCGGCTCGCTCCCCCGGACGTCACGCTTCTCACCGATGAGATTTCTTACGTGCGGCGGCAGGGAACGGGCTACGTCGCGTTTGGCACGCCTTTCACTGGAGAGTTGGCCAAGCTGGGCGAAAATGTTTCCGCACCGGTTTCCGCGCTGTATTTGCTGGCCAAAGGGCGCTCGAATCGAATCGAATCGGTTGCTCCGGCCGACGCCGCCCGGTCGTTTCTTGGCAACGTCCTGTTCTTCGCCGAAGACGAAGAACTGGTGCAGGCGACATTTCATTCTGCCTTCGAATTCGTCAGCCGGGTGCCCGTGTTTCGGCTGACTTTTGTACCCGATTCGCGGGTCTGGGAGTTGATCGGATGAGCAAGCTTTATGTAGCGCGCAGTCCGCGAGTGGCGGCCCGCAGCCTGGGCGGCGAAATGATGATCATGTCGGGCCGTGACTCCACTTTATTTACACTCAACGAGACGGCCAGCATCTTGTGGCAGGCGGCCGACGGAACCACTCCGCTGGAAGAGATTGTGGAGCAGAAGATTTGCAGCGAGTTCGAGGTCGAACCCTCCGAGGCACTGCAGGATGCTGAGACCGTGGCCCGCGAACTCGCGGGTCACCACATTCTGCAGATTTCCGAGCAGCCAATGCCGCAACCGAGTCCGGCCTCGGGAGCATCGCGATGAGCAATCTTCTCGACGAGGTAACCGAGCGGGCGCTCAAGCTGAACGTTCCCCTCAGCGTGCAACTCGATCTCACCTATCGCTGCAACGAACGCTGCGTTCACTGCTACCTCGATCATCACGACTACGGCGAGATGACCACCGCGGAGATCAAGCACCTGCTGGAGGAGATGGCGGAGGCGGGTGTTTTCATTCTCACCCTCAGCGGCGGCGAAATCATGCTGCGCAAAGATTTTTTCGAGATTCTCGAATATGCCCGCCGCCAGCTGACCTTCTGCGTCAAGCTCAAAACCAATGCTATTTTGATTCGCGAGCAGGAAGCCGCCCGCATCCGCGATCTCGGCGTCGAATCCATTCAGATCAGTGTGTACTCCCATCGCCCGGAGATTCACGACGCCATCACTCTGGTGCCGGGATCTCTAAAGCGCTCGCTGGATGCGGCCCGCTTCCTAAAATCTCAGGGGCTCAGGGTCATCTTCGCCAACCCTGTCATGGCCCAGACCTTCCAGGACTATCCAGGCGTGCGCGCGCTCGCCGCGGAGATGGGCCTCGAAAGCACGATCGACCCCACCATCACTCCGATGATGGATGGCGACCGTTCCGTGCTCGACCTGAACATCGATCGCGCCTCATTGCACCAGCTTTTTCGCGATGAATCTCTGGTCGTTGACGCGGAAGAATCGTGTGTTGTCGATGCCGCCGACCAGGACAAGCTGCAACATCTGCCGTGCAGCGCTGGTCACACGACCTGCTACGTTTCGCCTTATGGTGACGTTTTTCCCTGCGTGCAATTTCCGCTTCCGACGGGCAACGTGCGGAAGCAACGCTTTGTGGACATCTGGCGGCATTCGGAGCGCATGAACGAAGTCCGCTCCATCCGGCTGAAAGATCTTTCGACGTGCACCTCGTGCACGCACATGTCTTCGTGCTCGCGCTGCCCGGGTCTGGCTTATATGGAAGGCAACATGCGCGGCCCCTCGTCGGCGGATTGTGAAAAGTCTTTTGCGAAGACCGGAATTCCCTCGGCTAATATGTTGGCGAAGAAGCGTGCGGCAGCGAATCTTGTGCAGATCCGCAGCATCCCGGCTCCGGGTCCCATGGCTGGCGCGAGCGCCAGCGCGTGATCCGCCCCCGGCACTCCAACTGAACCGATGGCTCACACAAGTTCCACACTCGAGGCGGAGTGGTCTTTTCTGCGGGCCGCCTGTTCCAGAAGCACCAGTCCGCAAGGCTTCGCGGCCCAGTTGCAAGCATCCATGCGCTGGCAGCGCCTCTTCGATCTCGCCGAACGCCACGGTGTTCTGCCGCTTCTGTATCAACGTCTGTCGGGCGGCGCGCAACTAATCCCAGCCGATGCGATGGGCACTCTCCAGCGGGGCTACGAGACTAACCTGCACAAGGCGATGCTGCTTTCGCTGGAACTGATCCGCATTTACGATCGACTGGCTGAAGACGGGATCGAGGTGCTGGCCTACAAGGGATTGGCCTTAGCGGAGGCCGTCTATGGCGATGTTGCGCTGCGCCGCGCCGGCGATATCGATTTATTGATTCACGCCTGCGATTTTCCACAAATCCGCGACGCCGTTCGCGAACTCGGCTACACGCCGCACCTGCAGCTGTCGAAACCGCAGGAGCGTGCCTATCTGAAATCCGGATACGAATGCGCCTTTGATGGAACCGCCGGGCCCAATTTGCTCGAAGTGCAATGGGCGCTCCAACCGCGTTTTTATGCAGTGGATTTCGACATGGAGGGACTGTTCCGCCGAGCGGCCGTCGTTGCAGTCGCAGGCCGGCCCATGAAAACACTGTCTGCCGAAGACTCATTCATTGTTCTCTCGCTGCACGCCGCGAAGCACGTTTGGGGACGCCTGATCTGGCTCTGCGACCTGGCGGGCATCATGAATCTGCCTGATCTTGATTGGGCCGCCATTGCGGCACAAGCCGAAAAGCTGGGCATCGCGCGCATCCTGCGCGTGGGCATGCTGCTGGCGAATCGCATCCTAGCGGCTTCGATCCCTGCTGCTACCGATGCCAGACTTCCGCAAGATGCCACCGCTGAAAAACTAGCAGAGGAGATTGAGCGCCACATCACAAGCGACTTCGTCTTTAACGTGGAATCCCTGGCCTATTTCCGACTCATGCTGCGGCTCAGGGAGCATAACTCGGATCGCCTGCGTTTCTTGCATCGGCTGACCTTCACGCCCGGTCCGGGAGAGTGGGAAGCCGTCAGCCTCCCGGCGGCGTTATCACCGCTCTACCGACTCGTGCGGCTCTCCCGCCTGACGGCGCGTGTGCTGCGTGATTAAATCGCGACGCCCTCTTGCAGTTCTTCCACCTGCGCTTCGCTCCAGTCACGCCGATACAAAACGTACATGGCCACGCATCCCGACAGCGGCACAAACAGCCCTGCCTTGAGCGTGCCGAAGCGGTTCGAGGAAAGGCCCACGATCCACGGCATCAACCCACCGCCAAGATTGGACATCACGAACATGACCGATCCGATGCGCGAGGAGGAGCTACCAAATTCGCGCGACAAAAGCGAGATGGTGATGGGATAGACGGCGGCCAGTCCCAGGCCGGTGGCGCAGGCGCTGGCCACCACTCCCGGCAATCCATGCGAGAACAGCAGCCCGGCCGTTCCCGCGCAAGCCAGCAGCAACCCGGCGCGAACCAGCTTCACTTCGTCGATCGCGCGCAGCAGCAGGGGAGCTAGCCACCGGCCGAGCATCAGCGCGGCATAAAAGAAAGATGGAGTCATCACGGCCACGGCCAGGGTCATGCTGCCCAGACTCTTGGCATAGGACGCTACCCATTGCCCGAATCCATTCTCGGTGCCCACGTAAACGAAGAACAGAACGGCCAGAACGAGAAATGCGGTCAATCTTTGCCGAATGAAAAGGAGAATCTTTGTTCCTGCCGGCCGGCTGGCTGGCGGCTCCACGATGTGTGCCGGCATGGCGGCGATGGCAATGGCCACGAGCGCGCAAAACCCGGAAACGAATCCAAGCAAGATTGGGATTTCGTGGCTTTTCCCCGCCGCGGCCACCAGGAATGGACATAACACCGCGCCGGCACTCCAGAAAAAGTTGAGCAGGTTCAGCTTGGCGCTTCGCCGCTCGGGATTGGCCGCCGCCACGAGCAAATTCGCGGCCGGAACCGCCAGCCCCAACCCTGCTCCGTAGGCGGCAAGGCAGGCGATTCCCAGCCACTTGGGCCCGGCGAGCAACAATGCGAGACCAGCGGCGACCAGGCCCAGTCCAGCCTTCATCGGAAAGCGAAATCCCCAGCGTGAAGCCAGCACACCCGAGAGCCCTACCGCAACCGTCGATGCCAGATATTGAGCGGTAAAGAGAGCGCCCGCCTGTGCATAGTTCAGCGACCATCTTGCCGATAGCGTGGGCAGCATTGGACCAAGAAGGACGGTCGCGATCCCGATGGGAACGAACGACGCGTAGGCCGACAGGGTGAGAACGCCGGATGAGACTGAGGTCTTGGGGCTGATGACAGGCATGAGGCGAGCCTGCGCCGCGCTCCGCAGATGGAGCGAGGTGAGCTTCTTGGGATGCTAGCAGGAACCGGCGGCGGGCGCAGTCGATTCCCGCGTCACCAATTCGGGCTCGATGGCGATCTCGAAGGGATATTCCTTGTTGCCTTCGATGCGGTCGAGCAGGCACTGCGCGGCCACCTCGCCCATGCGGTTCAAAGGCTGGCGCACGGTGGTCAGGCTGGGAGAATGAAAAGCCGCGCCCGGAATATCATCGAAACCGACGACGGAAACATCCTGCGGCACGCGCAGTCCGTTTTCCTGGAGGGCGCGGATGGCGCCAATTGCGGAAATGTCGTTGTAGGTGAACAGCGCGGTAAAGGGCTTATGTCGGGCCAGCAACTGCAGGGTAAACGGATATCCCAATCGCGGTGTCGGATCATCGGCGTCAATCTGCACCGTCAAGTCAGGATCGATCTTGATGCCAACCCGCTCCGCCACGCGGCAGATGGCTTCCCAGCGGTCGGTGGCATCGGAACTGATGGGATTGCCCTTCATAAAAGCGATCCGCTCATGATGCAGGTCCTTCAAATGGTTCAGGGCCAACAGCGCCGCCCGCTCATGGTCGAGCACGATATTGGTGATGCCCTTCATCTTTCTATGTCCGGCAATGGCCACGGTCGGCAGCATCGGCGCTTCGTGCACCGTTGTATCCACGGTGATGATGCCTTCCACGCCGCGTTCCGATAGCAGCTGCGAATAGCGATTCAGCAACACCGGATCGTGCCGGTGAACCACGGTGAGGAAGAAATAGTCGCGGCGGCGCAAGTACTGCTCGATGCCGCTGATGATGGGCGAGCTGTAGGAGTCACCAATTTCCTCCGCGATCACGCCGATGGTGTAGGTACGTTTGTTGCGCAGGGTGCGGGCAAAGAAATTCGGCCGGTAATTCAATTCTTTGGCCGCGGCGCGAATTCGATTCTTGGTTTCCTGCGGGATCGAGCGGGCGGATGGGGAATCGTTGAGTACGGCTGAGACCGTGCCGGGAGTGAGACCGAGATGTTCCGCTACAGCCTTCAACGTCACCACGTGAGGCTTGGGGCCGGGTTTTCTGACTTGGACCATATGCTTTTTAAACCGTTTTGATCCCTGCACTCCGGAATACTATTTACGTCGCCAGAACTTGTCAGTGATTTCCCACACGCCTTTCTGCCTTGCGATTCGACCTGCGAATGGGTACCCGGTGCTCGCCCGTGCAGGTCTGGCTTCACGCTTTCGCGTAACGCTGGCTATTGGGTTTGGATCCGCTCAAGGCGAAGAAAAGTATGTACAAATAACAGATCACCGGCAAGAAGAAGGCATGATGAATGCCGATATGATCGGCAATCCATCCCTGCGCCACCGGGATAAGCGCACCACCCACAATCGCCATAATCATGATGCCGGAACCATCGCCGGTAAGCGGCCCGAGTTCCGCCACGCCCAGGGTAAAGATGCTGGGAAACATGATCGAATTAAAGAATCCGACCAGGATGATGCTCCACATGGCCAGATGTCCGTTGCTGAGCATCGAGATCGCCACCAGAGCGCTCGTGGATATTGCGCAAATGCCGAGCAATATTCCGGTGTTGGCCTTGGCGGTGCCTCCGCGCAGGGCTGCTGCGGCTGCGATGGTTGCGGTCGCAATCGCCACCAGCACGAACAGCGGGCGTCCGGCAACCACCAGCCACGCCAGCCAGGTCAGGTTGGGCACTCCCGGTTCGTATCCCGCCGGCATGTGGCTTTGAATCGGGTATGAAAGCAGGATCAGCGCGATCGCGATCGCGGTTACCAGAGCCATGTACTTCGCCTTCGCGCCGCCCAGGAAGTTGGAGCCGATAAACCTTCCCAGCATCGCGCCGCCCCAGTAAAAGGCAACAAAGCTCGCCGCTAATTTTTCTGTCAGCCCGCCGATGTAGGATTCGTGGAAGTAGTTCACCAGAAAGCTTCCGATCGAAACCTCCGCGCCTACATAGACGAAGATGGCGATTGCGCCGAAAACCAGATTCGGATGCCTCCAGATCGAATCGTTCACCTTTTCGCCGAGTTGATGTTGGGCGTGTTCGATTTTCGGCAGCTTGAAACTCCCGATCGCGATCGCCAGCAGCACAAGGGCAATTCCCAGCCCTATATACGGCATCTTGACCGTGGCCGCTTCATGCAAGCGATAGGCCTGTAACACGTCCGGCGCCATAGCTCGGATGTCCTCGATCTTTCGCGCCTGGGTCAAGATGAACAGGCTGCCGAAAAACGGGGCCAGGAACGTTCCCAGAGAATTGAATGCCTGGGTCAGATTCAGCCGGCTTGACGCTGTTTCCGGTGGTCCCAGCACGGTCACATAAGGATTCGCCGCTACCTGCAGGCAAGTGATTCCCGCTGCCAATACGATCAGTGCGCCGAGGAACAAAGGATAAGAAGGAACGCTGGCCGCCGGAACGAATAGAAACGCTCCCGCGCCCATGGTGAGCAATCCCACCACCATCGAGCGCTGGTATCCGATCCAATCGACAATTTTGGCGGATGGAATAGAGAAAATGAAATAGGCTCCAAAAAATGCGAACTGAATCAGCATCACGCGGGTGTAATTCAGATCGAAAATCGGCTTCAGGTGGGGAACCAGGATGTCGTTTAGGCAAGTAAGAAATCCCCACATGAAAAACAGCGTGGTCACGGTAGCCAGCGGAACCTTGTAATTCTGGCCGGTACCGGTGGCTGTGGCGGATGTACTGGTATTAGGGGCCGCGATCGCCATGAGGAAGGTTCACCTCTAATAATGAGGAATCTTGAGAACGCCGCCATCATAGCATCGCCAGCGCCCGCTTTTCGCCTATTTTTCTTCCCGCCAAACCTCGGCTTAGCCGCTACAAAATCGTTTCTCTAAGATCGACGCTCGCGGGGCTTTGCCCCATAACCAGGTTGCTGAAGGGACTCCCCGCTAAGGCCATTTCGCCGCAGCCACTGCCGGAAAGACCCGATTCCGTTTTGCACGCTTTTGCCTTACACGTTAAGCTTGGTTGGATTCCATCAACCGCCCGCCGGGACTTCTCTCACGCTGAAGACGCACCAATCGCGATCCCATCGTTCGCGCTGCTGGCGCTGGTTTCTGGGTACTGTCGTCTCGGTTCTTGTCGTCACCGCCGTTTGTGTGGGGATTGCAATCCTGCGGGCCGGGCCCATTCTCCGCACGCGGGTGATCGAAACTCTTTCGACTCGTTTCAAGAGCCGCGTGGAACTGGCGGAACTTCACGTGTGGATCGCCAACGGACTTCACGTGGGCGGCAAGGGCCTGAAAATTTACAGTGCTACCGACCCGAATCCCACGCAGGCAGGAGATCAACCTCTCATCGAGATTGACGAATTCCGTTTTCAAACGGCGCTGGGCAATCTTTTCCGCGAACCGATGCACGTCGATACCATCTTCGTCGACGGCCTCACCATCAACATTCCGCCGGCCAAGCACCGCCAGGAGATGAAACAACTGCGCCGCCGGTCGGGAAAAATGAGCATCGCCGTCGAACAATTTGTCTGCGCCGGCACCAAGCTCATCATCAATACGGACCGCCCCGGCAAGCTGCCCCTGACCTTCGATATCAGCAGCCTGCAGATGATGGACATAGGGCCGGCCCAGCCGCTCCGCTTCATTGCCACTCTGGTGAACCCAAAGCCCGTCGGCGATATTCAATCTGACGGCCTGTTTGGACCGTTCAACGAGACCAGTCCCCGCGACACCGCCGTGTCGGGTGCGTACTCATTCACTCACGCCGATCTTGGCACGATTCATGGCATCGGGGGCATTCTTTCGTCTACGGGCCAATATGGCGGAACTCTGGGCCGCATCGAAGTCAACGGAGAAACCGACACTCCCAACTTCACGCTTGCGGTCAGCGGGCATCCCGTTCCTCTCCACACCAACTTTCACGCCATTGTGGACGGCACCGACGGGGATACCTACCTTGACCCGGTGCAAGCCACAGTGCTGCACTCCTCGTTCACCGCGCGGGGAAAAATCGTGCGTTTGAGTGAGCCGCGCGGCCACGACATCGAACTCCACGTGACCATGGCTCACGCCAGAATTGAAGACTTGCTGCAGTTGGGCGTGAAAACCGAGCCGCCGATCATGAGTGGGGCGATCCAGATGCGCACCAGCTTCAACCTTCCCCCAGGCTCAGGCGACATCGCCGAGCGCCTCCGATTGGCCGGGAGTTTCCAGGTCGCCGACGGATATTTCAGCAACGAAAAAGTGCAGACTCGTGTTGACGAGTTGAGTCTTCGTGGCCGGGGACGCCCTAAGCTGATGCATGACGCCGCCCAACTCAAGGTTCCTTCCGAACTGAGCGGGACTCTTACCTTGAATCGTGGGCTGCTTTCGTTCTCTGCCTTACGTTTCCAGGTTCCCGGCAGCGATGCTGCCTTGACTGGCCAGTACAGTTTGGACGGCGAGACCTTCGATTTTCACGGGCAGTTAAAGATGAAGGCCAAGTTATCCGAGATGACGACCGGCTGGAAGTCGTTGCTGCTCAGACCGGTCGATCCATTCTTTTCGGGGCATGGCGCCGGAACCGAGATTCCGTTCAAGATCACGGGCACGAATGATGAGCCTCATTTCGGCACCGACTTCGGACATAAGAGCGAAGATCCCCTTGCCGGCCGCTAAGCCGCTGCTGGGGAGCCTGGCCGCGACAACTTGTCGCGGAAATGCCTTCCTATACAGCATCCGGTGTATTGTTTCCCGCTACTTCAGAAAATACTTTTCAAAATAGATCGCCCAGCGAGTAAGCCACGGTCGCTGGATTCATTCAGGAGGAACAGAATGCGAAAGGATTCATTGCGGCGCCTCTACGTCGACGAATTGAGGGATCTTTATAATGCCGAGACCCAGCTGGTAAGAATCCTGCCCAAGATGGCCAAAGCCTCTTCCAACGCGGGGCTGCGCCAGACCTTCGAAGAGCACCTGCGCCAGACTTCGGAACAGGTTTCGCGGTTAGAGCAGATTTTTGACATGCTGGAGGAGAAGCCCACCGGTAAAAAGTGTCTGGGGATGGAGGGCCTCGTCAAGGAGGGCTCGGAGACCATGCACGAGGCTTACGGGGATGCGGTCATGGACGCGGCCATTATCGGCGCTGCGCAACGGGTCGAGCACTACGAAATCGCGGGTTACGGCACGGTCCGGACCTTTGCCCAGTTGCTGGGCGAAAATCAGCATGTCTCGCTGCTGGAAGAGACCCTCAAGGAAGAAAAGCAAGCCGATGAAAGACTGACGCAACTTTCGGAACAGATCAATCCGGAAGCGGCGCAAGGCGAAGGCGAAGAACAAGAGATGGGAACCGAGACCCGTTCGAGATCGTGCAAGTCCCGACGGGCAGCTTAGGTGAGCGGCGAAGAATAAAAAATGCGGAGGGGCGTCGCAGGCGCTTTTGATCCCTCTCTCGGTTTCGATTCCTGATCTGCACTCGTGGGCAATATCCCTAGGAAACACAGCAACATCGTTTGGGGGCAAGGCCGTATTGTTGCGCCTTCCCACTCGTCTTAGAGTGCTCGATACAAGCTCACCCGAATCGCGGAGTTTCTCTAATGACGAATAAAGGTCCACGGCAAGGCGCCCCTATGAATCACCATCTGCAGCGCTCGTTCGAGCAGGCTGTGCGCGATATCTACCAGGCAGGTCGCACCGGCAAGGTCTCACGCTATCGCACTCCCATCGCGCAGCGTGCCGGAAGCGGTGCGAGTACTTCGGGTCTCCTGGAAGAGAAGCGCGCGCTTTCCGACGCAGCCAAGGCCCTGGCTCAGCTGTGGAAGGTCTCACACAATCCCAGCCGTTGATGGTGCGGGGCACGGCTGCAATTACGACGCGTGCATTAGGATCGTCGAGGGATGCAGCGGCGGTTCCTGCGCCGGCGATTGCTTTTTTCTTAGCGTCACAACCAGGGTAAGCACGCACATCATCAAAAGCAGCCCGATAGCTACACCTGCAATCCTGCGGCCGGCGTTGGGATTTCCTGCAAGCATGGATTCCTCCTACAGCCGCAGACCTCCGGGCAATCCCGGAGGTCTGCTGATTCCTCCCTGGTGAGCTAGACTGCCTTGCGTAGCGTGTCCGCGCTATCCGATCCGCGGGCAGTGGCGGACTCTCCGGTGCAGGTATCGCAGCCTTCCACGGCCTGCTTGCGACGTTCCCTGAGCCGGCTCTGGAATGTGTCCCATCGTCCACCGATGCCGGAGGCGCTGTTCTCAATGACCACCGCGTCTTCTCCTGCCGGAACAATTCGGCCGGTTGGAGCGTCCGCTGCCTCCAGATCCGCCCGGGTCAGTCCGGTCGAGACCGGACCGCGCCGCGGCCCGGTCGGCAATCCGTGTGCTTCCGCCTCGGCCTGCTCTGACGAAACGTTCCCCCAATTGTTGCTGCGTCGTCGGGGTGATATTCCGGTCCGTCTCGGCGCGATGCATGACGGGATCGGCTACCCATTTTGCCCGGTAGCGGCCCTCATAATCGTTCCACTTTTTCTCCGATTCCAGATCGGACTGGCGGTAGGGAGGAAAGCTCTCCACCTGCTGCCTGGTCAGACTCGCTTCGAAATCGTCCTCGTGCTTGGCCGATGCGCACAGCCGCTCGCTCGGGACAATGAACTTCTTGCTGGTCAGCCATCCTCCCGTGTCTACCACGACGTACTGAATTTCCCCGGTCGAATGATCGAAGATCACATCCTCAAGTTTCCCCAGCTTCTCATCGTTGGCACCGTACAAATGCGCGCCGCGAATGTCCTCGCCCGATTCTGCGATCGCCGTTCCCCCCAGGATGCCGTAATGTGCCATTTCTTCCTCCTGTTTTCGTGATTTAGTTGCGCTCCAAACCAATATCGGTGAATCCGCGTATTCAGCGAGTATCAAGTCGCCCGCGGCTCGAAACAATCGGCGGTTCCCTGTAGGAATAAAAGGGGATGGAGCAATTCACATTGCAGAAGGGGAGCAATCAAATCTGGCCCGGAACGGCCGGTTCCGGCTCCCGCACCGGCGCGTCCGGGTTCCCGGGCGGATCGGGTGGATTCTGAATCGGCGGCGGCGAAGGCTCTGAGGGAATCCGCATCCTGTACGTACGTTCCAGATTTTCTTCTCTGCGCATCGCAACCTCAGATGCCGAAACCTGCGCAAGGGAAGCGCGTCTTTGTTTCTCAGTTTCTCACTATGGCGAAAAAGGTCTGTGCGACACACCCTGACAGGGCAATAAAAAGCGGGCCCGTGAGGGTCCGCTTTGGAAGTCTGGCTGTTACTTGTCCGGGGTTCGTCGTTGGGCGCTCGTTTTTGCTGAATGACCAATGACTGACGGCCCGCGGATTACTGCGGGGAAGTCGCCCGGGTTGGTCGTGCCGTTTGGATTGGTTCCTGGCGTCGAGGTCGTTCCGCCCGGATTAGTCGTGCTGCCCGGATTCGTCGTGCTTCCTGGCGTGGTACTGTTGGGACTCGTGCTTGCTTCCGGGAGCCCCAGGGGTTACCGTGTTCGGCGATCCCGGAGCCGTGCTATTGGGCGTCGTTGCGCCCGGATTGGTGGCGCTGGGCGTCGTAGTTCCCGGCGCCGTCGTATCCGGATTGGCAGTGCCCGGGGTAGTGCTGCCCGGAGTGCTCTGCGTGGCGCCGGGGGTAGTCGTGCCTGCGGTTCTCGGTGTGGTCGCGGTTCCGCCCGGTGCGGTGGTGGACCCCGGCGTCGAACTTTGTCCCGCGGTGCCCGCTCCGCCTGCGGGAGCCGTGCCGCCCGCCGAACTCTGCGCAACTACCCAACTGCCGCAACATAAGATTACTGACAGCAATGTAACTTTCGTGATTGACATTTCCATTACCTCCGAGAAATTAGTCGTTCGCTCGCTGGACTACTTCCTCTTTTGAAATCCAGTATCGAAATCTTGCCCGGCACAAGCTATCCAGCTTATGCCTTAGTTTTTGAGCGGATTCTCTTTCACGATCAGGGGTTTCCCCAGAAGACGAAGGGGCATTCAGGCAGAAACGCGCCGCGGTCAAACTCGCTTCGTCAGGAGGCCGGCTCGATACTCTCGATGTGAATCGTGTTCTCCTTCATTCCCAGCTTGCCGACGATCTTCACCTGTTTGCCGACATACGATTTCGCTTTGCCCGGATTGTCCAGCTGGTAATCGAGTTTTGTGACCGGATCGTGCAACACCAGCTGGCTATCGTGCTCCACGATTCGGCCGGTAAAGGTGAGCGCATCTTGCGTCTCATCATCGTTATCGTCGCGGTTGCTCTTCGTGGCTGCGGCGTTCTGCTGGCCTTGCTGGGAGCGCTCCTGCTTTGCGCCGGTTTGCGGAACGGTCTGAGGCGGCTGCGTCTGCGGAGCAACCGGAGTCGGATCTTCATCCGCTTGCTGGGCGTGGGCCAATGACGCCAGAGCGAAGGCCACCAGCGTAATCGCAAAAGCCAGCAGCAGGCGCTTCAAGATTTCTTTCATGGCCTTATCCTCCCGCTTCTAGCTCAGCGCGCTCACCGACTTCACCGCGATCGTGTTCCCTTGGAGCTCGCCGACCACACGAACCCGTTGGCCGGCTACTTTTTTCAGGGCGCCCAAATCTCCACTCAGCAGATAGAAGGATTCGGCGTTGACCAGCGCGAAATGCGCTCCGCCATGCACGCAGGTGCGCACGCACACTTCTGCCGCCTGCCCCATGGCAGGCGAGTGTTTTGCTTTGCAGCGCGAGCACGTCACCATTCCCTCGTAGGTGTGTTCGGCCGGGGCGGCCGCTTCTTGCGCGGGCGCAGTCGAGGCGGGATTCGGTTGATGCAATGCGAGACCGTCTGCGGCCGCACCGGCCGCTGCTCCGAGAGTTGCAATCAGCAGCGCCAGCGCGCAGGCGATGGCCGCTGCCAGCAGCACGATCTCGATCCACACTCGGTGAGCTTTTATCAAAATGCCTCCGTAATCGCCGACAGGCAAAAGATGCCCGGTCCCGTTCAAACGTTGGTTTTGGGAGTGCAACTCGCCTGCCATTCGCTGGCTCACACCATGCTGTGTAAGCCCGTGAATCCTAAGCTCTGCGCGGAATCACTTGCAGGACTCGGAACTGGCTATGGTGAAGAATTTTCCGGCGAGGCGAGGATCAATAGGGAGTACGGGGAATGCGGTAGCAGCTACTCAGTAATTGGAATTAGAACCTATGAGGCGCGCGCGGCGAGACGCGCCAGCGCCCACCTGAGCAAGTGGAAGACGCGACGGGGTGCGCTGACCGTGTCAAAGGAACGTGCCGCGTTGTTGCGTATCGGAGTCGGAACCGTCTCATGCCGCGGCCGCAGCCGTTTTTTTGAAACCCAGGCTGGAGGCTTCGCGCGCCCCGGTTCTGCGCAGCAATTCGATCGCGCCGCTGGTTCTTGTGCCCTCCGGACAGGATACGTACACCAGCGCGCCGACATCGGTGAGTTGCCGACTCAGGCGCTTCGCCTCATCCGATGAGAAGCCTAATCGCATCAAGGTTCGTACCCAGCGCGAGAGCGCCGGGAGGTTCAGCTCTGCGGTCAGTGCCTGCAGGAATTCCTGCGACCGAACGAAGAACGCTACCGTCGGAATCACTACCGCGCCCAGTTGCGAATACCAAGCCAGCATGCGCGCACAGTTTCCATGGTCTCCCTCCGATTGGCTGGCATCTCCCAGGTGGGCCGCATCGGGATGCGCGGGTGAAAGCACCATGCAAATATCTTGCTTTTCAAAGCCTGCTTGCCGCAGAGCGCACACCACCGCGGGCAGTGCGACGTTTCGGGGATACATTCCGTAGGCGGCAGTGCCAGTGGCGCTCATGATGGATTCTCCTGACTAGCGTCGCAGGAAAGCGTGAAGAATTCCTACTTCGGCGAGGCAATGGTTAACCATATCGGGTAGCTCGAAGCGCGGCACTAGGGTGAATCCCGTAGGTATTGGGAGTTTTCCACAGGTGGCTGAGCGGCGCCTCTGACGATAGTCCGTTCCAGCGGCCTGATCTCTGCTTCGTCAGGGAATCACCGTAGGAAAGCCGCAAATTTGCATTACGACAAAAATTCAAAGCAGGCGGCAGCTGTTGCACACTCGCCGCAGTAACCTGAGAAATGAGTTACTGAAAAGCTTGCAGTTACGAGCTTCGCAATCGTTGGCACCCGGTTTGCATCATTCGATCCCGTCGGAATGACAGCAAATCACAAAAAAATTCTTGGAGGACAGGTACATGAAACGGCTTCTCTCTATCGTTGCACTGCTCGGAATGTCTTGCTTTGGAATGAATCTCGTGGCTCAGCAGACGCCCTCGAGCACTCCGTCAACCCCAGGTCAGGCGAGCTCCACGCAGCAGACACCCTCGACCACCCCATCCACACCGGGCGAGGCCAGTCCCACGTCGAGCCAGGCCAATGCCACCACTCCGGGCGAGTCGGCTCGCAGCTTCGAAGGCAAGATCACGAAGTCCGGCGACGAATACGTTCTGCAGGACAACGCTACCTCGACCTCGTACAAGCTGGATGACCAGACCAAGGCGAAAGAGTATGAGGGCAAGAACGTGAAGGTGATGGCTACCATGGATCCCAGCAGCAACACGCTCCATGTGGTCGATATCACGTCCGCTGAAAACAAGTAAGCAGCGGGTCAAAGCGTTTCTCGACTCAAAGAGCCCGCCACGAATAGCGGGCGGGCTCTGTTTTTTCTGAGCAAACTCTTTTGCAGTACTGCGGCGGAGTTGGCGTTCCGCCTTCCATTCCCAAGATAGTAACCACCTCCCAATTACCGTTGATTTTAGTTGGGTAAAGTTGCGCGGGTTTCGCTCCGATCTTCCAACATAGGAAACCCAACATAGGAGACTGAATCTTATGATTACTCCAATCAGCCGCGCGCACCCCGCCGAAGCCCAGCAGCCCTCGCGTCCTGCTGCCCCCAAGCCTGATCCCCAAACGCAAACGCCGAAAAGCGGCGATCTCTCGCACGACCAAGTCACGCTAAAAAGCGCCGGCCAACCCGAGCACGATTCGAAAGGCCAGTAAAGCTCGCAGCCAAAGAAAAACCGCGATATCGCATGCCAGATCCCCCGTGCCCAGGCGCTTATTTCTTGAAAGAATTGCGCCGCGGGAATGAGGCGGGCTGAAGACCCAGACCAGACTAGGAGGCCAGCAGTTCGAACGCTGGATAGTTGCTGGCCAATTCGATGAACGATTCGGCCGGTGATCCTGCGGGGATTTCGAAATAGCGCTGCACCTCACGCCTGAAACGATCCAGATAGGCTTTCAGGATCGGAGGCTTCTCGGAATCCGGGATCGGGCGCAGACGAAATTTATGCCGCGTGCTTCCTTTTTTGAGTCGGATTTCTCCCGCAGCCTCGGCGTTGCGCACCCATTGCGTGCGCCCGCGCGGCGCGACCAGATAGCGCTTGCCGCCCAGCTCCAGTAAGTCGACCGGCGTCGCGTAGAGCTTGCCCGATTTGCGTCCGCGAACTTCGAGCAGATAGATATGCGAGGGCCCGAGCCCGAGGCCGGCAATCCATCCAATCGCCCGATTCAGAAATTTTTCCGCCGCCGTGGGTTCGCGAAAAACTGGGAGTGGGGAAGCCACGCGACTGATTATAGTTCCCGCAGATCCTGAGCCGCGAGCGGGTTCATCGCCGCCCTTCGCTGTGCGATACTTGTGCTATGCAGTCGCCGCTGCAAACGCCCACCGCTGCCACGGATCCGAAGTCAGTCAAAGTCAACCTGACCAGCGGGGCGGGTATGGACATCGAGTGGCTCGACGGCCACCTTTCCCACTACAGCTTCGTCTACCTGCGCGATGCTTGCCCTTGCGCGATGTGCGAAGAAGAACGCAGCAAGGCGGGACGTTTGCCCGGAGAGCCGGCAAAACTGGCTCCGGGAGCGCTGCCCATGTTCAAGCCCGCGTCCAAGCCGCTTTCCGCCGAAGGCGTGGGCAAGTATGCCATCAAGTTTTCCTGGAACGACAATCACGATCTGGGGATCTACTCGTGGAAATTTCTGCGTGAAGTTTGTCCCTGTGAAGCGTGCAAAAGCACGCGAGCCGCGGGATAACGACGCTCCAGCGCATGATCATGTCAGCGAAACCAACCTCCGCCGTGCAGTCGGTCGTAAACGAGCTTTTGGCCGAGCTGCATGCCCGGAGCGGCTGCGAGAAGTTCGGGCTGGCGCGCGAATCGCTGGCGGCCATTCTGTGCGACGTGGGAGCAAAGCACTGCGGAGCGCTGAAGTCCGACGCTGAAGTGCGCACATTTTTTCTGAGCTTGCGGGTGGATGAGCTGGCTTTGGCACGGGCCTGCGCCGCCGGCAGCGATCCTGCCTGGGAAGTGTTTCTGACGCGGTATCGGGAAAAGCTTTATCTATCGGCCTTGCGCATTGCGCGCGAAGATTCGGCCGCGCGCGATCTCGCCGATACTCTATACGCCGAGCTCTACGGCACTTCCACGCGCGAGGGGCAGCGGGTTTCCAAGCTGGCTTCCTACAGCGGGCGCGGATCGCTGGAAGGCTGGCTGCGGACGGTTCTGGCCCAGGAACACGTGAACCGCTATCGCCGCACCCGGCGTCTGGTGAGTCTGGAAGAAGAGTCGGAGGATGGCGCGCAATTCCCCGCGCCCGAGCCGGAAGCGGTTCGACCCTCGGATGATCGCCTGGCACAGGCTACCGACGAGGCGCTGGCCGCGCTCTCGGCCGAGGACCGGACGGTTTTGAGCGCGTATTATCTGGATGGCCGGACGCTGGCGGAGATTGCCCGCATGCTGGGCGTGCACGAATCGACCATCAGCCGCAAGCTCGACAAGCTGGCCAAGAGCCTGCGCAAGCAGATTGTTGCAGCTCTGGGGAAGCGCGGCATGTCGCGGCGGCAGGCCGAGGAGGCGCTGGAGGTGGATGTTCGCGACCTGCAGGTAGATATTCGACGCAGTTTAACGCAAGAATCGCCTCCGCCCGCGTTCTCTGAGAAGAGAGCAGAGGCCAGAGTCCGGGAAGGCGAAAGTTAATCGAAGCGAGAACCGCCTGGATGCATGCGGCTTTAGGAGTTGGCGGTCTGGATGGTATGGAGAACCTCCCGAAAATCGTACGCGAGAGGCTGAAAGTGGCGAGCATCGTTGGGGATCACCCCGATGCCGACATGCTGACGGCTTTCGCAGAGCGATCGTTGGTGGAAGCCGAACGAGGCCCGGTGCTCGAACATCTGGTGCGTTGCGGAGAATGCCGCGATATCGTGGCGCTCGCGCTGCCTGCGATCGAAGCAACGGAAGCGCCGGTCTCGCTTGAGCGCAGCAAGTGGCTGCGATGGCCTGCGCTGCGCTGGGGATTTGCAGTGGCGGGACTGACGATCATTGCGTCATTGGGAATTGCACGTTTTCAGCACCGCAGGCGGGCAATGATGGCGTACGAAGGCGCCCCGCCTGCAGCCACCGAAGCGAGGAACCAGACTTTGCCGGACGTTGGGGCACCCGAAGTGCCAGTGCAGCAGAGTAAGAAGCTGGTTCCCGTGGTTTCAGGGAGGACGTCTTACCGTGAAAGGGCAGAGCGGGACGAACTCGGTCCAGCAGCGCCGGCCGCGATCGTGCCACAATCTGCGACGGGAAGCGCTTCCGGCCAGGCGGCACTTCCACAGGGGCCGAAGCGAGTGTACCAGGCGAACGAATTTCAGCGGCAAAATGCGAACGCGGTTAGCGGGAACATCGCGGTGGTTCCCCCACCTCCGATGGCAAGGCAAACCGGCAATCAACTGGTAGCGAACGCGAGAATTGCTTCTTCCGCGGCGGCGGAAGGGCAGCCGTCCTCGGCTGCGGCCAATCCTCAGTCGCAAAACCAGTCGCAAAATCCAGATCTGCAGAGTGCGGCCAATGCCGAGCAATCTGCTAACTATGGCGAAGAAAAAGTGGGTCGAGCCAAGGAGCCCACCAATGCAACGGTCGCGCATAGCGAGGCGGAGAAGGCTTTGGCAGGCGCGTCTGCGGCAGCGAATTCCGAATTGATGTCTTCCTCGCCGACTGCCCTGTGGGCAATTACATCGGCAGGAGGTCTGCAGCGTTCTTTGGATCAGGGCCATAGCTGGCAGGACGTGAATGTGAAGGCGAGCGCGACTCCTGCCGCAGGGAGCGGTTTCGACGCAGAGGCCTCAGCCACGGCGGCGAAAGTGAAAGACGCAACCGACAATGCGTTCATCGTATTGCGCGCAGTTGCGGCGAATGGAGCGGAAGTCTGGGCGGGCGGATCGGCGGCCCAACTCTATCACTCGATGGATGCGGGAACTCACTGGAGTAAAGTGGTGCCTTCCGCGGGCGGCGCGGTGCTGACCGGCGACGTGGTCAGCCTGGAGTTTGTGGACGCGCAGCATGGGCGGGTTTCCACCTCGACGTCGGAGGTCTGGATCACAGGCGACGACGGCGCGACTTGGCAGAAACAATAAAATTCGCAGAGGCTTTCGTTGCTGAATACACACTTCTCGCAAAGGCAGCGAAAGTTGGGGTTTGTCCAAAACTCTTGCCTGCACTTACTTCCCCCGCCCGCAGTTTATCGATGCTGTTTCCGATTACCTCTGTAAGCCATGTGGCGACAGGCCCTCCTTTCGGATTACCAAAGTGACGTTTACAGGAAATGAGGGGAATCTTAATATCCGAAGCGTGGTTTGGCAGTTCTGGGGGAGGGCTGCCGAGGCGTCCTGGACTGAAAAGTCGAGGGCGCTTTTCTTTTGGGGCAAAATCCCCGGGCTGTGGCGGTCGGTATTCGCGGTGAAGAAGCGGATTGCAGCTCCGGCGAGACATCGGGCACCCCGTGTTGCGCACGTGAGGGCGCGGGCGGGGCCTTGCGACTTTCTTGTTCTCGCGGCATCTAACTCCGGTGTTACGATAGAAGGTTCGACTCCCCTTCTTGGGGAAGCACTTATATCGATCGCCGCGACCGGGGCTCGGTGGAGCGCCGGCCAACGAACATAGAGGAGAAAGAAAAATGGCAGGCAACGGAATCGTCGAAGTCACGGATGCGAGCTTCGACCAGGATGTATTGAAATCGGATAAGCCCGTGCTGGTGGACTTCTGGGCAACCTGGTGCGGCCCGTGCCGCGCTATTGCGCCTATCGTCGAAGAACTGGCCTCCGAGTATCAGGGCAAGATCAAGATCGGCAAGATGGATGTGGACTCCAACAGCGCGACTCCGATGCGGTATAAGGTCACCGGCATCCCGACTTTGCTGGTGTTCAAAGGCGGGCAGGTGGTCGAGCAAATCGTCGGCTACAAGCCGAAGGAGTTCCTTACGCAGGCCTTGAACAAGCACGTCGGGTAAGCAGCAATTAGCAGTTGGCAATTGGCATTTAGCAACAGAAGCGCCCGGGATTTTATCTCGGGCGTTTTTGCGTTCTATCGCAGTGCGTTGAAGCGGGTTTAAAATGTCTGCCATGTGGCGTACCTTTTTGCTGTGCCTGAGCATCGGCCTTAGCGGTTCCTTCCTGGTGAGCTCAGACGTCGCGCACGCGTCCGATCTAGAGCAGCATCTGCGCGATGAGTATCAGGGAAAGACGCTTGTCCTGCGCGGATTCTATTCTGACGATAAGTTGCACTTTGACGCCACCGGCGTGCCGACCGGCAAACCCAGGCATGGAGACTGGACCTCTGACGGTTTTGTCGCGGTAAGCGACATTCAAATATCCAGTCGGCGCCTGAGAATTGAAGCGCAAAGGGAAATCGCCGTGTGGACCGAAGCGAACAAATCGTTCCAACTCCGCCAACTGGTAGTCGCGGGTTTTCCCCGCAAGGGACCGATCTTACTGAAGATCGAGGCAGACATGCTCTCCGAGAACCCCTCCGCAACAGAGGTTGACGAGGCCATTGCTAAGATATTTTTGACCGCGAAAGACACTTTTGCCGATCAGATACCCGCCTATTGGAAACCTTGCATTCTTGCCGAGTTCGGAGGTAAAGAAGGCAACTGCCACTTTTCACCCGAGATGCTGAATATTCCTGGACTAAGTCAATCGTCAGACTACCTGGCGTCTTCAACGGCGAGCCAGGAGCCTAAGGGAATGTTCATCAAACGGTTGGAGAAGGGCGTGACTCCGCCCGTCGCCCTTCAAAAGCCAGATCCGCCATTCACCGAGCGCGCTCGACAGGCAAGGATTCAGGGTAGCCTGCTATTGTCTCTCGTGGTCGACAAAGAGGGGCGTCCCGAAAGGGTTCAAATTCTTCGGCCGCTGGGGTGCGGCCTCGACGATATTGCAGTGCAGACCGTTACAGGTTGGAGATTCGCGCCCGCTCGAAAGGACGGTGAGAACGTCCCGGTGGAAATTGCTGTCGAAATCGATTTTCACCTCTACTGAGGGAAACAGGCTATGAGATTCGAAAAGCGACTTTCTGACCTTTAGCCCTGGTCCACGCTTTCAATACTTCCGCAGAACTCCAATCACACGGCCCTGCACATCCACGGAACCGGCCGGAACGATGATGGGCTTCATGGTCACGTTGGAAGGCTGGAGGCGGATGTTGTCGCCTTCGCGGTAGAAGCGCTTCAGAGTGGCATCGTTGGAATCGACCAAAGCGACCACAATGTCGCCGTTATGGGCCGTGCGCGCTTTTTCGACGAGCACGTAATCACCGTCGAGGATAGCCTCGTCCTGCATGGAATCGCCGCGCACCTCGAGCACGAAGACTTCTTTTGAGCGCACGAAGTCTGCCAGAGAAATTGTCTCGGGATTCTCGACGGCCTCGATGGGCTGGCCGGCGGCGATGCGGCCCATCAGCGGCAGCACCACGCCAGTGTTCACGCTCATGGACTGCTTGAGCTTGCCCTTGGGCGGCAATAGATCGATGGAGCGGCTGCGATTGTAGTCGCGCGTGAGCAGGCCCTTTTTTTCCAGGTTCGAGATGTGCTTGTGAACCGTTGCCAGCGAGTTCAATTGCAGACCGTTCCCGATTTCTTCGAAGGATGGGGAGTAGCCGTGCTCGGTGACGAAACGGGAGATGAAGTCATAGACTTCGCGCTGCCTGCGTGTGATGGCCATGGCGCCATTATTGGCGAAGATAAAGCGAAAAAGCAAGCACAAAGTATGAACGATGAGATACATCTCTTGGTGTCGGTTAGGTCCGGGCGCGTCACGGTGACGCGGAATCCTGGATGAAACTTTTCGGCTTTCTCCAACTCCAATGGGACAGATCAGATTTGTTCCGAAGAAGGGGGAAACAGAATGCCATCCTCGACTCGTCTGGCTTTGATTTTAGGATCGTTGTTGGCTGCGACCGCTTGCAGTGCGAAGGCCAATGGAAATGCGCCGGTGCCCGCGGCGGCAGTGGATGAGCCACGAGCGTCCAGTGCAACGCAGCAGACTGCGGTGCTTTCCGGAGGATGCTTCTGGGGCGTGCAGGCGGTGTTTCAGCACGTCAAGGGAGTCGTTAAGGCAACGTCGGGCTACGCGGGCGGGTCGGCGAAAACGGCGGAGTATGACATCGTCAGCACAGGTGAGACCGGACACGCGGAGTCGGTGCAAGTGGTCTATGACCCATCGCAGGTTACGTATGGCGAGTTGCTGCGCGTGTTCTTTTCCGTGGCGCATGATCCGACAGAACTGAATCGTCAAGGGCCGGATGAGGGCACGCAGTACCGCTCGGCGATCTTTTATGCGAACGATGAGCAGAAGCGGATTGCGGAGGCGTACATCGCGCAGCTCGACAAGGCGGGAATGTTTCGGCGCCCGATTATGACGCAGGTTGTGCCACTGCAGGGTTTCTATCCGGCTGAGGCTTATCACCAGAACTATGCGGCGCTGCATCCCTACCAGCCTTATATCGTTTACAACGACGCGCCGAAGGTGGAGCATCTGCGGCAGGAGTTTCCGGAGCTCTACACGGGGAAGTGAGGATGATGTCGAGTGCGATTAGAAAACCTTAATCGCAGAGGACGCTGCGGGTTCGCGGAGTTCGCGGAGAAAACCGCAGGAGCGTGTCATTAAGACATCACGGATTTGCCCAATGTGGCGAAGCTCCTGTAGAATCTAGGTTTGCTACAAGATCTGAACAATCTGGGAGCGGTCCATGGCACAACAATGCGATATCTGCGGCAAGAAGCCGCAAGCGGGAAACCGCATCAGCCACGCCCACAACGTCACCAAGCGGCGCTGGAACATCAACCTGCGTCCGGTGCACGCCAAGGTGGGCGGGCAAGGGAAGCGAATCCGCGTGTGTACGTCCTGCCTGCGCAGCGGTAAAGTGGTTAAGGCCTAAAACCTTTCAACACAGAGGGCACTGAGTTCCACGGGGAATTCTGTGCGGAGTTGTCGTCTATTTCGCTGCCTGGGGCACGATCGCCACGAGGCGCACGTCGAAAATCAGTGTGGCGTTTTGCGGAATCTGCGGGGGGTGGCCGGCCTCGCCATAGGCTAGTTCCGGCGGGATGCGCAGCTGCCGCTTCCCTCCTACCTTCATTCCGGCTACGCCTTCGTCCCATCCTTTGATGACTTCGTTGGCGCCGATGGTGAATTCGAACGGGGCGGCGCCAACCGAACTATCGAATTTCTTGCCTGTGGTGAGCCATCCGGTGTAGTGGACCTTGACTTTGTCGCCACCTTTGGCGACTGCTCCGGTGCCCACGCGGATGTCCCAATACTGCAGTCCGTCGGCGGTCTTTACGCCCGGACCGGTGACTCTGGTCGGACCGGTAGCTGCGGGATGAGTTGCGGTGGCGGGTTTGTGAGTGGGAGTCTGCGCCGCCGCGACGGAGATGGATAGGCTCGCGATGATGACTGCAATGGTTTGGTTCTTCAATCGAGTGCTCCTCAAAAATTGAGACGACATTTCCACATTCCGCCGGCAGGATGCCGACGCTACATTATTCCAGCGCGATCACGTCGACTTCTACCAGAACATCTTTGGGCAGGCGCGCGACTTCCACCGTGGAGCGAGCGGGAGGGGCGCTGCTGAAGTATTTGCCGTAGACCGCGTTCATGGCGGCGAACTCGGACATATTCTTGAGGAAAACGGTGGCGCGAACGACTTTGCCGAGACCGCTGCCGGCGGCTTCCAGGATTTCCGAGAGATTGCGGAGGACGCGATCCGTCTGCGCGGCTACGTCTCCCGCGATGACCTGCTGAGTGGCGGGGTCGATAGCGATCTGGCCGGAGCAGAAGATGAATCCGTTGGCTTTGATGGCTTGAGAGTAGGGGCCGATGGCCTGAGGAGCGTCTTTGGTAGAGATGATTTCGCGCATGAAAAATCAGTTCTCGATGGCAATTGCCAAGATCGGTAAAAACTAAACCACAGAGGGCACAGGGTAACACAGAGGGGCTTGATTCTTCTCCATTCGAATGGCTACGGTTTTGGCCTCTCGCCGAAGATGGCGGTGCCGATGCGCACGCAGGTTGAGCCTTCTTCGATGGCCACTTGGAAATCGTGCGACATGCCCATGGAAAGGACGTCCATGGCAATCGAGGGGAGCTTGCGCGCAGCGATCGAAGTCCGCAGTTCACGCAGCTTGCGGAAGTAGGAACGAGCGGCTTGGGGATCTTCGGTGAAGGGAGGCACGGTCATGAGGCCGCGAAATTCGAGGGCTTCGAAGCGCTGGGCTGCTGCCAGCAGGTCTTCCAAGCCGCGCGAGCTCGGAGCGACGCCGCTCTTGGCGGTTTCGCCACCAACGTTGATTTCGATCAGCACAGGCAGTTTTATGGCCTGGGCGCGCGCGGCGGTATCGAGCTTTTCCGCGAGTTTTACCGAGTCCAGGGAATCCACGGCTCTGAACAATTCCACTGCCTTGTTGGCCTTGTTGGTTTGCAAGTGTCCGATCATGTGCCACCTGGCGGCGGGAAGATCGGCGAGCGCGCTGTATTTTGCGGAGAATTCCTGCACGCGATTTTCGCCAAATAAGCGGAGGCCTGCGGCGTAGGCTTCGCGGATGCGATCTGGTGGATGAGTCTTCGTCACCGCCATCAGCGCGATCTCATCAGCGGGGCGTCCGGCGCGCCGCGCCGCATCCGCAATTTGTTGTTGGATCGCCGCGATGTTCTGGGATATCGCCATGAGAAGCTAGAACCATCACCGACACGAAGGACAGCCCATGCGGTTCAGATGTTCCGAAAATCTTAAATCGCAGAGATCGCCGAGAACTGCCGCAGAGATCGCTGAGGCTGAACGCAGAGCCGGCTGAGAATGCGGTTTGCGAATTTACATGATGGCCGTCGGCGGCGCTGGTTCGTCAGGGCTGCCTGCATTTGCCAAAGGCACCCGGATCATGACGAGCACAAGCACAACCAGTGCCGCCAGTGCCGCCCAGATAGAAGGCGTCCAATGGATCAGCGTGACATCTTTGCCGGAACCGACCAGACCTGCGATGACCAGACCGCACAAAGCTTCGCCGGCGATCAGGCCCGAGGCGGTCAGCACGCCGGCGTTATCGACGCGAGCTTTTTGGGCATCGTTAAAGCCGCGGCGGTCGCGGAGTTTATCGGTGACCCAGCGGATGATGCCGCCGACGAAAATCGCGAATGTGGTGCCGAGTGGCAGATACATTCCCACCGAAAACAGCATCACGCTCTTGACCTCGATCATGATCATGGCGATGCCGAGGAGAATGCCGACCACGACCAGAGGCCATGCCATCTCACCGCTAACGATGCCCTTGGAAAGCATGGCCATCAGGCCAGCCTGGGGCGCGGGCAGCGCGTTGCTGCCGAAGTGATAGGCCTTATCCAGGACGGCCAGCGGGACGAACAGCACCAGCGATGCCACCACGATTCCAAATAAATCTCCAATTTCCATCTTGGAGGGCGTGCCACCGAGTATGTATCCGACCTTCAAATCCTGCAGCATTTCTCCGGCGACAGCCGAAGAGACGCAGACGACCGCGGCAACCCCGAGGACGGCAGCCACTCCTCCCGAACCGGAGACTCCGAGCGCAACCATGAGCAGGGCCGCGATCAGCAAAGTGCACAAGGTGAGACCGGAGACCGGATTGTTGGAGGAGCCGATCAATCCGACGAGGTTGCCGGAGACGGCGGCGAAGAAGAATCCGATGATGACCATCACGCCTGCGGAGACCAGGGCTCCGGAGAGGATCTTTGAGCTGGAGAGGTTTCCAGCACTGCTCAGAAAGTAGAAATAGAGGAGAATCATGGCCACGAAGACGACGGCCACTCCGCCGAAGACGGCCTTTGCGGGCAGGTCACGGTCGAGGCGGCTGGTGGCGGCGTGAGCGGCAGCGGACTTTTTGAGATCGGAGATGGCGCGGCCCATTCCAACCGCCAGTTGCTTGCGCATCTTGAACAGGGTGTAGGTCGCGCCGACAAGCATGCCGCCCACGGCAATCGGACGAACGACCGAGTAATAGATGGCGCCGGCCAGAAGGTCCCAGGCGAGAGGTTGCCCGGCGGGCTGCCCGGCCTGAATGTAGGGGCCGACGATGAAAGTCAGAAGTGGAACCAGAAGTCCCCAGGCCAGTACGCCTCCAGCAAAGTTCAAAGCGGCGAGGCGTGGGCCAATGATGTAGCCGACCCCGAGGTAGGCGGGGCTAACGTCGGGGCCATTGAACAAGGTTGCGCCGCCGGTAATGGTGTAAGCGACGTTGGGATTGGTTCCGGTGCGCAACAGGAGCTTTTTGCCCATATCGCTGATTCGCACGTGCAGCGTGTTGCTGGCGCTGAATACGTTGACCGCGCCCAGCAGGTACATGAATCCGCCAAAGCCCATGTTGGCGAAGAGAATCTTGGCGGCTTTCGCTCCCTGCTGGCCGGCTTTGTGAATCTCAGAAGCGGCAACAGATTCCGGGTAGGGCAGTTCGGGATCTTCGACCATCACGCGGCGCAGCAGAGTGACGAACAAGATGCCGAGGGTTCCACCGATCACCATCAGGGCTACGGAATTCCAATATTTTTCGCGAGTAAGACCTGGCCACAGTCCCGCCATGACGAAAGCCGGGATCGTGAACACCGCGCCGGCGGCGACCGATTCGCCGATCGAGCCGACGGTTCGCGCGATGTTTTCTTCGAGCAGGGAACCTTTCATGAGCCGCAGCAGCGCCATGCCGATCACGGCGGCCGGATAGGTGGCGGCGATGGTCATGCCGGCTTTCAATCCGAGGTAGGCGTTGGCCGAGCCGAGAATGGCGGTCATGACCAAGCCGATGAGGAGGGCGCGGAAGGTGAATTCCTTCATCGCCATGGTTTCAGGAACGTAGGGCGTGTATTTCTTGCTTGCGGGAAGTTCAGTGACGGGGGTGCTCATGGACGAAATCCTTTTAAGGCGTGGGATGGGAGCTAATAAGTTCGTGCTGCTTTGGATCTAAAAGATACGAACGGCGCACGTTAGCACGCGGGAAGGGCGCATGACAAGTGAGGGAGGGGTGCCGTCGGGATCATGCGCCCGCCGTATGATGAGAAAGAAACCTGACTGCGCCCAGACACCAAACTGCGTTCGCTTCCGCGAAACACCGGTGGCACGTATGATAGTGGGTTCAATTTGCTTTGAGAGCAGATCTCTTGCCGAAGAAGACTACAAGAACAGCGCGGCAATGGGCGGACTCGGATCACTCAGGCGGAGTGTGCCGGGTGGCGCTGATCGGGTTTGGGACCGTGGGGCGGGCGGTGGCAAAGATCCTGTGCGAGCGGGAGCAGGGAGCGATCCGGCTGACCCACATCTGCAACCGCAATGTGGAAAGAAAGAAGCAGGCCTGGGTGCCGGGCGAGGTTCTCTGGACCGACGATGTTGAGGCGGTGCTGAAGTCGGATGCCGATATTGTGATCGAGTTGATCGGTGGGCTGACGGCCGCTGAACAAATTGTGCGATCCGCGCTTGGTTCCGGCAAATCTGTGGTCACGGCGAACAAGCAGCTGATCGCGCGACACGGGCCCGACCTGCTGGAACTAGCCGCCCAGCACGGGGTGCACCTTGCATTTGGGGCTTCGGTGGCCGGCGGAGTTCCGGTGCTTCCCGCACTGCGCACGGGCTTGTGTGGAGACCGGCTACACGGCATCGCCGGAATTCTGAACGGAACGTGCAATTACATTCTGAGCCGGATCGAGAGCGCAAGGATTCCGTTCAGCGAGGCACTGGAAGAGGCGCAAGCTCGAGGATATGCCGAGGCGGACGCCTCGGAAGATCTCGACGGCGGCGACGCGCGGGCCAAGCTGGCAATCCTGGCGCTGGCGGGACTGCACACGCGAGTGGCGCCGGAATCGATTCGGGTGCGGACCATACGAGCCGTGGATGCGGTGGACTTCGACTACGCCGCAGAGTTGCAGTGTACGATCCGGCAGATTTCGCGGGCGGATCTCAAAGGTGACACGCTGTTTGCCGAGGTGGGGCCGTGCCTGGTCCCGACCGATTCTCCCTTTGGCCGGGTGCAGCGCAATCTGAACCTGGTACTGACCTCAGGGCAGTACGGCGGTGACATGGCATTTTTGGGCGCAGGGGCGGGCGGCGATCCTACGGCGGTCGCGGTGGTTTCGGATGTGATGTTTGTGGCGCAGGGGCTGGCGGGTGGAAAGAGAGATGGCGGCAGCAGTATCTGTACTCCGAAAGTCAGCAGCGACTTCGAAACGCCCTGGTATCTGCGATTCTTTGTGCGCGACCAGCCGGGGATTGTGGCGCGCCTGGCGCAGATTATGGCCGCGCACCGGTTGAACATCGATTCGCTGTTGCAGAAGCCGGGATTCGACAAGGCTTCGCTTCCGTTTGTAATTACGCTGGAGCCGTGCCGGGATTCGGCGCTGCACCCGGCGCTGGAGGAGATGGCGACGTTGGAGTTTGCCATCCGGCCATGCTTGTGCCTGCCGATCCTGCGGTAGTTGACGGGAAAAATTCAGCGCCGGCGAACGATTTTGGATAAGGCTATCCGCGTCTACCGGCGCTGGCTCAAGGTCAGTTCCAGAAAGGATTCTTCAAACCTGCCGGCGCCATCGCGCTATCGGCTTTCGTTTCCGTGCCCGATTCATCGGAAATCTTCTCGTCGATGAAGCGGGAAGGGGGCGCTGGCGGTGGGGTCTCTTTTTTAGGGGGCGTTGGGCTAAAAGGATATTCAGATTTCATGGGGCGAACTCCTCGCTTCTTATGATCTGTTTTCATTAAACACCTCCAAACGCCGACAGCGGCCACAATAATTTTGATGACTGCTATTGAAAAAACGGCAGAGGCTTCTACTTGAGAAATCGGCTTGGGATGCGGAATTGAGCGCAGAAGCTGGCGGCGATATATCCTGTTCAGTTCCGCTTTGGGCGTTTTGCCAGAACGGATTGATCCCTTCGTATCGAGGACGCAATCATGAAATATCGCAAGCTGGGCCGTACCGGTTTTGAGGTCAGCGAGATGGGAGACGGGTTGTGGGGAATGAGCGGCTGGACCGGCTCGAACGATCAGGAGTCGCTGAGTTCTATGCAACTCGCGGTGGATCTGGGCTGTAATTTTTTCGACACGGCTTGGGCGTACGGGGAGGGGAAAAGCGACGGATTGCTGGGCGAAATCATGCAGCGCAATCGCGGCCAGCGGTTGTATGCGGCGTCGAAGATTCCTCCGGCAAACGATCGCTGGCCGGCGCGGCCGGAGTACAAGTACAAGGATGTGTTTTCGGCGAAGCACGTTTTCAAGTATGCCGACCTGATTCGCAAACAACTGCGTGTGGATACGATCGATCTGCTGCAGTTGCACGTGTGGGACGATAGCTGGACCGACGACCCCGAGTTCCGGTCGACGGTGGAGAAGTTGAAAAAGGATAACTGGATTCACTCTTTCGGGATCAGCATTAACCGGTGGGAACCGGAGAATGGAATCAAGGCGCTGCGCACGGGGCTAGTGGATGCGGTGCAGGTGATCTACAACATCTTCGATCAGGCCCCGGAGGATGAGTTGTTCCCGGTTTGCCAGGAGTTAAATATCGGCGTGATCGCGCGGGTTCCGTTCGATGAAGGCAGCCTGGGAGGGAAGATGACGCTGGAAACCCGCTTCCCGAAAGGCGACTGGCGCGCGGGATATTTTGGACCGGAGAATTTGCCGAAGACGATCGAGCGAGTGGAGAAGCTGAAGAAAATCGTGCCGGCGGGGATGAGTTTGCCGGAGATGTCGCTGCGGTTTATCCTTTCACATCCGGCGGTGAGCACGACCATTCCCGGCATGCGCAAACCCGAGCACGTCCGACAGAACATTGCGGCCGGTGACGCGGGACCTCTGGACAAGGTGCTTCTGGCGGAGTTGAAGAAGCACCGGTGGGATCGAAGGCCGACGCCATGGTCGGATTGAAAAACGGGGGTCAGGTATCGGCTTTCACTTATCAGTGGCACGCAGAGGTGTGTGATTTGTCCAGAAAAAACGAGCCATTTGCCAATTCCATGAACGGGGGATCGGGAGGGAAGCGGTCGTTGGTAAAGGCTGCGGCTGCGCTGTCAGTTGCATGCATCCTTTGCGCGCAGTTGTCGGCGCAGAGCCCGCGCGGATCGCTGCGGGGGGCAGTGCAAGACGCGACGGGCGCCCGCATTCCGAAGGCGAAGATCGTGGTGCAGGCAGACGACTCGTCCCTGCGGCGCGAGGCCGAGAGTGAGGACCGCGGCGAGTTTCGCATGGATGATCTGCCGCCCGGGACATATCGCATGACGGTGAGCGCGGCGGGCTTTGCGCCCGCGCAGGCCGAGGTGGCGGTCGCGGTGAGCCTGATGCGCGATGTCACGGTAACGCTGAAGCCTGCCTCCGAGACGGAAACCGTCAACGTGCAGGGAGCATCTTCCTCCGTCACCACGGCGACGGTGGACGCGTCGAGCGCAGTGCGCGGAGGCGTGGTGGGCAGCCGCGACCTGGAGACCATGCCGCTGCCAGCACGGAGTTTCGCCAACATTGCTTATCTTGTACCCGGAACCGAACCGGTCGAGCCTTCCGATCCTACGAAGGCGCGCATCACTGCGGTCTCCACCGGCGGCAGCTCGGGACTGAACAACGAGCTCTCCGTCGATGGCGCCGAAAACTCCGACGACTGGATCGGCGGCTTCCTGCAGAACTTTTCGCCGGATGGCATTGAGGAGTTTGCCGTGCGCACGTCGAACGAAGATGCCGACACAGGATGGACAACGGCTGGTTCGATCGTGATCACGACCAAGCGCGGCACGAATGACTGGCACGGCGACAGCGCCTTTTACGAGCGCGCAGCGGTGCTGAATGCGCGCTTTCCGATTGAGAATCCGGCGCCGAATCCTAAGCAGCCCTTCTCGCGCCAGAATTATGTGGCCACGGTTGGTGGTCCGCTCGCGAAAAACAAGGTGTGGTTCTTCACGTCATTCGAGGGTGTGCACGAAGATGCAAGCATTGCCTACAGTCCGGCTAGCGTTACGCAGTTTGACGCGTTGGCGCAGCTGGCGTCCCAAGGATTGATAACCGGCGTTCCTTCGATCACGGTTCCCGACACAGTGCCGATTCCGTTTCGCGACTATCTGGGCTCGCTGCGCTTGGACTGGGCACAATCGCGGAAATCGAGTTGGTTCCTGCGGGCATCGGAAGACAGCTATCTCACGCACAACGCACTGGTGCAGCAAGGCACATTGCCGTCGACGGGCCTGACTACGCACAACAACTACTGGAATGTGGCGCTGAGCAACAGCTACGCGTTCAATTCCGCCTGGCTGGGGAATCTGGTGGTCGATGCCAGCCTGTTGCATCTTACGCAGACGCGCAACTCAGACCTGGGTTCCGCGCTGGCGTTTCCCTTCAGCTCAACGGCGCTGACGATCTCCGGTTTCGAAACCTTCGGCGACAATCAGTTCGCGACTCCGATCACTCTGTTTCCCGATCTGCGCAATCAGGACAAATATCAGTTTCGCTATGATGTGAGTCACGTCACCGGCGATCACTCGTTCAAGTTCGGAGTCGATTTCATTCACGAGCCGGTGCTGAGCGGGGCTTTTGCATCCACTCCCGAGACTCTCGCCAATTACGTCAATAACCCGGTTTATTACATGCAGAATCCGGGAGTGTTCGGAACCTTCAGCCCGCAGTGCGTCGGCTTCAGCGCCACCGACGGCTCCACTTGCACTTACACTCCGGCGAGCGACGGCAGCTTTTCGCAGAACGTTCAGCGCCTCGGACTCTACGCCGAGGACTCGTGGCGCGTCTCGCACCGGCTTACTTTTAATTACGGCATGCGGTATCAGACCACCTGGGGACTGTTCACGGGTTCGGGCCGCAATGAAGCGGAGGGCGCTGCGTATGTGACGCTGCAGGCATTGCAGATTCCGCTTGTGCCCGGCCTGCCGCACGATTACCGGAAGCAAATCGCGCCGCGGCTGGGCCTGGCTTATTCTCCGGGCGCCAGCGGGAAGACTGTGATTCGCGCGGGCTTTGGCATTTACTACGACGACCTGGCGCAGAATGGATGGGCCACCGCATTTCAGGGCGTCAACCAGTCAAACTTCACCACCGGAACGTGCAGCCTCGTGGGAGGGCCGGGGACTTATGCTCTTGCCGGCGCCGGTTGCCTGACGGGCGGGGCGGGGACAACGGGGAATCTGATCGGATCGCCCTACAAAACGCCTTACGCGATTCATATCACCGGAGGTATCGAGCACGCATTCAACAAGCGCTGGCTGATGAGCGCTGATTACGTGCACGAGCAAGGCAATCACGGATACCGCGCCTTCCCTTATAGCAGTGACACGAACCTATTTACTCCGCTCATCTCCGCGTCGGACCCGAACTATGCCACCGATCAAACCAATGTGGTGCCGAATGTCAATGTGTTCGCGTCGGACAACCGCTCCAGCTTCAACGGGTTGATGCTGCATTTGCAGGGCGGCATGCGTCGCTTCGACCTGGTCGCGAACTATACGCTCTCGAAGGCGCAGACCTGGGGCTGTCTGTTGGGCGAACTTTTTGATTACGTGGATGGCGTCTGCCCGGAGCAGCCGCCGAATCCACCTCAGTTGAACGCTTTTGGACCGGGGGACTACGGACCGTCGGGCGAGGATGTTCGACACCGCATCGTGCTCGCCGGGACGGTACACGTCCCGGGCGGTTTCGAATTGAGCAGCATCAGTCAGATTGAGAGCGCCCGTCCGATCACCATTACCGACGCGGCCAATGCGGAACGCATTTATGTTCAGTTCAGCGGGCAGGCACCGATATATACCAGCCTCGACCAATTCCGCGGCACGCCATACATTCAATCGGACGTGCGGATCGCCCGTCCGATCAAGCTGAAGGAACGCTGGCAGATCTATCCCTTCGCCGAGTTTTTCAACATCTTCAACCGCAATAATCCGGGGGCGAACTTCGCGGTCAATGTGGTGCAGTTGCCGGTTCCGCAGGTGCAGATGATGCCCAATGCTCTGGGGGAAACCATTGTCAGCAACGTTTGCTTAGGGACAAACGCCAACAATTGCACGCTGGCAGACTCCGTGCCCATCACCAGCCTGAAGCAGCTCGAGATCCCCGAAGGGGCGCTGGGAGATTTCTTTGGGCCCGGAACAACCGTGGGGATCCCGTTTGCCGCTCAGTTGGGAGTAAGAGTGAGTTTCTAGGCGTCTTGAGTTCGGATGGCATGCTCTGTTTCGGCTCGGGAGATATCGAGACAGGGACCGGCAACATCGACGCCTTCGGGGTGAAGTAAAAAGAAAAGGATAAACGGTCCAAATGGCGACCCCGGAGGGACTTGAACCCCCAACCCTCAGTTCCGAAGACTGATGCTCTATCCAGTTGAGCTACGGGGCCGTGATGTTAACTTAGATTGGTTACCAGGGGCGTCTTGCCTGGCACGACGCATCGCACAATAATTGTGGCAGACCGGCATCTGCCGGGCCACATCTACGAAGCGTTCAATGCTTTCCACGTTCGCTATTATGCCACTGAACCAATTGTGTGTGCTGTGCGCGGCCTTGTTCAGCTTGAGTCAGTGCTCGACCAGGATGTTCAACAGTTGCTAAAGCGTGACGGGGTTGGGGCAGATTGCGGGGTTCTCTGATGCTGAAACTTTCAGCCAGTTACGAATGTCCTGTGATCTGATATACCGATGTTCGGATGACGCGTATCTTATTTTAGGGTTTCTACCGTCCCTGCAATGCCCTGCTTGGTGCAGGCTGCACAATGTTTCTCCAAGAAAGAGAACTTCTCCAGAGAGAAATCCTTGGGATCAGGCGCAACGAACTGAATATCGGACAGCTCCACAATCAGGAGTGTGCGAGGGCCGCCGGGAGGCTCTATAAGCTCATCCTCCTTGACTGTCAGTCCGTACTGTGCCGAGTCGTACGTCCTACCGATTTGGCGCTTTGTGCCGTTCAACTTCACGAACACCGGGTGTACGAGGCACGAAAGCGAATTGACTGTCTCCTCGCCTAAGGCGGTGCTGGTATTTGCTAAATACTCAGGATGAGGACCATCGGTCAAGTTGGCTTCCTCTACAGCCTCCAACTTCTCATAGCTGAGGGCATAGATTTTGTGCCGGCTGTAGTCAACCAGTTGACCCGTCCGAAGCTTGCCTTCTGGAGAATACTGCTTGGACACAGTGGAGCCGGAAGAGTTTCGCAGATAAATCCCGAGCGTCTCTCGGTGCTTAATGACGTTCCCTTGTGCGTCTAAGGTGTCTTGCGTCACACGCTGCTTCGCCACTACCGGGGTGACCTGAGCTTGGCAAGTGACCGCAGCTATTGCTACGAGGATGCTGAAGCAAAACTGAATAGGCCTCATAACCACACAGCCTTTCGATTGTCAACTAAACACACTCACAACAATCTCCGAATTGTCCGGTTGTGGTGCCGTCCGGGTCGGTGTATTGGATCCATTCTATCGAGTAACAGGGATACGGACATGTCGAAGAGTCTATGCAGGTGATCTTGGCGTCTGCCCTCATACTTTTGGGTATAAAGGAGACAAAAACGAGGACAAACAGAAAGAAGGAGAGACGCTTCACCAGATACTCCTTGCAGTGGGACTTTCGGCGAGCCTAATCCCGCCCACCGGCGAGTCAAGTGGATTCTCTGTTGTCCGTGGACTTGTTACAAAATCCGAACAAGCAGCTACTTCCAAGGTAACGGAGGAAAGGGGTCCTGAAGTTTGGGAAGCGACGCAGAGAGGTTGGTTATTTTTGGCCATCGCCGATGTGCCAAGACGTTGTAGTGGTTCAACATCTCACAGGCAACTCGAGCCATGTTGAGCAAAGGCCCTTCAATCCACTCTGAGGGTCATTGCCGCGACGTAGTGAGCGGTGGAGTCGAGCTGGGCTCGACCGGGAGCGGCTGTTCCACATGATGCTGCCAAAAATGAAATTGGGGTGGGAAACGGGAATCGAACCCGCAACCGTCGGAGCCACAGTCCGGTGCTCTGCCAGTTGAGCTATTCCCACCGCAACCTGATGATTATAGCAATTGCACGAGGCAGGGCGCAGCAGGGAGCAAATCGGCGCGGGGAATCGCTAGTGGTGAGTTTGGATGACGATCCTCTCGGGGGGGGCATCCCGAAACGCGGCGAAGTTCAGCCAGCGGAGGAATCTCAGCGCATTGAATAGGGCCCTGGTAAAAGCCACCCGCGAGATCCCTCGCGCCGCCTGGAAAGCGGCTCTGCTCGGGATGACTTCCAGATGATGGTGGTTGCTAGAGTCGTCCGATGCCCACGTACTCGAAGCCCAGGGCGCGCAGGCGCGTGGAGTCGAGCAGGTTCTTGGTATCGACGATGACGGGAGTTTTGAGCAAGTGCTTGATGCGATCGAAGTCGAGGGCGCGGAACTCGGGCCAGCCGGTGCCCACGACCAGAGCGTCGGAGCCCTCGGCGACCGCATAGGCTGAGTCGCAATAACGAACGGTGTTGTTAAGGTGGGTCTTGGCTTCGGGAATGGCGACGGGATCATAGGCGCGGACGTGGGCGCCTTTCGATACCAGCGTCTCGGCCAGGCGCAGGGAAGAAGATCCAGCCACAGAATTGGTATTCGGTTTGAACGCCAGTCCGAGAATTCCAACTTCCTTGTTCTCGACCGAGTTCAAAGCGTGGGTGATTTTCTGCACCAGGCGATCGGTGAGATCGTGATTGACGTCGCGCGCGGCGCTCAAGACTTTCAGCGACACGCCGTGCGACTGGGCAAGTTGCGAGAGCGAATCCATGTCGGACTCGGCGAACACGCCTCCCATGCCGGCCCCCGGTTGTAGACAGCGGGGAGCAATTTTCTTATCGAGGCCGAGCGCCAACGCGAGGTTCACCGCGTCGGCATTGACGCGCTCGCACAGAGCGGCGACTTCGTTGATGAAGGAAATTTTGGTGGCGACGAAGGCGGTGGCGGCTTCGCGCACTAACTCCGCGGTCGATTGACTGGTGACGATGACTGGGACGCCGCGCATGACCAGCGGATGAAAAATCTGCTTGAGCATCTGCACCGCGTCGCTGGAAGTCGATCCCAGGATCAGGCGGTCAGGCCAGTTGAAATCTTCGACGGCGCAGCCATCGGTGAAGAACATAGGCTGGGAAACGATCGTCGCCTGGAATCCAGCGGCTTTAATGCTGTTTTCGAGCGCCACCGCCGTGCCCACCGGCACAGGAGTGACAATCGTGAGAATGGGGGGCTTGGGGGCGAGGCGCGTAATGCGCAGGGCAATGTCGGCGAGGTTCTCAGTTTTATCTTCGGCGAGAAAAATCAAGCCGGTCCGGCGCGCGAACGATTCGATATCGGTAGAGTAGGCGAGGCGGCCGGCACGGACGTTGCGGCGAATGATTTCCTTCAGATTTTTTTCGAAAAAGGGAATGTTGCCCTGCGCCATCTCGACCATGCGAGTGCGGTCGGGGTGACAACAGGAAACGGGGGTGCCAAAATCCGCCAGGCAGGCCGAAATCACTGTGCCCAGGTACCCTGAACCGTAGACGCCGATCTGCATGTGGTCGCTCCCGATGATGCCGGAAACCCGCGTCTGGCAAGGCGTTCGACGGGGATCGCCGGAAGGCTGCTCTCTCTTTATCTACAGGGGCGGAACAGGCTTTTCAACACACGGGAGGATGATGTACCTGGGGCCATCCGGAGTGGGCGAGAGTAACTGAGAAAAGTAATGCGGGTGCGATTACGAGAGTTAACGCGAAACCAGGTTGCGGCCGAGGCGGACCGGGGCCAAATCGATCCAGCAATTGAGGGAGTCCTCGCGGACAAAACTGAGTCTTTCTAATAAGATGCGGCGGCTGCCAGCGTATTCGTTCCAGCGCTCGCGGGCGATCTGATAGGCGCTTCTGGCGTGCGGTTCGTCCCCCATTTTGACGATGGTCAGGTGCGGGATGTACGGCCACTCCTCATCGAACTGCAGCACTTCCGTGTTCAGCTTGCGGTGCAGCTCGCTCATGCGCGGGGCGGCATCTTCGACGCGGATGAACACAGTCGGGGTCACGGGAACAAAGGTCTCGACCGCACCCAGCGTTACCTGGAATGGCTCCTCGTTGCCACAAATGCGCTCAAGAATCTGCAAGGCTGAACTCTCGCTGCCCCGCAGGGGACGCGGGGGAAGAATGGTCAAGTGGGCCGCGAGGTGGGGAAGGTCGGGATGAAGCTCCCGCCGCAGGTTCTCGACGAACTCTCCTGCCGAGCTTTTGACATATGCCACCAACGCGTAACGGCAGTTCTGCATACCAGTCGGAGATTATACCGCGATGGCGGAAGGCGCGGCTCAGTTGGATTCGAGCCAAACGACGGCACAGGGCATTCTGGAGAGCAGGTTCTGGAGCGCGCACAGGGGAGAAGAACTCGTCATTTATAATGCGAGAGTCGGGGCGTAGCGCAGCCTGGTAGCGCACCTGCCTTGGGGCGCAGAAAAAGTTCTTCCAACGCGTCTCTCGCGTCTGTCTCGCACCTAGATTTTTATTCTTTTCAATAATTTGGGGAATCTGCTTCTCGTTCAAACTGAACCCAAATGGGCTGAACACGGTCGATAAGGACACGGTTTGGGCACGGCCGGAATACCTGCTTTTTGAGAAGCCCAAGCACGGTCTGCTTGACATGGATTTCGATCCATCATGATGTCGACGACGTGTCGCATCACAGGGCGTTCCCTTGCCTGCCGCCGATCATTCACGAGCGCATCCTCTGTCCCGAGGGTTCCTAACATTTGAGAATAGCGGCAAGGAGATTAGATTGGCGTACCCCCGTAGCTGCTGGTGTCGAATCGGGCGCTAAACTCGCACCATCATGCCGCATCCATCCTGGAATGACAGCTACGCCTCTGGAGTGCCGTCCTGGGACACTGGGGAGCCGGAGCCTTTGCTCGTCGACTTCATCACTTCCGCCGGCGTCGCACCGGTGCGAACGCCCGAGATCGGCGCGGGTACTGGGACGAACGCAATCTGGCTGGCTGAGCGCGGCTTCGACGTACTCGGAGTCGACGTGTCGCCGCTGGCGGTCGAAAAGGCCCACGCCAAAATGGAAGGTCGGGAACTACGCTGCCGCTTCGGGACATTGGACTTTCTCGCCACGCCCCCGCCCGGCAGCCCTTTCCGCTTCGTGTTCGATCGCGGCTGCTTTCATGTGTTCGACGAACCCGAGGAGCGTTCGCAATTCGCCGAGTGCGTGGCTGCCGCACTGGAACCCGGCGGCTTGTGGCTGAGCCTCATCGGCAGCACCGAAGGTCCGGGGCGTGAGGTCGGTCCGCCGCAGCGCTCGGCACGTGAGATCACCGTCGCCATCGAGCCTGCGCTGGAGATCGTCGAGCTACGCTCCGCCGGTGCTGTACCTCCCCACGCCTGTAGGAAACCGGCACCCAGCAAGCCCTCGAATACCTCTACCGGCTAGGCCACCGCAAGATCGCTTTTATCCCTGGGGCCGAATTGATTGCCTACAGTCACCACCAATGGGCTGGAATTTTGCTCGTTTCCAGCGCCGCAGGAATACAACTGGAACTCAGGCTGATCGTGACTTTGACTGATCCCTTTTCCAGTTATGAAGGCGGATAGGAATGTACAAAAGAATTGCTCGCTCTCAAACTTCGCTTCACGGCGTTAGTAGCTTTCGACGATATGACCGCTTTCGGCGCTATCCGAGCACTCATTAGCGCCGGCGTCAGAGTGCCACAGGACTGCTCGGTCGTAGGATTCGATGATATTCCGCCGCTGCCTTCTACAATCCGTCCCTGACCAGCGTCCGGGAACACATGGCAGTCCTGGCATCGACGGGAGCGGAAATTCTGATGGAGGCCATTCGCGCTCATCGCAAGAAAGCAACGGTCCACCCCGTTCACCGCAAGATCAAGCCGGAATTGATTATGCGCGAGTCCACCGCTATGGTCGGTCAGGGGCTTGCAGACTCTTTCTAACGCAGGAAGGCTTCAGCTAAGCCGCCGTCGACCGGAATGACGTGTCCACTCGTCTTCGCACTCTGGTCGCCGGCCAGCCAGACGATTGCGTTCGCGCAGTCTTGCGGGAGGATGGGCCGCTTAGTGAGCGTACGCTGCGCATAAAAATCGGCGAGTTTGCCTCGAAGCTCCTCCGTCGTCTCTGCGTCCGAGAATGCGATTTTGTACTTCGCCAGCGACTGCATGACTCGATCGCGGGGAAACATCGTGGAGCCAGTGACCACGGTTGCCGGGGCGATTCCGTTCACCCGCACCATGGGGCCCATCTTGATGGCGAGTTCCCGGATAAGATGATGGAGGGCAGTCTTGCTAGTGTCGTAGGCCTCGCTGCCTTCTTTTGGAACTACGGCGTTGGCAGAACTCGTCAGCACTATCGCAGCATGCAGGCCCTGGTCTTTGAATACCCATTCGGTTTGGCGCGCCAGAAGATAATTGCCGGTTACATTTACCAGGAATGTTTTGGCCCATTGAGACTCGGAAAGTTCCCCATCCGGACCGGGTACGGAATAAATCGCGGCGGTGTTGACGATGATGTCGATCCCACCAAACCTCAAAATCGTAAAGTTTACGATTTGTGCAAGAGACTCGGAGGAGCCGAGGTCCACGCGGTTCGCCGCTACGAACTCCGGAGAGGATGAAGCTCTTACTTCATCGGCTACTCGAGTTGCACCCTGATCGAAGTCAGCGATCACGACATGGGCTCCCCTGCGTCCCAGCGCCAGCGCTACTTCCCGGCCGATTCCACTGGCTCCGCCGATAACCAGCACGATCTTGCGGCTGAATTCCGCTTCTGCGGGCATGCGCCGGAGCTTGGCTTCCTCCAGAGCCCAGTACTCGATACGGAATGCCTCCGATCTAGGAAGCGCAACATAGTTATGAAATTGAGTGAAGTGCCGGGATTGTTCCGGTGTGCGTGCCTGGGGAAGAGGATGAGAGACCTCGCCATCTTCCAACGCGTTCGCTCCCGCCATGACGTGGATGGCATTGATGAAAAACTCGGTGGTGATCCGGGCTTCCTTTTTATCCTTGCCGAAGCCGAAGATGCCTAACCCGGGGATGACCACGACGGAGGGATTCGAATCGCGAAGCTTCGGGGAGTCACTTGCGGCCCACTCTTCGTAATACTTCTTGTAGGCGACCCGATAGTCGACCACTTCTTTCTGAATGCGAGTCTTTAGAACGTTGACGTCATCCTTCGTCGAATCCCACGGGAGAAACATAGGACAGACTCGGGTTCGCAAGAAATGGTCGGGGCAACTGGTGCCCAGTGAACTCAGTTTCTTGGCCCATGTCGATCCAGCGAAACTCACAGCGACTTCGTCGTTGGCGTAGTGGGCGACCACGCGGCGATTCGAAGATAAGGCTCCACGAAGCGATGGCAGAATCTGGATTGCGATGTTCGTACAATCCGGCACCGGCGCATGCACAACTCCGCCGAAAGGCGGACCCTTCCTCGATTGATGCTGCAGGATGAATTCACCCATCTGATCGATGGTGTGAATACTGTTCAAGTAGCAATCACGCTGCGTCGTTCCCCAGGTAAACAAGCCATGGCCGCCGAGAATGAGACCTTCTGTCCCGGGATTCTCTTGGACGGCCCGCTCGATCATGAGCGCCAGTTCGAAACCGGGACGCTGCCAGGGCAGCCAGACGATCTTGCGGCTAAACGCGCGGTTGAACTCTTGTAGCTTCCGCTTCCCGTTTGCACTTGCCGCCAGCGCGATTGCCCAGTCGGGATGGAGATGGTCAACATGATCGAACGGCAGAAACGCGTGGAGAGGAGTATCGATCGACGCGGCCACGCGATTCTCGCCGAATGCCGAGAGGGGATAGTAGCGGACCATCTCATCTTCATATTGTTCGCCGCGGTATAGGTGCTTCAGTTGTTCCAGGCGATCCAGATAGAGCAACGCGAAACCGGATTCGGTAATCGAGCCCAGATCTCCACCACTGCCTTTGACGGCTAGCACTCGCACGGGCCGGCCCGTGAAAGGGTCCGGAAGCTCTAGCTTTGAGCTTGTATTTCCGCCGCCGAAGTTGGTAATACGCAAATCCGCTCCCAACAAGTTCGAACGATACCGCAGCAGCGCCAGTGGATCGCTCGCCGTTGTTTGGGCTTTCGTGTCGTCCCACAAATCTTTCAGATGAACGGTCTGTTTGATTTCAGGCATAGATGCTCTCGCAATATTGCTCGAAACGCTCTGCATGCTGGTCCCACCTATCGGTCTCCAGCGGTTCGAAGATTTCGGTGGGGAATGAGCGATCGACGATGGCTCGCACTTCCTCGAGAGAGGCGGCGTCCCGCGTAGCAAGAATCTGGATCGCCACATTCCCCAGAGCCGTGGCTTCAGCCGGCCCCGCCAGAACGCGTCTTCCTGTCGCGTCGGCCGTCATTTGGTTCAGCAAACGATTTTTCGATCCTCCCCCAATGATTCGAATCTGCTCGATGGGTTTCCCGCTGACCTGTTCCAGAGTCTTCAGAACCAATCGGTATTTAAATGCAAGGCTCTCGAGGATTGTGCGCACATACGCTGCCGGTCCTTGGGGGCTGGGTTGGTGGGTCCTGTTGCAAAATTTGTTAATCGCCGTCGGCATGTCGGATGGCCGCAAGAAGGATTCATCATCGGGATCGACCAAGTGACGGAACGAAGGCTCTCGCGCTGCTAGTTCCATCAATTCGCGGTAGTCGTAAGGATTTCCATTCGCGGCCCAGGACTGGCGGCAACATTGCAGCATCCACAGTCCCATCACGTTCTTGAGCAGGCGAGTCGTTTCGTTGACGCCGCCTTCGTTCGTGAAATTCAGGCGCAATGCATCCGGTGTGATGACGGGAGAGCCCAGCTCAGTGCCTAGGAGGGACCAAGTTCCTGAGCTGAGGAATGCTGTACCCGTTCGAGCTGAAATTGCAGCCACCGCCGAGCCCGTATCGTGGCACGCGGGAGCAATGACTGTGGTCCCAGCGAGAGCGGAACTTCGGGTGACGTCAGGCAGGAGCGTGCCTACGATTGAACCCGGTTCCACGACTGGAGCTGGCAAGTATGCCGGAAGGCCCAGGCGCTGCAGCAAGCCGGTAGCCCAGGTTCGCTTCACCGGATCCACCATCTGGGTTGTCGTCGCGTTCGTCAACTCGCAGACTGCATTTCCCGTCAGCCAGTAGTTGAACAGATCAGGAATTGTAACCAGACGTTTCGCGGCCCGGATAACTTCTGGGCTGTCACGAAGCTCGGCGAAGAGTTGATAGAGAGTATTGATCGGCATGAACTGGATGCCAGTCGCCCGATAGATCTCCTCCTTGGGAACTTTTCTGAAGACCTCCTCCATTACGCCTTCGGTGCGGCGATCGCGGTAGTGGTAGGGATTCTGGAGCAACTCGCCCCGCTCGCCCAAAAGCGCATAGTCCACACCCCAGGCGTCTACGCCGATGCCCGCCAACTCGACCTCATCCAGAGATGCCAGCGCCTTTCGAACTTCCAGCCAGAGTCTCGCGACATCCCAGTGAAGCGATCCTCCATAGTCAACAGGCTCATTGGCAAAGCGATGGACTTCCTGAGTGGTAAGGATTCCCGACTGCAAGTGCGCCAGAACCGCGCGTCCGCTCTCGGCGCCGAAGTCGAAAGCCAGATAAGGTCTAGAGTGAGATAGGCTAGGCATAAGAAGAAACGTTGTGGGCGTTCTTCGCTGCCCGCTCTTTCGTGATGCGCTCCAAATACCCGCTCTGGCGGAACGCTTCCATCGGGTCTTTGGGCAGTCCCTTGGATGCTCGCCAGGCTTGGATCGGCGGCCGAACATCGGTCGCGAAAGCATCTTGCAACATCGACTCTGCGCGGACCAGATCACAGTTCTTCTGCGCCATGGCGAGATTCTCTGCATCGATGAGCGCTGCTTTGGCAAAAAGCTGCTGGGCCATGGTCACCGTCTGAATCATCGCCTCGATCTTGCCTTTCAAGTTGTGACTCTGGTCCACCATGTATGAAATATCGGCGGTCTTACCGGTTTCCCATTCGAAAAACCGAATTTCGTGGAAGATGCGGAAGACCTGATAGGGATCGATGGACCCCATCGTCAAATCATCATCGCCGTAACGGCGATCGTTAAAATGAAAGCCGCCCAGCATATCCTCGGCGAGGAGCCAGGCAACGATCTGTTCAATGTTCTGCGCCGCATAATGATGGCCGGTGTCGACCAGGACTTTCGCCTGCGGTCCCGCCGCTCGCGCCAGAAGTAGCGCCATCCCCCAATCCGCGATATCCGTGTGATAGAAGGCCGGTTCAAAGGGCTTGTACTCAATCAGTATCCGCTGTTCGGAGGACAACTCGTTATGCGCGGCTTGGAGACACGCCTCGAACCATTCTTTGCGCTGCCGGATATTGGCCGTTCCTGGATAATTCGAACCATCGGCGAACCACATCGAGAGATCGCGGCTGCGGAGCCGTCGCGCAATTTCAATGCTGTCTTTGGTGTGCCGCAGAGCGCGTGCCCGCACCTCTTTGTCAGGATTGCCGAACGATCCGTACTTGTATTCCTGATCCTGAAAGAGATTGGGATTGATCGATCCGGGTAGAACTCTATAACGTTCTGCAAACTTGTTGATTTCGTCCGTACTTTGGAGACCGTCGGGACAGTCCCACAGCACATGCAGTGCTACGGTCGGGCAGACGCCGGTGAGTTGATGGACCTGCCCGGCATCACTAAACTTCTCCTCGGTAGTGGTTGCGGCTGCCGGCTGGATAAATTTCCCGAAGCGGGTGCCGGTATTAGCGAAGCCCCAGGAGGGAAGCTCAATATGAAAAGTTTCCAGAACATTGAGTATTTTTTCATGATTACTTGTGTCCATACAGACCTCTGATCGGCGACGTGACTCGGCAAACGAAGCGTACAATCACAGGACTACTCCGAGCAAGTCCTGGCGACCCTGACTTTTCGGCGCGATGAGGATGCGAAGTCGATCGCACTGCTGGGCCCGCCAATGTCCTTCAAGAATTGATGGGGGAAATTCACAAGCGCTTCGGCAACAGCGCCTGGCTGCCGGGAACCTTGATGACGAGTTTTGTTGTGGTCTTTTAGTATTCCTGCCGCGAGGAGAGTTTCTTCTAGACCTGCAGCACGTCGCCATCGCGCGCTACCATCTGATAGAGCACCGGGCTGACGATCCGACCCAGAAACAGCCGCGAAATCAGTCCCGCCACGATGACGATTGCGAACGGTTTCTGTGAGTCCGAACCGACGCCGGTGGAGAGCGCCGCGGGCAGAAGACCCAGGCAGGCGACCAGCGCAGTCATCATAATAGGCCGGAGGCGAATTAGCGATCCCTCCAGTGTGGCCTGGCGGATGTTCTGGCCTTCGAGTCGGAGCTTGTTGATATAAGAAACGTCGATGATCGCGGTCTCCGCCGACACGCCCATGAGCACGAGCAGGCCGAGAGAACGGAGGAGACGCTGAAGGGGGTTTGCGGATTAGGCCGCAGGTTCGCGGTAATCTCCTGAGACTGGTTCCGCAGGATTAAAGTTCGCGTCGCTAATATGGAATGGTTGTGCGCCAGCGCCAGATCAATTGCATCCAGAGTGATCAGTGTCGTATCACGCAACAGATCTCGAACCGAGGCTCGAACCTAACCAGCGCTTCGGCAAGCTCTGTTTTCGAATCGTTTTCCAAGGTAAGAATGCGTCTCAGACTCAAGGGATGTATTGTAATTCACGATTCGGGCTGGCGGGAGCGAATGCGGCAGGTCAAGCCATCTCGGTGATGGTTCGGCGCTCGGGGCTCGAACCGGGTCACGTGCGGCGCAGGGTAATCCGACGAACACGGTGCACGCAGATACTAGCCTGACCGAATGCGGGAGGGGGAGGCTTCTGTGACCGAAAGTCGATTCGGCTAACAAGTTACCCAGAATCGGCTATTGGAATTGAGAGGCGGACGCTGCGCGAAGGTCAGGAAACCAATTCGGCCGCGAGATTCGTCCAAAACTCATTTCGCCGACTCGCGCATCAACACGACATCCGATTCTCGATGTCCGCGGATCACCGCGAGCTGCTTGCCATCCATCGAGTAGTCGAAGTCGCGGATCAACTCCGACTTGAAGTCGGTCAACTGTTTGCCGGGTGTGCCATCCAGATGCTGTAGCCAGAGATTGTCAGTATCGCCGTTGCGGATGGGATAAATCACGCCTTTGCCGTCCGGCGAGAAAATGACGGGCGCCAAATCCGCGGAAATATAAAATTCTGCCCTCGGCTTTTCGAAGTCTACGAGGCGTGGAGCTTGCGACGAATCCAGCGGGAGCAGAGCCAGATGCTCCTTCAGGTCGCGCACTCCGGCGCTGACGAAAACGGCGAGGTTTCCACCCGGCGAGATGTTAATTCGGCTGAAAACGGGCATATCGGCGACTTGCTGCGAAGGGCCGCCTTCGATCGAGACCTTTTCCAATCGGTTGTCGGCATCAATATAGAAGACCGTTTTCGCGTCAGCAGAGCAGACCGCACCATAGTCGAGTTTCCCATCCGTAAGTTGCTTGAGGTTCCCACCATCGGCTTCGGCCACAAAGATATGAAGGCCGTGTTTTCCTTGGGCAGATGCAGCCGTGAACACGATTTGTCCGTCAGAACAGGTACGAGCAAGATTAGCGCCAATGACTTGCGAAAGGAACGGAGTCTGGGCCCCGGAGGCCGGATTGAGGAAGGTAAGACCGCTTATCGGACCTGACGTCAGCAGCTGTCCATCGCGCGTCCACGAGATATCGCCGATCATGGAGCCGACACTGAATTGATGGGCTTGAGAGCCGTCTGCGCCGGCCGCCATCACGTACGGATCCACACGAATCTGGCTCTGAACCGTGGCCAGCGTGTGTCCGTCCGCAGCCAGGCTGAGGTCCGAATAAGAGTTCGTGTCACGCGTCACCGGGGACACCTTTCCGTCGGGAAAAGAAACAAAGAAGATCTGCCTCTGCGCGCCGTAAGTGTCTCCTAGCACCAGCAAGCCACGGCCGTCTGGCAGCCAGGCTGGATGCGAGAGCGATTTTTCGTTCGACGTTGCGAACAAGGTTAGTTTTCCGCTGGCAACGTCAATGGCGTAAAGACCCGAAAGCTTTTCACCAGCCTCCAACGCCGAGGACACGATCGTCTTGCCATCCGGCGACCAGGCCACATCCGAAAGTTGTTCGTTCATCGGACCGATATGGAGATCCCTTTCGTCGCCTCCTTCCACGGAGCGGATGACCACGCGATAATCTCCGATTTTAGGATTGTTCTGGACGACGTAGGCAAATTTCTTGCCATCCGGGGAGATACTTAGGTTCGAATCGATGTCGGTCACCAGCTTCTGTGGAGTGCCACCGAGCACCGGAGCCCGATACAAGTACTTCAGCGAGCGACTACCGATCTCCGAACGAACGAAATACAGGTAATTCCCATCCGGTGAAAAGCTGGTGCCGATATATCGGACTTCAGCCGGCGCCAGAACTTGCGTGTTGCTGTTGGTCGGGACATTCCGCAACCACAGGCTTTCCTGCCCGTTGTCATCGATCACGTTCAGGATATATTTGCCATCCGGTGAGATCGCCACCAATGTTGCTTTGCCAGTCTCGGTTACCTTGCTCACAGAGAAGTTTTGAAACGGCGCAGGTCTAGAGCGCGAGAACAACCCATAGATCCCATAGCCAGCCGCTGCTACTAGCAAAATCGCGACCGCAGCAGCGATTCCCACAGCCATCCGGTGCTCCCGGGCTACTGCAACCACGGCCGAACTGCTGGCGTGTGCCAACGAGCTGGTTGCCGAAGCAGGAAGGGGAGCGTTCGCACTCACCGACGGCATCTTCCGACTGGAATCAGTGTCACGCTTCAGCCGTAGCAACTCCGCCCGCATTTCTTTCGCGCTCTGGTAGCGCAGTTCGCGGTCTTTCTCCAGAGCGCGGTTGATAATGTCCTCGAGTTTCGCCGGAAGGTCAGGATTCAGACGAGTCGCAGGAAGCGGATCTCGTTCCAGAATCGCATTGAAGATCACCGCCGAAGTATCGCCTCGAAATGGCAATGTGCCGGTTGCCATTTCGTACAGCACTGCGCCGAAAGAAAACAGATCGCTTCTCGCGTCGAGTTCTTTGCCTTTGGCCTGCTCCGGCGACATATATGCGACCGTGCCCAAGGTTGAGCCGGGACTGGTTAGGTGCGGCTCATCGAGCGTGCCTGTGACAGCGTTCGCGCATTCGAGGTGGCTAGAGGAGGGACTCGCCAGCGATACTTTCGCCAACCCGAAATCGAGGATCTTGGCATGTCCGCGTTCTGTGACGAAGATGTTCGCTGGTTTGACGTCGCGATGCACGATACCCTTGGCATGTGCCGAGTCCAATGCGTCGGCAATCTCGATGGCCAATCCCAGCAAAGCTTCCAACTCCATCGGACGCCCCGCGATCCGGTGCTTCAAGGTCGCGCCATCGAGAAACTCCATGGCGATGAAGGCATGCCGGTCTTGCTCGCCAATGTCGTAAATGGTGCAGATGTTCGGATGATTCAATGCCGAAGCAGCCTGAGCCTCACGCTCAAAACGTGCCAACGCCAGAGGGTCGTGCGCCACGTCATCCGGGAGGAATTTCAAGGCGACGAAGCGGTGCAGCCGCGTATCTTCGGCCTTGTAGACAACACCCATCCCGCCGCCGCCAAGTTTTTCGACGATTCGATAGTGCGATATATTCTGGCCGATCACGTGCAGAACATGCTATGGCGGAGGCGTAGGCAAGTCAATCAAAGCCGTGATTTGGCGCTATCTCAAGCTGGTAGCGGTCGACAAACGGGCTTTGAGTCCGCGAAGCTGGCTTCTGGCCCCGCGTTGATAGTTGGAGTTCCGTGTAGCGATCACCCTCGAGAAATCGCGGAACGCCTGTACGTGTGGTGGGTGGTAGAGTAGCCCGCACGTCGAGGAATGTGTTCAATCCAAACTGCAATGCCTACCTGTCTTACAGTCAGACGGGAAGCCCTCGCGACCTCATGATCACAGAACGCTTGCCGTTTCAGTCCGACTATTTCAAGAACTTCGAGATGTGAGGAGGGCTTGGGTACAGCAGTTCGGACAACGTGATTCAGAATTTCAACGAAACGGTGAATGATTTTGTCACCCGCAATGGCACGCGGGGAGGCACAACGGGTAGCCCAGCGACAGCGAAGCCTGTTTCGGTGAACGCGGATTGGTCAGGAACCTACGGCGAGCTTCCCGATAGCCTTTTGAACCGTACCCCAGCGGGCAATTCTGTGCGAGAATCCCATGCAAGGTGGGGCCCGTATGCAATCCGAATCACAGAGCATCATGACGTAGATGAAACGTGCCTCGAAGAGAAGCAGGGGAGGAAAAATGGCCACGGAATTCTGCCAGAAATGCAAGCAGTCGCATCCCGGTCGGGTCTGTGATTACGACGACCGGGGTGAATGCGCCGAGACGGTCATTGTCGATGAGACACCGGAATCATCCAGCGAGACGCCGAGAGACCCCCAAAGACCGTTGCCAAATCGCTGAAGGGATTTGGCCGCCAGAGAGATCGCGACCCTTTGGCTCGCAAACGCTCACACAGATGGGAATCTTAGTAGAGCCACCTTGGAGGCAGGCTTTAGCTCAGGCATTCGACTTAACAAACAGGTTGTATAGCCAAGCAAAAACCGCCCCGCCGATAAGCCCGTCGACGAATCCGTAGAGAGTCCCCACGATGACCTCTGCAATGTTGCGAGTGGCATGATAGCCGGGGTAAACCGATGCCACTATCTGGAGGAATTGCTGACCATAGTTGCTCCAGATCAGGTTCGCCAGTCCCATACCCAGCATCGCGACTCCCCAAAGGATTCCAGATGCCAAAGCGAGACCTTTTACGCTGAACTTCATGGTGTGCTCCTTTCTTCAATTGTAGGATTCCAGCGAGCCCATTCCTGATCCTAAATTCCACCGCCAATCTGCTGCGAGAGGTAGTTGGCTATGCCCATTTCCTCGATCGCGTGGAGTTGAGCTTCCAAAAAGTCCGCGTGCCGTTCCTCGTCTCGAATCATTCTTTCGAACAGAGACTTCGACCCATCGTCTTTCGCCTCGGCACATACTTTCACGGCATCGTTGTACTGCCGAACCGCATCCAGTTCGTCCTTGAGATCGATGTCAAGCTGATCCTGCACTTTGCTTCCGAGTTGGGGCTTCAATCCGACCTCAATGCCGGGAACTCCGTCGAGAAAAATGATCCGCTCGATCAGACCTTCCGCGTGCCTCATCTCCTCTATAGCTCGCGCTTTCGTGAGGTCACTGAGCCGCTTGTATCCCCAGTTCTGGCACATCTCGGACTGCGTCATGTACCGCACGATGGCTGTCAACTCCGAACTTAGTGCCGCGTTCAACTGATCGATCACCTTCCTATCGCCCCGCATAGTTATGCCCTCCGTTCTCCTATACTGCGGTCTCGCCGAACAGGGACGCTGTGACCCGAAGCACAGAGGTAGGTTAGAGGAGTTGATGCTGGCGTCTACGCCAGATTTCCGGCTTCGGCGCGCGGGTCCTTACCGCAACCGTCGCCGCCATCGCTTGGGCCGTGCTGTCCAGCGGCCGGGAGTATCGGCATCAGCCGCTGCATCCAGCCGCAGCTTGATGGCCGTGAAAAAGACGCGGCGCTTGAAACGCACAAAACGCTTTCCACTTTTCCGAGCGACCTTCGGGCTCATGGCGCTCAAAGATCAGCGGAAATCATTGACGCGAACGACGTTGGAATAGGCCGACTCGCCATTCGTGTTCCTGGCTCTTACTCGGTAAGAAACGGGTTGCCCTTTCTTCCAGTGCGAATCGGTGTATTCGCTAGTGGAGGCAGCGACTTGTCCAATTCGCTGCCATGCCCCACGGGCCGTTCCCAAATCTTCCCGGCGCTCGATGACAAGCTGCTGCGGATCTCCGCCATGTACTTGCCACGACAGTTTCACGCCTGTGCTAGTCGGCGCAGCATTAAGAGAACTCGGAGCTTCGGGAAGCACCGGCCAGTCGAAATAATCCGCGTCAGTGATCGCCATAATGCTGTCGCTGACAGGAAGCGATTCCAGCGTGTCCGTTGTTCCCTTCTTCCACTCGAGCGCACGGATGGCTCCGGAAACCACGTCCACGAGAACCGGATGCTGGATTCCGGTCCCCTTCAGAGAAAAGGTGGAGTAGAACGTCGGGAACGCGTTTCCTGGCAAACTGTGCGCCGCCAGCCAGTAGGCAACAATGCTTTTGCCGCTCTTGGAGCGGAAACCATAACTCAGGAACGGAAATCCGCTCTTACGTCGCAACGCGGGAATATCATCACCGGCAATTTCAATCGAGGCGTCGAACACCGTATCTGCAAACAGCGCATTCGTGTTCTGCAATGCGTAAAACACAGGGCGTGGCGTGAAGTCATAATCGTGGTTTGTCAGCCCGTGAATGATGCCGAAGTCATCAAATTCATTTCCATCCGTGCCGGCTGCCAACAGCCAAACAAAGGTCTTCACCCCCGCGGCGTGGTTATAAATAAGCCCTCGCGGCACATACTTGGCCTGCACCGACTCATCCGAACCTACCCAGGAAGGAATCGAATTAAATTCATCATCGAAGAATGGAATGCCTGGCTTAACGCCGGGATAATGCTTGACCAGATCGCGCAGCGCCCTCGGCGATTCGCTGAGATAGGCCCCATAATCCATTGTCTCCGGATTCATGTTCTGCCCATATCCCGGATAGGTGTGGTAAGCGTACACATCAATTCCCGACGCGCACTGGCACGTATCGAGGGCGTGTTGCGTGAAGTCTCGCGTTGGATCTGCCTGTCCGCCGTAAATAACCTTTGCATTCGGGTCGGCGCCATGTATGGCCTCGATGAAAGGACGGAGCAGCCTTCCAAACTGTTCCGGATTCCCCCACGGATTCCAGTACCCAATGTCGTGTTCATTCCACAATGCCCAATAATGAATCCGGTCATGAAAATGATTCACCATCCACGCCGCGTAACGATTGAATGCGTCGATCTGATCGGGCGTGGTCGGAGGCCAAAACACCGAGTACAGGCTTCGGTCATCGTTATGGAATGATCCTGGTTCCGGGGTGCTCACATCCGGCCGCTTTCCGCTCGGCGAGGTATACATCACGTTGCCGTAAATCAATTGCACCTGAATATCGATGCCGTTATCCACTAGCGAATCGACAGCATCCTCCAACTCTGGCGATGACGAATAAACACCACGCGTCTGTTCAATCCAATCCCAACTCGTGCGGTCGGAGCTATTTTCGTACTGCCCGATGCGGATCCACTTGAATCCTGCATCGAACATCCGCGTCCACCACCAGCGGTTCCATGGCAAATAAGGATCGCGCGGCAGGTCTGAGTTGATGCCGAAGCCGTCGTGAATCTGCGACGAGCGTTTGGGAGGAACATGATCCGGCAATGAACGCGATGTCTGTGCCTCCGCGCCCACGACGGTCAGAAGCAGAAAGCCAAACCAGCTGAGAATCGCGCATCGATAGCTCGCCGAATGTGCGAGGCGTCTCCTCATCTTTGCCCCCTTGAGCGGTCTCTGCAAGCGGCCATTCGGCCGCGAATTGTCCCAGCCGTTTTCGGCACCCAGAATCAGCAGGAACGAATTCGCGGACCAATGTCAGCCGTCAATCATCTCGAAAACTCGATTCGATAATTTGTAAGCGTTGTTCCAAGCGCGATAGAAAAACCGCTCGAGCCTGATCGCGAGTTGTTCCTTAAGCAAGCTCTCTCGCATTCTTCTGAATCTTGCCCACTGCCGCCGCGATCTCATGCATGTCCTGTTCATCCCCCAGCAACGCTGGCTGTGGAATCCACACCGTCTCCCACGCGGCTTTCTGCGTCACCGGAAATTTCTGCTTCAGGAAAGCATGTTTCTGCTTTGCTTGTTTCCCGCTGAGACGGTTGCGGTACTTGCCATTGCGGAACATTTCCACCTGATGCAGTGGCGGATAGCTTGCCTGGTTGGGGATCCCTTCCGCGATCATCGCCTCGATGAAACGTTCTGTGGATATGCCTCCGCATAGTTTCTTGTTCACGTGGAAGATGTAGGCGTACTGCCCATTCCTTGTGCAGCGCTCGTCCAGCTTTTGCGGAGTGATGCCCGGAATCTGTTTCAGCAGCCGATCCAATACCCGTGCATTGGCGTGTCGCCGCCTGGTTTGCTCATCGAGGCGCCCCAGTTGTGCGTGTCGGCGGTGTGCTTGGGTAAGGCCTCTCGGAAGTAGCGCAGCGCCGATTCAAGTGCAACGCGAGTCTCTTCGGTCAACGGGCGATCGATGAGCGACGCAACTCCTTCAAGAGTTCCGAGGAACATTTTAATGCGACGGTGACAGTCTGACAGGCGACGGCAAAAATGTCGAGTTGGGCGACTCTCGCAGTAGAGAAGTTGTCGCTACTGAACCAAGTATTTGCTAGCGGCTGAAACCATAATGCGTAGGTGCAGCTATCGATGACAATGCGGTCGTGTGTGATTGCGATCGGATCGCAAAACCCTAGCAGGCTTCTGAAAAACTACTTCTAATCCACAGGCCTGTGTGATACCAGAAGGCATGGGAGCCTACGCTCTAGTTGGCATGGGAACGGCCTTCGCAGGTATCGTGCGTGCGCCCATGACCTCCGTGCTGATGATCTTTGAGACGACACGGGACTATACGGTTATCGTCCCTTTGATGATCTCGAATCTTGTGAGCTTCTTCATTTCCTCCCGATTGCAGCGGGAGCCTATCTACACGGTTCTGGCGTTTCAGGATGGCATTTACCTGCCCACGGCTGAGACCCGCCAGCGGCAGCGCCGACATCAGGTCGCGCAGGCGATGCGAGCCACGACGCAGGTACTGCCGTCGCACATCGGTATCTTTGAGGCGCTGGAACGCGTTAGCTCAAGCACTTTGCGTGCATGGCTGGTGGCTGACCGACGAGGAGTAATAGGTATTGTCAGCTTGGCAACACTCGAGCAAGCGTGCGCGGAAGGTAATCCTGCTGCACGGTTGGGCGATCTATTGGACGCGCACACGTTCCCACACGTCCATGCCGACCAACCGCTTGAGTTGGCGCTTGAGTGTATGGGCGCGGCGGGCTTAGACCTCCTGCCAGTAGTCAGCCGCGCTGACATCAGTAAGTTGGAAGGCGTCATAACCTTGCAAGATCTATTGAATTCGTTTGGCGTGAGTCCTATCTCCCCGCGCAGCAGTATGGCAAAGGCGGCGAAAACCACATAGCATATCATCGACAGCAACGCTTTCCTGTTCGCTACTTCACTTCTTGAATGGGGATTCGCGAAAGCAAGCCTTTCTTGTAGTCCGTGATCCAGAGCGAATCGAACCCAAAGCGGAGCGAGTCTCCACCTTCGCCGATCCACTGCTTCGGGCGCGGTAAAACTTCTCCCATGCCGCCGGCACCGAGGGCGGATTGAATCTCGTAGGGGACGAGTTTCGTGCCAGAGGCTAGAGGCATGCGTGGGCGCAATTATAGCCCGTGCAGCATTGCAGAGGGATTGTGTACCGATTCTGAACGGTTAACCTTACCTTACGCATTATAAAAGGGTTTGCCCGTCAGAACGAAGCCGCTCGCGCGGCGGACGCTACCGCGTGTATGGACCCAAGCGTCGGAACTGCCCTGTTGAAGAACGGATGGGGCCGGAGGTAGGATGACGCAGATGGTTGCCAGAACTGCTACATGGTGAAAATCAATAATATCGTTGTTGGCCAAAGTGCCCGTCTAGCAAGGCTTTTCAAGCAGAAATCGATTGAATTCCCATAGCACCCCGCGTCCGCCGCACCCGCGAGCGGCTTCCTTCTGACGGCGGTATCGAAAGCGAACTCCCGAGGTCGAGGCTAACCGGAACCGCCGTGCCGTTCGCTTCCGATACAGCACTAACGTCACACTGTCGAAAATGCTCGCTGCCCATGCACTTCGCTTGAGCCCACAACCGCAAAATCGCTGGAAGCAAGTTTGCCGGAGTTCCCGATTAAGAAGGCTGGGGAGCAATGCCGCTGTGAATTTGCTTTCACAGAGTCGAACACGTGACAAACCACGCAACCAGGCCGAGTGCGCCGCACCGGGTTTTTCGTTAGGGACAATCCGAGAATGTCCGGATCACTACAACAGGCCGTGCTCGCGCAGTTTGCGGTACAAATTCCGCTCGCTGATGCCGAGAGCCTTGGCCGCATTGCCGCGGTGACCCTTGCTGGCCTCGATGGCCAATCGGATGTACGTGCGCTCCGCTTCTTCGAGCGTCGGTAGCGGGGCGTCCTTCGCCAAAGGGCCGGTCGCCGGAGCAGCCTTGGAATTTCGCAAGGCGGCGGGAAGATGCTCCGGCAGAACTTGCGATCCCTCACAGAACACCAGGGCCGCTTCGACCACGTGCAGGAGTTCGCGCACGTTTCCCGGCCAGTTGTGCCGTCGCAGCAGCTGCAGGGCCGCTTCGCTGATCTGTTTGTTGGAGCCAAAGCGCTCGTTGAGCACGGTCGCGAAGTGTTGTGCCAACAAGTCCACGTCGGCTCCTCGGGTGCGAAGGGGAGGTACCTCCACCGTGATCGTGCTCAGGCGGTAAAACAAGTCCTCGCGGAAAAGACCCTGCCGCACCATGGAAGACACATCGCGATTGGTCGCGGTCAGAATCCGTACATCCACTTTAATTTCCCGGGTGCCACCAACATGCCGGAACGTGGAAGTATCGAGGACGCGCAGCAGTTTAGTCTGCGTCACGGGGCTAACCTCTCCAACCTCGTCGAGAAAAATTGTTCCGCCATTGGCGACTTCGAACAATCCTGGCTTGGCACGGTCGGCTCCAGTAAACGCGCCACGCTCGTGGCCGAACAGTTCGCTCTGCAGCAAGTTTTCCTGCAATGCAGCGCACTCGACGACTACGAACGGCCGAGATCGTCGGGAGCCGCGGCCGTGAATCAGTTTGGCCACCCGTTCCTTTCCCGCGCCGGTCTCGCCGGTTATGAGGACGGTCGAATCGCTGGGGGCCACGCGATCGATCAGATTGAGCAGACGGCGGAATTCCGGGCTGTCGCCGATGAAGGAATTGCCGAGATCCGGCGGAGTCAGGCCACGCTCAAGAATGTTCGCTCGCTGGCGTAGTGACCGCCGTTCGAGCGCCCTTTGAATGCGAATGTGGAGTTCGTCCAGGGGGCAAGGTTTCACCACGTAATCGAAGGCGCCGACACGGATTGATTCGATTGCGGTATCGATCGAACCGTGTCCGGTCAACATGATGACTTCGGTCGCCGGCGTGGCGGCTTGAATAGCCTTCAGCGTTTCGAGCCCACCCATACCGGGCAAGCGCAGGTCGAGCAAGACAACTTCAGGTTCTGCTGCCACCACGCGCTGGATTGCCTCCTCGCCCGTGCCCACCGCGTCAACTTCATAGCCGAAGTGACTCAGCTCGCCTGCCATAACCTGCCGGAACGCGATATCGTCGTCAACCAGAAGAACGGACGGGGGCTTCATGGTCCGTCCTTCGCTTGCCGATCGGGATGGATTGCCGGGATCACGACTTCGAATACAGACCCTTTTCCAGGGATACTCTCGACCAGGATATCGCCGCCCCAGCTTCGGACAGCGTTCAGCGACAAGAACAGACCGAGGCCAGTGCCGTCTTTACGGAGGCTGAAGAAGGGCTCAAAGATCTTTTGACGGTATTCCGGGGCGATCCCGCATCCTCCATCGGTGACGCGAATGTGCACGGCATCACCGCCTCCGGTGGCAACGACAACCTTGCCACCCGGCTTCGATGCCTGGATGGCGTTGAGCAGAAGATTGACCAGCAGGTCTTGCAACTCGGCCTCATCGGCTCGGACATGCAGCGTCGCTGCGGACGGCCGCACTGCGATTTCCACGGAGTTAGCGCGGGCCGTCGGAGCGACGAGCCTCTGGGCGGCCGCGATCGCCGCATCCAGGTCCACGATATCTCCGGCGTGCCGCTGTCCGCGCGACAGGCGCAGGAAATGCTGGGTGATACCGCGGCACCGCAGGATCTGTTCGCGCGCGATCGCCGCGTTCTCGCGGATTCTGACCTGGTCCATTTGCCCGTCCTGTCCGGCAGGAGCTTCGCGAAGGATTCCCTCCACGCACATCAGCGTCGTTGCCAGAGGAGTATTCATCTCGTGCGAAAACCCGGAGGCCAGTACTCCGACCGACGCCAAGCGATAGGACTCGGCCAGCTTCGCCTCAGCCGCTCGCCGCTCGGAAATGTCGCGCCAGACCTCCACTACCTGGGTCAACCGCCCCTTGGCATCCAGAATCGGTGAAGCGTGGATTTCCTCCCAAGCTACCGTGTCGTTGCCTGTTTTGCGCTCGTGAATCCGTACTTGGCGCACACCCGACCGCAGGCAGGCGAGGGTGGGGCAGTCGGAAAGGTTGCACGCCCCTGGTTCAAGTTGGTTGCAGCAGCAGCCCACAGCCTGCTCGCGGGAGTTGCCGGCTCGCCGCAGGAAGGCGTCGTTGGCCGCCATAATCTTGCGCTCAGGGTCGAGAACGACGATCCCGTCGTCAATACTGTTGATCACCGTTTCCAACTGCTCACGCTGGGTGCGGACTTCCCCGACCAGGCCTGACACCGAGTCGGCCATGGCATTGAACTCCTTTGCCATCCACGCCAGCGTGTCCGAGCCTTCCGCCGGCACACGCCGTTCGAGATCGCCCTGGGAAATCAGCCGCGCCGTGGTTTCAAAACGCTTCAAGCGTCGCAAGACTGACACTCGGATCACCAGGGCGATGGCCCCGACGATGACGAAAGTTAAGAGGCCCGTGCCGGCTACCATCCAGCGCAAATCCCGCGTCATCGCGGCGCGGACCTCACCGGCGTTGTAGTCCAGAATCAGGATGCCATTGATCTTCTGGCTGGGATTGTGGCACTGGTAGCACTCCTGGCGGTTATGAATCGGCACGACGGTTCTCAGAATTGTTCCACCACGAGTCTCGATGACTCGGCTGGATCCCCGGCGTTCCGGCGGATCGCGATGGCAGGCCTGGCAGGTGGGGGAGTCGATCCGAAAATCATTTCCCGCGGTTCCCGGCTTACTCGCGTAGCGTTCCACGCCATTGCGGTCAAGAACTACCAGTTGTTCGACGCGCGACTGTTTACCAAAGCTCTCGACCATTTGGGCGATCAGGGTGCGGTCATTTCCCACCATCTGGTGCTCGAGCGCGGTTCGGATCAATTCGCCTTCGGCCAGCGCACTACTGTGTTCGGTTGCGAGGAGGCTTTGAAAGTGACGGACCGAAAAGATGTAGGCGGCAACCGTGCAGGCTACAACCACCGCCGCGGTGATACCGAGCGCGAGGCCGACCGTCGTGCTGGCAAAACGCAGCTTCATCATATTGGCGCAGAGATGGCGGGATGATGGCACACATGAGGACAGCCGTCAACGACTGACGAATAGTCAGGCTTCAACCTGACATTCTGGCAGCCCGACGGTTTCGCACATTCCACATCGTCTGAAGGGAAAGGAGTTAGCTCTTGGCCAACGCTGGCATACCACGTGCGATAAGGGGCGCTAAAGGAGGGCTTCTGCCATGGATATGCTTTTGATGGGCTTGTGCCTGGGCGTGTTTGGGGTAGTGCTCGTAGCTCTCGCGTTTGGAGCGGCGATGCGCTCGGAGTCATGGAATTCAACTGTGCAGCCCGAGCTTCCGTTGGTCAAAGCCGCTGCCCCGGCCCGCTTTTTCTCCAACCGTGTTCCTATGACGCCGGCTATCCCTCCCTTACAGGTGCCGATTGAGGTCCTGTTGCTGCAAATTGAAAACCACGTTCGCATGGAGCAGGCGGCCGCAGAGTCGTTCCTGGCGTCTCCGACGCAGACCCTGTTGCACAGCAAGACAACTTCGCCGTTTGTGAACTGAGGAGCGGCTCATGACGCATGAACTGTTGAAGGATCTCTCCTCTGCTGAAGCCGGTCAGGTTCTGAAACTCGGCACAAAGCTGATCATTCCCAATGGAGTCTCGCTGTTCCGCTTGGGCGACCCAGCCGATCGCTTGTTCCTGGTCGAACGCGGCCGCATCAGGCTTACCTTGCCCATGCAGGTGCGGGGCCGGGAAGAGGATGTTTTGGTGGAAGAAAGATCCCCGGGCCAGACCGTGGGCTGGTCGGCGCTGATTCCTCCCTACAGATTCACCCTCGCCGCCACCGCGTCGTTGCATCAGGCAGAAGTAATAGCTCTGCCGCGGGAGGCATTGCTCCAGTATTTTTCTGCTAATCCGGTGGCTGGATACAAGATTGCTCTGAATCTGGCTGTCGTTATAGGACATCGCCTGCAACTGTTTCAGACGATGTGGCTGCGGGAGATGCAGCGTACCGTGGAAGTCCATTCTGCTTGACCCGGGGAAGCGGCGCGTGAGACTTGCGCTCCATATCCCGAGTGGTTCCTGCGACGCAGGAGGCGCAGCGAATGACCGCTGACCAGCTTTCCGAATCCAAACCTACGCGCCGCCGCGTGATTGAATGGTTCCTCGGTGGCGGCCTGCTCGCCTCTTTTGCCTCTTTCATCTATCCCGTGCTGCGCTATCTTGTCCCTCCGGCGGTGGTGGATCTCGGCGGCGACGAGATCGTCGCCGCAAAACTCACGGACCTGAAGCCGAACAGCGGAAAGATTTTCCGGTTCGGCAATCGCCCCGGTCTGCTGATCCGCACGGCCAGCGGAGAGTATCGCGCTATGTCGGCGATCTGCACGCATCTCTCCTGCACAGTACAGTATCGCGACGATCTGCGTGAGGTCTGGTGCGCCTGCCATAACGGTAAATACGACCTCAACGGCCGAAACATTTCGGGGCCTCCGCCGCGCCCGCTGGAAGCCTTTGAGGTGCAGGTGCGCGGTGACGAGATATTCGTGAGACGTCGGGGGGAGGCTTGATGAGTCCCTTACGCGGCGTGCGTAACTGGCTGGACCAACGGTTGGGCTGGGATGACTTGATCGCCCCGTTGCGGAAGAAAACTGTTCCTCTCCACAAGCTTTCCTACTGGTATTTCCTCGGAGGCATCACGCTCTTTCTCTTCGTGATTCAGGTGCTCACCGGGATCCTACTGCTTCTGTACTACCGGCCCGGCGCGAACGAAGCCTTCGAGAGCGTGCAGTACATCATGACCCAGGTGCAGTTCGGCTGGCTGATTCGGTCGATCCACTCCTGGTCGGCCAACTTGATGATCTTTACCGCGTTCGCGCACATGTTCAGCGTGTTGTTCCTTAAGGCGTACCGCAAACCGCGCGAGCTGACATGGGTTAGCGGAGTGATTCTCCTGTTTCTCGTCATGGGCTTCGGCTTCAGTGGCTACTTGCTGCCTTGGAATACTCTCGCTTTCTTCGCCACCAAGGTTGGCACCGAGATTACAGGGCAGGTGCCGGGAATTGGCAAGCCCGTGATGATTTTTCTCCGCGGTGGTGAAGAGGTAACTGGAGCCACGCTAACCCGGTTCTTTGGATTCCATGTCGCGGTTCTACCCGGATTGGCAACCGTGCTCATTCTGCTGCACCTGTTGCTGGTTCAACGCCTGGGCATGAGTATTCCTCCGAAACTGGAAGTTCAGTGGACCGCGAATCCGTCTGCCAAGAGGGAAATGAAATTCTTTCCCAACTTCTCACTGCGGGAATTGATGGCTTGGTACGTGGCCCTGGGAGTGCTGGGCGCGTTGGCGGCAGTCTTCCCGTGGAACCTCGGTGTCAAGGCAGACCCTTTTGTGTCCGCCCCAGCGGGAATCAAGCCCGAGTGGTACTTCCTCTTCATGTTCCAGACGCTCAAGCTTATCCCGCCGAAGGTGTGGTTCATCGACGGGGAGATCGTGGGTGTACTCGCTTTTGGATTTGCCGGTCTGTTCTGGCTTCTGTTGCCATTTTTTGAGAGTGACCAGCCCTCACACATGAAAAAGTGGATCACTGGGCTTTCAATCTTTGCTCTTGCATACGTAGTGACTATGAGTGTTTATGGCTATCTTGCGAAATAAGCGCGGAATATTCACCGTAGCGCGCTATGCCGGGCTGGCTAGCTGTATCGTGCTCGCAGCATGCCTGGGTTACGGGCAAACCGCGAACTCTTGCCTTGATTGTCACTCCGCGTTGCCTGATGCTCTGGGCGTAACGCAGGAGAGGTTCAGCCAGGACATACACGCACAAAAGGGTCTGACTTGCACCAGTTGCCATGGAGGCGACCCAACCAGCGACGATCCAGACAAAGCCATGAGCCGCAAGGCTGGGTGGAAGGGCAGGATTGATCGCAAGCAGATTCCGCAGCTTTGCGGAAGTTGCCATTCGGATCCGGCATATATTCGGCAATTCAACCCCAGCTTGCGCACGGACCAGTTGGACCAGTACCGCACCAGTGTCCACGGCAAGCGCTTCGCGGCTGGAGACACGAAAGTTGCAGTCTGCACGGATTGTCATAGTGTCCACGACCTGAAGGCGCCCAGCGATCCCCGCTCCACGGTGAACCCGGTCAACGTGGCGAACACGTGCGCTCGCTGCCATTCTGATGCGGAGTACATGAAGGGATATTCCATTCCCACGGATCAGTTCGCAAAGTACAGCACCAGCGTGCACCACCAGGCGTTAGCGGTGCGAGGCGATCTGAGTGCGCCAACCTGTACGACCTGTCATGGAAACCATGGCGCCGCCCCGCCGGGAGTGGACAAGGTTCAGAATGTTTGTTCGAACTGTCACGCTTTCCAGGCCCAGATGTACGAAAGAAGTTCGCACAAAAAGGCCTTTGAGGCGGCTTCTCTTCCCGGATGCGTTGTCTGTCATAGCAATCATGGCATCAGACATCCAACGGACGCGACGCTCGGTACTGGTCCTGAGGCCCTCTGCATGCGGTGCCATACCCCGGGCGACAAATGTGATCAAGCAAGGGCCGGATTACAACGTTCCTTGAGCCAATTGGACGCTTCCATCAAGAGCGCAGACCAAATTCTTGGCGTCGCCGAGTCTTCTGGTATGGAGGTGAGCGAAGCGCGGCTGGGGCAGGATCAGGCACGGGACTCGCTGACTAAGGCTCGAGTCACGATCCACAGCTTCCGCACGGACTTGGTGGATCAGGATATTCAAGCCGGCATGAGAATCGCCGCCAAGAACCTGCAAGCGGGGAAAGAAGCCATGGTTGAGCGCAATTATCGCCGGGCCGGGCTCGGAATTTCGCTCATCGCGATCGGGATCGTGTTGGCTGGACTTCGACTGTACATAAAGAAGATAGAGAGTTAGACCTTAGATAAGAGCAACTTGTATATCTGAGATGTTGCCTCCTTTAGCCCCGCGCTGTGGGCGGAACTCTGCGCGCTGTGCCACTCTTCAACGGGCCTGACCGACCGGCAACGATCCCGAGTATGGGATGCTGGAGCAGAATGCTCGGCGCAGTTGTAGGAAAGCGCTGGAACCACTGAGTGAGGGCAAAGGTGTAATTCAACTGCTTGTAACACTGCAATAGAAGAATCCTCAGCGCCAGAACGCAGCACGCGGACGGTGGCGACTTCTGTCGGTCGCACGAAACAGCAAAATCAAGCAGCCGTATGGGTTCGAGGTGCGCCAGGGCGAGATTTTGGCATTTACAGGACTATGCGATCGATGGACCGATCCGCATGGCGAGTTGGATCGAGACCTGCACGATCCTTACCACCACTCCCAACACGGCAACGCTCTTCCACAGCGGCAAAATAAATCGACCCACCTCAAGACAGAGCGCAATTGCAAAATCGAGGATCTCGCCATGGGAGCTTGAAAACAGTCAACGATTTTCTACTAATGACTCTCCGGGCACTGCAAAAGACGAGCGTCCCAGACCTGTAAGAGTCATGGGACGCTGGTCTAAACAGCCCTCCCCCGAGTGCTGCTCGA
>Ga0335078_10000313_pt1 | contig 77676 bp, 51 predicted proteins | sample Lox_Sample_32_FD_206711 | JGI IMG/M metagenome (GOLD analysis project Ga0335078, IMG submission 206711) | Soil microbial communities from Loxahatchee National Wildlife Refuge, Florida, United States - Lox_Sample_3.2 | ecosystem: Environmental > Terrestrial > Soil > Wetlands | place: USA...
TCGGATCCATCCAGGATGCTTGCGAAGAGGCATAAAAGCGCGCCGAGCAAAGTGCTCCAGTAACCGCCGTAAGCGAAGAATGCGGCAGAAGCAATGCCAACCCCGAGCGTGAAAATACTGACCATGTTTGCGGTGATCGGAAATTTAATGAGCTGCCGGCTGATGGGAATGGAGATTCTGCGGTTCAATCGCGCGTAGATTCCGTCCGTAGGTTTGACCAGCCAGCGATCCAGTTTTCGTTCGGCAGCCCGGCGGTCTTCTGGAGTATTGACGCGCTGCCACTGCTCTTCCGCGACCGGCATGGAAACGACGGAGTGCATCTCGGTGAGTGACACGTGCAGGTCCTCAAGCGTTCCAGCTTGCGTGGGGCAACGCTCCGCGAAATCGCGAATCATCTGAACGGGGAGCGCAACAATTCCGGCAAGTTTTTCGCCGCAGGTCAGCGCCGAGGCGGTGCGTTGGTTACCCGATTCACTGACCTTGCGAAGCAAGGATGGTTGATACGTCGTATTTCCGTCAACTAGGACCAACCATTTGCTGGGTGTCGTAGCGGCAAGGAGCAGTAATCGTTGGGAAAGAGAGGCGCCAACGGAGGCTTCTACCCACTCGACAGATTCGGGAAGCCGCCCGGTAAAGAATAGCGCGCGCTGCACTTTCCGCTTGGTGGCGGGATCAGCCAGCACCATGATGCGCGTAGCCCCGGCCTTTTGCGCTGCGAGTATCGTTCGGAGGAGGATGGGCAGAGTGCCGACTCGAGAAAGCGGAGCGCTGAATTGGTCGCCGGTGCTCTCTCCTTCCGAAAGGAAAATGGCGAACACGATTTCGTTTTCCGGCGAACGGTTGATCGAAGAATTGGTCTGCGCTCTTGGAGATGCCGCAACCGTTGCGGTTGAGCCCCCGAAGATCCGGGATCCAGGAAGCTTTCTTGAGCGCGTCAGCAAGATGAAACAAATGGCGCCTACCGCGGCCCAGAAAAAGGACCGCAAGCGCCTTGACACTCCCAAAGCCAATCCAGTCGCACTACTTAGGCCAAACATCTTGCCAATCAGCATGGTTCCACCTTCGTACGTTCCAATGTTTCCAGGATTGAAATTACCAAGGACGTTCACAAGCTTGGTCAATGCTTCGATGACCAGGGCACTGAGGAAGCCCATCTTCACGCGCATCAGCCAGAGGATTAAACACACCTCTGATACACCCATGCACTGGGCGGCCAAATTAAGAGAAAAACTCCCCCAAAATGCCCGCGGGGTCTTGTGATGGAAATCGAAGAGCGCACTCTCAACGGACTCCACCATCAAATATCTTTTTTCGATCCAACCCTTGAGGGAACGAATGCGAGCAATGCTGCGGGCGCTCCAGGAAAGCACCGGCCAACGCTTTCGCACTGCCAACAATGTCAGCAGCAGAAAGGCGAACAATGCAAAAGCGAACAGAGTCGCGTATAGGCGCAGAGCATGGGAAAGCCCCACGAGGGGCAAGGCAGCCAAAATCCCGGCGATCGTGGTTACGGTCGCCGTCACGATATAGAGACCGCGATCGAGGGTGACTGAAGCAAGGCCAGTGGCCACGGGTATTTCTGCACTGATGCGCGAGACGCGGACCGAATCTCCAAGGGTCTGCCCCAGGATGCCGAGTTGTCCGGCGGCTTCCGCTCCCAGTCGAAGCCCCACCATGCGGGAAAACGAGATCTTATGCTGGTCGTCACCGAGAGTAAGCCGCCAACCCCAGGTCCTCGCCAGATGGGAAACTCCGGCCAATGCGATTACTAATATGATTCCCAAACCGAGTTCGGAGAGGCTTTTCCACAGCTTACTGGGACTAGCTCGCCAGATCAGATAAACAAAGAAGCTTGCGCTCATCGCGATCACGAAGAGGCGAAGCGGCAGCTGCGCTTTTGAAGGGATCTTAAGCATCGACGAGACTCTCGGCGAACGGATTTTCGCAGAAGTCCAGATCAAAGATGCTCTCGGCATGAGCCAATGCTTCGGGGCTGTCGACGTCCTGCCAGTGCGCGTCGCCAATGTCAAAGCCCCTCAGTTTCTGTTCTTGCGCGAGTTGGCGCATGCCATCCGAGAGCGAACAGTTTCCGTCTCTTTTTGCTGATTCGAGCCTGCGGAAGAGCGCCGGGCTACACAAAAACATTCCGGTGTCGAGTGCGTCATAACGGGCAAGATCTTTGCCGATGTCGACGATATGATCCGCTTCGCACTTGACCTTCGTAGCGTCGTCCAAGTCAAAGACACCATCCACATTGTGATCGATAGCCAGAATGACCTCGTCATCTCCGAGCGGCTGCTGCGCTAGCGCCTTGGCCGTTTTTGGCTCGAAAATGTGGTCCGACATGAGAAGCAAGAATGGATTGTGAAGTTCACCTTTGGCGGCCAGGGCAGAGACACCGTTGGCTTTGTGGTAGTCGGGGTTTTCTATCAGGGTGACAGAAATGCCCTCTAACGACCGCTCCGCAAACCAGCGGCGTATCTGGTCCGCGCGGTACCCGACTACAATCACAAATCTCGTAATTCCGGCTTCCTGACACGAGGTGATGACATGCTCGAGAAGCGGTATGCCCCGCAGGGGTACAAGAGGCTTGGGAACTCCGCCGGACACTGATGCAATCCGGCTCCCATTGCCCGCAGCGAGAATCAGGCACTCGTTTACAGTTGTCATTGTCTTTTTCATTGCTTCGGCATCTCCTTTGCGGACATTACGGAGTTGTCGGAAGCGTGCGCTGTTTTTGGCGCGTAATCGAAATACTCGATGTTCACGTCCGTGGTGCCAAAAATGTGGGCTTCCGTGACACTTTGCGTCGAACGTGGAAACCAGAGAGGGCCATTTTTCTCGTAGATCTGTACGAAGTGAGTGCTCTTCGTCCAGAACGAAGGGTTCTTTGCAGGCTGGCCCTCTGCGCGGGCCAGCGCGTAATCCTCCGCGTCCACCCAGATGCGGCCGCGAAATAGGTATTTCTCTTGGCGTTTAGGGTTGATTTCCAAAACATATGCTGTGCGACCGTCGATTACTTCCGTTCCGGCGATCTTAAAGTCATAGTTGTCGGTATTGATTCTGGCCTTGGCACGCGCTTCTGGGTGAGACGTCTCCGATTCCGACTCCAGCATCTTGCGTAAGACGTGCTTGTGTGCCGACTTCCACCCTTCCTCGGATACCACCTCGAAATGCTTTGTGCCGTCTTGGTCGCCTTGCACTTGCACGAGCATCTCGGCGCGTTTGTGGAAATGCTGGTTATCGAGCACATAGCGCCGCATTCCGGCGTATCCCTCAATGGAGCCCTGACGTTGGAGGTCCCGAGAAGCCATCCGGGTTACGATTTCCGTGGCAGTCGGCAGCGAGGGGGACTCGTCCGCCGCGACGACAGACGCCGGAATCACGATCAAAGCAGCAAGTAAGAAGTGATTTTTCATCGCTACAACTCCAAAACAAATTTCCCGCGATATTCGCGCCAGGCGTTGTTGAAGAGCCCCCCAAAACGAGGGCTCTCCTCTATGGTCTGCACATCTCGCGGATTGAAATGATTGAAAGCATTGAAGACGGCAAGACCGACTCGGGCTTTGAGTCGCCGGTCGCCGCCCGCCGGGATCGACACAGGCCGCGAGACTTGCAGGTCAAAGGATGAAAACTCGGGAAAACGCCGCGTGTTCCGTGGTCCTATATATTCGCGAAACTCGTTTTGTACCGAGTAGGGAAACCCGGTGTGCCAATCAAAGACGGGAGCAAATGTCAGCCTCCAGGGGACGTGGACTTCACCCGAAAACAGAAAACGGTTTGGAGCATCGAACGACAAACGCCCTGGTTCGTTGGGTTGAATGACCGGCTTTGCCACATTCCCGAAAAACTGAAAGAAATCGTTCAGATCTCCATACGCGCGCGAACGCACATAAGAGGCATTGATGAAGTGCTTGTGGAACTGGTAGCGCCCGCTTACTTGTAATTCCTTGTAGGACTGACCTCCACTGTTGGAAAGGGTGATCCGTCCGGTGCTGGCGCCCATATCGAAAGTGGAAAGGACGAAATCGTCAGCTGTAGTTCGTTGTTCGTAACCCACTTGGAGCAGCAATCCTCCGGACACCTTTTGGCTCAGCGCCAAATTCCAAGCCGTGCTCCGCGGGTTACGAAGATTTCCGATAATCTCGTTGCTATAAGCGGTAGAGCTGGTCACCTGGCCCGCCGGGTTGAGAGCAAGCACGGTCCGATCTGGGAACCACTGGAAGGCTGGAATCATCAAAGGCACGCGGTCGTAGAACTTTCCGACTCCACCGCGCAGCATCGTTCGTCCGCGGCGGGTCAGGGCGAGCTGAAAGCCGAGACGCGGAGCAGCGTGCGCCGAACTCGTCACCGTGTCACCGTCGAAGCGGAGCCCAACATCCAGAAGCAGGCGTGACGAAAGGGTCCAACGATCCGCTGCGAACCACGTGACTTCTTGCTGTGATACGTAAGCCTCACCGCCGCCGGTGAAGGTGATTCTCTCAATTGGAGTTCCGTTAGACCCTTGGATCTCGACAGGGGAAAACGACTGGAGACCGCTGTAACTGGAGTTCGCGTATTCCAAGCCAACGTGCCAATCGTGGGTTCCGAGAAAGTGCCTCGGCGCAAATTGATACATTTCCTCCCAGTCGAAACGTGAAGCTCGGCGCTTTTGAGAATTGAAGAATCCCCCTTCGGTCGTCTCTATTAAAAGCTGAGAAGGACCGGAGCCTGTCGGAGTGATATCCACGTCGAATGTCTTGTAGCTGAACTGTGAAGTCAGCACGCTTTCGTTTCCGGTGAGGTACCGATGTTGTGCGTCGAGTTGGTAGCCGCGCTGGTGGTAGTCCGCCGTGGACGGCTGCGGCGTAAATGTGCTCAATCCGAGGTATTGCAGCTTCTGCGGATAAACCGCGGCGGAAAGGGTCGCAGTCTGTTTCGGAGTTAGGTTGAAATCCAGCTGCGTGTAGGAATTGAAGCTCTCTAGCGTCGTATCCCGCTGAAACGGGGGCAGGCTGTTTACGGGAGTTCTTAGAAATCGGTATTCCAGCGATTGCGTCAAAGCAATGTGATCTCTCCACAAGGGACCGGTGCAGGTCGTGCGAGGCGTGGCGGCACCAATACCGAACACCGTGTCGTCGCGAACGCGCGCGCGGGGAATGAAGTTGTGGATAGAGCAATGCCACTTTTCGAAATCACCGGTCTTCGTGTCCAAGGTGGAAACCGCGCCGGTCAGCTTTCCATACTGAGGATCATACGGGTTCGAAATCACCCGAACGGAAGCCACAACGTCAACGGGTACATCAATTCCTGGAGTGCCGGTCGCGGGGTCGGTTGCGTTGGCGCTATTCACCAGCGCTCCGCTCTGCGTATTCCGGGCGCCTTTCATGTTGATGCGTCCGTCTGGCCCGCGCACGACGCCAGGCAGCGTCGGCAGGATGCTCTCCGCTCGGTCGTCGATGTTTGGCGCATTTTGGAGTGTACTGGCGGTGACAGTTCCGGACGGGGACGGAGAGGTCGTCGCGCTGTCGGATGCGGCAGCGGTCACCGTGACTGAGTCCTGGACTGTCGTGGGTTTTAATTCAAGCGAGAATCGCGCGACCTTTGCCACTTCCACAGTCACTTCCTGCGTTGCGAGCAAGTCAGGCGCCTCGGCTTCAATGATGTAGGTCCCAGGCGGCACGCCTCGAAATTCGAACTTGCCAGTCTCATCGGTTTTCGTTTCCAGGACTACCGATGCCTGCAACATTACCTTTGCGTTTGGGATGCAGGATTGCCCCTGGGAGCCCTGGACAAACACCGTCCCTTGTATCTGGCCCATCGTGTCCGGGGTTTGCCCCGCGCGTAAGTGCGTCGCAAACAGGAAAATGGAGAGGGAAGCGAACAGCAGTTTCGCCCGAACACCGGCACATCCCGCTCTGCTCAGCCTCCGCAGTTTGATTGCATCCAACATCATGTTCTAAATTCGCAAGAAAGCGATTGATACAAATTTCCTGCGCCTCACAACATGGATCGCTGTCCCAACTGACGTCGCCACAACGAACCACTTTCTTTCACCTGCTTGATTGCACGGTCCCACTCAGTGATGCTGTTTTTCGATAATGCATTCGCGTGACCACCGACTTTCGCGCCTCAACTTCTCGACGCAAGTGCATTAGGCGAAAGAACATAGCGAAGGCTCGGTCGATTTGGTTGACCTGGCGAGACAGCTGGAATCCGGGCGTGCTGACCACATACGGTCAGAGAAGACAGAGAAATTCACAACAGAACTAGTGACCGGAGTTTAGGTTTCGTTCCCCAATCCGAAACGATCACATAGCACATTGATGAAAAACTGAAACGCACGCAATCGAAGTGGCGCGACACAAGTTTTCGCCGGAGTTTATCAACCGACTGGACAAGCTCGTGGTCCTTCACCCCTTGAGTTCAGGCTTAAGCGATATAAAAGGTTCATCCGCCAGCGCAACGAGCTTCGCGGGTACCATCGGTTGCCATCATTCGGGCAATGCCCGCATTGCGGCAACAACGTTTCGAAGCGCCGGTGGGATTTGCGTCATAATCAATGAGTTAGCAGCCCGCCAACTTGGAACGCCATATGCCCATACCGATGGCGATGCGATCGAACATGGTCGCTGAGAGTAGGAACGGAAAATGCTTCGAGCAGCGTTCAGTCACACGAATAACGGCCCAGGGCTCAAATTGGAGGGCCGTCCGTCGCAGCTCTTGAAGGTGTTGGATTATGCGCCGACCGCGGATCACCTCGCTATGCCGAACAAGCTGATGCCGAGGCGTTAGTGAGAGAAAGGGACTCGCAAGCAGCCAAATACAAGCTTGAGCGTTATGCGAGCGAGTGGCTCGGGGGGGCGTTTACCTCTACGATTTTTGTGTCAACACCTCGACACGACTCCAGGCTGGCGCCGCAGTCATAACTACCGAACCGATGCCCGAGGAGGAGGATTGCACGCTAATACCGGAAGAAGCGTTCTCACCATGTCAGCCCCCGCCACAGCGCTAGATCTGGAGTTGCAATCCATATTGCTGGCAACCGACCTTTCGGCCGGTTCGGTGAAACCCCTTCACCACGCGCTGGCTATCGCCCGACATTACGGAGCGAAGCTATACACCGCCCATGTCGTTTCGGCTGCTCCCTATTTGATGGCTGGGCCGGAAGCTCTCGAACTGGGCTGTCAGGGTGCTTGCCGGGATGTACAACAACTCCAAAGGGACTTGCAGCGCGACGGCTCGCTGGACGGATTAGATCATGAATTCGTCGTCCAGCGCGGATGCGTTTGGGACGAACTGCAAACAATCATCTTACAAAAACAAATCGGCCTAGTCGTCGTCGGAACACACGGTCGGCGCGGCCTGGAAAAGCTAATTCTGGGGTCCGTCGCCGAAGAAATCTTTCGAGAAGCGAATTGTCCTGTTTTGACAGTCGGCCCGCACTGTTACCGTGAGGCCGGTGTGGAGTTCCCTGCCGAAACTCGGAGCTATTTGTTTGCTACGGACCTCAGCGAAGCCTCTCTCGGTGCGCTAGCACATGCTATTTCGTTTGCTAGTCGAATGAAAGCAAGATTGACTCTACTGCATGTTGTTCCAGCGAATCCCATCTCGCGGCTCCCGCGATGGTACAGCGCATCCGAAGTCACCTTAAGTGAGGAGAATGCACGAATGACTTGCGAGCGCCGGCTGGAGCAGTTGGTGCCTTGCGACGACAAGATACGAATGAAAACGGAGTTTGTCGTTCAGTTCGGAATACCAAGCGAAAAGATTTTGCAAGTTGCTTCGGAGAGGAAAGTGGACCTGATTATCCTAGGCTTACGTCCCTCATTTCTAGCCGGCACAATTTCACATGTGCCCTGGACGACGGCTTACAAGATCGTGAGCGGTGCCGGCTGCCCCGTTCTGACCATTAGGCCATGACTGGACGGATCCACGGCAATTTATCGCAGAAATATCCGTCATTCTGCCGCAATTGATCGGAACCCATGAAATCTGAAGGGCTGCTAGCTCGGTCGCCAGCTCGGTTTCCTCGATTTCTGTGTTCCCAGTAATTCACACCTCTAGAATGATCAGCGTCCGCCACAAGGCACGTGGGGAATTCCTATGTCCGTTTACATAATGACGTACGGCAGGGTGAGGACTACGGGGGATGTCCACTTCAACTGATGTTTTGCCAACAGCTTAATTCTTGCAGCGAAGAGGTCAGCGGCATTCGTTCAGACCAATGCTTTCCTCGCTCTGATTCCCATAGCAAAGCGGCCGAAAACTCAAAGCATCCGCCCAATCCATTGCCCGTCACCACTGCCTGCATTCGGGCACCTGAATCCCCGCATAGTGCAAGAAGCTCCCGTTTTCTCATTGTTCGCGAATGGCACCCTACGTGCCTAAATGCTACTGAGCAAAGATCCCTTTACGAGTGGTGAGGATGCTTTCGGAAGAAGCGCAAGGGGAGCCTGCCACTCAGAAGTTCGAAAAGTAAGGAGCCCAAAAAAATGACGTCCAGGGTACTAGTTGAAGAACCCGCATCGCACTCGCTGAGTGCATATGGAAAAGCGCGCTCCACGGTGCAAGGAACACCGTTGACCTCTGAGGAACTAACGAAGACCCACGCGTACTGGCGGGCGTGCAATTATTTGGCGCTAGGGATGATCTACCTCCAAGCGAATCCGTTGTTAAAAGAACCGCTGAAGCCCGAGCACATCAAGAACCGCCTGCTCGGACATTGGGGTTCCAGCCCAGGGTTAGCTTTCATCTATATCCACCTGAATCGTCTGATCAGAAAATTGGATCTCGACATGATTTTCATGGCTGGTCCTGGGCACGGCGCGCCAGGGGTCTTGGGGCCTGGGTATCTGGAGGGTACCTACTCCGAAATATATCCGGAAAAGAGCGAGGATCAAGTTGGTCTGCTCGAGTTTTTTAAGCAGTTTTCCTTCCCCGGCGGCATTGGGAGCCACTGCACGCCGGAGACTCCCGGTTCGATTCACGAAGGAGGCGAACTGGGATACGTGCTTTCGCATGCCTGCGGCGCAGCATTCGACAATCCGGAGTTAATTGTCGCAGCGGTGGTCGGCGATGGTGAATCTGAAACCGGCCCCCTCGCGACCTCATGGCACATCAGCAAGTTTCTGAACCCAATTCGCGACGGGGCGGTGCTGCCCATTCTGCACCTGAACGGCTACAAAATTAACAATCCCACTCTGCTGGCGCGCATTACGCACGAAGAGTTGGAGAACTTGCTATGGGGCTATGGATGGACGCCTTACTTCGTGGAGGGCTCCGATCCTGACAGCATGCACCAGGCGATGGCGGCAACCGTGGAACATTGCATCCTCGAAATCCAGAAATATCAACGAGAATGCCGCACGACTGGCGTCGCTAAGCGACCGCGCTGGCCGATGATCGTGTTGCGGTCTCCGAAAGGCTGGGGCGCACCGCAGGAGGTTGACGGTCATCGTCTTGAGGGTTTTTGGCGTGCTCACCAAGTGCCTTTGGCCGACGTTAAGAAAAATCCCGCACAACTGCGAATCCTTGAGAAGTGGATGCACGAGCAAAAGCCCGAGGAGTTATTTGACCAGAATGGCAAGCTGGTACCGGAGATCAAGGAGCTCGCGCCCACCGGAAACCGCCGCATGAGTGCCAACCCGCACGCCAATGGAGGAGTCCTCAAGAAAGCGCTGCGTTTGCCTAACTTCTGCGATTACGCCCTGAAGGTGGATCGGCCGGGAAGCATCGAAGCCGAGAATGTCCCGCCCTTGGGGAACTTCCTGCGCGACGTGATGAAGTCGAACATGAACAACTTCCGCGTGTTCGGCCCGGACGAAACCACCTCGAATAAGCTGCAAGCAGTCTACCAGGCTGCCAGGAAATTCTGGATCGCCGAATACTTCCCCGAAGACGAGGATGGAGGCGAACTGGCGACGGACGGACGGGTCATCGAGATGCTCAGCGAGCACACCATGGAAGGCATGCTCGAGGGCTATCTGCTCACCGGGCGCAATGGCTTCTTCTCTTCCTACGAAGCCTTTGTCCACGTCATCGACTCCATGTTCAACCAGCACGCCAAGTGGCTGTCCATCTGCAACCATCTGTCCTGGCGCCAGAAGATCGCCTCGCTAAACCTGCTGATCACTTCGACGGTTTGGCGGCAGGACCACAACGGTTTCACGCACCAGGATCCCGGGTTCCTGGACGTGGTGCTGAACAAGAGCGCCGCGGTCACGCGCATTTACCTCCCGCCCGACGTCAACTGCCTGCTGTCGGTGGCCAATCACTGTCTGCGGAGCGAGAACTACATCAACGTGATTGTTTCCGACAAACAACTGCATCTTCAGTACCTGAACATGGATGCCGCCATTACGCACTGCACCAAGGGCATCGGCATCTGGGAATGGGCCAGTAACGACCAGGGTGGCGAGCCGGACTTGGTCATGGCTTCCGCCGGCGATATCCCGACACAGGAGGCGCTCGCCGCAACGGCGTTGCTGCGCCAGGAATTCCCTGACCTGAAGATCCGTTTCATCAACGTGGTCGACCTTTTCAAGCTTCAACCGAGCACGGAACACCCGCACGGGCTGACGGATACGAATTTCGATTCTCTGTTCACTACCGACAAGCCGATCATCTTCAACTTCCACGGATATCCCTGGCTGATTCACCGCTTGGCCTACGCCCGCAAGAACAAGACGCTGCACGTGCGCGGATACAAGGAGAAAGGCAACATCAACACGCCGATGGAGCTGGCCATCAACAACGAGACCGATCGCTTCAGCCTGGCCATCGACGCCATCGATCGCGTCCCCCGGCTGCAAGAGATCGGGGGCCACGCCAGGGAGAAATTCCGTAACCAACAGATCGCTTGCCGGGCCTACGCCTACAAGCATGGCATCGACAGCCCTGAGATTACCGGATGGCGCTGGCCACTGTAGCTGGCCATCTCCGTCGCTGGAAGCGCAAGTCTATCTGCGCCAGTAAGACGGGACTGGACTAGTACCTATGAAGATTCTTGTGCTCAACTCGGGTTCCAGTAGTCAGAAAGCCTGCGTATACGAAATTGGCGGGACGGTCCCGGATCATCCGCCCATTCCCTTGTGGCAGGGGAAAATCGAATGGAGTGCCGATACCGCGGCGATCATCGTTAAAAATTCACAGGGGGTTACATTCAAAGAAGAGGTGCCGGTTTCCTCGCGCGAGCAAGTTATCCGGCATCTGCTGCGCACCGCGTGTGATGGGAACGCGCGGGCCATCGCCTCTATTTTGCAGATCGACGCGGTAGGACACCGAGTGGTCCATGGCGGCGCGCATTTTAAGAAACCCGTAGTAATCACGGACAAAGTGCGAGCGGCCATTGAGAGCGTCTCGGCTTTCGCGCCACTGCACATTCGCGCCGAAGTGGAAGGCATGAAGATAGTCGAGGATCTTCTCGGCGCCGTTACCCAAGTGGCCGTCTTCGATACCGCGTTTCACAGCCAAATACCACTATCCGCGGCGATCTATCCTGGTCCTTATGAGTGGTTTGAGAGCGGCATTCGCCGCTACGGATTCCACGGGATCAATCATCAGTACTGTGCCGAGCGGGCAGCGCAGATGCTTGGAGCCGATGTGAAGGCTCTAAAAATTGTGAGTTGCCACCTTGGGAACGGTTGTTCAGTCACCGCGATCCGCGACGGCCAGAGCATTGATACGACAATGGGCTTCACACCGTTGGAGGGTCTGATGATGGGAACACGTTCCGGGTCGGTGGATCCCGGAATTCTGACTTTCCTGATGCGCCAGGGCCAGCTGGACTCGCAGGGCATCGACAAGGTGTTGAACGAGAAATCAGGGCTGCTCGGAATTTCGGGCCTCTCAAGCGACATGCGCGACATCCTGGCCGGTGTCCAGCAAGGTCACAAGCGAGCGGACCTGGCATTCGGCATTTATGTGCATCGTCTGCGAGCGGCGATCGGTGGCATGGCCGCTGTTCTGGGCGGAATAAACGTTCTAGTGTTCACCGCCGGTGTGGGCGAGAACTCCGCTGCGGTACGAGCCGCGGCTTGCCGTGGATTGGAATTTCTTGGCCTCAGACTCGATAGTAAAACGAACGCGAGACCTTCTCTCGATCAGGAAATCTCTATGGCAGATTCAAAGGTACGCGTCCTGGTGATTCGGGCTGAGGAAGATTGGGCTATCGCTAAAGAATCTTGGAAGCTGGCGAAGGCACACCAGCGAGGACAAACAAACGCGAGTGTCGCCCAGAAGAAATCACTCCGACAAGGAGAGAGCGCGGCAAGCGAATCGCGGATTAAAAGGTCAATCAAAGGATAGAGCCAGCATGGGCGAAGTACTTCCGGTGATGTATGTAGCGCGTCACGGCGAAACGGAATGGAGTCTCTCGGGCCAGCATACTGGCCTTACCGATTTACCTCTGACTCCAAACGGTGAGCGGAACGCCCGACGGCTCGGAGACCGCTTGATGGGCATGATATTTGCGAGAGTGTTTACTAGCCCGTTGCGGCGCGCGGCCCGAACCTGTGAACTAGCCGGGTTTGGCGCCGTGGCCGAAACTGATCCTGACCTGGTGGAATGGAACTACGGTCAATATGAAGGATTTCGCTCGGCTGAGATCCTTGCGGAGCGCCCGGACTGGCAACTGTTCCGGGACGGTTGCCCGGGAGGTGAATCGCCAGCACAAGTAGGCGAACGGGCAGACCGCGTCGTCCAGCGGGTCAGGGCAGTTCCGGGAAACGTATTGCTCTTTTCCAGCGGACACTTCATTCGAGTTCTTGCCGCCCGCTGGCTGGCGCTCAGTCCAAGATCGGCGGGCAAGTATTTTCTCGTGACCACGGCGAGCCTGAGCGCGCTCGGCTATGAGCACAAGCTTTCCCAGCCGGTGATCCGGCTTTGGAATGACGATCATCACGTGGCCGCGTAAGTCGCCTGAATCGCTCAGCGAGAAATTGAGGGTTTTGGATGTTGGACGGTACGGATTTCAGATAACTCAGATCAAAAGGACCTCCAATGAGCACAAACGTTGTTAAGACCGAGGAAGGTGTTCCGGTTCCCCCGAAAAAGCCAGAAGAATCGCGGCTGTCAGAACTTCTCAGACAGTATGGGTGCGGCCCGATTGCATTTTCCGGTTCGCCAAACGCACTTTACGATCGACATTTGATCTTTGACCGCGTAATCGACCCGCAGGTCGCGACGGCACGAGAACGTTTCGAGGCGGTTTCCCATTCGATTCGAGACGTCCTCGCCCAGCGTTGGACGCTAACCAGAAGCACCTATGCGAAGACAAACGCCAAACGCGTTTACTACCTTTCTATGGAATTTCTGATTGGCCGGTCGCTGTCAAACAATATAACCAACCTGTTGCTAAACCCCGTGGTTCAAAGGGCCGTAAAGGAGAAAGGACTCGATTGGCTCGAACTACTGGAGCAGGAACCCGATGCGGGTCTCGGTAATGGAGGTCTGGGACGCCTGGCAGCGTGCTTCCTAGAGTCCATGGCCACCATGCAACTGCCGGCCACGGGATACGGTCTGCGCTATGAGTATGGCATGTTCAAGCAATCCATTGAGAATGGATGGCAAAAGGAACATCCAGACAATTGGATCCGCATGGGTGACCCTTGGGAGGTTGTGCGGCCTCCTGAAATGGTGGAGGTGAAGCTAGGATGCTCGTTCAAACTGATCGGGGGCAACATAGAGGTACTACGTGGACGGCCATCAACCCTGATTGGCATTCCGTTTGACCGTCCTGTCGTAGGCTACGGCGGAAAGACGGTGAACACGCTCCGGCTGTGGGGCGCAGCTGCGCCGAACTACTTCGATTTCCAGGAATTTGGTACCGGTGATTTTGTGGGAGCCCTAGGGGACACGCTCGAGGCGGAGTCACTCACCCGCGTGCTGTATCCCGACGACTCAACGACGATTGGGCAAGGACTACGATTCATCCAGGAATATTTTCTGGTGGCATGCTCACTCGCTGACGTCGTCCGGCGGTTCCAACGGTTCAATAAAGATTGGGAGCAGCTACCGGAGAAGGCGGCAATCCAGCTGAACGATACGCATCCGTCGTTGGCCGTCGCCGAGCTGATGCGAATTCTGGTGGATGACGCCCACTTGGGATGGGACCAGGCGTGGGATTTGACAAAGAAGACGCTGGCATACACAAATCACACACTGCTCCCAGAGGCGCTTGAAAAGTGGCCCGTAGAGTTATTCGAAATGTTTATTCCGCGCCATTTGGAGATCATCTACGAAATCAACCGGTGTCTTCTGGACGAAGTTCGCCGCCGCTTTCCCGGCGATGACGATCGCGTATCTCGCGTCAGCCTTGTCGAAGAGAGCAGCCAACGCAAAATCCGCATGGCCAACCTAGCGATTGTTGGGTCGCACAGTACGAATGGCGTGGCAGCAATCCACTCCAAACTCTTGCGCACGACCACCGTGAGGGATCTGGCGGAGATGTACCCGCAGCGCTTCAGCAATAAGACCAATGGGGTGACTCCTCGGCGATGGTTGCTGCAAGCCAATCCCAAACTGGCCAGCGCGATTTCGGATGCTATTGGCCAGCGCTGGATCACTGACCTGAGCGAGCTGACAGCGCTGAGAGCCCTCGCCGATGACAGCGGCTTTCGTGATGCTTTTCTCTCTTCGAAGCGTGAAGCCAAGGCACGATTCGCTGATTGGCTGAAGTCAACGTCGGGACAAGAGGTTGACCCAGACACCATCTTCGACTGTCAGATCAAACGTATCCACGAATACAAGCGACAACTGCTGAACGCCTTGAGGATTGTCGTGATGTATAACCGGATCCGCGCGAACTACAATCTCGAAGTTGTGCCGCGGACGTTTTTCTTTGCCGGAAAGGCCGCGCCCGCCTATCATCTCGCGAAGCTCATCATCAAATTCATCAACAACCTCGCGGCGACCATCGACGGCGACCCTGCAACACGCGGCAAAATCAACGTTGTTTTCCTGCCTGAGTACAACGTGTCGCTTGCCGAACGCCTGATTCCAGCGAGCGATGTATCGAACCAAATCTCTACCGCCGGATACGAAGCGAGCGGGACGAGCAATATGAAGTTTATGATGAATGGAGCGTTGACAGTCGGAACCCGCGATGGCGCGACGATTGAGATGGCCGAGGAAGCCGGCGAAGAGAATTTCTTCCTGTTCGGCCTCACCGCAGAGCAAGTGGAGAACGGCCGTGGGTGGTATAACCCGCACTGGCACTATGACAATGAGCCGGAGACACGAGCGGCGCTGGACCTCATTTTCTCCGATTATTTCAGCCTAAACGAACCGGGAGTTTTCGCTCCCCTACGCGAAACGCTTCTGACACACGGCGATTACTACATGCACTTGGCGGACCTCTCCTCGTATTGCCAGGCACAAGAAGCCGCCGGCGCGCTATATGCAAATCCGGGTGCCTGGGCACGCAAAGCTATCCTGAACGTAGCCAGCTCTGGAAAATTCTCCAGCGACCGCACGATTGCAGAATATGCTCGCGACATCTGGAAGGCAGAACCATGTCCAATACCGTAGAAACACCGAAAGCAGGAGCTGCAGTACATCGAAGCTCGCTTTCGCCACTCGCTGGCAAGCCGGCTCCGAAGGAATTGCTCGTGGACGTCGCTCGTTTGGAGAAAGAGTATTTCGAGCGTCGCCCTGACTTGCAAGACCCGAACCAGCTTGTCGGTTTCGGCACGAGCGGACACCGTGGCTCCCCTTTTCAAGGCACGTTCACGCAAGCCCACATCCTCGCAATTACACAGGCAATTTGCGATTACCGGCGCTCTCAAGGTACCAACGGTCCGCTTTATATGGGCAAGGATACCCACGCGCTGTCCAGTCCCGCGCAGCGAACTGCGCTTGAGGTCCTAGCGGCAAACAACGTGGAGACCGTCGTTCAGCAAAACGACGAAGTGACACCTACGCCTGTGATCTCACGCGCCATTCTTGTGTACAACCGCGATCGCAAAGAACATTTCGCGGATGGCATCGTGATTACGCCGTCTCACAATCCGCCTGAAGACGGCGGCTTCAAGTACAACCCGCCGAACGGAGGGCCTGCCGATACCGATGTGACCCACTGGGTGGAAACGAGGGCAAACGAGTTATTGCGCGCCAGGAACGCGGGCGTGAAACGATGGGTCTTCAACAAAGCGTTGGCGGCATCCACTACGCACGAAGAAGATTTGATGTTGCCATACGTTCGCGATCTCAAGAACGTTGTCGATATGGAGGCCATTCGCAGCGCAAACTTACGGCTTGCCGTGGATCCCCTGGGCGGTGCGGCTCGGCCATATTGGGAGCCGATCAACGCGATTTACGGGCTGGAGATCGCGGTCGTGAATCCCGTGATTGACGCCACCTTCTCATTTATGACCGTAGACCATGACGGCAAGATCCGCATGGATTGTTCCAGTCCTTATGCGATGGCGGGACTCGTCGGCCTAAGAAATCAATACCAAGTTGCTTTCGCGAACGATCCAGATTCGGACCGACACGGAATTGTCACCCCTTCAGCTGGTCTGATGAACCCGAACCATTACCTCGCAGTCGCGATACGGTACTTGCTCACGCATCGCCCAGGATGGCGGAAGGATGCTGCGGTAGGCAAGACGCTGGTGAGCAGCAGCATGATCGATAACGTCGTCAGAAAGCTCGGCCGGGATTTGCGCGAAGTGCCCGTCGGCTTCAAGTGGTTTGTACCGGGCCTGTTCGCAGGTTCCTACTGTTTCGGTGGCGAGGAGAGCGCTGGGGCAAGTTTTCTGCGGCTCAACGGCACGGTCTGGACCACCGACAAGGACGGCCCCATCATGGATCTTCTTGCAGCGGAGATTACAGCTCGTACCGCCAAGGATCCAGGCGAGCACTACCGCGAACTGAGGGCGGAGTTCGGGAATGCTTACTACACGCGCATCGATGCTCCAGCCTCCCCCGAGCAGAAAAGCAAATTGCAAAAGCTCTCGCCAGATGCAGTGAAAGAGGCCGAACTTGCAGGAGAACCGATCACGGCCAAGCTGACGCGGGCGCCGGGCAACAACGCCCCCATTGGGGGCCTGAAAGTCGTAACGAAAACCGGCTGGTTCGCAGCCCGTCCCTCGGGGACCGAGAACATCTACAAAATTTATGCGGAGAGCTTCCAGAGCGATCAGCACTTGAACGGCATTGTGACTGAGGCGCAGGAAATCGTGAGCAATGCCTTGCGTTCGTCAACAGCAGGTCGGCAATGAGCGCCACTGATAGAACGAGCATAGTTCCACCGTTTCCGTCCGAATACCGGAGCTCCGGCATACTGCTGCATGTTACCTCTCTGCCCTCGCCGTACGGTATCGGCGATCTCGGGCCATCCGCGTTTTCTTGGATCGATCGAATTCACGACGCGGGACAGGGATGGTGGCAGGCTTTGCCGCTCGGCCCCACCGGTTATGGAAATTCACCATACCAATCACTATCTTCCTTCGCAGGCAATGGTCTGCTCATCAGCCCCGAGTGCCTCATCTCGGACGGACTGCTTAAGGCGAGTGACTGCGCATCCCAGTTTCCTTCCGATCTGGTCGACTACGATTCGGTTATCCCTTTCAAAGAGAAGCTGCTCGAAAAGGCATGGACGAGATTCATTTCCGGTGAGCGCAGCGATCTTCGCCCTGCTTATGACGAATTCTGCGCAACACAAGAAACCTGGCTGGAGGACTATGCGCTTTTTCGTGCGCTCAAGAACAAGTTTGACGGTTCCTATTACCTCCAGTGGCCGGAGGATTTGATCCAGCGAAAGCCAGCTGCCTTAGCGAAGGCGCACCGAGAGTTGGCCATAGAAATCGATCGCTTTCGCTTCGAACAATTTCTGCTGCTCCGACAAGCCGATCAGCTCAAGGAATATGGCCACGCCCGTGGCATGAACCTCATTGGCGATCTTCCGTTCTTCGTCTCACCGGATTCCAGCGATGTTTGGGCCAATCCGGAGTTTTTCCTGCTCGATGAGCGGCGGCGGCCGCGGTTCGTCGCTGGCGTCCCTCCCGATTATTTCAGCACGCAGGGACAGCTATGGGGCAATCCGGTCTACAACTGGGATGCGCTTCGTTCTACGGGTTACCGGTGGTGCATCGATAGAGTACGTATGCTGCTGGCTCACGTAGACGCGATTCGTCTGGATCACTTCCGGGGGTTCGCCGCTGCGTGGCACGTCCCAGCCGGGGCCAAGACAGCGCAGTCCGGCGAATGGGTGCCAGGCCCAGGAGCCGACTTTTTCCAATCGATCCAGCGAGAACTGGGGCTCCTGCCATTTATCGCCGAGGACCTGGGCACCATCACTCCGGACGTAGCACTGCTGCGCGACCAATTTCAATTGCCAGGCACACGAGTCTTACAGTTCGCGTTCGATGGTCACCCTGATAATCCCTATCTTCCGCGCAATTTTGTCAGCAATACCGTGGCCTATACCGGCACGCATGACAACCCGCCAACTCGCGAGTGGTATGAACAGTTGCCCGATTCCCAGAAAGAGACTCTATCGAGCTACCTCAAGCGCCAGCTCGAAAACAGTGCCGAAGCAGCACCGGCGCTGGTCGAGCTGGCATGGCCTTCGGTGGCGGCCTTGAGCGTTGCACCATTGCAGGATGTTTTAGACCTCGGCGCTGGAAGCCGAATGAACGTACCTGGTCGTACGGGTGGAAACTGGCGCTGGCGCGCCACGGAGGAAATGCTGTCGACAACCGTATTCGAATGGCTGCGAGGATTGACGGAGAGCTCCAAGCGTTGCTCGAACGTGGGCTCAAATGGTCAGCCGGTAAAGGCGGGAGGCGCCGAATTATGCGAACGAGCTGCTCAACTCAACGCTCAAAACCAGGTCATTACACGTGAGCAACCAAATTCACAAATCTACTGAGAAGGACTGTGCATTCGGCGAAGATCGGTCGGTAGTCTCGCCGCAAAAACGCCGGTGGACACAAACCGAAGGATCTCCATTGCCACTCGGCGCAACCTGGATCGAAGAGGAGCAGGCATTTAATTTTGCAGTGTATGCGGAGCATGCCGAGAGCGTCACTCTGTTGCTCTATTCTGGCGAGGAACTGGCAAATCCGATTCTCACATTCCCATTCGATTTCATCCTCAACAAGTCGGGACGAATCTGGCACTGCAGACTGCCTCTCAACGAGATGCGTGGCGCTCGTTATTATGCCTACTCGGTCTCGGGGCAGGCTATTTCTGAACTTCACACCTTCGATCCTCATAAAATTCTACTCGATCCCTACGCACAATGTGTTTTCATCCCGCCCGAGTTTGACCGCAAGCCAGCCACGCTGCCCGGCCCCAATCCCGGAAAAGCGCCGCTGGGAGTGCTGACAGGGCATACTGTCGAGTTCGATTGGTCCGGAGATGTTGCACCTCGCCCCGAATCCGAAGCAATCATCTACGAGCTCCATGTAAGGGGCTTCACGAAAAACCCGAATTCTGGCGTACATCCTTCGCGTGCCGGCACCTACTCCGGACTGGTGGACAAGATTCCGTATTTGAAGGAGCTCGGGATAACGGTCGTCGAATTGATGCCCGTATTTCAGAGCGACCCGCACGAAGGGGATTATTGGGGTTACATGCCTTTGAACTTTTTCTCGCCGCATGCGCACTATGGGTGTAGGCGGAATGACGATGGCCAGCATCTCGAATTCAAAGAAATGGTCAAAGCCCTGCACAAAGCAGGAATCGCTGTAGTGATCGACGTCGTTTATAACCATACGTGTGAGGGCGACCATCGAGGCCCCCTCTACAGTTTCAAGGGGTTTGATGGCGCCGGTTATTACATGTCGTCCTCCACACCTGGTAATCCTTACGCAAATTATTCGGGCACGGGTAATACGCTGAACTTCAGCCAGCCGCACGTGCGCAAACTGGTCATGGACAGCCTGCGGTATTGGAAAAACGAGATGCACATTGATGGGTTCCGCTTCGACCTGGCATCCGTGTTTAGCCGTAATGCCGATGGATCGCTCAATTGGGGAGATGCTCCAATTTTCAGCGAAATTGCTGCCGATCCGGAGTTGAGCCTATTGAAGTTGATTGCTGAACCTTGGGACACCGGCGCGTATCAACTCGGACGCGGATTTCCGGGGCTGACGTGGCTCCAATGGAACGCTCGATTTCGCGATGATGTCCGCCGTTTTGTGAGGGGCGACGCGGGCATGATCCCGGACTTGATGAGCCGCATTTATGGCAGCAACGACCTGTTTCCGGATAGCCGCGCCGATGCCTATCATGCCTACCAAACCGTGAACTACATCAATGCCCATGACGGTTTCACGTTGTACGATCTGGTTTCCTATAATCAGAAAAAAAACTGGAAGAACGGCCAGGACAATCGGGACGGAATGGACGAGAATATCAGTTGGAATTGCGGACACGAAGGAGACGAGGGCGTTCCAGAAGCGGTTCTGGCACTGCGCCGGAAACAGGTTAGGAACTTCTGCTGTCTGCTTCTGCTCTCGAATGGCATCCCGATGTTCCGGTCGGGCGATGAGTTCCTGAACACGCAATTTGGCAACAACAATCCGTATAACCAGGACAACGAAATCAGTTGGCTTGACTGGAGCCAGCTGCCGGCGAATCAAGACATTTTTCGGTTCTTTAAAAGTATGATTGCGTTCCGGAAATCGCATCCTTCTCTCTGTCGCAGCAGATTCTGGCGCGAGGACATTTCTTGGTACGGCGTTGGCCCCGTGGTCGATCTGTCGCCAGATTCACGAAGCCTGGCGTTTTGTCTGCATGGCGCATCCCAGGCGGACAACGACATCTATGTGATGATCAATGCATACTGGGAAGAGCTTCAGTTCCGCATCCAGGAGGGTACGCCGCAAGATTGGGTAAGAATCGTGGACACGTCGTTACCAACCCCGGACGACTTCGCGGAACTCGGTGTACCCCTAAGGCATGCGACATACCGAGTGGCCCCGAGATCTATTGTTGTCCTGGTTCGACCTAAAATGACTGGCTAGGCTACGTTTCAGTCTTTGTCAATATAGATCATCGTTCTACCCTGCTTTCCTCACGTCAGTCACTTTCAGGAAACGGACGCGGAGCGCGGTGATTTAAGCTACAAATCTCTCTCGGTTTTGAGGCATTTAATGTCGCGAATCCGCCAACGCCCACTTCAGCCATCGGAGAAATGTTTTGCCTCCGCCCACAGCGAGAAACTCATGCTACCCAGCGGGGCCATGGCGCGCGCGTAGCAAACTCGTTCCGCCTCGGCTAAAGTGGAAGGCTTCCGCCGCATCCAGCTGTTAGCGTGCACGTCGTTGAAACGCTGGTCGGCTCAACGCCCTAGTTACTGGAAGTTCGTGACAATGATTTGCGCCACTTTCTTCGCGAAGTCGAAGGTCGCTCTCAAATTGCCGCCGACGAACCGTACGTTGCCCGTGACATCTTGCGCGAACTCGGATTTGCCGGTCTTGTCCGTAAACACGCAGTGCACCTTGATCTGAGTGGCCCCTGCAACCGTGGTCACCTGTCGCTTCCCCTCGCTGCCCTTCTTGAACCCGTACACATTGCTGTGGAGGATTACGAGGTCGGTGTTGCTGGATGCACCCGGGTCCCCGTCGCGATACACGTGCTGGAACTTGTTGGTTTTTTGTATTTGTTCGATCAGGTTCTCGTAGAGGGCCAGTTGAAATTCAATCGGAAGCTTCACTTCGTCGGACTGGGCCATCAGAATCTGGATCGAGGACGCGTGAATTGTTGGGTTTTTGTTGTCTTGCGCGGAGGTAACGCTCCCCATGAAGAAAAAGACAAGGGCGAGCAGCAGCAGGGAACTCCGATAGTGGGAACATTTCATTGTTGTTTCTCCTTTGGCTTTGCCTGCGCCTCCGCTTCTACTTCAGCGGGAACGCTCGTTCTTGCACCTTGGCTCAGCAGCGCTTTCTTTGCAGCGGCCGCATTGCCTTCTCTCAGAATGAAGATCGCCCCATGCATGCCGCCGGAGGTGTCGACATATTCGATTGCGAGAGTGTCAATCTTAGTTCGGAACAGGCTCAGAAACCTTCCACCTCCATAGGGTGCGAACATCGTGAGGATGCCAATGGTCCCGCCGATAGCGCGCTCGGTGTCCTCTCCCGTCATCACTTCCGTGATCGAGGCGGCCGGGACAGCAATTTTTTTCTTCCCCTTCGTAAACACGAGAGACCCGTTCTCGGCGGCGAGAGTGCCAGTGACGTTGTGCTTCAGCCCGTCAAGTCCGAGGACTTCTTTTGTATTAGCGAACGAAATGGCGTTGCCGGTGTTTGCGTCCTGGGCGAGGCAAGGTGCAGCTAGCGACCCGACTCCCATCAGGAGCACCGTGGCGGCCAATTGAATTGGGAACACTCGGAAAATTTTCATATTCAATTTCTCCTTGTCTATGCCCGTCAAGTCCAAATATGCAGTTTCAGGTTATCGAGTGTTGGTCGGCTAAGATTCTCGATGAGTTCAATGCGCGTGTTGCTAAGCCTGCCTTTCGGTTTCAACGGATTCCCGTGCCTCGAATGATGCCGGGAACGGTGACCTTCTGGAGGAGCTTCATAAATATCGGGCGTTGATTCGGCCCGAGGTCAACGCCGGCGTAAACCACATGAATAAGTGGAACGTTTCTATGTGTCGGGTCTACCATAAATGGAAAAGGACTTGGCGCTCCGATGGCCCAAAAGAAATCCACCTGCGCGCCTTGTAAGTCCTCAGGCAAATTGAACTTCCGCGCGGTCTCCAAGGTGAGCTGCTCCAGACCTTGCGCCTCATAAACGAAAAATGTCAATCCGTTGGTTTCGACCTGCTCCACCGATGGCAGATAAAATTTCCCCCACGTGGAATCCATGCTCTCCAGGCCTGAAACGCGTTGGAAAACCAATCCGTGACTCAGTTGCGCCGAATAGAAATCGGGAAGCGTCGGAAAATATTGGCAGTTCGCAGCTATGCTGACGTCGGCATCTTCGTCGGGTTTACTTTTGCTTATGGCACGCTCATCGTCCGCAAACGCCTGTTCGGCGCAGTGCGCTGGCGGTGGGAAAAAGAAATAAGACAGATAGTTGAGCAACCCTCGGCCGGAACTGGGCAGTTCGTGCATCTGCGCATCCAAGTCACGTTGATCTGGCCCCTGAAAAGGATTGTTGCTGCTCGCCAGCTTGAGCAGCGAATGCTCCTTGAGGTTTTGCAGGTTCAGGAATTCAGAGAAACCTATCTCGCGAAGAGCATGGCGGTGCAATGCCGACGGAGTAGGGGTCCGGTCATAGAGGTCCGGCCCCCAATCGCCGGAAAGACGAATCGTTGCACCATTCCGCAACGAAAAAGGCTGCACCGCAGGACTCTTGCTTTGCTCCTTAGCTTGGACGTAAATCACTCCAGTCTCTTCCTCCTGCCCGTCGATTAAGAGCGAACTCGTCTGCTGAGCCATCAGGACCAGCAGCGGCAGCAGCAGGATCGTCACCAGCATCACCGATGTTCGAATCGCGTTTCGACGCATATCTCATTTTCCTTTGTGACGGCCCAGGGTTTGCCGACGTTTTGCTCCCCCGCATGGCAGGTCGCGTGCCATTTCGCTGGACTGCCGGGTGAAGTGCAACCCGAGTGCCAAAGGAAATCAGTGAGAAACATGAGCTTTTGAGACCGTGCCGCGATTCGGGTTGCCCGAATGCGGGCACTGTCGACTGGCAATCGAGCACTGCGACTGGTTTTATCGCATGATTTAATCTCAAACCAATAACTTAGGTACAAGCCTTTCACCTCCCAGTTTGGCTATCCCGATGCAACGTAGAAGATGCGAAAGGTCTAGTCCGCCACTGTCATTCAGCGTTTTGGTGATCGAGGTTCTGGTCTCATTTCGCACACTGGCGAAGCGGGACGTGCGAGCGCGGGCCACGGTCAAGGAAACCGAACCGTGATGAGCGGACTCACCTCTCGTTGAACCACGTCGGGCCAAGGAGCTCTTAGGAGGGGTTTCGTGAGCAAATTCCGGCTGCTAATTCGGATCTCGCTTAGATTCTTTGCAGCCATGGTGGGCCTTGCCCTACTTGGCTACTTGGTTTTTCGAACCGGCCCGGGCGTGGTCTTGAAACAACTTCAGGCAGTTGGCTGGGGATTAGCGCTGATCATCATTCTGGGAGGGTTCTCTCAGTTGGTCAAGACATGCGCCTGGCGACAGACATTTATGTGCGATATCAAAGGGCTCTCCTGGTCACGGAGTCTTGGCACGCAACTGGTCTCTGATGCGATGGGGCAACTTGGTCTTGGTGGGAAGCTGCTTGGGGAAGGGATCCGCATATCGCTGTTGGGTTCTACGGTGCCGCTGTCTGGTGGAATATCGGCCTGCGCGATTGACGGAGGACTCCATACCTTGACAGCCGCAGTCGTCACCGTATTGGGAATCATTGCCGCTTTACTGCTTGCTCCTCTGCCCGGCGGGTGGCGAGTACATGGATTGCTACTCGCTGCCGCGCTTTTAGCAGTGGTGACCCTAGCTTCCGTGGCCGTCGCGAACGGTTGGCCGTTGATGGGGAACGCGGCCAGAGCGATAGGGCGACTGCGTTGGCTTCGCAAATGGGTCGGCGGCAAACAGTCGACCATCGATTCTGCCGAACACAACCTCCTCACCTTTCCTCGCGAAGCGCCTACTGCATTCTGCGCGAGCCTGATGCTCAATCTCCTATGGCACGGGCTGGCAGTCTTGGAGGTCTATCTCATCCTACGGTTTATGGGAGCAAGGGTCGCCGTGGTCGACGCGTTTGTGTTCGAAGGCCTGACGAAGGTGATCAACCTCGTGGGTGCGCTTAACCCAGGTAACATCGGGACCTATGAAGGTGGGAATATGCTTATTGCAAAAATGTTCGGTGTGACGGGCACTGCTGGATTGACGCTAGCGTTGTGCCGACGTACGCGTGCCGTCTTCTGGGCAGGAGTAGGGGCCATCTGCATGACAGTGATGAAGAGAGGCGAGTGGACTAACAAAATAGAGGTGAAGGGCGATGACAAGGACGACTTTTCAGATCACGCTTGCAGTCCTGCTGCTTCTCATGGTTCCAGCGACTGAAGCCGACAGTCTGGACGAGCCATATAAATTTTTCCGCGAGTTTGTTGGATTGAGTGAAGAGCAGATAGGAGCGATCCATTCGGGGAAGGCCGTTGCCAAGGTCGTAGAGTCACGTACCCCTGACGAAGTGTTCGTCTTCGGGGCAGTGTACGTTGAGGGAACTCCAGAGAGCTACCTCACGCTTGCCTCTGACATCGACGCGCTGCGCAAGCTGCCCAGCTATCTCGCCATCCAAAGTTTCAGCGATCCGCCGAAGCTTTCCGACCTGGAGGGCTTCACCCTGGAGCAGCACGACATCGAAGAGCTAAAGAACTGCAAGGCAGGGCATTGCGAGATCCAGCTGCCGACTGAGGCGATAGAAGACTTTCAGCAATCGATTGACTGGTCCGCACCTGACGTTGCCGGGAGGGTCAATCGCCTGGCCCAGCGGATGGCACTGCAGGCACTCCAGGACTATATACAAGGGGGCAATACCGCCCTGGGAGCCTATCGTGACAAGAAGCATCCCGCGGCGGTGGCGGAAACCTTCGCGTCGTTGATAGGACGGTTCGAGGCGCTCCCGGTGTACCTGCCGGAACTCAACGAGTATCTGCTCAACTATCCGAAGGCGAAATCGGACAACGCACAGGCCGGTTTCTATTGGGAGAAGGTTAATTTCGGATTGAAGCCGACTTTTCGGATCGTACAGAAGATCGTCTATCGGGGAGAAATTGGAAAAGAGCCTGCCTACGCAGTGTCTGAGAAACAGATCTACGCAAGCCACTACTTCCAAACGGCCCTCGATTTAACCGTATGCGTCAAAGATGCGCAACGGCCCGGCTTCTACATTATTACGGTCAAAGGGTCGAAACAGGCCGGGCTTACCGGATTGAAAGGAAGCATCCTGCGCAAGGTGGCCGTAGACAAGACCCGTTCTTCACTCGAGCGGGTCCTCGTGACGATAAAACAAAAGCTGGAATCGCAACACTCGCAGGGTGAGTGATAACATTCTCTGATTGCCGGACCACAGACGTTCTGAATAACGGAAGAACTCGAGCGGTAGTTGGCGCAGGAAAATTCACACCAAGCGCTTCCCGCCGTACTGCTCGCGATTCTTCACGTTGGCCGAGCGAGTATACGCTCGCGTTGTGGTAGTTCAGTTCTGGCGGTGATAGTCTCATGCGCATGACGGAGAATGACAGGACACCGACGCCGACGGATAGTAGGTATCGAGCTTTGCTCGATGTATCCAGCGCGATGGTCGAGCAACCTACGGTAAAGGCGGTCGTGCACAGCTTTCGCCGTGTTCTGTCCAGTAGCTGTCGCCTCCACGGAGCTCACCTCTACGTCCTCGGGAGTAACGGAGAAAGCCTGCATCTCCTCGAGTTCGATCGCGAAGCGGATGCGCCCGCGATCAAGATTGGTACAAGGATTTCGCGCGTTGGCGAGGTGGCGCGAGTCCTTGAGGATCTGGAACCAGTTTTCCTCCCGGACGTATCGCAGGAGATGTTCAAACATCCTGAGCTGGCTCCCTTTGCAACTGAGTCTGTCGGTCGCCCTACTTATGTGTTTCCAGTGTCTACCTCTCAGCGACGTTACGGAATTCTAGTAGTGACTAAAGATCGAGGGCAGCAATTTGTCCCGGAAGATGTCGAACTCCTCCGTTCTCTTGCCTCGCACGTTGCGGTCGCGTTCGAGTTTGCGCTGGCCAAGGACAGCGCAGAGCTTTATCAGCGGCAAGTCGTGAGAGAGCGGGATCGGCTCAGGCTCTTGCTGGAGATCAACAACTGCATCGTTTCCAAGCTAGAAATCAATGAATTGTTCCGGTCGGCTTCGGCATCCATCAGGAGTTATTTTCGGAATGATTTCACCGGATTTTGGATCATGGATAGACAATTGAACCAGCTCGAATGCTTTGTAATGGATTTCCCTAGTGCCAAAGGTTCGTTGACCGAAGTCACGAAGTCCGAACTTAGCGGTGCCGATCACGAAAAGTTGCGCTCCCGAGTCCCTGAACTATTGTCGATCGAAGAGATCGAGAAGCTTCCCGCGCGAATCGCTGAAAAGCTCAAAGCTGAGTCGATTGCCTCGATGGCGATAGCCCCAATGGCAACAGCGAGCGGCCCCGTAGGTGTGATAACGATGGGCAGCCGCCAGCCGAACACCTTCGGGCAGGAGGATCTGGACCTCTTGTCACAAATCAGCACTCAAATTGCGCTTGCCGTTGACAACGCGATTGCTTATGGGCGCGTCACAGAGGCCCGAGATCGCCTCGAGGAAGAGCGCTTGTACCTCGAATCGGAGATCCGCTCCGAATACAGCTTCGAGGACATCGTTGGAAAAAGCGCTGCACTGCGCAAAGTGTTGGACCAGATTGCGATTGTGGCCCCGACCGGCTCAACTGTGCTCCTGCACGGTGAGACCGGCACCGGCAAGGAACTGTTGGCTAGGGCGATTCATAACCTCAGCCCGCGTCGCGAGCGCACTTTTGTTCGATTGAACTGTGCCGCCATACCTTCCGGCCTAGTGGAGAGCGAACTGTTTGGGCATGAAAAGGGCGCTTTCACCGGCGCGCTCATGCAAAAACGCGGCCGCTTCGAGTTGGCCGATCGCGGCACTCTTTTTCTTGATGAGATTGGAGATATCAGTCTCGACCTGCAACCCAAACTATTGCGTGCCCTGCAGGAACGCGAATTTGAACGCTTGGGAAGTACGAAAACGATTTGCGTCGACGTTCGCCTGATTGCCGCAACCCATCGCGATCTGCAGGCCATGATACGCAACAACCAGTTCCGCGAAGACCTTTTTTACAGACTGAATGTTTGTCCGATTGAGATTCCCCCGCTTCGCGAAAGGCGCGAGGACATTCCGCTCTTAGTGCACTATTTTGTTTTGCGCCACTCCCGCCAAATGCAAAAGCGCGTCAAATCGGTTCCGAAGCAGGCCATGGAGGCGCTGGTGAATGCCGATTGGCCCGGCAATATTCGGCAGCTAGAGAACTTCATCGAGCGTTGCGTGATCTTCACGCAAGGGGACGAATTGAATGTCCTGCGTGCAGAGCTGAAGAAGTCATCGGTCCGTTCCGTTGCTTCAGGCGCGCCAAGTTTCGAACAAGCCGAACGGCAAGCTATTATCGATGCATTAAGAGCCGCCTCCGGAAAAATAGCCGGCCAAGGGGGAGCCGCAGAACGCCTCGGCCTGAAACGAACAACACTCCAAAACAAAATGAATAAGCTGAACATCAGTCGCGCGGAGTATTCCCGGTGACAATCCGCAATGCGCAGTTTAATTTCGAAAAGTGATGAGCCGGATATCTGGCATGACATCTGAAAAGTTTCCACAGAGCAGCTCGATGTTAAAACGACGGTCTCGCAAATGAAACCTGCCCTGGCGCTCATTGCGATTAGTGCCCTCATCTTCCTGCTCGGGCCTACTCCCGTTCTGGCTCTGAACCCATCGCTGGATGTCAGCCAGTTCGGGCACACTGCGTGGACCGCGCGCGACGGGTTCTCCGTGGGCGCCATTTTCTCGATGGCTCAAACGCCCGACGGGTATCTCTGGCTCGGCAGCGAATTCGGCTTGTTTCGGTTTGACGGCGTTCACGCTGTTCCCTGGCAACCCCCTGAGGGCCAGCAACTCCCCGAGAAACCCTACGCTCTGCTCGTGACGCGGGACGGCACTCTCTGGATTGGCACGTTTGCCGGCCTTGTAAGCTGGAATGGCCGCAAGCTGACACAGTACCCGGAGGTTGGCAGTGTCTTTGTGACATCGCTGCTCGAAGACAGCCAGGGAACGGTCTGGGCCGGCATACTAGGCAACACAGCGGATACTCCGACAGGCCGGCTGTGCGCAATCCGTGGCGGGCAGGCGCAATGCTACTTGCAGGGCGGCGCGTTCGGCGCATTCGTTTGGAGTTTGTTGGAGGACAGCTCAGGCACTCTCTGGGTCGGCGCTGAATCTGGAGTCTGGCGATGGAAACCCGGTCCTCCAAAACGCTATGCGACGCCAGGAATGCGAGTTGGAGACCTGGTAAAGTCCGACGACGGCCGGCTATTAGTCGGCATCAGCGGCGGAGGACTCAAGCGGCTGGTTGCAGACAAGCTCGAATCATATCCTATTCACAGCACCATGACTCGCAACGCACTCCTTCTAGACCGCGACCTCGATTCCAACAAGCTGCTGCGGGACCGTGATGGGGGGCTCTGGATCGGAACTCACCAACGGGGCCTCATCCGTATACACAATGGGAGGACAGACGTTTTTACGAAATCCGACGGTCTCTCGGGCGATATAAGTTGCAGTCTTTTCGAGGATCGTGAAGGCAATGTTTGGTTCGCCAGTTCGCGGGGACTCGACCGGTTTCGAGAGCTGCCGGTAACCACAATCTCCGCCAAACAAGGTTTGTCCAGCGACTATACTAGCTCTCTGGTCGCTGGGAGAGACGGAAGCGTTTGGATTGGGACTCACGATGGTTTGACCATGTGGAACAATGGACAAACCACGATCTTTCACAAGAGTAATGGGCTGCCAGCCGATTTTGTGCAGTCTCTGTTCGAGGACAACGGCGGCCGACTTTGGGCTACGTTCGCAGGCCATGGACTCTTCTATTTCAAAGACGGCAAGTTTGTAGGCGTACCCGGCGTGCCCAAAGAAGAAGTGTATTCCATCGCGGGGGACGACTCAGACAATCTCTGGCTTTCCGGGAACAAGGGTCTCTCGCACATGCGGGACGGACGTCTAGTCGAAAATTTCCCTTGGTCGGCCATGGGACGTCACCAACAAGCTAAGGTTGTGGTCCCAGACCAAGGCGGAGTTTGGCTTGCATTCTGGATCGACGGGGGTGTGTTGTATTTTAAGGATGGTCAGGTCCGCGCGTCGTTCACAGCTGCTGCAGGACTGGGCAAGGGCCCTGTCGCCGGGCTTCGACGTGATCGCGATGGGGTGCTGTGGGCCGCAACCGAGGAAGGCGGTCTAAGCCGGATCAGAGATGGCCATGTCGCTACACTCACCACGAAGAATGGTTTGCCGTGCGACACGGTTCACTGGTCGATTGAGGGCGACGAGCGATCGTTATGGTTGTACACGGCCTGCGGGCTCTTGCGCATCGCGCGGAATGAAGTGGATGCGTGGATCGCCGATCCCAACCGCAGGGTTCAAATGACGGTTTGGGATGCGGCCGACGGCGTCAACGTCCTCGCGGTTTCGCCAGCCTACTACAATCCTCCCGTCACGAACTCCGCTGATGGCAAGCTGTGGTTTCTGAGCGGAGAAGGTGTCCAGGTCATCGATCCACGTCATCTTGCAGCGAACCAACTTCCGCCGCCGGTACATATCGAGCAAATCATCGCCGACGACAAGACCTATTGGCAGAACTCAACGGGCGACGTCGCAATTTCGAACTTGCGTCTGCCGCCGCGGATCCATGATCTGCAGATCGACTACACGGCTCTCAGCCTGGTCGCGCCGGAAAAGATTCATTTCAAATACAAACTGGAGGGGCAGGATCAGGACTGGAAGGAAGCAGTCAACGTGCGGCAAGCGCAATACACGAACCTGTCTCCCCGCCACTACCGCTTTCGCGTGATTGCGAGCAACAACAGTGGTGTATGGAACGAGCAGGGTGACGTGTTCGATTTTTACATCGCCCCGGCGTTCTACCAGACGAGTTGGTTCCTCACCCTGTGCGCGGTTGCGCTTTTGGCATTGCTGTGGGCGGTCTACCAGTCGCGCGTTCGCCAGTTGCATCATGAGTTCGCTATGACCTTGGAGGCGCGCGTCGGCGAACGGACACGTATCGCCCGCGATCTGCACGACACGCTTCTGCAAAGCTTTCACGGGATTCTGCTGCACCTGCAAATTCTTTCCAACGAGCTTCCAGCCGGTACTGCCAAAGAGAGACTCGAAAGCGTTATCGATCAGGCCGAGCAAGCGATTGTCGAGGGACGGGACGCCGTGAAGGGGTTGCGTACATCGACGGTGGAGCGTAACGATTTGGCTATGGCGATTAGAACACTTGGTGAAGAACTTGCTGCGTCAAACACCCACCGTCCAGATTTCACTGTGCAAGTGGAAGGCGCGCCGCACAACCTGCATCCGATTCTGCGCGATGAAGTCTACCGCATTGTCGGCGAAGCGATGCGCAATGCCTTCCGTCACGCCGCTGCGCAGCGTATCGAGGTGGAAATTCGCTATGACGAGCAGCAGCTTCGGCTCCGCGTCCGCGATAACGGCAAGGGCATCGACCCGAAACTCACCAGCGATGATGGGCCCGAGGGACACTTTGGCTTGCGTGGCATGCGGGAACGGGCCAAGCTCATAGGCGGAGAACTGACTGTGTGGAGCGAACTGGATTCCGGTACCGAGGTGGAGTTGAGCATTGCTGCGGCGCGTGCATACCTCGCTGCACATGAGCGGCGCCGATCAGGGTTGCTGGAGAAGCTGGCAGGCAAGTTCTCCCGGAAAGATCCGGAGCTGAAGGCATGAGTGCCGCGCCGCCTTAAAGGCGCCAGACTCCATTTACTTCCTTCACCTGCTTCTTTACGCCGTGGGAGTAAGATGTTGGCTTTCATGACCAGATCGCGCAGACGACAACTCGCCCAGATTGTGGTTTTTATCGTGGCAATGCTGCTAAGCGGGCGAATCACCTTGGCGCTGAACCCATCGCTAGACGTAAGTCAATATGCGCACACTTCATGGAAGGTTCAAGACGGTTTCTTGAAGGGCTCCGTTCGCGCGATTGTTCAGACGCCCGATGGGTATCTTTGGCTCGGCACGGAATTCGGCCTCGTCCGCTTCGATGGCGTTCGATTCGTACCATGGACTCCTCCGGGGGGGCAGCACCTGCCGAGCACAAACATTCGGAGCCTGCTTGCCGGGCGCGACGGTACTCTCTGGATCGGCACTCTGGAAGGCCTTGCTAGTTGGAAAGACAGCAAGCTGAATCAGTACGCAGAGTTTGCCGGCCAGAATGTGTTAACGCTGTTGGAGGACCGTGAGGGAATCGTGTGGGCCGGCACGTTCGGGGTTCCGAAGGGAAAACTCTGCGCCATACAGCACGGACAAGTTCAGTGTTACGGCGAGGACGGCAGTCTCGGGCAGTGGGTGTGGTCGTTGTATGAGGATGGAGACGGCCGCCTTTGGGCCGGGGCCGAGACAGGGTTGTGGCGGTGGAAGCCTGGCCCTGCAAAGCGCTACGCGATGGCACACCCTGTCGAGACGGCTCAAGCTCTAGCCCAAGGAGATAACCGAGGAGAGCTGCTTGCCATCGGGGAAGGTTTGTCGCAATTTCGGGACGAGAAGATCCAGGAATACCCGCTCGCAACCCCGGCAGGGCGCCTCACACCAGTAAACATGTTCCGAGACCGCGATGGTGGTCTATGGGTCGGAACCTTGCAGCGTGGCCTTCTGCATGTGTGCCGGGGAAAGACCAGTCTGTTTTCGCAAAGTGACGGCCTCTCCAGCGACCGCATTTTGAGCTTGTTTGAAGATCAAGAAGGCAACATTTGGGTTGGCACGCCGGAGGGTCTCGATCGTTTTCGCGAAACGCCTGTGTTCTCGATTTCAGTAAAGCAAGGTCTGTCCAGTCCCAGCGTTTGGGCCGTGCTAGTCGCTCACGATAACAGCGTCTGGGTCAGCACTCTGGATGGCTTGAACCGGTGGCATAACGGTCAAACTACGATTTATCGCTCACGAGGCAGCGCGACGAACGAAACCGGACGGTTGCCCGCGACTCAGCAACCCGCGGCCGCCTCTCACCGTCCAAGAGGGGCGGCACAGGCGGTCACCGAGATAACTGATCCGGAATTGCCAGACAATGTGGGGTCCCTTTATGAGGATGATCGGGGCCGCATCTGGGTTTCGAGTCCTGAGGGAATTGCCCTGTTCCAGGGCGGCAGGTTCAGTCGCGTGAGAGAACTTCCTGGCGGATGGGTGAATGCGATTGTCGGCGACAACCATGCTGGCGTTTGGATAAGTTATCAGGACGAAGGTCTAGTACATTGGGTTGACGGGAAGGTGGTCGAAAGTTTTCCCTGGTCCAAACTGGGAGGCAACGTCGTCGCCTCGTCGGTCATTGCCGACCGGACAAGGGGTGGCCTCTGGCTCGGATTTTTTCAGGGTGGGTTGGTGCATTTCAAGGATGGCCAGGTCCGTGCGTCTTACGGGAAGAAAGAAGGGCTGGGCGGTGGCCGCGTCATGGGCCTTCAACTCGACCGCGATGGCGCCGTTTGGGCCGCGACCGAGGGTGGCCTTAGCCGCCTCAAAGACGGGCGCATTGCCACGCTCACCACTGCCAATGGATTACCCTGCGATACTGTCCACTGGGCCATGGAGCTCGATGCTTCGTTCTGGTTGTATACGGCCTGCGGCCTGTTACGCGTTGCCCGCCCCGTATTGGAGAAATGGACCTCCGACCCAACAAGCAGAATGCAGTTCACGATTTTCGATAGTTCTGACGGCGTCAGAAGCCGGGCGCTGCTTACCGGATACACTCCGCGCGTCAGCGAGTCCGCGGACGGGAAACTGTGGTTCGCGCATTTCGCGAGCGTAAGCGTGGTTGACCCGCATCGCTTGGCCCTGAACAAAATTGCACCTCCGGTGCACATCGAGCAGATCACCGCCGACGGCAAGACTTACGATCCGTCTTCAGGGCCTCGGCTCCCTCCTTTGGTTCGCGACTTGGCAATCGATTACACAGCGCTGAGCCTCGCCGTGCCGGAAAAAGTTCACTTCCGGTTTATGCTGGAGGGGCAGGACAAGGACTGGAGGGAGGTCGTCAACGACCGCCGAGTCGAATATTCCAATCTTGGTCCGAGACATTATCGTTTCCGCGTGACCGCCTGCAACAACAGCGGCGTCTGGAATGAGACGGGCGATACGCTCGCGTTCTCCATCGCTCCGGCGTACTACCAGACGAACTGGTTCCACGCATTGTGTGTGGCCGCTTTCCTGGCATTGCTCTTGGCGCTGTATCAACTGCGACTGCGGCAAATGACTCGGCAATTCCAGATGACACTGGACACGCGCGTAGCTGAGAGGGCACGTATCGCCCGCGATCTGCACGACACGCTGCTGCAAAGTTTTCACGGCGTTTTGCTCTACCTGCAAAGTGGAATTCATCTGCTGCCGGAACATCCGGCCGAAGCCAAGAAAACCTTCGAGGAAGCTGTCGATCAGGCGGAACGAGCAATCATTGAAGGACGCGAGGCGGTGCAAGGGTTACGCGCATCGACGATTGAGCGCAATGATCTAGCGTTGGCACTTAAAACGCTTGCGGGAGAACTCGCAGTGGGTGATAACAGCTCGCATCGGCCGGAATTCGGTGTGCAGGTGGAGGGTACACCGCGCAACCTGCATCCGATTCTGCGCGATGAAGTCTACCGCATTGTCGGCGAAGCGATGCGCAATGCCTTCCGTCACGCCGCTGCGCAGCGTATCGAGGTGGAAATCCGCTATGACGAGCAGCAGCTTCGGCTCCGCGTCCGCGATAACGGCAAGGGCATCGACCCGAAACTCACCAGCGATGATGGGCCCGAGGGACACTTTGGCTTGCGTGGCATGCGGGAACGGGCCAAGCTCATAGGCGGAGAACTGACTGTGTGGAGCGAACTGGATTCCGGTACCGAGGTGGAGTTGAGCATTGCTGCGGCGCGTGCATACCTCGCTGCACATGAGCGGCGCCGATCAGGGTTGCTGGAGAAGCTGGCAGGCAAGTTCTCCCGGAAAGATCCGGAGCTGAAGGCATGAGTGCAGAGGCCGGTTCGATTCGGATCCTCGTCGTCGACGACCACCCCGTTGTGCGTCAGGGCGTCGCTGGGCTCGTCGGCGGCCAGCCGGACATGAGCATCGTTGGACAAGCCTCCAACGGACGCGAGGCGATCCAGCAGTTCCGTGCGCATCATCCGGACGTTGTGCTGATGGACTTGCAGATGCCGGAGATGAGCGGGTTGGATGCGCTGATGGCGATCCGCGATGAGGCTCCGGAGGCGCGAATCATTGTGCTGACCACGTACGCTGGAGACGCTCAGGTACTGCGCGCGATCAAAGCCGGCGCGCGGGGTTACTTGCTAAAAAGCGCTTTACATCGGGAACTGCTGGAAACTATCCGCGCCGTCCATGCCGGGAAGAAATCACTATCGGCAGAGGCTTCTTACGAACTTGCCGAGCATGCCACCGATGACGCCCTCACTCCGGCAGAAGTTCGTGTGCTGCGGCTGATTGCGGAAGGGAACGCAAACAAAGAAATTGCAGAGCAGCTATCTGTGAGCGAAGAGACGGTGAAAGGCCAAGTCCGAAACATCCTGTCCAAATTGGGGGCCAAGGACCGCACTCACGCCGCCATGATCGGTCTGAAACGCGGAATCATCGAGGTGTAACTCCCTCGAAAGAGTCTCTTGTTCGGGCCTTTTGGGGCTTACGTGTATATCTTAAAGTTCGTAACCTGACTATGTTGTGCGCCGACTTTTCTCAACTTTCGCCCACGGTGCGCCTGGCCTCGGTCTTCTCTTGCTGCGAGTGGTTGCGGCTACCACCGTGGTGTTTCAGGCAGCAATGGCGATTGGCAGCGGTCCGCCGCTTGGATCGACCATACTTTACGTGCTGACTGGAGCTGTAGGACTGCTCTTGCTGGTCGGTTTATGGACGCCTATCACGGGAACCCTGTTAGCCGCTCTTGCATCGTGGGCCGCCTTTCTACACCCCGCGGATCCGTTGAGATGGATCCTGTTGGGGACTCTCGGTGCCGCCTTGGCATTGCTTGGGCCCGGCGGATGGTCGGTTGACGCGCGACTGTTTGGCTGGAAGCGGGTCGAGCTTCCCGACCGAAAGAGTTAATCCTCGCCCCTTTTCGAGGACCTTTCTTTACCCGCGACACTGCCCTGTGAATACCAATCTAGTCGACGCAAGCACACCGATGTGATGCCCTAGCAACCCCGTTATAGGGTTGCCTGCAGAAGATACTGCGACCACACTCTGGGCGTAGAGCGGGGCATTCTGGAAAGTTTTGGGGGATACGATGAGCACAGCAACAAGTTTTATCTCTCACTTCGACGAATATCAGGCCGTTCCACCGATGAACGGCGCATTTCCTATCGTTGATAAATCTTTGCGTCACGAGCCGCGGCAGGCTCAGTCCTCCTTTCTGAACACAATTGTCGGGCGGCACGGCGGCTTGCGCGCGGTCCTGTCGCAAGTGGAGATAGTGGCTCCCGCCAACGCCACAGTCTTGATCTCCGGAGAGACCGGAACCGGGAAGGAACTCATCGCGCGGGCGATTCACGAACTCAGCCCTCGGCACAACCGCAATCTTGTGAAATTGAATTGCGCGGCGATTCCGGCCGGTCTGCTGGAGAGCGAACTCTTCGGGCATGAGAGAGGGGCGTTTACCGGAGCCCTGATGCAAAAAAAGGGAAGATTCGAGCTTGCGGATGGGGGTTCGTTGTTTTTGGATGAGATCGGGGACATCAGCCTCGAACTGCAGCCGAAATTGTTGCGCGCGGTGCAGGAGCAGGAGTTTGAGCGGCTCGGGAGCACCAAGACGATTCAAGTCGATGTGCGGATGATTGCAGCGACTCATCGCGATCTCCCGGCCATGATTGGTGACGGGAAATTTCGCGAGGATCTGTTTTACCGGCTCAACGTGTTTCCGATTGAGATTCCCCCGCTTCGCGAACGGCGCGACGACATTCCGCTCCTAGTGAACTATTTTGTATCGACTCTATCCCGGCGAATGGGAAAGCAGATTGAGTCCATCCCCGAGCAAGCCATGGATGCGCTCGTGAACGCTGACTGGCCGGGCAACATCCGGCAATTGGAGAACTTCATCGAGCGCTGCGTGATTCTCACGCAAGGGGACGAATTGAACGTCCCGCGCGCAGAGCTGAGGGGCTCCGCTGCTTCAGCCGCATCAACGTTCGAACAGGCTGAGCGGCAGGTGATCATCCAAGCCTTGAAAGCCGCCTCGGGAAGAATCGCCGGCCAAGGCGGAGCCGCAGAGCGCCTCGGACTGAAACGAACAACCCTCCAAAACAAGATGTACAAGCTGAACATCAGTCGCGCTTGCTATGCCGAGTAACAATCCGGCAGCTCTAGAAACGTTGCTTCTGAATTTCTGAACTCTGGCCTCAACCGGCCAATTGAGTTCCACCGCCGCATGGCGGCACTGCCCCGATGGTTCGGGACATCTACCGCCGGCCCTCAGCGCGCACATTATTGCCAGAATCAGAATGGGAGTTTTCGCGGTGTCTTCCTCCGTCCCGCAATTTCCTGCCGCCGCAGTCTGTCATCAGCTTCGTCCCTGGTCAGGATTCCCGCAATGCCCGGATGCGGGCAACTTCTGTCGCCGGGACAACACTCGCGCTCACTCCTCCCACTGATTTCAACAACTTGTGTGGCTGTTCTTTTGGCACGCACATTGCCCATCAACATGCGAAACCGCAACGCTCGGTGTTGCGTGGGAGGGTTTATGTCACTGATTCTCGCATTCGTTCGCAAGTGGGTCGCGTGGTATTGCGTGCTGCGGTACGGCAAGACATTCGGCTTCGCCGACTCCATTCGGTATGGCCTGTGGCTAGCGCGTGGCTGACGGGGATAGGGATAATCGCTATGAATACAGCCCGTTCTTCGACTGACATTGGACCCGCACAGCCAACATTTGCTGGCACCGTTGCGTTCAGTGGTCCTGACACCGACGAGACACTTGTGGCCACTGCCAAGATGGGAGATGAGGAGGCATTTGCAACACTTGTGAAACGCTATCGGCCAAGAATTTATGCGCTTGCGCTGCGCTACACTCGCGTTCGTGAAGACGCTGAAGATGTTGTCCAGCAGGCTTTCCAAAAAACGTTCGTCCACTTGAGTAAGTTCGCAGGGAAATCCTCGTTCTCAACATGGTTAACGCGTATTACGATCAACGAAGCTCTCATGTTCTTGCGCAGGGCTCGGGCTCTGCGCGAGGTACCTATGGACGATTTAAGTGGTGATGAAGGAGCACAGCCCCACTTCGATGTAGCCGATGCGAGTCCCGATCCCGAAGCCACCTACATTCAGCGAGAGGAGGCGCGGATTTTGTCAATCGCGATCAGACGCCTGAGCCCGAGAATACGAAGCGTGCTCGAGCTCAGGGAACTTCGAGAATTATCGGCTCAAGAGACCGCTCGGCAAATGGGTCTCTCGGTCGGGGCTGTCAAAGGTCGAGTGTTCCATGGCAGAAGGAAGCTACGGAGGACACTGCGGCGGCTTGAAATCACTCCAAAACGTCTTCAGCGATCGTCCGTAGCCGCCTAGCGAATCGGACCCGTCCGAGTTTGCGCTCACAGGCGCAGTGAATCTCGGCCGGTCGACTCAGTAAAAAGGAGAATCACGATGTGGCAAGAATCTCGAATTTACATGGCAAAGTTTGGTTTCGCATTTGTCGTGGCATTCATGGCGTGCTCCTTGACATACGGACAGGACGTAAAAACCAACTATCTTCCACGCCTAAATTAGGCAGTCGATAGATTCCCAACTGGCGGCCAAGGGCTTCACTAAAGTGGACAGCGACAAGGCCGACCTTTTTGTTGGGTACCAGGTCGCTCTCGATACAGAGAAGCAGTGGACCGCCTCCGGCTGGGGCGACCGCCCCTGGGGGCCGGGCTGGGGTACTGCAATGGGTACGGCAACCAGTTCGACCATCGCCGTTGGGGCTCTAGTGCTGCACGTCTATGACCCGGCCGCGAAGCAGTCGGTTTGGATCGGTTTGGCAATGCAGACGCTTGATCCAAGCAAAAATCCAGAAAAAAACCAGAAAAAGCTCGATAAGGCCATGCAAAAGCTGCTGAAGGACTTTCCGCCGCGACGGAAATAGACCCTTACCTTCCTAACGCAGATCGGTCAGCAAGTAATGCGTGCCCGCATCGCGGCACTGCCCGTTGGTCGGGCACATTGGGCTTTCCATGTTCCCAAACTAACTAGTTTTATTTTCCGCAACTTACGTGCGTGGATACTTGGCATGATACTTGCCATCCTTGTACCAAGGAAGCTCGTCAGCTCTGCGCTCGTGGCTGCCCAGATATTCCAAGGAGGCGCGATGCTTCGCGTCGAGATTCAAGATTCGGCAAACAGTTTGATCCTCACCCTTGAAGGTCGGTTCACCGATGGCGCCGCCAAGAACACTCGGACGCTCTTGACACGCTGCCGCGAAGGAATGAGGCTGGTCGTCGATCTTACGGAAGTCACTTTCGTCGATTCGGTGGGCGAACAAGTACTATCCTTTTTTGGCCGCTTCGGGGCGCAGTTCGTTGCTCAGACATCCTATGCCCTCGATATCTGTGAGCGCCTCGATCTCCGCCTCGCTCGGGCTGGGGCTCCGAATGCCAACAACTCAAGCACCGACCGCGTGAACGCTCGCCGACGCAAGCCGCGCCAAACGCCGCCACGAAACGCGGTCTGAAACTCTCCGGTACGCTCATTCTTGACTCGCGATGTGGCTCTCCACCTAGGTCCACCTCACGTTTTTTCACGCATGAGCTTGCTGTTCAGGATCATGTAGCCCCGTCCACTCCTTAATCCCTTTTTCGTCCGCAAGAGATTGACCTTGCGACCGTGTCTGCATCGCCCTGCGAGATGAATCAAGACCTCCAACGCTGCGGCATTCACGGGCCACGGTACCGGCAGCGGCATTGCCCGCATACGGGCAGCCCACTAAGGCCAGAATCTCTTCTGCCCCTGTAGGTTCAACTACTTGCGAGACCTGTGAATTGGCATGTCTTCTGCACTGCTGACAATTGGGAAAAACACCATGAACTTAATTGCCTCGAAAAACAAAGCGACGCACTGGCGGAGAGACCAATCGACGCAGCAGCATTCACTCCCCATCACAGCATCTCGTAAGACGAGCACGTGGAAACGTCTGTTGCTGATTATCACGCTCTTTGCCGGCACATCCCCGGAAATGACAATGGGTCAACAACAACAGGCCCCCTCGGACGATGCTGTTGCCCCTGTCCTAACGCTCGATGAAGCGGTGAATGTTGCACTCCAACACAACTGGAATGTGAAGAACTATGTGCTGGAGGCTCAGAAATACGACTTCCAAGTCAGTACAGCGCGCAGTCGCCGGAAGCCCCAATTTCAATTTTCCATGCTGGGCGGCGAGCTCTTGCAGCCATTTGACTTCACGTTCCAAAAAGGTGTGTTCGGGACGTATCCGGGTGTTGGCCCAATCCCTGGGACGAACGCCAAAGTCCACACGCCCGCGGTGTTCACGACATATCTGACCGGCAGCATCGATCAACCGTTAACACAACAATACAAGATCGGTCTCGGGATTCACGCGACGGAACTGGGCCGTGATATCGCTCGGGAAGATGTGCGTGCTGAACGCCAGAAGATCGCTGCGGAAGTCCGCGATGCATACTTCAATCTCGTCGCGACCGAAGCGAGTGTGGATGCTGCTCGCGAGGCCGTTAAAACACTCGAAGAAGCACAGCGGGTCACCGCCCAGCACGCGACCGAAAAGACGGTGCTGCGGGCTGATGTATTGGACGTCGACGCACGCTTAGCCAAGTCGCGCTATGAATTGTCCGTCGCACAGAATGGGCTGGACACACAGCGCGAAGCCTTGAACCAACTGCTTGGGCGCGATGTTGCCACGCCCTTTCGTGTCGACTTCACTCCGGAGCAAGACGCCACCGATCTGACTCTCGATTCGGCCCGGCAGGAAGCCCTGGCGAACCGTCCCGAGGTGCGGCAAGTGCACTTGAAAGAAAAGCAAGCCGAATATGAACGGCGACTCGCGAAAGCCGAGTACATTCCGGACCTGAGTCTGTCCCTGCGCTATCAAGGTATCAACAACGTGCAGGTTCTCCCACAAAACGTCGCCACGGCCGGCTTTTACCTGAGTTGGGAGCCGTTCGATTGGGGACGACGCCACAACAAAGTTGTTGAAGCAGCGAAGACTGTCGAACAAGCACACAACGGGATCCAAGAGACGGAATCGCAGGTCGCCGTAGAGGTTGGTGCGAAGTACCGCAAATGGCAGGAAGCCTCTTTGCTGCTTAAGGCTTCTCGTACTGCCCACGAAGCGGCTGCGGAGCAGCTTCGCGTCGCGGGCAACAAATATAAAGAGCAGGCCGCACTATTGAAGGACCTTCTCCAAGCACAGGCTCAGAGTTCCGAAACTAATTTCCAGTATCAGCAGGCGCTTTCTTCTTATTGGAGCGCTCTTGCCGAGCTGCACAAGGCGATGGGAGAAGAGTAAGCGATGAGAGCGAGAACTATTTCAGGAGCGACAGCCAGTCAGGGCGGCGTTCGAGAAAGCGATTGGAGAGGAGTGCACTCTATGAGGAGCAACAGGAAGCGACTTGGGTCAGTAATGGGGGCTCTGCTTTTCGTCTTGACCGTGGCTACAAGCGGCTGTCAGGAACCCACGAAAGTCGCAGCTAACTCTCCCACACCCGTTCATGTAGTGGATGTGGCTTTGTATTCGCCTTCAGAAGATTTGCGCTACTCGGCTTCCGTTCTGCCATTCGCGGAAGCGGTTCTATCATTCAAGTCCGCAGGATATGTGACCGAAATTAAACAGGTCGCGGGTGCTGACGGGCGGCATCGCAACATAGGTTCGGGAGACTATGTTGCTAGGGGCGCCGTTCTCGCCCAGATTCGCCATCAGGACTTGAAGAATCAACTGGACCAGGCCACCGCAACACTAAGTGCCGCGCAAGCTCAGCATGTCGAGGCGACCAACGATTACGAGCGCGCCAAGACGCTTTACGCCTCAGAGAGCTTGACCAAACCCGATTTCGATCGAGCGCAGGCGAAATTCGATTCTACCCTCGCGGCTGTGGATCAGGCCAAGGCAAATGTGCACCAAGCGCAGTTGGCTCTCCAGGACGCGGATCTGACTGCGCCCTTCTCGGGGTACATCCTCGCCCGGAACATTGAATTAGGGAACCTCGCAGCACCGGGAACTCCGGCCTTTACTATCGCCGACACGAGTGCGGTCAAAATCAGTTTTGGTGTCCCCGACTATGCCGTGAGGCGTCTGCGATTAGGGCAACAATTCAGCATTCATTTGCAGGACGATCCGAAAGAGTACAACGGACGGGTCACCAGTATTGCCGCGAGCGCCGATGAGAAAAATCGCGTCTTTGCCATCGAGGTGACCGTGCCAAACCCGAAAGCGCCCTTGAAGCCCGGGATGATCGCTTCACTCAGTTTGACAGGCGTTCACAAAGCCGCGGTTCCCGCGGTGCCCCTTAGCGCCGTTGTTGCTGACCCCGGTTCATCGGGACGTTACGCGGTTTTCGTCGCCAAAGAACAGGGCGGTACATGGGTGGCGCATTTGCGCGAGGTGACGCTCGGTGAAACCCACGAGAGTGATGTCGCAGTTGACGGTTTAAATCCAGGCGAGAAAGTCGTCGTCGTTGGAGCCGCCGGCTTAAAGGACGGCGAATTCATCCATGTCCTCCCCTAAAGGTATAGAACAATGACACGCGAAAACGGGCAAGACTTCAACAATCGTCGCAATATCCCCAAGTTCTTTGTCGAGCACCCGCACATCTCCTGGATACTTCTCCTCGGAGTGCTCGTTTGGGGCTATTTCGGCTATACATCCATGCCGCAGCGCAAGGACCCGGACATTCCCGTGCGTCTAGGCGTCGCGGCTTGTCCATGGCCCGGAGCCACAGCGCAACAGGTTGAACAGTACATTACTCGTCGAATTGAGGACGTTGCCGCCGAGAACAAGACCATTCATCCGGGAACAGATGCGGACTACGGTATCAAATCCATCTCTCTGCCCGGCTATTCGTTTGTCACCATTCAACTAGATGAGGGCATCACCGATACCAAGCGGCAATTCAGCGATATCAACCTCAAGCTCAACGCTCTAAATTCTCAGCTGCCTCAGGGCGCCGGCCCCATCAGTTTCCAAAGCGATTTCGGAGACACCGCCGCCCTCATGCTGACCGTCGCGAGCCCGAAGGCAGACGACATCGAAATTGCGGCTCGTGCCAATTCCGTCGAAGCAGCGATTCGCAAAGCTCGCGATGCAAGGCAGCAGAATGGAAAAGGACAGCGCATCACGGTGGTGGATTCCTTTCCGCAATCCATTTCGGCGCGCGCGGTTCTTGACACCGTATACCTGTTTCAAGAGAAAGCGCGGACCGACGGCATCATTCGAGACTCGGAAATCATCGAGGGAAGCGGATTCATTCTCGTGGATGGCGTTTCCGAAGCAGATGACAGTTCCATTCAAGCGTTCATTCAGCGGTTTATCTCGGAGCGGCTAAAACGATCCGAGCTGCATCCCGATGTGTGGTACCCGACGATCATCCGCGATCCCAGGGACACAAAAACCAAACTGGCCACCGTTGCTGGCGACAAATACAGCTATGCCGAACTCGACAATTTTTCTGACTTGATTGCCAGAACCCTGCAGGGAGCTCCTGAAGTTTCCAAGGTAGAGCGGCGGGGTGTTTTGTCGCAGACCGTTTATCTGGATTACTCGCAGGATCGCCTCGCAGCCTACGGCCTTCGTCCTGCTGACCTCTCCAAACTGCTTTCGGCCCGGAACATCATCGCGCCTGGCGGAACTGTTGAAACCGGCGAGCGCAGGGTCACCCTCATTCCCTCCGGACAATTCGATACCGCAAAAAGCATCGGCGATGTCGCCGTATCGACTACGACAGAGGGTACCCCCGTATATTTACGGGATCTCGTTCAAATCAGCCGAGGCTATCAGGCTCCTGCCCAGTACCTAAATTACTATACTTGGCAGGACACAAGCAGGCATTGGCAGCGCAGCCGCGCGATCACCTTAGCTGTGTACATGCGCGATAGAAAGCAAATCGCGCGCTTCGGACAGTCTGTGAATTTGAAGCTTTCGGGGCTTCGTCAAATCCTTCCCGCCGATCTGATTCTGGCGCATACCTCTGATCAACCGCTACAAGTCAAGGAGAACATCAACCTCTTCATGCGGGCGCTCGTGGAAGCCATTATTCTCGTCGTCTTGGTGTCGCTGATTGGGTTTTGGGAGTGGCGGCTGGCGCTGATCATGGCGCTGGCAATACCGATCACACTCGCGATGACGTTTGGCATCGCTTATATGTTGGGAATCGATCTCCAACAAGTCTCCATCGCATCGCTGATCATCGCGCTGGGCCTTCTCGTGGACGTGCCGGTGGTCTCAGGAGACGGCATCAAACGTCACTTGGCGGAAGGGCTTCGGCGCAGCATTGCCTGCTGGCTTGGCCCGACGAAGCTCGCCACGGCGATCTTTTACGCGACAATCACGAATGTTATCGCCTACCTGCCATTTTTGATGCTCACCGGCAATACCGGCGAGTTCTTGAAGAGCCTCCCGGTGGTGATGACGGTTTCTCTGCTGTGCGCGTACTTTGTCGCGATGACCTTTGTTCCGTTCCTGGGCTACTACATCTTGCGTGCCCCCGCAAAGCGAGAACCGACCATCGAGGAGATGCGGCAGCGGGGATTCTACGGGTTCTATAACAGACTCGTAGGCAGGGCCATAAAACACCGCTGGGCGGTGCTCGGCGGGTCGTTGGTGTTCCTGATCGGAGGCGGACTGTTCGGTTCTCGGCTTAAGACCCAGTTCTTTCCCGAAGATGTCCAGTATTGGTTTTATTTGGATATTTGGTTGCCGAATGACACACCCTTGAGCGTCACCAACGATGCTGCTGTGCAGGCCGAGAAAGTCGTTCGACAAGTCATCGACAATTCGCCGGACATCACCACGAAAGAGAAACGCGGGCATCTTCTTAAGTCACTAACGACCTTTGCCGGTGGTGGGGGACCTCGCTTCTGGTTTTCAGTCTCGCCCGAAATGCCGCAGACCAACTATGCGCAAATGATCGTTGAAGTCACGGATAAAGAGGCTTCGCCGAAGTTAGCTCGTCCGATCCAGGACGCACTGGACAAAGAAGTACCAGGTGCGTGGATTACGGTTCGCCAGCTTCAAACGAATCCCGTAGACAACCCTGTCGAGTTGTTGATCTCCGGGCAGCAGGACGTTGACGCGAGAAATGAAGCTAGCGACATTCGCACTCTGCGGCAGATTGCCGCTCAGGCTCAGGACATCGTCAGGCAAGCCCAGGGCATTGCCGTTCTTCGCGATGATTGGCTCCCTGACAATGTTCAGCAGCGCATTCAGATCGATCCAGACCGCGCCAACGTCGCAGCCATTACCAACGCCGATGTGGCAGAGGCGTCAACTGCGGCCATGAGCGGCGCAACAGTGGGCGTCTTCAAGGAAGGCGACAAGAACATCCCGATTGTGGCGCGCCTTCGCATGGAAGAACGTGCTCAGCTTGCGGACATCAAGAACCTCTATATTTACTCTTCACAGACCAACAACCGCGTGCCTCTGCTGTCGATCGCAACGGTCGGAAATTCTTTGGAAACGGGTCGCGTCAGGCGCCGCGAGCATTTTCGCACCATTTCCATACTGTGTTATCCCCGGCCTGGAGTTCTTGCATCTGAGGTGCTTAACCAGATCCTTCCAAAAATACAGGACTTTCAGAAAAATCTCCCGCCCGGTTATCAGCTTCGGATTGGTGGCGAACGGGCCAAACAAATCGACGGATTCGACAACCTCAAACTCGTTCTGCTGATTTCTTTAATCGGGATTTACCTCGCGCTATTGATTCAATTCAATAACGCCGTAAAACCTCTTCTGGTATTCGCCGCTGCTCCCTACGGAGTAATTGGCTCTCTGATAGCCCTCTCGGTAATGCACACGCCGTTCGGATTTATGGCCTTTCTGGGCATCGCCAGCTTAATCGGAGTGATCGTAAGCCACGTCATCGTACTCTTCGATTTCATCGAGGAAATGCATGAGAAAGGCGAGCCTCTGGAGCAGGCCCTTGCGGATGCAGGCATCCAGCGTATCCGGCCCGTAATGATCACTGTACTAGCCACCATCTTGGCCCTCTTCCCACTGGCGCTTGAAGGAGGGCCCCTCTGGCAGCCTCTCTGTTACGCTCAGATCGGTGGCTTGGCCGTCGCAACCTTTATCACGCTGCTCTTGGTGCCAGTGCTTTATAGCATTTTCGTGCTGGACCTGAAGATTATCCGCTGGGAATCGAAAAAGTTCGCTACAACTACGAAGGCTGCGGCCGGCATTTCCGATGAGAGGCTGTTTGCCAAGTTGAGCCGAGGCTAAAGATAGGATATTAATGGTTCTTCTTCATCAACTTGTGGTCGCCGTTCTGCTCCTTGTCCTTACGCTCTCGCTGCAGTGTGTTGGAGTCGCTGCGCTAATTGAGTGGCTCAAGCACGTCGCCCCTCGGCATACCCCCAGCTTTGGCCCGATTCGCTCTGCCGCTCTAGTCGTGGAATCGAGCGTCGCTATCATCATTTTGCACGGATTAGTGATCCTTTTGTGGGCGGGTTTTTACCGGACGCAGTGTTTCCCATCCTGGGAACTCGCCTTTTACTTCTCGGCGAGCAGCTACGCGACCGTGGGATACGGCGATATCGTCCTCCCCTCCAACTGGCGATTACTAGGGCCGCTGGAGAGCATGACCGGAGTTCTGATGTGTGGAGTATCCGTCTGCCTTCTATTCTCGCTGGTGACTCATCTCCTCGATAGTGCGATGCAATCCACAACAGACAATAACCGCCTCCGCACCCTGTCATCGTTACCGGCTCAGTCGTCGCCGCGCTTCGGTGAACAAACCCATGCCTGACTCCACCATTGCGACCCCGGATTGGCTTCGCCAAATGGAGAGCATCCTGGAGGAGCTGAATGAGGGAGTAATTATCGGCGATAATCAGCTGCATATCGTTTTCGCCAACGAAGCTCTGCTTCAATTGTCACAATTTCCACGCGGGGAGCTCCTGGGCCGCATGCCCGACGCCATTTTCCCTCCTGAGGATATTCCCTACATTGTCGAGCAGCATGAATCCGGGCACCGCTACGGCCGCAGTCGCAGCGAGTTCTACCTTCCACGCAAAGACGGCCAAAAAATCCCGGTGATCTACAGCGGTCGGACGATTAAAGCACCAGACGGGCAAGAGTACTCGCTAATTATCGTCACGGACATCAGCGCACAGAAGCGCGTTGAAGAGCAGCTTCGTAAAGCCAACATACTCCTTGAGGAGCGTCAAACGGAAATTGACGCCGAACTCTTGATGGCTTCACGGGTCCAGCAATCACTCGCGCCGCATAACTTGGTCTGGAAGAACCTCGCCGTCGAAGCCTACTACAGCCCTGCGCGCAGAATTGGCGGCGACTTCGGTATCGTCCTTCCGCACGGCGAGGAATTTCTACACCTCGTCATGTGCGACGTGTCCGGCCACGGTGTTGGAGCAGCGCTCATGGCCAATCGCATCTATTCCGAGACCTTCGATGCGCTCGACCGCAGAATTGGGCCGGGCATTCTGCTGCGGCAGCTTCACGAGTTCGTGGAAAATCGTATCCCAGTGGACGGTTTTTACTTCACCATGGCCGCAGCACGTTTTTCGCAGCATGGACACCGCGTCACCTTTGCCGCCGCTGGCCACCCGCCGGCTATACTTATCTCAAATGGCGTTATACGTCTGCTGAATTCGCAAAACGGCATCCTCGGTTGTCTCTCCGAGACTGCGCCCTCGGCGTCGGTTGAGGAAATCGAACTTGCGCCCGGCGATCGTCTGATTCTCTACACAGACGGGCTGGTCGAGGTATTCAATAGCTCCGAACAAATGCTCGGCGTCGAAGGCCTGGAAGAATTGGTCCGCCTATCGGCGACACGAACACTTCCGGAAATGAAACAGGCCATTCTCGACGGCGTGGCTGCTTGGAGCCACGGCCCCTTGGTCGACGACGTGTCCCTCGTAATCGTCGAAGTTTGCTGACTTGAGCAGCCCGAATGCAACCGCGAAGCGGAACCCGAACAACGGTTCCGCGGACCGTTGCATCGCGCATTGGGATAAAATGGGATAAAGGGTGCTCCTCCACGCCGGTTTATCCCGGCGTTCTCATTCGTGACGCAGCGCGACCATCGGATCAACTCGCGTGGCGCGGCGGGCGGGGATGTGGCACGCCAGCAGAGCGACAACGGCCACAAGCAGCCCGACAGAGGCAAACGTAATAGCATCGGTCTCACTGACGCCAAAGAGTTGCGCCTTAAGCAAGCGCGTGAATGCCAGACCGAGCGCCGTGCCCACGACGAGGCCCGCCAGTGTGAGCCTGAATCCCTGGCCAAGAACAAGACGGTAGATGCCTCCCTTCTCCGCGCCGAGCGCCATGCGGATGCCGATTTCCCGTGTGCGTTGGCGAGTGCTGTAAGCCACGACACCATAGACGCCGACGGCGGCGAGCAGCATCGCAAGAAGACCAAACGAGCCGGCAAACGTAGCCGCCACGCGTCCAAAAAGTGTGCCGAGCTGCATGGTGACGGAAAGCGGATTCACGTTGAAGAGAGGCAACTCCGGATTGAGCTGATGGATGGTCTCTTCCACAGAAGAAGCCATGGTACGCGGATCGCCAGTCGTGCGCAGGTGAATGGTGGTGTCGTGCGTGGGGCTGTAGGCCTGGTAGTTCGACAAATAGATGACCGGCTCGGTCGGAGAGGTGAGCAAGCGGTATTTGGCGTTGCGTGCGACGCCAACGATGGTGAAGCGATCACCCCAGTCCGTCACCTGCTTGCCGATAGCGTCTTCACCCGGCCAATAGCGATCGACAAAGGCCTGGTTGACAACGGCGACGAGTTGCGATTCCGCCGTATCCGCTGCGGTGAATTCACGCCCCGAAATCACGGAGGTGCGCAGCGTGCGAAAATAATTCGGCCCGACAATCGCTCGGCTGATCTCCATCGATTCGTGCGGTTGCGGCACGTAGCCTTCGATTTGCAAATAGTCCGAGTGGATGCTGAAGCTCAGGGGTGAAAAATCAGCCAAGGTCACGGATTCGACCCCGGGCAGCGCCGAGAGCCTGTCGAGCACCTGCCGGTCGAACGCCGCACCCGTCGCGCGGGTGTAACCAGCGGGTGAGAGTTCATACGAGGCCAGCAGCAGATGACTTGCTTCGAAGCCCGGATCCGATTGCTGCGCTTTCTGCAGGCTGCGGGTAAAGAGTCCCGCGCAGACCAGGAGGACCAGCGAGAGTGAAATTTGCGCGACCACCAGGCCGCTCAACAGACGAGACTTGTGCAAAGTAAGCGAGACACTGGTGCCTTCCTCTTTGAGAACAGATTGCACCGGCGTGTTCGAAGACCGCAGCGCCGGAAGAATACCGAATAGGACCGCAGCAAAGATGGAGACCGCAATCGTCACCAAAAGCACGCGTTGATCAATGTGCGCGTCGTTTGTCAGCGGAAGCGAGCTGGGCGGAAAGAAAGCCACGATGCTGCGAGAAGTCCACGCCGTAATCGCAATGGCCGCGGTACCGCCGAGCAGACCCAGCAGCAGGCTCTCGATCAGAAACTGCCGGATGATCTGTTGGCGTGATGCGCCCATTCCGAGCCGGATGGCAATCTCGCGGCGGCGTCCCACCGAACGCACCAACAGGAGACCCGCAACGTTGGCGCAGGCCAGCAGGAGTAGGACTCCCGCGAGCCCCAGCAACATCGGAAGAACCTTGTAGAGATAGCCGTTGATGCCGAAGGGAGAGCGCCACAGCGGGTCGAGAGAAATCTCGTTCGGACTATCCCGGTGATCCTCCGGGAACCGCTCGGCGATTCCCTGCATCAGCAGGTTGAGCTCGGCCTCTGCCTGATTCTTCGTGACACCCGGCTGAAGCTTTCCCAGCACGTTCAGCCAGAAAATGCCGCGATAGGCGGGACGGTCCGCACCCCCCCAAACGTCACGATCCATCGGGAGAGGAATCCACAGGTCGGTGCGGAGCCCGGGCGCGCAGCCCGTGAAATCCCGCGGGGCCACCCCAATAACAGTGTAGGGATGGCGATTGATCTGAATCGTCTTGCCGACGATTTGCGGATCTCCCGCGAAATGGTTCTGCCAGACGGCGTAACCGATGACTATCACTGCAGCGCCGGCGCGCGGCGTTCCTTCTTCTGGAAGAAACGCGCGGCCCAGAATCGGGTGGACACCCAGAACGTCAAAATAATTAGCAGTGGTCAGAGCCCCGTAGATGCGCTCCGGCTTTGCGACGCCCGTGAGAGACATGTAGTCGTCGTGATAGCCGAGAAGTCCGGAAAAAGTTTGCGTGCGCTCGCTGAGGTCATGAAGGTCGGGATAAGAAAATGGTGGGGTGGGATGATCGCTGCGATCGCCGCGCATGACGGTGACCAGGTCGCTCGTGTGAACGACTCCGGGAATCGGGTTCAGCAAGGTTGCGCTGATCCAACTGAGCACAGTGGTATTGGCGGCGATGCCGAGCGCCAGTGTAAGAACGACGACGGCAGTAGATCCTGGATTCTTCCGCGCCACACGCAGCGCGAAGCGGCAGTCTCGTACCAGCGTGTCGAGCCACGCTCCGGCCCGTGCATCTCTCACCAGTTCCTTCACCTGCTCGACGCCTCCCAACTCGATGTGCGCTGCACGTTCCGCTTCATCTGGCTGCATGCCTGATCGCACCTTCTCGTCGATCAGCAGCACAAGGTGGGCGCTCACTTCCGCAGCAATCTCCCGCTCATCTTGCTCTCTATGTGTTACATTGCGAAGCAAACTGATCGCGCGCTGAAGCAAGCCGGACCTGACTTTTTTGCTCACGACGCCTCCAGAGTCCGCGAGATCCCTAGCGCAATCCGCTCCCATTTCGCGGTTTCCGTTTCTAGTTGCTTCCTGCCCGCTCCGGTTAGCCGATAGTACTTTGCCCTGCGATTGGCTTCCGATTCGCCCCAGGCCGATTTAATCCAGCCTTCTTCTTGCATGCGGCGCAGCGCGGGAAAGAGCGAACCAGTCTTCACGCTAAAAGTGCCTTGGGTGATCTGCTCGATGCGGCGCGAGATACCAAGCCCGTGCATTTCGCCGAGGCGCAGCGTCTTGAGGATCAGAAGATCGAGAGTGCCTTGAAGTAGGTTTGTTTGCTCCTGGGTCACGCATCCTCCTGTAGATCGTCTACGCGACACTAGCGCCGGACCTGTAGAATGTCAACAGGTGATTTCCCCCGAGTGGGATTCGGGAGTGGAGAGCTGCAGGCTGGCAAATAGCAACGGCCCTCATCCAGCGGGTGCCCCATCCTTGCGCTTCTGGTTTACGCAAGGGTGGGTCTTGGGTTTGCTCTTCGGGATTTGCAAATCTGGGGAAAACCGGGACACAAACGGGGCGTTTTCTGTTTTTTCAGGGGGCGAAAGGATTTGAACCTTCGACCTCCTGGTCCCGAACCAGATCCAGGTCATACGTGAATTCTGTTTAGAATTGCGGAAAATATCTGTTTTGAATTGAATGTATTGGGGAACTCGTTTGTTTTCGATTAAGCGTTGTTGAAAAATGAGGATCCCACGGACACAAAATCGTCTACACCTATAGACGCCGCCGAGCCACTTGGACGGAAAGGCGTTTTTCTGCTAGATGAATTGCTCCCAGCGATTGTGATCGGGCCTCGTTCTGTGTGGCAAGCGCGCGCGGGGAAATGCGTCAGCTTTTAGCGCATTTCCTGCCGGCTTTGGAGTTGAGCTTCACCGATGCCCCCGGAAACGATGCACAGCTTGGTGCCAGTGGAGTTACTGCCCCAGAGCAGAAGATCCGCGCCAGGGTTGGCGTCGAACGATCCAACTCCGGCTACTACTAACGTTGGGTCAAGCGGTGTGCCAAGTTCCGGGGAACCAAACGCCGGGCAGCTGTTCGTCGGAACAAGCGTATGGGATATCCAGCCCTGAGTGGCACCGTAGGAAAAGCGCCAGGTCAAGCTGGTGAAGTAATTTCCTTCATAGGCGTTGCTGTAAAACTGCGCGATGTCGGCGTTTCCGTCGCCATCGAAATCGGCGATGTAGAGATTGGAGAGCGAAGTGGTGAGTGATACCGGCAAGGCTTGCCAGTCGCCCACGGCGCCACAAGTTACTTGCCACTTGCCGCTCACGATGCCGAACACGTCGGTTTCCTTGTTGCTGCCGCAAATTGAGAAATGGCCAAAGCGAAGATTGGGCACGCGGAAGCTGGATTTGTTCACGTAGTTGAAAGGACCCGAGCCGGCAGAGGAGACGTACCAATAGGTTCCGGTGGTGTACAGAATATCGGCATGGCCGTCGCCGTTGAAGTCGCCGACCGCCAAGTCAGCGATGGTTGCACCGGCCGGTAGCGTGTTGAGAACTTGCCAATCGGAGATGCCGCCCCAGGAGACGATCAGGCTGTTTCCGTTGATCATCGCCACGTCAGTCCGTCCGTCGCCGTCGAAATCGCCCAGCAGAAGACTTGGCAGAGTGCCGGTGTGCTCGCCGCTTAAGTAGCGCCACTCCGTAGTAGCAGCGGGAGAGTAGAACCAGGTGGAGCCGGTGGCGAGGAAGAGATCCTGAACGCCATCGCCATCGAAATCGCCAACGCCGAGCAGATTAGCAGGATTGGGAGCGGACCATTCATTGCCGGTGATGGTCAACTCAGTGTTCGTAAGATTGCCTCCATAGTCGAACTCGTAGATCGGTCCGTCCGTGGAATGTTGGCTAACATTGTTGTGGAACGAATCCGGTTCGTGACAGGGTTCTCCTCGCAATTCGAAGTTCTCGCGGTTACCACCCAAAAATGTATTCCAGGCAATCTCGACATAGTAGCCGGCCCACTGACCGTAACCGTCGCGCGGAGTGTCCCCCAATCCGTGCATGTCAAAATCCTGTTCGTAATTCCCGTCGTAGTTGGGCGCATCGGAGAGCACGAGATTATTCGAGGCACTGTACTGCTGAATGGGATAGGACTGATTGCCGGCGATCGCATGGCGATTGTAGACAAATGTGTTGCCGAGAATTGTTGAGCCTCCGCCACGGGCGACGTTCACTCCATAGCCGGCACTTTGCTCGGCATTGTGATGGATAAAATTGCGCTCAATATGGGAGCTGTCCATGGACGCTGGCGGAACGGGAGAGAAAAAGCCCGTATTGGGATCGAAGACGCCAGGCTGGCCATTTGCGCAGCTGAGGCTGTCAGAATAGACTCCGCCGTTGGCGATGACGGTGCCGTTTTCCCAAGCAAATAGGTCATTGTGATCAACGATGACCTCAGTTGCTGGGCTTTCGATGAAGATTCCCTCGACATAAGCGTACTGATTTCCATCCGGCGAAAGCCAGGGCGCGGTGCTGCCCGTGGGCCCTTCCAGACGCAATCCGGTAATGCGTACGTAGCTTCCGGTCTGCATCATGTACGTGTCCAGCCACGGATCCCCCTCCGGATGATACTGACCGAGAAGCAGCGGTCCCAAATTCGTGCCCCGACGGTCACCTCGGATGGTTACTCCGGTCGGGATGACCAGATTGTGCGGTCCGTTCGCATCGATATAGGCGGGGTTGTCGTTGAGATTGATGCATTGCGGTATCGGATTTCCGGTCCAATCGTTTACTTGTGCCCCGGCCCCATCCAGGCAGCTGTTTGGATTTTTCACGATGATGACGTTGCCCCATGCTGCGTTGCTATTGTTTTGGGCGATTTGATTGATTTGGGCCATAGCGTTGAGGAGCTCGGTCGCGTTCGATGCGGTCCAGAAGCTACTGGTGGGGTAAGCACCGGAGTGATCCGTTGCGAGGAAATCCCAGAATTCCGAGTCGGCTAGATTGCGCGGCGCCACGACGAGCGGCGTGCCGTTGTCGCTGCGTCCATTTTGCAGTTGGACAACGAGTTGTGTCGGCGGCGGCGCGCAAACTGTTGGGTCGGTGCTGGTGCAACGACTGCTGGCCAGGATAATGCTATCGCCATCCAGGGCAAAGACGTCGTTGATGGTTTCGGTTGGAGTGGTAATGGTGGGATTCAGCAGTTGGAGCTGGTAAGTTCCAGCGGGTGTGATGGCCGCCGTTGCGTTGGAGGTTATGGCCAAGGGTTGGCTGATGCTGGTGAATTGAATTAGGCCAATGACTTGAGTTCCCGCGTGGAGAATTACTTCGTGTCTGCCGTTGTTTAATTCTTGGACGACGATGGGATGCGCTTGACTGCAATCATTCAAAAATACGGATGCGGCGGACGTGGCGGCGGCACTTGCGACAGTGTTCAGGTTCTGAAGCAGAGCTGCATTCGCTACTGGCAGTGCGGCCGCGGCTGTAGCGCCCACGCCGATGGGCAGTGGCCCCGATGTTGGAGGTGGCGTGCCATAGTCCAAGCACTTTCCGCTGAAAGTTAGCGTCGTGGAAATGGAGAGTGTCACGCTGCGCTATGGCGAGAAACTGGTGCTGTCTGACGTTTCCTTTAGCCTTCTTCCGACCCAAAAGGTGCTCGTTCTCGGAGCGAATGGGACTGGAAAATCCACCCTAGCCAAAGCGATCACTGGCTTTGTTGCCGCGAATCAGGGAATTGTTCGACGGATTCCGGGTGACCGAATCAGTGCTCTCCTTGCCCCGTTCTCGTTCCTTCCAGGAAACCTGCACGAGCATGCCCAGTACCAGCGACTGAGTAGTCGCAAACGAGCACTTTTTGAAACTCTGACTGAGCAGTTTGGCCTTGTTGGAAAATGCCAGACCGACATCGCCTGCTCTTTCTCTGAAGGCGAAAAAAAGAAAGCTCAACTCATCATGACGCTTCTCAAGGACGCAAATCTCTACATCTTGGACGAACCCCTGGCGAATTTGGATGTAAGTATGAAGGAGGTCGCGATGCGATGGATTATGGAGCTGACGAGGGATAAAGCGCTGGTTGTGATCATGCACGGCGACGAGGAATACTACCGGCGCTTCGATCAGGTAATCCATCTCCGGACAGGTGAAGCTCGGCCGACCGTTTTAGCAACGGCTTTAGATGACACACTCTCTAATGCAGATACAAAAGTGCAGCGTTACCTGCAGTCCCATGAAACCGAACCAATAGGTAAGGCAAACGGCATCAGGTCCGAATCGCCTGCAATCGCTAGCCGAGCAGGCATAGCTCATCAAGATTCGGCACCTCTCTTCCAATGCTCCCTTTGGCGCAAAGCCAAGTTCTACGAGACCCACGATCCTCGGTTCAATTCAGCCTCGCTCAGTCAACACCCACTCTAAGTGGGCGGGCAAGCCGCTGCAGAGCGGCGGATAGGCAGGAATCCTCAGCCGCGAAAACATGATGCGATAGGTTCAGAACGCCGTAGGCGGTTCTTGCTCTGGCAGGGACGTGTTCCAAGCAACGGAGGAGAGTGACATTGTGAGACTCGAGCCGGCTCGCCAATGAAAAGACCTCAGCTCCTCCACCCCTCCAAATGTGCGAAAAATAGCGTACGTTATCTGGAGAAGTATACTTCCCTGCTCAACTACAGGAATGCTGTCTATGGCTTCTTCAAGCTGCGCCTTCTGACTCTAAGAGAGCGTATCGATCTCGTCGTCGTTAGGTCTTAACCCTAGAACCAGCATTTGCGGTTTGCTAGAACGTATAGGATATGCCGCCAAGAGGCACCGGGTCATATCGCAAGCCATTGTGGTCAAATCGCAGGAGAACGTTCCCACTGATGAGAAGGTTTTTGACGGGTTTGAATTTAATTCCAAAGCTCCCTTTGACGGTGTTGAAGCTTCCGATGACGCCCGTCGTGTCAGGGAAGTTCGTGCAGGTAGCTGCGCCCGGAGAAAATGGGGCGCATGTAGTTATGCCCAAAAGACGCTGCTGGTTTATCACATACTCCCCCAAGTAATCAGCCGCCAAGGTGAGCCTTGGGATGATTGCCGCGTCCAGGCCACCGTTATAAAAGAAATTGTCCGCGAGCTTACCGTCTTTGCCGATCGTCGCTCCCGCCAAAATTGAGTCTCCGTTCCACTGATAAGCGATATTCACGTGGGGAGAGATTCGGCCACCACGGGAAAATGCGGCGAAAGGCCGGACACCCCATGCTCCAGAGCCAAGAAAATTCAAAGAGTCGCCGGTTGGAAAGCGGACATCGGTACCAACAGCGATTTTGAACTTCTCTCCACTAAAAACTTGGACTTTCGCTCGAGCTACCAAATCACCCAGCCCGGAAGCGGCTTGTCCTTTGCCGATCGGAGGTGTGAAGCCAAAAAAACTGTTCGGGGCGGCTGGGTCAGGGGGTCCAAAGCACGTATTGGGGAAACTGGGAAAGTTTGGGTTGGGTTTGTTGTAGCAATTGTATGCGTCAACTCCCATACCGACTTCATTAAGCGGTACCGCGAGCGAAACATCAATTCTGCTGGTCAGCCCGAAAGTGCCGAAGATCGCATACTGGTTTACGTGGAGGCTCACGCTGTTTTGTGTGGCAATCGCGCCACACTGACCGGTGGTGTTGCAAACGTTCCAAACGATGGGAATGTTCCCCAAACTGATTCCGTCCAGGCTGCTGAATTGAAAATGTTGGTAGGTAAAGGCGAGGAAAAGCTTGTGCCTTCCCATGGTGTCACCGCGTTCCGTGAGAACGGGACCGTAGGTCTCATGGCCCGCCGGCACTTGAACCTTCAAAGCGGGGTCGAGGATATAGATGATGCCAGACGCCGGCGACGCCAACGGCAGTTGCGTCAACTGCGTGGCGAACGAAGAAGTCAGCGGCGTAAATGCATTCGCGTTGGCCTCGGCAAAGGTGTCGGGCAACAGGCAAAACAGCTTGTCCGCATGACTCCCGCAAAAGCCTGTCGAACCGGGCGTCGCAACTTGTGCGTTAGTTGCCCCTGCCGATAACAGAAAACTCCCGCATAGATACAGAGCACTACTCAAGAGTTTTTTCATCCTAAGCCTCATCTTATCCACTAATACGCGGCCCATGATCGATAGCACTCGAAAGGCACTGGCACAGTTCGAACCAAGTCGAGTACTGAAGCATGCACGCCTAATTCACATTCAATGTTAAGGTTCCGATGTCCTGCGGTGCGGCCGCGCCTACGGTCGCCCGCACGTGGATCGTGTAGCTGCCCGGCAAGGTTCCGCTGAAGTTCTTGGGCGGCGGCGTTCCGAAGGTTCCGTTCGTCGCACAGCCAGCAATCGACATCGTCCAACCGACCAGCAAAAGCAGTCCGGCAAAGCTCACGACCAGCTTCCGCCGCCGCGCCTCTCCTTGCGGGAACACAAAGAGCAGAGCCAGGGCCACCAGCGCTCCTGCCGCTAACAGCCCCGTAGGTATCATCCGGATCGATATCACGGTGGACGTCGCCGTTCGCGCAGTCGTTTGCACTACGAGCGCGAAGTTCACCGCCTGCGCTGCCGGCGTAACCGCCACCTGTGGACAGCTCACGCCTGTCGGCAGATCCAGCAGATCGCAGTCCACGTGCAACACCTGGTTCGGGTCCGCGGTACCTCCGGCCAAGGTCAAGTTGTACATCGCGGACTGGCCCGCGGTCACAGTGGCTGGCGGCGGACTCGCGTTGGTCAGCGACGGCGGCAGGTAAATCGTCACCGTCGCCGTGCCTTTCGTTTTGTTGTCGGCGTTGGACGTCGCAGTCACAGTGTCCACCGCCAGAGCACTAAGCGTAGCTGGCGGGGTGTATTTGCCGGTCTGATCAATCGTCCCACATGCATGCCCGCTGCATCCTGCTCCCGCCACCGACCAGGTAACGGCCGTCGTCGTGGCATTCTGCACTACGGACGTGAAGTTCACCACTTGCGTTGTCCCGGCCTGCAGATCCACGCTCGGCGGGACTACCGACACCTGAATCGGCGCAGGCGCAATTGTTAACGTCAGGTTGGCGGTTTTCGTCAGCGGTGGATTGCTCGTATCCGCCACCTGAAACGTCAGCGCCTGATTTGTCACTGCCGTTGTCGGCGTGCCCGTGATGGCTCCTGTGGCGCTGTTCAACGATAGGCCTCCCGGCAGGGCCGCTCCCGTGTTCGTCCAGGTGTACGGCGTAAGTCCGCCGCTCGCTTGCAAGGTCGCGGAGTACGCCGTCCCCACCTGTCCATTCGGCAGCGAATTCGTCGAGATTGTTAGGGGTGCCACGATCGTCATTGTGAAGTTCGCGGAAATACTTGTTGCCGTCGGCGTCTGGGAGTCGGTCACCCTGAACGTCAGCGGACTATTTGTCACGGCCGCTGTCGGCGTGCCTGTAATCGCGCCGGTCCCGGTATTGAAAGTCAATCCCGCGGGCAGCGTCCCGGCCGTCTGCGCCCAGGTATAGGGCGGGACGCCGCCGCTCGCGGCGAACGTCACGGAATACGGCGTGCCCGTTTGCCCGTTCGGCAAGGTCCCGCCGGTCGTGATCTGCAGTGTCGGAGGCGCCGCGACCGTCAGCGTTAGGTTCGCGGTCTTGGTTTGCTGCAATGCGCCGGCATTGGAATCCTTGACCTGGAACGTCAGCGGCGTATTGCTTACTATCATCGTCGGCGTGCCCGAGATTGCTCCCGTTGTCGCGTTGAGGGTCAACCCGTTCGGCAAGGTCCCCGCGGTCAGCGTCCAGTTGTAGGGCGTTACGCCACCTGTGGCCTGCAACGTTGTGGAGTACGGTGCCCCGGCCGTCGCATTCGGCAGCGAAGTGGTACCGATGGCCAACTGCGCGGCTATGGAAATGGTTAGTGAGCCGCTCGTCGCCGTTTCCGCCGGTGTCGACGAATCGGTCACCTTCACGGTGAGCGTCGAGGAACCCGCTGTGGTCGGCGTGCCGCTGATGACTCCCGTGGACGGTGCCAATGTCAAGCCTGCCGGCAGCGATCCCGAATTCAACGCCCATGTAAAAGGTGCCGTCCCATTGGAGACTGCCAGCGTCTGGGAATATGCCGTCCCCACGATGCCATTCGGCAGCGCTGCCGTCGTCACGGAAATCGCCGAATTGATAGTGATGGACAGCGACCCGCTGATCACTGTCTGCGCCGGACTCGACGAATCTACTACCTTGACCGTGAAATTCGACACTCCCGCTGCTGTCGGCGTTCCGCTGATCACGCCCGTCGAAGGCGCCAGCGTCAAGCCCGCGGGTAACGAGCCAGAATTCACCGTCCAGGTAAACGGTGCCGTCCCGTTTGCCAAGGTCAACGTTTGCGAGTAAGGCGCGTTGACCGCTCCGCTCGCTAGCGTCGTCGTGGTGATCGAAAGTTGCGCATTGATGGTGATGGATAGCGACCCGCTGATCACGGTCTGCACCGGGTTCGACGAATCCGCCACTTTCACAGTGAAGTTCGATACTCCCGCTGTCGTCGGCGTTCCGCTGATCACGCCCGTCGAAGTCGCCAGCGTCAAGCCCGGCGGTAACGAGCCAGAATTCACGGTCCAGGTAAACGGCGCGGTGCCGTTTGTGTGCCCAATCGTTTGCGAATACGCCGTGTTGACGACGCCGTTCGGCAAACTGGTGGTGTTGATCGTCAACTGCGCGTTGATGGTGATGGACAGCGAACCACTGATCACCGTCTGCGCCGGATTCGAAGAATCCACTACTTTCACCGTGAAGTTAAATGCGCCCGCGGTCGTCGGTGTGCCACTGATAACGCCCGTCGAGGCCGCCAGCGTCAAACCGCCGGGGAGCGACCCGGAATTGACCGACCAGGTGAAGGGCGCCGTGCCGTTCGTAGTGGCGATCGTCTGGGAATAGGCGGAATTGACTGTACCGTTCAGCAGACTCGTCGTGTTGATCGTCAACTGCGCGTTGATGGTGATGGACAGCGAACCGCTCGTGACTACCTGCGCCGGGCTGGATGAATCCGTCGCGGTCACCGTAAAGTCATACGCCCCAGGGACCGTAGGCGTCCCGCTGATTGCCCCTGTAGCGCCGCTCAGCGTCAAGCCGGTGGGCAGCGCGCCCGAGGCCAAACTCCACGTCACGGTGCCTTTGCCGCCCGTCGACTGTAGCGTCTGCGAGTAGGCTGTGTTCGCGGTCCCGTTGGGTAGCGACGAAGTCTGGATCACGAGCGGCGCCGTAAGATTGATAGTTACGCTCGCACTCGCCACTATAGTCCCGCTTGGCGCGTACTCCGCCGTCAATGTGATCGCATTGTTTGCCGCGGTCCCGGGAGTGTACGTCGCGGCGAAACCACTGCAGGACATCGAACCTAGCGCACTTAAATTCGTCGGCGCCCCGCACGGTGCGCCCTGCACCAACCATGTGATTTCCTGGTCCGACGTATTTTGCAAGACCGCGTTAAAGGTGATCGCCGCAGAGCCCGTGGGCACATCCACGGAGCTGGACCCTGTAATATTCACGGTCGGCGAACCCACGGGGACTGGCTGGAAAATGCTCTGGTCGTTCTGCGGGCACGGTGGAGTGACCTGACTTCCATCACTGGGATTTGGACTCGGCTGGTTACAGATAGCCTCATTCGTCGCCGCCACAAAGAGTGACGGACTCTGCCCACCCGGGGCTGTTGCGGAGTACGTGCCAGTGCTGGGGCAGCTCGTGTTCTGGCAGAGCACCGGAGCGCTGTTCGTAGCGTCGTTGTTACCAACGGTCTGGAAATAGCCCTGCAGGTTTCCGCCGTTCTGGTACGGGGCCGAACACTTGATCGTTGCCGTGCCTCCGCTCGGCGGCGTCACTACGCATTCGGGCGCTTGCGTAATGGCCAAACCCACCGTCGCGCCGCTCAGATTCGCGAATGAGCTGTAATTCCCCGAGGAGAACGTGAACTGGTCCAGCTGCGACGCTCCTCCGGCGTAAAGCACCGTCCCGTTGGCGTTTGGCGTGACCGTCGCTTCCACCTCCGGCACTGGCGACAAAAATGCGGGCACATTCAGGAATCCGTCCTCGTTCTCTATGTTGTAGATCGAATTGTCCGCCAGCCCCAGGACCGAATAGACAAACGTATTGCCCTGGAAGCCGTCTCCCGGCCCGCCCACGAGGCCGCCCGTCGCGTAGTGCCCGCTAAACGCCAGCCCGGCCATCGCGGTCGGGTCCACGGCGTGCACTGTCGTATCCGCCGTGGTGTACCCGTTGCTCTGAATCTGTATTCCCAGGCCCGTGGAGCATCCATTGGGGTTCCCTGAGAGATGATCGTCTCCGCCCGTCAAAACGAACAGATTGTCCGCTCCTGTTTGACTGACGTTTTGCCCGCCGCCGGTCACGCCCGTCCACGCGGTGCCCACCGCGATGTTGAATGCGTTGCCCCCGCAGGCGGTTCCATCGGTGCTGAACGGCAGGCTCGTCACTGACAATACCTTGGGATTTGTTCGGATTGCTCCCGTTTGGTCTTGGGTGGAGATGGTCTGGACGTTGCCGTCGTCGGCGAAACTTGTCCCGTTAAAATCCGAATCGAGGACGTACACATTGCCTGTCGCGACGCCCCCCGTTACTGCCACCGGGCTGGTCAAGGTCGGACACCCGGAGCCCGTGAACGCGCTGCAGTCCAGCGTATTGGTGCTGTGCGTGGTTCCATCCGTGCTGAACGTGTACACCTGCAGTCCGGACGAGCATGACGCCGGCCCTGCGCTCTGGCCCGTAACGAACGCCTTCGGCCCCGCGTTCACGACAAACAACATTCCGTTCATCTCGGCCACGCTGGTCGGGTAACACAACCCGTCCGTGTTCCCGCTCAACGTGCTCGCCACGCTCTGCGGCGCCGCCACACCCACGTTCACCACGCTGATCTGAAAATCTGCCTTGTTCCCACTCTGCAGCCCGGGAGTAACCACGTACAGCAGATTGCCGCTCCCGCTTAAAACCGTTGGCATCGGCAAGCTAGAGTTGCAGGCTACGCTGTAGCTTCCCAGCGTCACCGTCGCATAGGCTGTTGACGGAAGCGACGGCTTTCCCGCGTTCGTTCCCGATTGCTGCGCCGATACGTCATACAGTTGTAGCTGGCCATGGCTCGTGCTTGCCGTATCGTTTTGACACGTCACCCGATACAACGTTGCCTGCGGCTTGTTCACCCCGATGAGCGCCGTCGCAACCTCCGTTCCCTGCACGCTTGCAGTTATCTGGATCGCGTTCGGATGCAAGTTCGAAACGGGAACCTGCACCTGCTGCCCTTGGTTGTTCAGCGCCGTAACCGTGCTATTGGTGCTGAACAGCGGCTGCACGTTGACTGCCTTGGCCAATCCACTGGTGCTATCGATGGTCACTGATGTGGGATCTGAAGAAGCCCACACCACATTCGCTAGCACTTGGTAAACCCCCGCGCTGCAACTGAAAGCCTGGAACGTAACTTGCCCGCCCAGATTCACCGTGGTAACTGCAGGAGTGACCACCACCGGCGCCGGACAAGTTTGAGCCTCAGAATGGGGAGTCAGGAGAACAAGAAAGGCCACGAAAAAAGCAAACCTGGCCACGACAACACATCTGCGGCGCATAAAACCCTCCAGAGAGGTCGATCTACAGAAGAAGGCGGGTTTCTTCCTCCGGAGTACGCTGAACAGCTAGAAGATTGACACGACGGTTGCCCGCTAACGCACAGAGGGGTGCCGAAAGTCTAGAGGCGTCACCACTCCGCTTATTGTGGCAAAGCTTCTACACAAATGCAGGGCGGCCTGTCAACGAAAATTCCTAAAATTTCGTTGTGGGCGCAGAATGCATTCTCGGCAGACCTATTCGCCGGATTGCGGGATATCGCTAATGCGCCACCTTCCCTGTATTTTGATGACGTATATATTTGGCCGGAGCTCCTGAGCGGCTTGCTGGGGGTCTTTTTCATACCGTAGCGTCTGCTGGCAGGTAACCAGCCAGCCTGTACCGTGTTTCTCGTAGGTTTGCGCGATGATTTCGATGGTTTGTTTCTTGCTGTTGCCCCACGCTCCCTCGATTCGCTTTTCAAGGTCAGAGGGAATACCCGGCCACACCTCCTTTATGTCTTTCATTTTGTGGCTGTTAAAGCCGTGTGCGTACTCGTCGAGAACGTGCTGAATGGCGACCTTGTCTTCCGCGGAAAGGCCCTCGGCTGGGGGCGGGGGCGGCAGCACGGGGTGCAGGATCTTATCAATACTGTCGGCATACTGCTTTGCTTCCTGCCTATGCGGCTGTCCGTTGAGGTACGGATTTAGCTTATCCAGCATTTGCCCTAGCAAACCCTTGTCGGCGTCGCTCAGATTGCCTTTATTGATTGTCTTCAGTGTCTGCTCGCATTGGTCCGAAATCCTTTTCCATCCCGCCTCGTAATCCAGATTTCCGAGGCTGGTTGTTATCATTCGCTCGTATCCAGCGGCTTCGTCACGATGAGGGTTATCCGCGCCCAGGAAAGGTTTCAGCTCTCCTTCCAGCGTCACCAACGCGCTCCTGTCCTGCGACTCTTTTGACCGTTCGACGCGTCCCTTCAGGTCCTGCCATGCCGTTTCGAATTTACTGGCCGAGACACGTGCGTCGATGTTCTTGATTCGCCCTTCGGCCTCCACCTTGCGACTCAAGCCCATCCGGTCTATCTGTTGGTAGATGGCGCGCGCGTCTGCGAGTCGATTGGCATTCTCAGCCTCTAGACCACGATTCCACAATGCATCCTCCTGCTCGTAGAGACGAACCCTCTCAAGTCCCTTATTCGCCTCGGTTCGCCTGGCCACCGATGCTCCTGGAATCACCTCCACCTGTTGATACACGCTCTTCGCTTCTTGCCACTTGCCGTCTCTAAACAGTTTCTCCGCACGGCCCAGCTCGTCTCGCGCCTCTTCGTCTGCATTCTTTCCTCTCTTCGCGCTCTCGGCAATCCTACGTAGCGCCTCTGCTTCTGTTTTTCGTTCGCCGTCGATCGCAATCACTTTGTCACAAAAATCGATCGCCCCGTCGTAATTCGAGGCTTTTAGAGCTAGCTGCCCCTGCTCGAGCATCTGTTCCTCTTCGCTCTCCTGTTCCTGGATCTCACGGATCTTCTGCTGCGCCATCGATTTGTGGGGCCCGTTCAGTGCACTGACCTTTCCGTACTCCGCCAAAGCTTCCTTGAAATCCTCGGGGCTTTGACGCATGGCCGTTTCTGCCTTGTCCCAAAACTCCTCATCGCTGACGAGTTGAGGCGGAGGCGGGAAATGATGCGGTCTTATCCAGTACATCCAACCGATCGCGACAACCGCGAAACCGCCCATCACTGCCGCCGCCACAACCAGCCAGTTTTTGTGCGGTTTCTCCGCTCCTTCTGTCGGTTCTTCCGCTGGTTTAGCCGGTACCGGCTCTGGAATCGTCGGCTCCGAGACCGCCGACCTTAGCAGGGCTGTCCGCGTCTCTAATTTTTTCGTCAGCTCCCTCTCTAACAGACCCGCCAGTTTTGTTCGTAGTTCCGCGACCTCCCGCTCTCTTCCGTCGAGCGCGCCGCATTGCACCGCTTGGTCCATCACCGTCTTTGCTTGTTGCGGATTGCCTTCCTCTATTAGAGCCCGAATCGTCTGCAGCTCAGCATTCCTTCGTCTTCGCTGGCTCTCTTCTTCAGCGAGTGCGGTTTTTGCCTGCCTGATGAGATCGGTGATTTGCGTACTATGCCCGTCGGAATCCAAAACGCGCTGTCCCAAGTCGATGACTTCAGCGAAGCGATGCCTGGCGAGAAGCTTCTGAAGCTCAGCAGTAACCTGGTGAAGTCTCTGCTTGCGCTCTTTGTCGAGATCCAAGATCTGCTTCGTCTTTTCCAATAAGCTAGCTACCCTCCCCTCGGCCTTATTGAGAAGTCCGGCTTCGATGCTGTTCCGGAGCATTAGGTCTGCAGCGGCACTGTGGCCCGAATTCAAAAGTTCAGAAATCTTGCGCAGCACGGCTTCTTGCTCTCGTCGCGCTACTTTTTCCGTCTCCCATCCTGATTCGGCTTTCCGGCGCAAGTCGGAAGCCTCACGGTCCGGCCCGAAATCCCGTTCTAATTCGTCTGCCAAACGGATTGCGGTAGAAAACTCTTTTTGATCCGCCGCTTGACGAACTTCCCGACGCTTAAGTTCGATTTGAACGTCGCGCTCTTTTTGTTCGCGCTCTCTGGCGCGATCGATGCATTGGAGCAGGGTCATTTCGAGTGTGGTATTCTCGTCGAGCAAGCCCTCACTCCGCGCGCTCTGTAGGATTCTTGTGGCTGCCGCAACGTCTCCGCTATCGCAGGACTGCTGAATCTTCGTGGCCAGAATTTCTTGCTGCCGGACCTTCGCGATGTGTAGCGAACCGTGACGCTCGGCATCTTCTAAAGCCTGCCGCAGAGGTGGGTGATCCCCGTATTCGGCCAGCCCTCTCCGAGCGCGATCGGCGGCCAATTCATACTGCCGGCCTGAGATGAGTTCCCGCACTCTGCGGACACACTCGTTTTGCTTTTCGACAATCTCTTCTCGGTGCTGGTGGGACTTCGCTTCGTTCTGGAGGGAAAGCAGCTGGGGATTACCCGGAAACTCCTTCAGCGCGCCCTCGGCGGCCCGAATGGCTCGAGAGAAAGCACCGTCCCGAATAAAGCTCTGAATCTGATTTACCGTGGCATCAAGCCGAACGTGCATTTCGTTCAGCCGGATGTTGGCCTCCAATTCCTTTGCAAACTCGCTGATTCTCTCCTCGGCTGGAAACCTATCTATCAGTTCCCTAGCCCGATCGAGTGCTTGCGAGAACCTTCCCTGATCTCTGAGAGATCGCAATTCCTCCCACGCCTGGCCCAATTGGCTGCTGAAATACTCCTGATCGCGTTCTTTCTGAATGGCTATGCGTAAGGACGAACCAGCTGAATCCTCGGGGAATTTGGCCAGCAGCTCATCGAGGGCTTCGAGCGCTTGGTCAAACTGTTGCGAAACTCGGAGTCTCTTGGCCTTGTTGAGAAGAGACTGTCGCAGTTGCTCGTTCTTTTCTGCGAGAGCATTTTCTCTCCGGGTCAGAAGCCCTTTGTTTTCGGGAAAGTCCCTCAGCGCCTCATTCACGAGAGAAATACACTCGTCGTACTTCCCGACGATCAGGAGGTCTTCTGTAGCCCGAAGATGCTGATTCAGTTTTTTACGGCGTTCTAGTTCACTCCGGCGGCTTCTGACCTTCACTCCTAAATCGGCCGCTTCTTGGTTGTCAGGATCGAGCGATAGAATCTCTTCTATCCTGCGACTCGCTTCGGTTAATTCGCCCAGCGCGATGGAGCGCTTGGCGTAGCTGAGTTTCTGCTGGATTTGTTCCGCAACGGCCTCGGCTTCCTGAATCTCGGCCAAGAGTTTGTGCGCCGGCTCGAAGCGCGAATCAAGTTCTATGGCACGCTCCGCTGCCCTTCTGGCTTCGCGGTATTGTCCCAGCCCCAGGAAATTTCGGCCTTGCCTCAGGTGTTCCTGTAATCGTGGAAGGAGTTCTTTCCTCCTGAGCTCGTCTTCCACTTTCTGAAGAAGACTCCTGGCCTGAGCGTTTGTAGCGTCGTATTTTCTTGCTTCATCGAGCGCGGACTTCGCCGATTCAAACTCTCCAATTTCCAGCAAATCTTGTGCACGGCGCACGAGATTGCCTGCTACATCGGTCCGTAGTCTCTTTGCGATGGGCTCGAGGTCGATGAGCAAGTCTTCTACAGTTTGATAGCGCGAACTGGGGTCCTTTTGCAGGGTTTTGTCGACAACAGCTGCGAGATCGTCTGGACAGTCCGGCACGAACTGCGTTAAAAGCTTGGGACGCCCGTGCACAATGTTTGCGGCCAACTCCTCAAGGCTTTTTCCGGTGAAAGGCCGCTGGTACGTAATCAATTCATATAAAGTGACGCCTAACGCCCAGATATCTGTCTTCTCATTCGCTTTAGCCGTTGCGGTGATCAGTTCTGGAGCCATATACGCGGGTGTACCGATCAGGAGTTTTGTTTGCGTTTGAGAGAAATCGACCAGGCGCGCAATTCCGAAATCTACGACCTTTACGATTTCATCGGCACCATCCATTTGAAGCATTATGTTCGCCGGCTTGATATCTCGGTGGTAGAGCCTCCTTCGGTGCGCATATTCCAGTGCCTGACAAACCGGCACGATATAGCTCACTTTCTTGGCCAGCGTAACGGTCTCGTCCCGCCGCGAGATGATGCGATCGAGACTTCCACCGTTTATGTACTCCATCGCTATGAAGTGGACGCCGTCTGCTTGGTCCGCGTCATAGATCTGAACAATGTTTTGATGCTTTAACTTCGCGAGAGCTTGCCCTTCCAGCTTGAATCTCTCCAGTAATTCCCGGCCTTCCAATCGGGTGTCCTGGATCGTTTTCAGCGCGACATAGTCATTAAAACCTGGGTGCCAAGCCTTGTAGACGAATCCCATTGCACCTTCGCCCAACTTGGCCTCGATCCTGTATTTGCCTAAGTACTCCATCTCACGCATTGCGTCGCTGTCGCTGTATGACAAAAAGAGGATGCACGCACCAACGAGGAGCCTTGTGGTTGGGCTTCGCGCTTGGTTAGTGCCTACTGTACATCAGGTTCAGAGTCCGGAGTAAAGCAGCCGTACGTCGATTGGGTCAAATTATATCCAGTCACACTCGGCCGGAGAACCCTAGATTCTGGCCTCACTCGTCGCGCCACCTGCCGCCTTCCACGGGCATTCTTCTTTGACCTCCTCTACTTCCAAAGCTCGGCACCAAAGAAAAAGGGCTTCCACGAACGCATCCCGCACAGAAAGCGCTGGATGAATTCGCGAACGCCCTCGCGACCCAACGATTTGCGATGTTCGGCCTGGGAATTAACAGGCCGAACTCAGTACAAGGTCGAGATTCGCGGAAATATTACAGGAATTCAATAGAAATAGAATACTTATAGCAAAGGCCGCGCACATGAGTTGTATATGTCCTCTGCTTCCCAGAGTACGACAAAAGGTCAACTGCATGGCCGCGCGGCTGACCTCCAGCTTCCGTTGTGCGCTAGATTTTTAGCGTGTCGGTTTCGTTGGAAGAATCAGGAAGAAGGCGTATTCATCTCGATCCGCCATGTTAGTGCCGCTGAAACTGCCTAACAAGACCACAAAGTCGTCCAGCGAATACAAACGCACCGGGTTGAATTGCTGGCTCCTGCAATCGTAGTGATTTGCGAATCCTCCCGGCGCGACGCCGCTGCCCATTTTTCCGAAGTCGAGGCCACCTTCCATGATAGGTCTTTGTGAAGCACGGACCACCCGTTAGAACCGCTCGGGTGGTTGTATGAACCAGAAACTTTCCTAGAGAGCGCGGCACGACGTGGCTCGACAGCTAAAGCCGCATTCTCTTTGGAGCGTTCCTGCCCGATGCATATTCGTAAAAAGCCTCATCCCTTGACGCGGTCTTGCATCGCGCAAATCTTCAATGAAGCGGCGTGTCGAGCCGGGCTCGGCAAGGTAACCTCGCACACGTTGCGACATTTATTTGCCGCACACTTACTCGACAACGGAGCCGATATTCGCCATGTGCAGGAACTCATGGGGCATACGTCACTAGCCAGCACAAATCGCTACGCAAATGCTGCGTCCGTGCCGCTTTCGCGCGCTTACAGGAAGTTCCATCCTCGAAGCTAGTAGTCAGTCGAAATCAGAAGGGAGCAGGAAATGACAAAGCGCAAGGCCGCTGGAGCCGGTCTCCCGATGCAGCCTTATGATGAACTCTTCTTGCAACCCTGGTTCCTGCCAAAACCAGTCTACCTAGAAATTCGGCGGCTTCTTCCCAGCAGCCAGCTACTGAAAATGCGCTACTACTTCGACGACTACGGATGTCTCAAGTGCGGCAACCGCAGTGCAGTCTACGGCAGCAACGGCATGTGCAAGAAGTGCAATATAGTCGTGCGCGCCAGAGTAATTCTGTCTCTGAAGAAAAGATTCCGCCACATTGGGATCGAAGTAGGTCGAGGCCCAATCAGAACTTACTTGGCTCACCTGCAAAGCCAATAGCGCTCATCCGACATACCGCTACGCTGTATTAAAACTATCTTGAATATAGTATCTCGATAATATAGGATGCGGGCGTTCCTCACGAGGGCGGGGACGCGATGCGTTTAAAACGCGCCGGACTATTTTGTCGAGGCACGGACCTTCGCGTCCCCAATTTGGCAAACCGCAGCTTCAGCGTACCGCTCGACACGTCAAACTGATGGGAAGCGTTACTTCGTGACTCACAGACTGCGCGGCACGGTGCCCAGCCACTCCATTCCCGAGCGCCGACGATTGGAGCGAGCAGCGCTGAAAAGGCGCGCCAGTCTAATCGTTAAGCATGGGCGGCAAGTGCACAGGATTCCATGCCTCATCCTCGATAGCTCACAGGACGGTTTCAAGATTGGAGGGACCTTCCGCCTTAAACGAGGACAATTTGTCGAACTCATTTTGGACGAGCACACCTCTACTACGGTGCTTTGCCGCGTGATGTGGGTCGGCAAACCTGGGTCTAAACAAGGAGGCGAGGCCGGGCTACAAATCAAAACTGGAAGTGGCTGATCGACGCGGCAACCCGACACGTGCACACAGTAGACAACGGAACCCGTGACATGAAAAAGACTTGCACAGTTCCGGTAGACTGCTGCCTTCGCCGAGATGCCGAATCTGAAGGTCGCGGCGCTGCCCAACTATCGGTCTGGGCTGTATGTATCGCCGCATCTTGGAGTTAGCTCGGACTTAGAATCGTGAGCTTGTGCTCAGGGTTTGGCATGAAACACGCATATCCACTCAATGCGGGCTACCTGGTCGGGCACCCCTCAAGTCTCCTTTTCCGGGATGAAATCATTGAATGACCCGGTAGTCCGCGCCAAGTCTTCCGAATCGAGCCGACCTGACCGAAAGCCCCTCAGGAAAGTCCCTCGTATGTCGAAGGAAATGAAAGGTCCTGAGGATATGGCGTCCTCTATAATCACTGGAAAGACGCCTATGCTGCGGGTTCCTCCGCCACTAAGCCAGGCGGCGCAGAATAACCATCCGGAGGCAATCGAAGTTCACATGGTCGCGTATTACTATGCGGCGCTGACCAATCTGTTCTGCCAAGTCTGTCTTTTGCCAATCCAGCAGGGAGAGGACAACCGCGCCATCAAGGCGATCATGGACGCGAGTTACCGAGACTTCCAGATGCTCGATGCATGGCTAGGGGCAGTTGAACCGAATGAAATCACGGCGAGTCAAAGCTCACACTTGTATCTGGAGGTTCGGGACACGTGGAGAGGCCAGGTCAAGGACTGGACAACGGTTTCGAAAAAAGCCAGAACGCAGGCTAACTCTGATATAACAAATCAAAACTTAGCCCTAGTTAGGATTTGCGTGTTTGCTTAGTGGGATTCGCGCGGAACTTCGTGTCCCCGGCATCCGACCAGGAAGTCAAAGTCCGCGCCTGCGTTCGCCTGCGTGACGTGCTGAACATAGAGTTTCTCGTATCCGCCCTTCATCTGTGATTCGGGAGCTTTCCATTCGGCGCGGCGGCGCGCCAACTCCTCGACCGATACATCGAGATGCAAGCGCCGCTTCTCGACGTCTAGTTCGATCATATCGCCATCGCGCACAAGCCCCAGCGTTCCTCCAACGGCGGCTTCGGGACAAACGTGGAGCACAACGGTGCCGTAGGCAGTTCCACTCATGCGAGCATCGGAAATGCGTACCATGTCCGTAATACCCTTCTGCAGCACCTTTGCCGGCAGCCCCATATTGCCGACCTCGGGCATACCGGGATATCCCTTGGGTCCACAATTCTTGAGAACTAGAACGCAAGTTTCGTCAACCGCGAGATCGGGATCCGCGATCCGCTGGTTGTAGTGTTCAATGTCCTCGAATACAACAGCACGACCGCGATGCTGCAATAGGTGGGGCGAAGCAGCCGAGGGTTTTAGGACCGCGCCGTCCGGTGCCAAATTGCCGCGCAGCACGGCGACACCACCACTCTTCACCAACGGCCGGTCTATGGGGCGAATCACGTCCTGGTTCCAATTAGGCGCACCGTAGCAATTCTCCCAAATCGTCCGGCCGTTTACCGTGAGCGCATCCTTGTGAAGCAGGCTATTCTCACCCAAAATGCGAATCACTGCCGGCAGTCCACCGGCGTAATAAAAGTCTTCCATTAGAAATTGCCCGGAAGGCATCAGGTTTAACAGCGTCGGAACATCCCGACCTAAACGATCCCAATCATCAATCGTGATACTGACGCCGACCCGGCCCGCGATGGCGAGGAGGTGGATTACAGCATTGGTCGAGCCACCTACCGCGCCATTCACGCGGATCGCATTTTCAAAAGCGCCCTTAGTCAGTATCCGCGAGACCCGAAGGTCCTCGTGCGCCATCTCGACAATCCGGCGGCCCGAAAGATGTGCCAGGACGTGGCGGCGCGAATCCGCGGCTGGTATCGCCGCGTTGTGCGCCAGACTGAGCCCGAGCGCTTCGACCATCGAGGCCATCGTTGACGCTGTTCCCATGGTCATACAGTGACCGGCCGACCGGGACATGCAAGTTTCGGCCTCCCGGAAGCTTTCCACCGTCATCTTTCCGGCTTTGACATTCTCGCTGAAACGCCAAACATCCGTTCCGGAGCCGATATCTTTTCCGCAGAATTTGCCGTTGAGCATCGGGCCGCCCGAGACAACCAAGGCCGGGACATCGCAACTTGCAGCGCCCATCACTAGAGAAGGGGTGGTCTTGTCACAACCGCATAAGAGCACCACCGCATCAATAGGATTCGCACGAATTGATTCCTCTACATCCATGCTGACCAGGTTGCGGAATAACATCGCGGTGGGCCGCAGGTTTGTCTCGCCCAGCGAAGTTACCGGGAATTCGAGTGGAAATCCGCCTGCCTCCCAGACGCCACGCTTCACGCGCTCGGCGATATCTCGAAAATGGGCGTTGCATGGAGTTAGCTCCGACCATGTATTGCAAATTCCGATGACCGGTCGTCCATCAAAGATGTCTGTGGGATACCCGCGCATCCAGCTGCGGTGCACAAAACCGTCTCTATCCTGTTTGGCGAACCAGGCCGCCGAGCGGAATTTTCTTTTTGTGTTGTCGGACATTTGCTTTTCGACTCCCCCCGAATACTATTCAACCCACTAGCCAATACTGGCCTTTAGCCACACGTGTTCCTAGCTTCGTCTTCTGTTGCGGGCGTACAACCAGCCCGCACCGTCGCAGCGACCGCAACGAGTCGTTCCTGTGCTCCCGGCACCCGCGCACGCATCACATTGTTTCCAGTCGTCAACGTTGAGAGCACTTCCATTGACTCCGACGCATCGCTTCCCGGCGACCATCTGCCCACACTGACCGTTAATGAGTTTTGTTTCGTAGGAAACAGCGCCGCATCGCGTGCAGACAGCCACCGGCTTGGGTCTGGTGCTCGCGTTGACCTTCGTTTCTTGTTCTCCGACGGCTGGCCTTAGGTCAGTCCGTCAACACCCAAAAGTCGTGGTGATGTGACTAAGCGGATGCCGTTAGAGTTTAGACGTGGCGGTGCTGGTGCTCCCTGTGGTGATGGCCGAGGCTGGTGTGAAAGAACCGCCCATCGCAGGTCGCGCAGCGGTAAGGGTTTTGAAACAGCACATGGTGAAGGAACCAATCTTTGAGGCCGCTTCTTCTCGACCGGTAGAATTGTTTGCCACCGCAATAGGGACAACTAGGGAGTTGCGTCTTAAAAGTGGTTTCGTTCATGGGGAGAGCCTTCTGCTGGGGATGCCTATGTTACAACGTCTAGCGGTGGAATCGGAAGCTCAGTAGTCCAGCAGTAAGGCGTCTGCTGCCGATTAACGCATTATAAAAGGGCGCCCGTTTGGAGTAGGTTTTGATCGTTCGCATCAACGCCTACAACAAGGAGCACCCTCATGAATGATGCCAAGTATATTGGGCTGGATGTGCACCAGGCAACGATCTCCGTAGCCATTCTGGATTCTGCCGGGAAGTTGGTCATGGAAGCGATTCTCGAAACAAAAGCGGAGACGATTCTGCAGTTCATTTGCGGCCTGCGGGGCAGCTTGCATGTGACCTTGGAGGAAGGCACCTGCGCTGCCTGGCTGTACGAACTTCTGCAACCCCGCGTCACGCAAGTGGTGGTCTGCGATCCGCGCAAAAACGCCCTGTTGAAGTCCGGGAACAAGAACGATCGCATCGATGCTCGAAGCTGGCGGATCTTCTGCGCACAGGTTTGCTTTCCCCGGTTTATCACGGCGAGCATGGTATTCGGACGTTGCGGGAGCTGGCGCGCAGTTATCTGGCGATGACCCGCGATCTGACGCGTGTGATGACGCGCCTGAAGGCCATCTATCGGAGTTGGGCGATTCCTTGCGCAGGCCAACAGGTGTATGCGCCTCGTTACCGGGCGGAATGGCTGGCGAAGATCCGCGAAGCCGGCGTGCGCCGTCGCGCCGAACTCTACTACCAACAGTTCGATGCCTTAGCGGCATTGCGTCGGCAAGCGCGGCGAGAACTGCTCGCGGAAAGCCGCCCGCACTCCGCAGTGAAGTTGCTGCAGCAGATTCCTGCGATCGGTCCCATCCGCGCAGCTCTACTGGTAGCCCTGCTGCAGACGCCGCATCGCTTTCGCACGAAGCGGCAGTTGTGGGCGTACATCGGCCTGGCACTCAAGACGTACACGAGCGGCGAATATCGTTTCGAGGGTGGCCAGCTCAAACGCTCCACGAAGGTCTTGGCGATCCGCGGACTGAATCGCAACCACAACCATGATCTGAAAAATATCTTCAAGGGCGCAGCTACTTGGGCCGCTAGCAACAGCGGGCCCTTCAGAAATTTCTCCGAAGCTTGCATGGCCCGGGGGATGAAGCCGCACCTGGCGCGCCTTACGTTAGCGCGCAAGATCGCTGCGATCACGTTGCTGGTTTGGAAGAAAGGAGTGCCTTTCGACGCTGACTATCTGAAGTTACAAGCAGCTTGAGCGTTGGGTAGAGAACCCTTTTCCCTCACAGGATTCATTTTTCCATGGCTTTTCGGTTTCCCGACGCTCTGAGTCGAGGGTGAGTATCCATAACCGCGTTACGACGGAGAGTGTGCTTCGAGCACCGCCAGTCTCTTGATTAACTATATGCCCCTCGGACAACCAGAAAAAGCTATAGGCTACGAGTCTCCGATAGAACCATGGTTGGCACTTCGCCACCACGCTGCTTGCTCGCGTCAGACACCGAAGGCGTCGTCGCACCACAAACAATGAATATCCACAGAGGGAAAAACCGCAAGATCTCTCCACCTCACCTGGGCTGGAAGCCAAGACGAACTCCCACACAGCTGCCAGCGCTCGGAGAAGTATTTGTCTTGACTTCCCCTTTTATAGAACGCGGTTACCGGATAGATGAATTCCGTGCTGGCGAAGGCGGTTGGCCTCAAATTGCCAGAAACTCAGGCGAGAAGGAATACACGGGATCGAGCGGAGAGAATTGCCGCGCCTCGATCCACAATTCGTGTGGCTCCGGGGCGCAACGCTTTTCTCTTTGGTTGTGTCGAACAGGTCTGGTCTCTTCTGGCTTGGAAAGCGTCTCGCAGTAGGAGATGGATGGCGAAGGACGCGACAAAGACTACGGTTTTGTACTTGCCTCTGGTTGGGTAGACGCAGCGCCAACCACTTCCGTGGATGAAGAGTCCCCTTGGCGAGTGAGAAAGAGGACGAACGGAGTGATCTCGAACGGAATTTTCTCGTACTCAGCCACCCCGCTCACCGGCTTGGACTTAAGCATCTGCAAGCGGCCACTCCACGGCTCGATTTTGACGCGACTGCCGAGCGGCAGTGCGGCGATGACATTCGCACCCGGTTTTTCGGCCGGGGACTGCGCGGAGGAATTGGAGGCGATGGCCAAATTTGTCGGCACCCGGTCGCCCAGGTGGGGGCTGATCAGGTTGGGGATATCCCTAGACCGGTCCGTTAGCGCATGGAGGAAGAGCCGAGAGGTCTCAGTGTGATCCTTGTAAGGCGATTTGCTCAGTAGTTCGGCCCCCTTTTGGTTCGCCGCCTGCTCTTCTTCATGAGTACGGCCAAAGCCAAAGTGGCTGAAGGTTTCCTTCTCGTCAAACCGCAAGTGATTGAGGAACCCGAATTGCGTGTCTATGTGATGCCCTAGCAAGACGTGACCGAGCTCGTGCGCGATGATCGCCGCGAGGCTAGCCTCGTCGGGGAGCACATCTATCAGTCCGCGGCTCAGCACGATGGTGTGCCCGATCGTGAAAGACTCAAGGGTTGAAGTCATTAGCACGCGGCAGCGGACCTCCGGTTGGATGTCGAGGTCATTCGTGACCTCGAGATTGTTGACCACTGTCTCGAGCACCTTGTCCACGTCCCCGCGCGGCGCCATCAAACCTAGCCGCTCCATGCTTTCGATGACGTTGTCTTCGGCCTGGCGGGCCCAGGAACGCTCGGCCAGGAGAGGCGAGTAGTCGTCGGCTTTCTCACCCTGATCCTTTACCGGTGCTTCCACCAGCACCTTGGTTAGCTCTTGCTCTTCCTCAGCTCCAGGGGCGTAGCCCCACAGGCGCGTCTGTGCCTTGAATGGCTTGAACGCCATGTTCTTCGTCTGTGCGTCCTGAAAATCGCCTTGCTGGCTGTAGATGAAAGCCGGAAGCCATTGTTTTTTTCCGGCATTCACCCGCCAGCTGTCGAAACTGAAGTAGTAGCTGGTTAAGGACGCGGGGCCGAAGCTGCCGTTGAAACGCACGATGGAATAGTCCTGATCCTCTACCCAAATCCGCCCAACGAATCGCGCTTTGCCGGTCTTGGGCAACGGCGTCATGTCAAAGACGAGGCAACGGACCTCGCCCAGGAATTCACGGCGGACATAGGAGAATTTGTAGTTCCCTTGGTTGAACCCTTCGGTGTCAATGAAGACCATCTGCAAGAAGCCGGCAGGTACATACTGCTTCCCGAACGCAAAGAAATTCCCCATGGATCCGAAAAAGTTCTTGTTCTTATCCTCCGTGTCATTCAGAGAGATGACCTCAACGCCATGCGAAAAATCGGCCCGGCCGAGAAGGTACTTGTCGCCGTCCGGCACTGCTCCCAGATGCTTATCTTCGCGGAAATTTTGGACATACGTTTCCACCACCGGAGAAAATTGGCGGATCAATCGCATTTCCTCCCATTCCCGGTTCACAATTCTGTCCACGACCTGGCTCTCTGTCGTTGGTTGTTGCGCTGCCGGTTGTTGCGCTGCTTTGACCTGCGGCATCGCACTGAGCGCCGTCACAAGCGATACGTTCAAAAGGTAACGCATAGTGTCTTCCGAGAATCCGCAGGTTACAGTTCCAGCCCAGCTTGCCACGCTACCCCTCGCAAAGTGGACTGTCATCTGTACGTGCGAGCAGTTTTGGGACAGCCGTCTCTGAGGTTTGGCGTCAGAGCCCGTCTCTACTTCGTTGGCGATTTTCGTCTAGCATCCACACATTATAAAAGGGCGCCCCTTTGGAGTAGGTTTTGAGTGCTTCGCTCATTCCCTACAAAGAAAGGAACACCCTCTATGACTAGCACTAAATATATCGGCTTGGACGTGCATAAGGAAAGCATTTCGATCGCAGTTCTGAATTCTGCCGGCAAGGTGGTGATGGAATGCGTCATCGAGACCAAAGCGAGCACCATTCTGCAGTTTATCCACGGGCTGGGTGGAGATGTGCACCTCACGTTTGAAGAAGGCACTTGGGCCGGCTGGTTGTACGATCTGCTGAAGCCGCACGTGACGGAACTCGTAGTGTGTAATCCGCGAAAGAATGCCTTGCTGAAAGAAGGCAGCAAGAGCGACCGCATCGATGCACACAAGCTGGCCGAACTGTTGTACATGAGCAAGCTCAGTTCGGTGTATCACGGAGAACATGGCCTGCGCATGTTGAAGGAATTGTCCCGTAGTTATTTGACGATCACCAAGGATCTCGGGCGGGTGATGAATCGACTCAAGGCATTGTATCGGGGCTGGGCCATTCCCTGTGCCGGGACGCAAGTCTACGCACCGCATCACCGTTCGGAATGGCTCGCCAAGATTCACGAAGCTGGCGTGCGCCGGCGGGCAGAACTTTACTACCTACAACTCGACGCCCTGCGGCTGGTGCGCCAACAAGCCCGGAAAGAACTGTTGGCCGAAGCGAGGAAGCACCGTGCCACGAAGTTGCTACGCCAGATTCCTGGTATTGGTCCGCTTCGGGCGGCTCACTTGGTGGCGTTGATGCAGACGCCTCATCGGTTTCGCACCAAGCGACAACTGTGGACCTACAGCGGGCTGGGGTTGGAGACCCACGACAGCGCGCAGTACCGCGTCGTGGAGGGACAGCTACAACGCTCGAAGAAACCCGTCACACTGCGCGGTCTCAATGACAATCACAACCACGACCTCAAAGATATTTTCAAGGGTGCGGCTATGAGAGCCAGCACCGCTGCTGGACCGCTACGCGATTTCTACGAGGCTTTGCTGGCTAAGGGAAGGAAGCCCACGATGGCGCGCTTGACCTTGGCGAGGAAGATTGCCGCGATCACGTTGATCGTCTGGAAGAAGGAGGTACGTTTCGACGCCAACTATTTGAAACCACAAGCAGCTTGAGCGTCTCTGGCAAAGAGTCCGTTCCACCTGGGAACTATTCCTGGCGGTAGCTGTCGGGTTCTTGAGACGCTCGGATTCGAGGGGAAGTATCCATCGGAAAAGTCAGGCCCGTGCTTCAAACACGCGAGTCTCCGATTCCACCCTATGCCCTCTCGGACAATCCAAGAAAGCCATAGGCCACGAGTCTCCGATAGGACCATGCGTTGCCACTCATAAAGTGGATAACTGTCCGGCTTGATGTTTCAGAAACGAATGGGCGCCGTCACGACAGTGAAATGGAACCACAGGAAGGAAGAAGGATCTCACCGTTTCGTGTGACGACACAAAGCACGAAACTACGTCGCCTGAGCAAGACCACTCGATGGCGAGTGCACGTTCAAACGGTTGGGCTGAATGCCGAGACAAAAAAAGTGTCGGCACCGAGCCGACGAAGAAAGATGTCTCTTGACATTCCCTTTTATAGGACTTTTCCGGTAGCGGCTTATCGGAAA
>Ga0335078_10000314_pt1 | contig 77557 bp, 69 predicted proteins | sample Lox_Sample_32_FD_206711 | JGI IMG/M metagenome (GOLD analysis project Ga0335078, IMG submission 206711) | Soil microbial communities from Loxahatchee National Wildlife Refuge, Florida, United States - Lox_Sample_3.2 | ecosystem: Environmental > Terrestrial > Soil > Wetlands | place: USA...
CGCGTTCTCGGACGTCGACGCGGCGTTTCGCGAGTTTCTGTCGCGGGTGCCGGCCGATCACAAGATCGTCGTCGTGGGTCACTCGCAAGGCGCGGAGATGGTCGTGCGCGTCGTGAAGAAGTTCTTCGATCACGACGACGCGATGCGCGCGCGCTTGCTCCTCGCGATGCCGATCGGAGGCGACGTGGAGGTCGCGACCGGCAAGACGACGGGCGGAACGTTCGACACCATCCCCATTTGCACGCAGCCGAAGGAGACGGGGTGCGTCGTCACGTACCGATCCTTTTCCGCGAACGCGCCGGTGAATCCCGAAGGACGATGGGTGGCCGTCGCGGGTCGCGCGGGCGCGTGCGTGAACCCAGCGACGATCGACGGCGGAACCGGGCGATTCTCGCACGCCTATTTCCCGCTCGGCGGGCTGCGGAGGTTCATGCGCGGAGTCGATGGCATCACCACCGCGTACGTGGATCTGCCGGACTTCTACTCCGGGAAATGCGTCACGGACCCGAGCGGATTCAGCTACCTCGCGATCGACGACACGCCGCCCGCGGGAGATCGCCGCGTGAGCGTTCTCGATCTCCGCAAACCGATGGGCCCCGCGAAGATGGGGCTTCACCTCGTCGACATGCAGATCGAGCAAGGCGATCTCGTCGCGATGATCGCCCGTCGCACGAATGTTGCGGGGAGCTCGGAAGCTCGATAATCGAGCAGGAGTGAGTCGGCTCGTGCGTTTCGGCTTTTTTTCCTCCACGATCGCGTACGCGGCGTACGTCATCGCGGGGTGCGCGCATCCGACCGTTCACGAGACCGTCGCGCGCGTGATCGAGAAGCCCGCGCGCGCGGCGACCGAGGCCAAGACGCCGGAGGCGCGACCGCAGCGCAACGGTCGGGCTTTTCCGAAGGGCGTGCTCGCGCTCACGTGGGACGACGGTCCGGATTCGCGCACGCTCGCGCTCGCGGAGCTCCTCAAGCGCGAGCACGTGTCGGCGACGTTCTTCGTCGTGAGCGAGTGGGACGCGTCGCTGTCGTCCGATCCTGGGTTCGGCGAGCACGTCTACGAGACGGGGGACGCGAAGATTCCGATCCTCGCGGACCTCGTCGCGCTCGGTCACCGCGTCGGCAATCACACGGCGCACCACGCGCTGCTCGGCAAGCTGCCCGAAGCGCGCGTGCAGAGCGAGCTCGAAGACGGGCAGCGCGCGATCGATCCCGCGGTGCGCGACGAGCTCCGATTGTTCCGCGTGCCCGGCGGTGATTGGAGCGCGAGCGCGTCGCGCGCGGTGGACGCCGATCCGAACCTGCGGGATCTCGTCGGTCCGATCCGTTGGGACGTCGACGCGAAGGATTGGGAAGGCTCGGTGTGGTGCGAATCGAACCGACCCGCGATCGAGTGCGAGCACGAAGACGGACGAACGCGCGTGCGCGCGGACGTGATGGCGCGATGGTACGAGTCGGCGATCGAATCGGCGGGTCGCGGGATCGTGCTCATGCACGATCGCGTCGGCGACGTGGGCTCGGACTACGCGTACGAGATGGCCGAGCGCTTGATCCCGCGGCTCGCGGCGCGCGGGTTCGTCTTCGCGGCGCCCGTGCTCGAGTTCGGCGCGCCTCGCACGCGATTGCGCGTCGGACAGTGCGCGGGCGTGCGTCTCGGGGATTTCGACGGCGACGGGCGCGCGGACGCGTGCGTCGATCACGGCGGTCGCGTCGTGTGCGCGCCGTCGACGTCGTGGAGCGACGGCGGGCTCGAGCGCGCGGCCTTCGATGCGCACGACGCGCGCGACGTCGCGTTGCCTGCCGCGTGGCGTTCGTTCGATCTCGCGGACGTCAGCGGCGACGGCCGCGCGGATCTCTGCGCGACGACTCCGTCGGGCATCGCGTGCGCGCTCGCGCGCGCGGAGGGTGGGTTCGACGCGTTCACGCCGTGGTCGGATCTCGACGCGGAGGTCGTGCGCTTCGCGGACGTCGACGGCGACGGACGCGCGGACGTGTGCGCGATGACGCCGCGTGGCGTTTCGCAGGAGCGTGGGAGCGTCGCGTGCGCGCGCAGCACGGGCACGGCGTTCGCGCCCGTTCACGCGTGGGTCGCGACGCGAAGCCCAGCGAGCGCGATGGCCGTCGGCGACGTGAACGGCGACGGGCGCGCGGACGTGTGCGTCACGACGAAGGACGGGATCGACTGCGCCGTCTCGACGCGCGGCGCGCTCAGCCACTTCACGCGCTGGTCGAGCGAGTCGTTCGTGTCGCTCGCGTTCGCCGATCTCAACGGCGACGGGCGCGCCGACGCGTGCGGCGCGACGCGCGACGGCGCGATCTCGTGCGCGTTCTCGAACGGCCGTCGCTTCACCTCGAGCTCGACTTGGCTCGCGGGCGGAGCGGGCGCAAGATGGACGCTCTCGAGCTTCGGAGACGTGAATGGCGATGGGCGATCCGATTTCTGCGATTGCGACGACGAAGGCGTCCGATGCGGTCTCGCGCCGTGACGCGTCGATGACGCGCGTCGCGATCCTCATGCCCGCGCGCGACGAAAGCGCGCTCGCCGCGACGCTCGCGCAAATCCGCGATCGTGCGCGCGAGCTCGGCGGAGTCACGGTGTTTCTCGTCGACGACGGGAGCGAGCGTCCGATCGACGCGCGGGATCTCCCCGCGACGATCGCGGACTTTCGCGTCGTGCTCGCGCGGCACGTCGTCAACCTCGGTCAAGGCGCGGCGCTCGAGACCGCGCGCGAGCTCGCGCTCGCACCCGGCGCGCAGTTTCGCGCGTACGTCACGATGGACGCGGACGGACAGCACGGCGTCGACGGCGCGCTCGCCGTGTGCGGCGCGATCGACGACGGCGCGAACGTCGCGTTCGGCAATCGATTCCTCGGCGCGTCGAACGTGCCGCGCGGGCGGCGCGCGGTGCTCGCGCTCGCGCGCTGGTTCGATCGTCTCGTCACGGGATTGCGCCTCGCGGACGCGCACAACGGGCTCCGCGCGTTCGATCGCCAGGCGCTCGAGCTCGTGCGCATTCGTCAAAACCGGATGGCGCACGCGACGGAGATCAAGATGCACGTCGCGCGCGCGCACGGTCTTCGCGTCGTCGAGGTCCCCGTGTCGGTGCGCTACACGCGCGAGTCGCTCGCGAAGGGACAGAAGAACGCGGGCGCCGCGCTCATCCTTCGCGATCTCATGATGCAGTACCTCTTCGGAGACTCGACATGACGATCGCCGCCGCGCTCCTTCTCGTGCTCGTGTTCGGGCTCGTCGTGTTCGATTGGTTTTCGCTCCGCGGGAAAAATCGACGCGCGATCCTGCTCGAGCTCTTCGTGTTCCTCGCGGGCGCGGCGTTCATCGCGTTTCCGGAGCGCGCGACGTCGCTCGCGCACCTCGTCGGCATCGGGCGCGGCGTCGACTTCCTTTTGTATCCCACCGTGATTTGGCTCGTGCGCGAGTCGCTCCTGTCGCGTCGTCGTCGCGTGGAGGACCAAGAGCGGCTCACGCACGTGGTCCGCGCGCTCGCCATCGCGCGCGCGGAGGAGATCCCACCGCGCTGATCACAGCGGAGGCGCGCCCGCGCATTCGTCGGGCGTGACGGCTTCGGTCACCGTGTACGACTTGGGCGCGTGAAAACGCGCGGCCCACAAGAAATTCCACGGCGCGTGGCGCACGCACACGTGCGCGCCGTCGCGCACCGACGAAATCGCGCGCGCGTCGACCTCCGCGCGCACGAGATCGGCGAACGACTCACCCGATGGATACGCGTACGCGCCGCGCGTCGCGACGAGCACGACGACGAGCGCCGCGCTGCACGCGATCGCCGTCCACGGCGCGCGCGGCGCTTCGTTCGCGCTGCTCCGCGTCGCGAGCCACACGTCGATCGCCGCGAGCACGATCACGAAGCACATGTAGTAACGAAGCTCGTGCGACTGCGGCAGAACCGAGACGATCGCCGTGAGCGCGCCGAACCCGATCGCGGCGGCGCGCACCGCGCGATCGCGCCATCCGCGCGCGACGCGCCACGCGAACATCGCGAGGAGCAGCGCGACGTACGCGCCGAAGAATCCGCCCATGCGATACCCGCGTTCGTCGGGCGGCGTCCATTGGTCGACGGTCCACCGCTTCGAGTCGCCGATCGGACGCGATCCGATTTCGAAGATCGAGCACACGAAGCGCAGCGGGCGCGGCGCGTGCTCGAGCCACGCGGGCGACGACGAGTACGGATCGTCCGGTCCGGGGAGCGCGTGGCCGAACACGCTCATCGCGACGGGGTAGTACGGGTTGTGGTGCACGATGAGATTCTTCAGCGGCGTGAAGAAGACGACGGGGAGCGCGAGCGCGAGGATCGCCCGGGTCCTCCAGCGCGGCACGCGGGCTCCGATCGCGACGAGCGCGGCGAGCACGATGGGATGCAGGAGCGCTTTCGTGTTCGCGGCGATCGCGGCGACGACGAGCGCGAGCGCGAGCTCGCCGTTGCGCGGACGATCGCGGGTCGCGTGCGCCGCGATCGCGAGCATCACCAGCACGCTCGCCGCGACGTTCGCGGGCAGATCGACGTAGCAGCACGTCGCGTGGATCTGAACGAGCGGCACGGCGAGGAGCGCGAGCATCGTGTGGGGCATCGGCACCGAGAACCGCTTCTTCATGAACCACGCGAAGAGGGGCACCGACGCGAGCGCCACGAGGTTCGCGGACTCGGGGCGCCCGGTGATGCGCCAGAGGAGACCTTGCATCGCTTCGCCGAGCAGCGGAAAGCCGTCGAAGCGCGCTTGGTTCATGGGGTCGTACGCGAAGTCGTGCGCGGGAACGATGCCCCAAATGCGCGCCGCGAAGGGCAGGTGGTAGTACCAGACGTCCCACGCCATCGACACGTCGTGCAGCGCGGCCGCGAGCATCGAAAGCATCAGCGCCCACGCGAGGACCGTCAGCGAACGATCGACGATGTTCGAGGCGCGCACACCCCGGAGCTACGTCGCACCGGCGCGGGATGCAAGCGCGCTTTCGCGCTATCATCGGCTTCATGCAGGGCGTCGAGCTTTCCGGGGCGTCGAGCACGCTCGCAGCGCTGCGTCACGAAGAGGACGCGCTGACGGCGCAGCTCGAGACGCTCCGCGCGCGGATGAAGCGCTGCGTCGCGCTCGCGCGCGAGCTCCCCGATCTCGAACGACGCGCGAACGAACGATCGCAGGGCGCGTACCGCACCGAAGCGCGCGATCTCGCGCAGCGACTCGACGAGGCGCGCCGCGCGCGCGACGAGCGCGCGATGCTTCGCATCGACGAAGCGAACGCCATGACGGAGCTCGAGGTCGTCCGCGCGAAGCTCGAGCGCCGCGGTATCCGCAAGGTCGCGCTCCCAATCCTCGAGCACGCGCGCGTCGCGTCGCCGTGCAGCGTGAGCTGGGCGGACATGGAGGGCGACAGCGACACGCGCTTCTGCTCGCTGTGCGAAAAGCACGTGCTGAATTTGTCGATGATGTCGCGCGCGGAAGCGGAGGCGGCGCTCGACGTCGCGCTGCAAACGGGCGGCGCGTGCGTGCGACTGTATCGTCGCGCCGACGGCACGCTCATCACGAGCGATTGTCCCGTCGGCGAGCGCCATCGATTCTGGCGTCGCACGCGCGGCATCGCGATGGCTGGGCTCCTCCTCGCCGCGCTCGGCGCGCTCGCGTACTCGCGCTTGCTCGAGGACATCCAGCCGCCGTGCTCCGCGGTGATGGGAGGTCTTTGAGCGCGGCGCTCCGCGTGGCGCGCGCGTCGCTCGACGAGATCGCCGGCGCGCAGTTCCTCGACGATCTCGACGCGAGTGACCGCGCGGGCGACGTCACGGACGCGATCGTGTCGGCGGTGGCGCGGAAGAATCAGTTCGTCGCGTACGATCCGCGCTTCGAGGCGGGCGTCGCGCGTGAGGTGACCGCGCTGCTCGACGCGCTCGCTTCGGGGACGCCGCGCGAGGACGCGATCGCGCGCGCGCGTGTTGCGCTCGCGGGCGTGATGCGCGTCGCGCTCGGCGAGCACCCGCGCGAGGTCGCGTGCGCGACGTACTCGCCGGAGCTCCAGCTCGCGATCCTCTCCCTCGAAATCGAGTCGATGCGCGAGCCGATCCTCGACGTGGGCTCGGGCGCGGACGCCGCGCTCGTGCGCTTTCTCCGCGACAAGAAAAAAGACGCGCGCGGCGTCGACCGCGAGTGTCCGATGGATCTCGTCGAGGCGGGCGTGGCCACGCGCGCCGATTGGCTCACGTACGATTACGGCGCGGAGCGCTACGGAACGATCACGTCGCACCTCGGATTCACCCTCCACTTCGTCCATCAGGAGATGAAGCGGAGCGATCTCGCGTTCGACTACGCGCGCGCGTACATGCGCATCGTCAAGGCGCTCGCGCCCGGCGGAACGTTCGCCTACGTGCCCGGCGTGCCGTTCATCGAGGCGATGCTGCCGCGCGCGCAGATCGAGGTCGTCACGGTTCCGCTCGCGAACGCGCTCGTCACCGAGAGCGTTCGGCGCGTTCAGGAGGCCACCGGGCTGATCCTCGACGCGGCGACGCACGTGCGCAAAGTCGCGCGCCCGTGATAGACAATCCTCGCGTGCTGCTCTCGCTCCTAGGTCCGGACGCGCTCACGCCGGCGAGGCTCGCCAAGGTCGCCGCGCGCTCGGAAATTCGCGCCAAAAACCCGCACGTGCGATCGCTCCACGCGCAGTTCCTTCACCTCATCGATCTCGAGGACGCGCTCACGAACGACGAGCGGCGCAAGCTCGACGCGCTGCTCGCGTACGGGCCACGCGCGCGCGAAGACGAAGACGAAGACAGTACGCTCGAGAGCGGCGGTCGATTCGTCGTGCCGCGCTTCGGGACCATCTCGCCTTGGTCGTCGAAGGCGACGGACATCCTCCACGCGTGCGGGCTCTCGCGCGTTCGGCGCATCGAGCGCGGCGTCGCGTGGACCATCCAAGGCACCGTGACCGACGAGCGCGCGCTGCGCGCGGCGATCTCCGATCGCATGACCGAGACCGTGCTCGTCGAGTCCACGGAAGCGCACAAGCTCTTCGATCACGCGCCGCCGCGACCTCTCGCGACCATCGGTCGCGATCGTGCGTCGCTCGAGCGCGCCAACGCGTCGATGGGTCTCGCGCTCGCGCCCGATGAAATCGATTACCTCGCGAACGCTTTCACGGTGCTCGATCGCGACCCGACGGACGTCGAGCTCATGATGTTCGCGCAGGCCAACAGCGAGCACTGTCGGCACAAAATCTTCAACGCGGAGTTCGTCGTCGACGGCGTCGCGCAGCCCGACTCGCTCTTTCGCATGATCAAACGCTCGACCGAGGCGAGCCCGCGCGGAATCGTCTCGGCGTACAAAGACAACGCGGCCGTGATCGAGGGGTTCGAGTCATCGCGATTTTTCGCCGACGCCGACGGCGTGTACCGCGCGCACCGCGAGCGCGTCGACGTGCTCATGAAGGTCGAGACGCACAACCACCCGACCGCGATCTCTCCTTTTCCCGGCGCGGCCACCGGATCGGGCGGCGAGATCCGCGACGAGGGCGCGACCGGTCGCGGCGCGAAACCCAAAGCAGGGCTCGTGGGCTTCGCGGTGTCGCACTTGCGCATCCCCGGCAAAGAGCAGCCGTGGGAGAAGACGCCGTGGAATGAAACGACCGCGCCCGGCCGCATCGCGTCGCCGCTCGCGATCATGATCGACGGCCCGCTCGGCGGCGCCGCGTTCAACAACGAGTTCGGCCGCCCCGCGATCTGCGGATTTTTCCGCACGTTGGAGCACGGCGATCGCGGCTTCCACAAACCGATCATGATCGCCGGCGGCCTCGGCAACGTGCGCGCGGAGCACGCGAAGAAGCGCGCGATTCCGGACGGCGCGTCGCTCGTCGTGCTCGGCGGGCCCGCGCTGCTCATCGGGCTCGGCGGGGGCGCCGCGTCGTCCGTCGCGCAGGGCGATCAGAGCGCCGATTTGGATTTCGCGTCGGTGCAACGCGACAACGCGGAGATGGAGCGTCGCTGCCAAGAGGTGATCGACGCGTGCTGCGCGCTCGGCGACGAATCGCCGATCGCGTCCATCCACGACGTCGGCGCGGGCGGGCTCTCCAACGCGCTGCCCGAGCTCGTGCACGAGTGGTCGCGCGGCGCGCGCTTGGATCTGCGCGCGATCCCGAGCGCCGAGTCGCAGATGACGCCGCTCGAGCTCTGGTGCAACGAAGCGCAGGAGCGCTACGTGCTCGCCGTCACCGACGTCGGACGATTCCGTGCAATCTGCAACCGCGAGCGCGCGCCGTTCGCCGTGCTCGGAACGGCGACGAGCGATCGGCGCTTGGTTTTGTCCGACGCGCATTTCCCCGACGCGCCGAAGCCGGTCGACGTCCCGCTCGACGTGATCTTCGGAAAGCCGCCGCGCATGAAACGCGACGTCGTGCACGTTCCACCGAAGCGCGAGCCATTCGACGCGTCCGCGCTCGATCTGCGCGACGCGGCGTATCGCGTGCTCCGATTCCCGGCCGTCGCGGACAAGACGTTCTTGGTCACGATCGGCGATCGCACAGTCGGCGGGCTCGTCGCGCGCGATCCGATGATCGGAAAGTGGCAGGTCCCCGTGTCCGACGTCGCGGTCACGACGACGTCGTTCGAAGGATTCACGGGCGAGGCGATGGCGATGGGCGAGCGTCCGCCGATCGCGGTGCTCGACGCCGCGGCCAGCGCGCGCGTCGCGATCGGCGAAGCCATCACCAACGTCGCCGCCGCGCGCATCGAGAAAATTTCCGACGTGCGCCTCTCGGCGAATTGGATGGCCGCCGCGGGGCACCCCGGCGAAGACGCGGCGCTCTACGACGCGGTGCGCGCGGCGGGCGCCGAGCTGTGCCCCGCGATCGGCGTCGCGATCCCCGTCGGAAAAGATTCGCTCTCGATGCGCACGCGGTGGAACGACGCGGGCGTCGCGAAGCAGGTGATCGCGCCGGTCTCGCTGATCGTGAGCGCGTTCGCGCCGGTCACCGACGCGCGCGCGACGCTCACGCCGGAGCTTCGCACCGATCTCGGCGCGACCGCGCTATGGCTGATCGATCTCGGCGACGGAAAAAATCGACTCGGCGGAAGCGCGCTCGCGCAGGTGCACGACGCGATCGGCGACGCACCGCCCGACCTCGGCGATCCCCGATCGCTCGTCGCGTTCTTCGACGCGATTCAATCGCTCGCGAAGGACGGAACGATCCTCGCGTACCACGATCGATCCGACGGCGGCCTCTTCGCGACGCTGTGCGAGATGGCGTTCGCGAGCGGCGTCGGGATCGAGGCGCGCGTGACGTCGCGCGCCGCGCTCTTTTGCGAAGAGCTCGGCGCCGTCGTGCAAATTCGCGACAGCGACGAATCGAAGCTGAAAGCCGCGCTGAGAAACATTGCGCAATGCACGCATCGAATCGGCGCGCTCCAAACCGCGCCGGGCGCGCCGCGCGTGCGCGTCGTCGTGGGCTCCGACGAGACTGCGACGCTCGACGAAGCGCTCGTCGATTTGCGCGCGGCGTGGTCCGAGACGACGTTCGAGATCCAAAAAATTCGCGACGACGAGTCCTGCGCGCGCGAAGAGCACGCCGCGCGCCTCGACGAACGCGATCCCGGACGCAGCGCGAAGCTCACGTTCGATCCTTGGGCGCACGGAGAGCGCGCGTTCGCGTCGCGCCCGCGTGTGGCGATCGTGCGCGAGCAGGGCGTGAATGGTCAGCTCGAGATGGCCGCCGCGTTCGACCGCGCGGGCTTCGAAGCAGTCGACGTGCACATGACGGATCTCGCCGAAGGTCGCGCGTCGCTCGACGCGTTCCGTGGCGTCGTGCTGTGCGGAGGGTTTTCGTTCGGCGACGTGCTCGGCGCGGGTGGCGGGTGGGCGAAATCGATTTCGTTCGTCGATCGATTGCGCGATTCGTTCGCGGCGTTCTTCGCGCGCGCGGACACCTTTTCGCTCGGTGTGTGCAACGGATGCCAGGCGCTCTCGCAGCTCGGCGCGCTCATCACGGGCGCGGAGCGCTGGCCGCGCTTCGTCACCAACCGCTCGGAGCGCTTCGAAGCGCGCGTCTCGCTCGTGCGCATCGAGAAGAGCCCGTCGATCTTCTTTCGCGGGATGGAAGGCTCGGTGCTTCCGATCGCCGTCTCGCACGGCGAAGGACGCGCGGAGATCGACGCGCGCGATCTCCGCGTGCTCGAACGCGACGCGCTCGTCTGCGCGCGCTTCGTCGATCACCATCACGAAAAGACGGAGCGCTTCCCTTTCAACCCGAACGGCTCGCCGGGCGGCGTGACCGCGTTCACGACGCTCGACGGGCGCGCGACGATCCTCATGCCGCACCCCGAGCGCGTCTTTCGCAACGTGCAGCTGTCGTGGCACCCGCGCGAGTGGGACGCGCACGACGAGAGCCCTTGGATGCAAATGTTCCGAAACGCGCGCGCGTGGGTCGCGTGAAAAAGCCGGGACCTGCGCTCCAAGTCACGACGCTCTGGGATTTCCCTTCGCAGCGCTACGGCGATCAAGACGAGACGCGCTTCCGCGGCGCCACGCCGTCGTACGTGATTTGGAACGTGATCGAGCGATTCACGAAGGAGGGTGACGTCGTGTGCGATCCGTTTTGCGGAAGCGGCACGACGCTCGACGTGTGCAAGGAGACGAAGCGGCGCGGTCTCGGGTTCGACGTCGCTCCGACGCGCGCGGACATCCAAAACGCAGACGCACGCTCGCTCCCGCTCAAACAAAAATCCGTCGACCTCGTCTTCTTCGACCCGCCGTACGCGGACAACCTCGACTACTCCGACGATCCGCGCTGCATCGGGAAGCTCAAAGCGGACGGGCGTTATCAGCGCGCGATGCGCCTCGTCGTCGACGAGTGCGCGCGCGTGCTCAAAGAAAAATCCGTGCTCGCGATTTACGTGTGCGACGTGTTCCAGAAAAATCGCGGCTTCTATCCGCTCGGGTTCGAGCTCTTCGAGACGTGCAAGACGCACTTCATCCCGCTCGACGTCGTCGCCGTGGTTCGACACAACAAGACGCTCGAGCAGGGGAACTACCGTCGCGCCGCGGACGAAGGCAACTTCTTCTTGCGCGGGTTCAACTATCTTCTTTTGTTTCGTCGTCGCGAGAAGTCTCTCCAAACGAGCGCGCCACGCTGACGAGCGCGACGATCAGCGCGACGAACCCCGCGGGCACGAGCGCGACGGCCGCGTTGGGATCTGCGCCATGAAGCGCGATGCCTCCCGCGAAGAACCCGCCGGGGATCAAGACGAGCGCGATCGTGAAGCACGCGCTCGCGAACGGCTTCGCCGCGGCGGCGTGCGCGCGGATCGTGAGCGCGTAGATCACGTGGAGCATCGCGAGGAGCGTTCCGTGCGCGTGCGCGAGGCGCCACATCAAGCGACGCGGCTCGCTCTCGACATCGAGGTACATCGGCGACTTGAACGCGTGGAGCGACTCGAGCACGAGCCCGAGCATCACGAAGATCGCGAGCGCGACGAACCCGACGCGGAAATGACGGCGCGCGATTCGTTTTGCGTCTTCACTCGGCGACATCGACGTCTCGATTGTCGCGCGTCGAGACGAGCGCGTCGATTGCTTCGCGTGAAACGAGCGCGCGCGTCGCGCTGGGATACGCGCGCTTGCTGCGCGCCGCGATGAAACGGATCACGGCGTATGGATCGCGCGACGCGACGTCGAGCACCGCGCTCTCCCAATCGGCGCCGCTCGCGTCGCGCGCCGCGCGCTCACCGAACGCGTCCGCCCAGATCACGCGCTCCGCCGCGTCCGCCTCGAGGAGCCCGCGAACCGATTCGGGAACGTCGGGAACGCGCGCGACGGGCGCGTCGCGCGCGTCGTCGCGAACGCCGAACGCGCGGAGCGCGTCGCGCGTCCACTCGAGCGTGCGATCGAGGTGACACAAGTTGCACGCGTTGGGCTTGTCGCGCGTCGCGCGCGGCGAGTCGATGCGGTGCGATCGAATCGCGTAGCGGAGCGCGTAGCTCGTCTTCGGCATGTGACACGAGACGCACGCGTCGCCGGGTGAGCCCTTCGCGTGACGCGAGTGATTTCGAGGCATTTCATGGCACGAAATGCATGCATCTTGCACGCTTCGATCGCGCCGGAGCTGATCGTCCGGATCGCTCTGGTGCATCGAGTGACACGACGTGCACGCGATTTTCTTCTCGCCTTCGCCGCGCGCGAAGCACGCCGAGAGGATCATCGCGTTGTACTCGCGGCCGCCGACGCGCACCGTTCCGTCGGGCCAAAACAAATTGCGCGCGTCGGTGTCGAGGCTCACGTCGCCGCGCGCGAGCACGCCGGGCGTGAGGATGATCCGCGAAGGCTCGAGCGCATCACCCGGTGTGTACGAATCGGCGTACCCGTCGCGGAGGAATTTCTCCTCGTCGCGCGGGAACGAATACGCGTGGCACGATCCGCACACCGCGCTCGAGCGGTCCGCGCCGAGCTTCGCGGGGTTCACGATGCGTCGAGCGTCACCGCGCGCGCCGAACGCGCGCGTGAACGGATTTCGCTCGAGCGCCGCGTGCTCACCGCCCGCGCCGTGACACGCCTCGCACGCGACGCCGAGCTCGGCGACGATCGGCGCGCGACCCGAATCGATCGCCGGACGCGCGCCCGTCGCGTGGCACGCGATGCAGTTGGAATTCCAGCGCACGTCGTGTTGCGATGCGTTCGGCGGCTCGAGGAACGCGTCGGCGCGCGCGATGAGCGCGTTCTCTTCGCGCGAGAACACGACGGGCAGCATGTGCAGCGCGCCGCGATCGTCTTCGGTCCAATACCCCTGCATGTGATGTGAGCCGGTCGTCATCACGATCGGCTCGCGCGAGCCGGGATGCGCGAGCATCGTGCGTGCGTTCGCGACTTCGGTCATGGTGCGGTGGAACGTCTTCGACCACGAGGCGTGCTCGCTTGGATGACACGCGATGCACGCGCCCGATCCGACGAACGCATCGCGCCCGACATCGCGCACGATGCGCGGTCCGCGCGCGATTCCGCTGTCGCTGCGCTTTTGCGATAGGAACGCGACGGCGCACGCGATCATCGCGGCGACGAGCGCGAATCGCGCGCCCGCGGCGGCTCGCGCGCGCGCAACGACGCCGATCGCGACGACGAAGAGCGCAACGCCGACGAAGAGCGATACAGCGTCCACGTAAAGTAGCTTAGAGGTCCTTGATCTCGCGCTCCACCCTGTGGTTAGTGCTGCGCATCCTCATGCGAACCACCATCCGATTCTTTTCTCTTCTCGGTCTCGGTCTTCTCGTTGCGGGCAGCGCGTGCTCGAGCAGCGGCACCAACGACGACGCGGGCGCCGGCGACTCGAGCGTCACCGACGCCGCAAAGAAGGACGTCTCCGTCAAGGAAACAGGACCGGTGGATTCGGCCGTGACGTGCAACGCACAAGCCTCGTACAGCGGCTCGCTCTCGAACGAGACGGCGACCTACCAACCGACGCCCGCCGACGCGGGCGCCGACGCCGGTCCGGAAGACGCGTACCAATTCCAAGGCGCGTACAACACGAACGCCGACACGCTCGACATCGAGATCTACGATGGCTACGGCGTCTTCGCGAACGGCGTTCAGCCCGGCACGTACAACCTCACGGGCGACGAGCTCAACTACGACTCGTGCGGCCTCTGCGTCCTGCTCATCGCGGACGAGACGTCGCAAGGCGGCGATCCGTACATGGCGACGGGCGGCTCGATCACCATCACGTCGATCTCGCCGACGGGAACGTTCGCCGGCTCCGGAACGAGCCTCGCGTTCACGCACGTCACGATCGACGAAAACACGCTCGAGTCGACGCCCGTCGGCGACGGCTGCAACACCGCGATCGCGTCGGTCTCGTTCTCCGCGACCGTCACGCAAGGCCAATAGCCTTCGTGCGACCAGCGGTCGCCTTGCGCGCGATGTGATAGTAGAACGCGCGCTATGTCTCGCATCGTCCACTGCAGAAAGCTCGACAAGGACCTCCCCGGGCTCGAGCGGCCGCCCTACAAAAACGATCTCGGCAAGCGCATCTTCGAGGAAGTCTCGAAGGACGCTTGGGACATGTGGCTCAAGGATTCGGTGAAGTACATCAACACGTACCGCATCGATCTGGCGTCGCCCGAGGGCCAGAAGTTCATGTTCGATCAGTGCGCGATTTACTTCGGCTTGAAGGAAGGCGATCTCGCGCAGACCGCGTTCACGCCCGTGACGCACGAAGAAAAGAAGTGATCGATCTCGGCGTCCCCGGTTTCACCTGGGCCGACACGTTCGTGCCCGACAAGCTCGCGGAGCTCGCGCGCGTCTTCGACGATTTTTTCGCGACGCGCGCGCCCGAAGCGCACCGCAAGTTCGACGCGTACCGAAAATGCAAAGGCGAGGGGATGACGCCAGAGGAGCAGAGCGACGCGCTGCTCGGCGCGGCGCCCGCCTTCAGCGCGTTCGTCGTGAAGCTCTTCCGCATCGAAGAGGAGGCGTCGCGTTTTCGCGCGGACGTCGATGCGCGCAAAGTCCTCTGGACTTTCCGCCACGAGTTCGTGAAAAAGCGCGTGCTCACGAAGGACGCCGGCAAGCGCTGGACGCGCGGGCTCGACGAAGCGAAGAAAATCTTCGACGCGGTCATCCGAGACGAGACCGGAGCGAAGCGAAGCGGAGCGACCGAGGACGGCGAAGCGCAGCGGAGCGTCCGAGACGAGGCCGGAGCGAAGCGAAGCGGAGCGACCGAGGACGGCGAAGCGCAGCGGAGCGTCCGAGACGAGACCGACGAAGAGCTCGCCGTCGCGAAGGGCACCATGGCGCTCTTCGAGATCGACGACGTCGCGCGCAAGGCGAAGAAGCACGGCGGCGCGACGTGGACCGAGGAGCTCCGCGCGCGCGCCGAAAACTTCGGTGGTGAAGAGGCCGTCACGCGCGCGCTCGACGCGATCGAATGCGTGCTCGCGGCGCGCCGAAACGATCCCCACGATCCCGCGCGCCGCTGGCCGTCGCTGCGGAGACCTCACGACCTCGACTACCAACACCTCGTCCAAATTCGCCGCCCCGATCCGGCGCTCCCCGAGCTCTTCGTCGGCCCCGACGAAGAACGCCGCCAGCGCAAGAGCTTCAAGCTCACCGACAAGCGAGGAACTGCGCGCGAGGTCGAGCAAGAGATCGACTACTGCCTCTATTGCCACGAGCGCGACAAGGACTCGTGCAGCAAGGGCCTTCGCGACAAAGACGGCGCAATCAAGAAGAACCCGCTCGGCGTCGATCTCAACGGCTGCCCGCTCGGCGAAAAAATCTCCGAGATGCACGTGATGCGGCGCGACGGCGATCCGCTCGCCGCGCTCGCGCTCGTCACGATCGACAACCCGATGTGCGCGGGCACCGGCCATCGCATCTGCAACGACTGCATGAAGGCGTGCGTCTTTCAGAAGCAAGAGCCGGTGAACATTCCGCAGATCGAGACGCGCGTGCTCACCGAGGTGCTCGCGCTCCCGTGGGGCATCGAGATTTACACGCTGCTCATGCGCTTCAATCCGCTCAACGTCGAGCGGCCACACGCGAAGAATTACAACGGGCGCAACGTGCTCGTCGTCGGGCTGGGACCTGCCGGCTATACGCTCGCGCACCACCTCGCGAGCGAAGGATTCGGCGTCGTCGCGATCGACGGCTTGAAATTGGAGCCGCTGCCGCGCGCGCTGATCGACGAGCCCATCCGCGACGCGCTCAGCATCTACGAGAAGCTCGACGAGCGCATCCTTCTCGGCTTCGGCGGCGTCAGCGAGTACGGCATCACGGTTCGTTGGGACAAAAACTTTTTGACGCTCACGTACCTCTCGCTGGCGCGCAATCGGAACGTGCGCATGTACGGCGGCGTCCGATTCGGCGGCACGATGCTCCTCGAGGACGCGTGGGAGCACGGCTTCGATCACGTCGCGATCGCGGCGGGCGCGGGGCGACCCACGCTCATCGACATCAAGAACAACCTCGCGCGCGGCATCCGCAAAGCGAGCGACTTCCTCATGGCGCTGCAATTGACCGGCGCGTACAAGCACACGTCGATCGCCAACCTCCAAATCAGCTTGCCCGCGGTCGTCATCGGCGGCGGGCTCACCGCGATCGACACCGCGACGGAGCTCCTCGCGTATTACCTCGTGCAAATCGAGAAGACGGTCGATCGATTCGACGTGCTCGAGAAGTCTTTGTCGCAAGCCGAGCTCGCGAAAGTGTTCGACGCCGAAGAGCTCGAGCAAATGAAGGAGCACGTCGCGCACGGCCGCGAGCTCCGCGAGGAGAAGGCGCGCGCGAAACGCGAAGGGCGCGAGCCCAACGTGCAAGCGCTCCTCGCGAAGTGGGGAGGCGTCACGCTCGTCTACCGCAAGAGCCTCCAGGAATCCCCGGCGTACCGCTTGAACCACGAAGAGGTGATGAAGAGCCTCGAAGAGGGCGTGCGTTACGTCGAGAACCTCGCGCCGACCGAGGCGGTGATCGACGATCGCGGACGCGTGAAGGCGATGCGCTTCGGACGCCGCGACGGATCGAGCGTGGAGCTGCCGGCGAAGACGGTGTGCGTCGCCGCAGGAACTTCACCGAACGTGACGTACGAGCGCGAGTACCCCGGCACGTTCGAGCTCGACAAGCGCGGACAATATTTCCGCGGCTACGAAGCGTTCCTCGACGAAGCGGGGAGAGTCGTGATGCGCGCGGCCGAGAGCGCGCAATCCGGATTTTTCACGAGCTACAAGAACGCCGCGGACAAAACGGTTTCGTTCTACGGCGACAACCACCCGTACTACGCGGGCAGCGTGGTGAAGGCGATGGCGAGCGCGAAGGACGGGTATCCGCACGTCGCCGCGCTGCTTCGTCCGACGAGCGATCCGCAAAACGTCCGCGACGAAAAGCTCCGCGCGCTCTTCGCGCGCCTCGACGACGAGCTCATCGCGACGATCCACGAGGTGAACCGACTCACGAGCACGATCGTCGAGGTCGTGGTGCGCGCGCCGCTCGCCACGCGCAAGTTCCACCCCGGCCAATTCTACCGCTTGCAAAACTTCGAGACGCGCGCGCCGATGGTCGACAACACGCGCCTGTCGATGGAAGGCCTCGCGCTCACGGGCGCGTGGGTCGATCACGAGCGCGGGTTGATGGGCACGATCGTGCTCGAGATGGGCTCGAGCTCGCGCCTCTGCGCGATGCTCGAGCCCGGCGAGCCCGTCGTGCTGATGGGACCCACCGGCGCGCCCACCGAAATCGCAGGACACGAGACCGTGCTCCTCTGTGGCGGCGGGCTCGGCAACGCGGTCCTCTTCTCGATCGCGCGCGCCTTCCGCGCGATGGGGAGCAAAGTGATCTACTTTGCCGGCTACAAAGACGGACGCGATCTCTTCAAGCGCGACGACATCGAGCGGCACACCGATCAAGTCGTGTGGTCGACCGACGGCGGCGCCGCGATCGAGCCCCACCGCCCGCAAGACGCGCACTTCCGCGGCAACATCGTGCAAGCGATGGTCGCGTTCGCCGAGGGCAAGCTTCAAAAACCGATCGCGAAGCTCAGCGAGGTGAACCGCATCATCGCGATCGGAAGCGACCGCATGATGGACGCGGTGCGCGAAGCGCGCCACGGCGTGCTCCTTCCGTACCTCGATCCACGCCACATCGCGCTCGGCAGCATCAACTCACCGATGCAGTGCATGATGAAAGAGGTCTGCGCGCAGTGCCTCCAGAAGCACGTCGACCCGAAGACCGGCAAAGAGACGATCGTCTTCACGTGCTTCAACCAAGATCAGCCGCTCGACGTCGTCGACTTCGGCCACCTCCGCCAGCGCCTCCGCCTCAACTCGATGCAAGAGAAGCTCTCGAGCGCGTGGCTCGATCACATCCTGCGCGAGCACCCGAAGCTCCTTCGCGTGTAGCCCCGTCGTCCTCGCAGCGCGGGCGGAGATCAATGCGGAATGACGCCGTTGGTGTCGCAGCCGGTGACGATCTTGATCGTGCCCGATTGCTTCTGCACGTCGTCGCACGTGCTCGAGCACAAAATGATCTTCTTCGGATTGCTCGGATCGTCGTAGTGCCAACCGTCCGTGCCGGTGCAGTTTTGATCGTAGGTGAGCGTCTCGGGTTGTCCGCCTTGCGGCGTGTAGACGACGTTCACTTTGCTCTCGTCGAACGTCTCGCCTTGCGGCGGCGCCGGGATTTGATACTCGCACGCGAGCGTGATGCCGCGAATCGCGTTGAGCGCGGTCTCGAAGTCTTGCGACGTTTGCTGCGGGTTGTTCGTCGAGACGATCGTCGCTGCGCTCGTTCCACCGGCTTGCGCGATCGCGTCGAGGTTGCCCGTGTTGCCGATGCCGATGACGAACGTGGGGATGGTCGACGACGCAGACGCGGCTTCGCTCGCGACGGCGCTCACCGTGCTGCTGCAGTCGTTGGGCTCGCCGTCCGTCACGAGCACGACCGCGACCTTGCCGCCGGTGTTTGCATTCTGCACGGATTGTGCGTACTGAATCGCCCCCTTCAGCGCGGGGAGCGTCGGCGTGTTGCCACCGGGCTCGTTCGCGTTCATCGCGGCGGCGAACGACGTCGAGTCCGGAAGCGCGCGCATCGACACCGCGGGCGCGGCGTACCCCGCGACGTTGCACTCGTTGCTGAGCGGGAAGAACTGAAGCGACGCGGACAAACCAGCCGACGCGTTGTCGCCGAAGAAGCTCGTGAGCCCCGTCTCGCACGACGTCCACTTCGAGTCGTCGTTCATGCTTCCGGATTTGTCGAAGATGAACACGAGGCTCACGGGCACGGGGTTCGGCGTCGCCGTCGACGTCGCACACTGCGCGAGATCGGAGCCGCCGCCGTCGGGCGCGTTCGCGAACGAGATCCCGCCGTCGCCGCCGCTTCCCGTGCCGCCGTTCGGTCCGTTCGGAAACTGGCTGCCGTCACCGCTGCACGCGACGAGCGCACAACACGACGACACCGTGAGCACCGCGAGAGATCGAGCGAGCCGCATGAAGCACTCGAGTGCAAACTTCGAACCCTCCTTCGTGGGCGCGCGGCGAGAGCGGATCGTCCGCGATTCTCGCGAGAATTCGCGATCCACATCCGGCCAATGCCTGGTGCATCGTTGCACCAGTCGCGGCGTCGCGGATCCAAGCTGTGCTATGCAGCGCGCATGGCGGAATCCGCGCGCCACTTCTTCGCGCACGACGGCGTCTTCTGGCGTCGCATGGCCGCGCTCGGCGCGCAGCGTTTCCCCGGTTGGTGGATGCGTTACTCGCCGCCCGTGTTCGGCGCGGTCGCGGCGGTCGCGTTGCCGAGCGCGCGGCGCGCCGTACGGACGAACCTCCGCCGCATCCGCGGGCCTCGCCCGGCGTGGCGCGATCTCCTCGACACGACGCAAACGTTCACGACGTACGCCGGCTGTCTCGCGGAGACGCTCGCGGTCGGATCGAAGAACGACGTCGCGCCCGACGTGCAGGTGCTCGGGCGCGAGCACGTGCGCGCGGCGGTCGCGGAGAATCGCGGCGTCGTCTTGCTCACGATGCACACGGGCGGTTGGGAAGTCGCCGGACCGATGCTCGCGGAGCACACGCGTCTCGACGTCGTCGTCGTGATGGAGGGCGAGCGCGACGTCGAGGCTCGCGCGCTGCACGACAAAGCGCGCACGACGGCGGGCGTGCGCGTGATTCACATCGGCCCCGACCCGCTCGCCGCGCTGCCGCTCGTGCGTCACCTCACCGAGCGAAAGGGCGCGGCTGCGATGCAGATCGATCGCGCGCCGCCGAACGGACGCGTCGTGCGCGTGAAGCTCCTCGATCGCGACGCCGAGCTCCCCGAGGGCCCGTTTCGACTCGCGCAGCTCACCGGCGCGCCGCTCGTCGCCGTCTTCAGCGAGCGCCGCGGGTTTCGACGCTACGCGCTCCACGCGCACCGCGCGCGCCACTTGCCGCGCCGTGCGAGCGCGGCCGAGCTCGCGCAAGCCGCGCAAGGCGCCGCCGACGACATGACGAAGTTTCTCCGCGAGCACCCCACGCAGTGGTTCGAGTTCCGAGGTCGCGAATGACGACGCGTTATCACATCGGCGCTCGGCGCCTCGAGAGCAACCTCGCCGCGTACGCGAAGCGCTTCGATTTTCTCGAAGTGCACATGCCCGCGCGCGGACAACCCGCGCCGACGCTCGCGACGCTGCGACGGTGGCGCAAGCAAGTGCCGCCGCACTTCGACTTCTCCGTCGTCGTGGGACCTGCCGCGTCCGAGCTCAAAGCGGGAAAAGATCTCGACGCGGATCTCGACGCCGCGATGGCCGCAGCCGACGCGCTCCAAGCGCGGTGCATGCTCATCGCGACGCCCGCGCAAGTCACGCCGGCGCACGCGTGGCGCGATCGGCTCGCGAAGGTGGCCGAGCGGTTGAAGCGCGACGCGACGCTCGTCGCGTGGGAAGCGCGCGGCCTCTGGGAAGCGGACGACGCGCGGCGGCTCGCGAGCAAGCTCGGCATCGTGCTCGTCGTCGACCCGCTGCGCGATCCGGTGCCGGACGGCGCCGTCTCGTACACGCGCCTCCGCGCGCTAGGCGAGACGCGCTCGTTCGGCGTGAGCGCGCTCGAGCGCGTCGTCGTTGCGATCGGGTCGCGCCGCGACGCGTACGTCGTGATCGAGACGCAATCGGCGCTTGCAGAATGCAAACGTCTGCGCCAGCTCACGCAAGGTCGTCCGAAGGCGACGGGCGGGATGGGTCGCGTGATTCGGCCGCGCGACGCGGCGCCCGCGATGGCCGCCGCGCTCCGCGTGAAGGACGACGAACAAGAATGACGAGGACTCCAAAATCGATCGCGGCCGCGACGCAGGAAAAAGTCGCGGACGCCGCGAACGCGATCGTCGTGCGCGGCAATGCGGTCGACGCGGTGTGCGCGGGCGTGGCGATGGCCGCGGCGCTCGACGCGTCGGTCCTCTTCGGTCCGCTGCACGTGCTCGTCGCGGGCCCCGGCTTCGGTCTTCGTTGCATCGACGGCAGGCTCCGGCAGCCCGGACGAAACGCGCCGCGCCCGCGCGGGTTCCTCTCGAGCGACGAAGTCCCGCGCGCCGCGCGCGTCGCCGTTCCTGCGCTACCCGCGGCGCTCGCCACCGCGCTCTCGATGTTCGGAACGCGCACCCCGAAGGACGCGTTCGGCGCCGCGCTCGACGCGCTCGCGCGAAAACATCCGCGCCGCGCGCTCCTCGCGGAGCTCGCGCAGGGCGGACCCTCCGTGCTCGCGCGCGCAGAGCGCGCGGACGCGATCGTCGCCGTCGCGGGACGCATGGCGGGGGGCACGCTCACGGTCGACGATTTGCGCGAAGTGCGCGCGCCGGCGATCGCGTGCGACACGTCGCGCGGCGTGGCCCTCGCGCCATTTCATGTTCGGGGCCGAGAGGGGGCTGCGATCCCTCCTGGCAACCTCCGCGCAGCGTCGTGTCACGCCGTGTGTGCGGCGGATCACAGAGGCGGCGTTGCGGTGGCGTGTTACGAAATCGCCGACGATGCGCTCGCGATCGACGCGCTTGGTGTGCTCGCGCCGCTCCGCGCGGATCCCGTGATGCGTGGAACGCGCCGAACGGATCCCGGCGCGCCGCTCGCGTGCGCCACGAGCGTGCTGCTCGCGCACACCGAAGACGATCCGTGGAACGCGGCCGCGGGTCTTCAGGTTCCCGCGCGAGCGGAGCACTCGACGCGCCTCGACGCGCTCATCGACGCGCTCGAGACGAACGCGTTCGAAGCCGCGCTCGCGGCGCTCGCGCCGTCGTGCGGTGTGCTCCGGACGACGCGCGCGCCCCTCGCGTACAGTTTTCCGTGACTACAGCTTGACGCCGTGACGCTTCGCGTACGCCATCACGCCGATCTTGTCGATCGTGCGGAGGTCGCGCGTCGTGAGGTTGAGCATCACGAATCGGCCGAGCTCGGGCACCCAGACGCGGCGCGCTTGGATGTTGAGGTGTTGCCAGCGCTTCGTCTTGATGTTCGAGTGCGAGACGTTCTGCGCCTTGAGCTTGCGTTTGCCGGTGATGTCGCTGCGAGCCATGGGAAGGGCGCGGAAAGTGGTCGATTGGGCGGCATTTGTCAAGCGCGTGCGGCTTGACCGAGCTTTCGCACGAGCTCGGCCGCGAATTTCCGCATGCCTTCGAACGACGCCGTTTTGCGCAGCGCGACCTCGTCCATGTACAAACGTCGCGCGATTTCGACCTGCACGGCGTGCACGTTCGCGCTCGGCTGACCCCAATGGCGCGTCGTGAAGCCGCCGCGGTACGGCTCGTCGTGTTTCACCGAGAGACCGGCGTCCTTCGCGTGGCGCTCGACCAAGTCGATGAAGCGCGCGGCCGCCGTCGTGCGACCTTGCGTTCCCGGCACGACGTCCGCGCGCTTCACGGACGCGTCGCCGTGCCCGCTGCGTCCGACGCTCGGCATCGAGTGACCCGCGAGCACGACGCACACTCCGAACTTTGCGATCTTGCCGCGCACGATCTCCGCGAGCGTCGCGTGGTACGGCCGGTGAATTTCGGCGAGGCGCGCTTCGAGCTCGACGGGCGTGAGCGGCGCGGCGAGGCACGCTTCGTTGTCCGTCGTGAGCCGCCACACGACGCCGCGAGGCGCTCGCGGCGTGCTCGGCGCGCCCGCCACCGACTCGCCGTCGACGTCGCTCTCGGCGCGATTCAAATCGACGACGTACCGCGAGACGCGCGCCGCGAGCACCGTCGCGCCCTCGTCGACCGCACCTTCGTAGAGCTCGTCGACGAACAAATCCGCGTCGCGCGCGATCGATCGCGCCGACGCGAGCAGTTGGTTCGCGAAATGCGGTGGTACGTCGAGCCCCGCGTGTGGCACCTCGACGACGACCGGCGTCTCGTTTTCGCCCGGCTTCAGCGTGACGAAGTACGGCCTCACGCGTGCGAAGGTATCACTTCGCGCGCGGGTGCGATCGACGGTGCGCCGCGTGAACGTGATCCTGCGCGACGTGCGTGTAGATTTCGGTCGTGCCGAGATCCGCGTGACCGAGCATCGCCTGCACGGCGCGCAGATCCGCGCCGCCTTGAAGCAGATGCGTCGCGAACGAGTGCCGCATTTTGTGTGGCGAGACGGGCGCGACGACACCCGCGGCGCGCGCGTAGCGTTTGATGATCTTCCACATCGCTTGCCGCGTGAGCGGCTTGCCCGAAGGCGAGAGGAAGAGCGTGAGGGCCGCGGCGCCCTTCGCGTTCACGCGCGTTTTTTCGAGGTACGCGTCGACGAGATCGAGCGCGACCTCGCCCACCGGAACGAGCCGCCGTTTGTCGCCCTTGCCGCGCACCGAGACGACACCGCGCTCGCGATCGACGTCCGCGATCTTGAGCGCGCACAGCTCCGAGACGCGCAAGCCGCAGGCGTAGAGCAAGTGGAGCATCGCGCGATCGCGCGCGCCGCGCCGCGTCGCCGCGTTCGGCTTGTCGACGATGCGCATCACGTCGTCCTGCGAGAGCGCTCGCGGGAGCCTTCGCCCGAGCCGCGGTCGATCGAGGAGCGCCGTCGGGTCCACCGCGACGATCTTCTCGCGCATGAGGAACCTGAAGAGACCGCGAATCGCGGAGAGCTGGCGCGCGCTCGAGCGCGCGCCGAATCCGCGGCGCGCGTTCGCCGTGAGCAGCGCCGCGACGTCACCCTCCGTGACGTCCTCCGCGCGCGCGTCCTCTCCGAGCCGTGAAGCGAGCTGATTCAAGTCGCGCGCGTACGCTTCGAGCGTGTTCTTCGAGAGCGCGCGTTCGACGCGCAGGTGATCGAGGTAGGTGTCGATGCGCCCGGCGAGGTCCACGGCGCATTGTCCCTCATCGCGACGCGCGGGCCAACATTCGTTTCAAAAGATTGAATGGGTCGTCCTCGCGCATGAGGGATTCGCCGACGAGCGCCGCGTCGGCGCGCGTTCCCGCGATGCGCGCCACGTCTTCTTCGCCCCGCACGCCGGAAAAATGAACCGCGACGCACGACGCCGGGATCCGCGCGACGACGTGCTCGGCGCGCGCGGGGTCCATCGCGAGCGTGTCGAGATCGCGCGCGTTGACGCCGATGACGCGCGAGCCCACGTCGAGAGCGCGCGCGAGCTCGCCTTCGTCCGCGACCTCCACGAACGGTTCGAGCCTCAGCGCGCGACACGCGTCCGACAAGCGCGCGAGTGCGTCGCCCGGCAAGATGCGCGCGATGAGAAGCGCCGCGTCCGCTCCCTCCGCGCGCGCGACCTCGAGCTGCACGGGATCGATGACGAACTCCTTCGCCAAGATGGGCACGTGCGAAAACGCTCCGTCGAGCGTTCGCCGCGCGCGCTGCAGATCCTCATACGATCCATCGAAGAAAGGCTGGTCGCAGAGCACGCTGATCATCGCGGCGCCGGCGCGCGCGTAAGCCGACACGCGCGCCGAGAGATCCATCACGCGCGAGAGCGCGCCGGCGCTCGGGCTTCGAAATTTCACCTCCGTGATCAGCGCGAGCTCGCTCGGTCGTCGCAGCGCGCGAACCACGTCACAGGTCTCGCGACGCGAAGGCGCGCGTACGGTCTTCTTCAGCGCCGCGACCTCGGCGCGCTTGCTGGCGACGATGCGTTCGAGGAGCCCGCTCATCGCCGCACGGACGGGCTCGGCGGGATCATCGTCGGCCTCGCTACTTCGCGCCAATCCTCGAGCGTGCGCATCGCGGCGCCCGACGCGATCGCGGCGCGCGCCGCCTCCGCTGCGTCGCGCGCCGTCTTCGCTACGCCGCACACCCAGAGCATCGCCGCTGCGTTCAAAATCACGGCAGCGGCGGCCTCTTCGTCGGCGTTCATCAAAATCGTTTCAATAGAACGAGCGTTCGCCGCGGCGTCGCCTCCGCGGATCGTCGCGAGGTCACGGCGAGGGAGGCCGAACTCGTCGATCGTGACGACGCGCTCGCTCACGTCCCGCCCGCGCACCTCGGAGACGCGCGTCGGCGCGGCGGGGCTCAGCTCGTCGAGACCGTCCTCGCTGTGCACGACCCACGCGCGCTCGCACCCGAGATCCGCGAGGACGCGCGCGAGCATCGGGCGGAGCGCGTCGTCGTAGACGCCGATCACTTGGTGCGTCGCGCGCGCCGGGTTCGCGACCGGTCCGAGCGCGTTGAAGATCGTGCGCACGCCGAGCTCGCGACGCGCCTCCGCGGCGTGCTTGAGCGCGGGATGATGCGCCGGCGCGAACAAAAACGCGATGTGCACGTCGCGAAGCAGGTCGGCTTGTTTGTCCGGCGAGAGATCGATCGGGAGCCCGAGCGCTTCGATCACGTCGGCGCTCCCGCATCGACTCGAGATCGAACGATTGCCGTGCTTGGCGACGGGCACGTTGCACGCGGCGACGACGATCGCCGCGGCCGTCGATACGTTGAGCGTGCACGCGCCGTCGCCGCCCGTTCCGCACGTGTCGACGACGAGTGGAAGTCCGTGCTCGACGACGGTCATGTGCGAGCGCAACGCGCGCGCCGCCGCGGCGATCGCCTCGGCCGTCTCGCCGCGCACGCGAACCGCGGTCGCGAACGCGCCGACTTGAACGGGCGACCACGCGCCCGACAGAATCGCTTCGAACGCGTCGCCGACGAGCCCGGCGTCGAGCTCGTGGCTCGCGAGGAGCCGCTTCATCGCATCGGCGAACGCGATCATGACGAAAGCCGCCGCACCCAATTGCCGAGCAGAGCCTTGCCCGCGAGCGTGAGGATGCTCTCCGGATGAAACTGCACGCCTTCGACGTCGAGCGTCGCGTGACGCAGGCCCATGATTTCGCCTTCGCGCGTCCACGCGCTCACGACGAGCGCTTTGGGCAGCGACGCGCGCTCCACGACGAGCGAGTGATACCGCGTCGCGACGAAAGGATTGTCGAGCGCCTCGAAGATCGTCTTGCCGTCGTGCTCGATGGATGACGTGCGCCCGTGCATGAGTCGATCGGCGCGCACGACGCGTCCGCCGAACGCTTGCCCGATCGCTTGGTGTCCCAAACACACTCCCAGAATCGGGAGCTTCCCTGAAATCGTTTCAATGGATTTCAGAGAGATGCCGGCCTCGTTCGGCGTGCACGGTCCGGGCGAAATCAACACGCCGTCGGGCGCGCTCGCGAGGATGCGATCGGGCGTGGTCTCGTCGTTCTTCACGACGTCGCACGACGCGCCGAGCTCACCCAAATACTGCACGAGGTTGAACGTGAACGAGTCGTAGTTGTCGATCACGCAAACGCGCGGCATGCGCCAAGGATAGCATCAGCGCGCGCGCCGAATCTCCCCGGAAAAAGCCACGACGCGCTTCTCGAGCTCGAGCTGTTTTTCGAGCGCGGCGAGTCTCTTGTCGAGGTCGTCTCCGCGCAGCGCGCTCTCGTAGCGCGCGACTTCGTCGCGCCGTTCGCTCTCGAGCGCGACGAGCTTCGCCTTTTCGTCTCTGCCCCAAGGCGTGCGCGGCGCGAGCGCGTTCGCCGCGTCGACCGCGGCATTCGCCGCGGCCTCCGCTGTTCTTTTCAAAAGATCGGCTGCGACATCATCGTGCCCTGCTTTGGACTCCGCTTCGGCCGCAGCGAGCGCGTGATCGAGCGGAGCGTCCACGTCGAACGCCGCGTTCAAATCTCGCCGATCCGATTCCTCGGGGTTCGTGCACGCGAGCACGAGCGCCGTGAGCGCGATCAGGCCGCGGCGTTCCAACGAACGAGCTGTCGAAGCTGTGCACGTTCCAGCAAGTCGGCGTGTACGATGCGAATGGCCTGGAGCGTCCCGCTGCGCCGTACGACCTCGGCCCAGAGCCACATCCGGTGCGCACTCCCGGGAATTCCGAGCTCCAACGCGAAGGTGCTGTCGTGGTTCCAAGGCTCTCGGATGGTTCGAATCAGCATCCCGCTTTCCGAGACGTCGAGGAGCTCCGCCAAATGCGGGTAACCGTCGACGTATTTGTTGAGCAAGAGCGAGCGCTCCCCGAGCCGAGCCCTGAGCGTCGTGCGGCGATCGTCGGTCATGCAGCAATTGTAGGTTGATGTAATCTCCAAGGGCCAAGATCGTAGCGTTTGACATGAAACGCGCTGAGTAACTAACGTGCTCGCGCGCATTTGGAGCAGTCGTACGACTGCAACCGCGACGCTCTTGGCGTGTCGCGATGGAGAGCCTGATGGCCGAAGAAAAAAAGAAGATCGATCTGAAAGCACGCCTCGGAAAAGGTGGGGCGGCTGGCGTTCCTGCGCCGACGCCCACGCCTGCGCCAGTGGGATCTGCGCCGGTATCGGCGCCGATCGCCGCGCCGACGCCGATGCCGGGCGCGAGCGGGCCTGGTTTGCCAGTCCCGCCTGGAGTTCCGGTCGGTCCATCGCCGGCGTTCGATCCGAACAACCCACTGGCCGCGGTCGTTGCGCCGCGCCCCGTGTCGGTCGCGGTGCCTTCGCATCCGCAGCGCATCGAGGTCGACGAAATGGCGGTGCAGCAAGCCGCGTCTCGCGCGCGCCGCACCGGAATGATCTTCGCGCTCGTGACGCTCGTCATCGGAATCGGCGGCGGATTCGTCGCGGGGCAGGCGAAGGAAGCGGGCGATGGGCGCACGCAGGCGCGCAACGACGCCAAGGAGCTGAAGGACTCCGTCGACGCAGCGAAGACGAAGATCGACGACATGGCGACGAAGCTCGAGGCCGGCGTGAAGCAGCTTCAAGCCAAGGAAGGGCGCGCGTTCCCGAAGGACCTCGCGAATCAGCTCGGCGGCATCAACGTCGACTTCGACGGGACGAAGCTCGCGGGTCGTCGCTTCTCCGGATTTCCGCAGGACGTGTCGGGCGGCCTCTTTACGTTCGTGACCAACGTCACGGCGCTGAACGAGCACAAGAACGCGGTGAAGAACCTCCTCACGAAGCTCGAGAAGCCGATCACCGAGCAGATTCAAATGGCGTCGTCGGGTCAGCACACGGTCCAATACGTCGTGGTTCTCGGTGGGCCGAGCGGGAAAGACCCCGGCGGAAACTACGTCGCGACGATCGCGGGCCTCGTGCCGCCGCTGTCGTTCACCGGCGATACGCCGAGCGTGCCGGTCGATCTCAAGGTCACCGCCGCGGGGCAGAACTTCGGCGTGACGAAGTACAAAGGCGGCGCGATCGGCGAACCAACGGCGATGTACGTCGACCCGAGGAGCTTCGACGCGGTGTGCCCGTCCGACACGAGGTCGGCCGTCGCGCAACTCGCGATCAAGCTCGGCGATCTCATCCTCGAGATTCGTGGCGAAGGGAAGCCCGCGGGTGACATCGTCGCGGACACGAAGCCCGGGTTGCTCGAGCAAGCGGACACGCTGAGCAAGGGTCTCGAGAAGGTCGCGAACGGCGGCAAGTGATTCAGCGCGCGGGCGCCGTGGCGGACACGACGTCCGTCTTGGCGTCCGCGCGAATGTCCACGTAACCCGCGACGAGAAGCGCGTTGCAGCGCGCGCTGCGCGCGGGGCGACGACCAAACGCGCCGAGGAACCCGCGCGCGCGTGTGTCGTCGGGCAACACGAAGACGCGCGCGCCGGGCGCGAGCGTGCTCGCGTCTGGGATCGCGTCGATCGTGACGGCGAGCGCGCCTTCGGGCGGCGTGAACTTCACGGTGACTTCGCTTGCGACACTTCGACCTTCACGACGCGCTTCGCGTCCGCCTCGCGCACGGTGAAACGCAGCCCGTCGACGCTGATCGTCGTGCCCGCCGGCGGCACGCCGCCCGCGCGGTTCACGATGAGCCCGCCGAGCGATTCGAAGTCGCCCTCCGCAGTGATGTCGCGCTTCAAGTGCGCGGAGAGATCGGCGAGCGAGACCGACGCGTCCGCGACGAAGCGGTTGTCGCCGAGATCTTCGAATTGACCTTCGGTGTCGTATTCGTCACGAATGTCGCCGACGAGCTCTTCGAGGATGTCCTCGAGCGTGATCACGCCGGCCGTCCCGCCGAATTCGTCCGACACGATCGCGAGGTGTTGTCGCTTCGCCTTCATGTCGCGGAGGATCGTCGCGAGCGGTTGAGACTCGGTGACGAAGAACGCGGGCGAGCGCACGAGATCGACGAGATTGCCCGTCTCGAGCTGTTTGTCGCGTACGGCGCGGAAGAGATCCTTCGCATAGAGCAAGCCGACGATTTGATCGAGCGACTCGCGGTAGACCGGGTAGCGCGAGTGGCCGTCGTTCGCGACGATCTCGAGCGCTCGCGCGAGCGGCGTCGAGACTTCGATCGACGAGACCTTCGGTCGTGGGACCATGACCTCGCCAGCGCGGAGCTTCTTGAACTCGAGCGCGTTGCGGATGATCTGCGCGGGCTCGTTCGCGAGCGCGCCCGCGCGCTCACCCTGCGCGACGATCCACGCGACCTCCGCCTCCGTCGTGCGCGCGTCGCGTCGTCCCTTCGGCACCCTCCGCACCGTCACCCGGCCGATCCACGCGAGCGGCTCCGCGAGCGGCGCGGCGCACCACTCGAGCGGACGAAGCGCGCGAAGCGCGACGGCGCCGAGCCGTTCCGGCCGCTGCCTGCCGAGCGTTCCCAAGAGCTCGGCGAGCGTTCCGTAGACGACGAGCGCGCCGAACATCGCGAGGAGCGGACCGAAGCGGCCGATGGCGGCTTCGTCGGCAGCCTCTTGCAGCAGCGCAGCGGAGATCGCAATCGCGCAAATGCGACACACGAGCCAGCGCGAGAGGACGCGCGTGCGGTTCGCGACGTAGCGCGTGAAGGGCGAGCGAGGATCGCGCGCGAGCGACGCGAGCACGGCGTCGGGGATCGCGGTGACGGCTGCGTCGCCCGCCGCGAAGAGCGAACCGAGCACCGACACCACCACGGCCCCCGCCACCCACCCGATGACGGGCGTACCTGGATCCGGACTCGACATCCCTCCACGAAACGTAGTCGGGCGCGGCTGTGGGTCAAGCGGGCGCGAAAAACGTGAGCGATGCACGCAACTTCGCTTCGCTCGGGTCGATCCACAAATCGATGAACCCCACCAAACCCGCGGCGGTCTCGGCTCAAGCGCACGCGCCACAGACCAAAGCGCAAACCGCGCTGCAGGTCCCGCTGATGCTGAAAGGACCCGCGTTCGTGAACGTGCTCGGCGCGATGCCGATGCCGACGCCGAAGCCGCCGCAGATCCCGCAGACGGCGCAAGGTTGCAAAATGCAAACGTCGCTTCCGCAAGCGGTCGCGCCGGTGCGGCCGGATCAGGAGAAACGTCATCGTGCGGGGCCTGGCGACGAGCTCGATCCTTCGATGCGACAGTCCGCGCAGCTCGCGCCGCCGATGACGACCGCAGTCGCGACGGAGGCCGAGAAAGAGCAAGTCGCGGCCCAGACGAACGCGCGCGTGTCGCTCGAGGATCTCGTGCCCGAGCTCGTGAAGAAGATCGCGTGGAGCGGAGACTCGCGGCGCGGGACGGTGCGCATGGAGCTCGGCGCGGGCGATCTCGCGGGGTCGACGCTCACGGTGAGCGCGTCGGACGGGCGCGTGAGCGTGGACGTCGTGGCGCCGCCGGGAACCGACGTCGGCGCGTGGCGCGAGAAGATCGCGTCGAGGCTCGCGGCGCGCGGGCTATCGCTCGAGTCCGTCGAAGTTCACTGAGACAAGACGCGGAGCGCGTTGTCGCGGAGGATCTTCGCGATCGTGGACTCCTTGAATCCGTCGCGGAGGAGCGCCGCGGTGAGCAGCGGGAGGCCCGTCGGATCGGCGAGCTCGCGCGTCGGAACGATGAAGCCGTCCCAATCGCTGCCGAGCGCGGGGGTGTCTTCACCGACGACGTCGAGGATGTGCTTCAGGTGTTTCACGACGGGTTCGAGGCCGTCGCCGCCAAGGTAGCGCGGGCAGAAGATGACGCCGACGCATCCGTCGCGATCGGCAATCGCGCGGAGCTGCGCGTCGTCGATGTTGCGCCAGTGCTCGAAGGCGCCGAGCACGCCGGTGTGGCTCACCATCGGCGCGCGCTTCGACATCTCGCACGCGTCGAGGAATCCTCTTCGGTTGATGTGCGCGAGATCGACGATGACGTCGAGCGACTCGCACCGCGCGACGAGCTCGCGTCCCCACGACGTGAGACCTTCGTCGCGCGCGCCGCGCCCGTACGCGGGATAGCCGGCTTCGTTCGCGGAGAAGTGCAAGAGGCCCAAGTAGCGGACGCCGCGGCGCGCGAAGCGATCGAGATTTTCGAGATCGCCTTCGAGCGCGTGCGCGCCTTCGATTCCGAGGAGCGCGGAGGCGGCGCCGTCGCGCGCGTTCGCTTCGATTTCGGTTTTGGTGCGCGCGAAGCGGATGTCACGCGTGCGCGCGAGCGTCTCGTCGAGCACGTCGATTTGCTCGTCGATCGCGCGCGCGAGGCCACGAACGCGTCCGAGCGTCGGGAGGGACACGAGCCCGAAGATTTGCGCGCCGACTCCGCCGTCGCGCATGCGCGGGAGATCGACATGACCGAGGAGCGCCTTCTTCGGGAGCGGCGGCGTGTGCCGCTTGAGCATGTCGTAGCCGAACCACCGGCCCCACATGAGCGTGTCCGCGTGCAGATCGATCGCGGGGTGTCGCGCGTGAAGCTCGCGTGCTTCGGCGACGAGCGCGTCGGTCATCGCGGTCAGCATATATGCTAGCGTTCTCGCGTGCCGCTCGTTTGCGAAAGCGTCGTCGAGCTCGTCGGGAGGACCCCGCTCGTGCGTTTGCGAAACGTTGGACGCGAGACGCCGCGCGCGGAAGTGTGGGCGAAGATGGAGGAGCAAAATCCGGCGGGCTCCGTGAAGGATCGCATCGCGGTGGCGATGATCGAAGCCGCGGAGCAGTCCGGCGCGCTCCAGCCGGGCGGCGTGATCGTCGAGCCGACGAGCGGGAACACGGGCATCGCGCTCGCGATGGTGTGCGCGGCGAAAGGCTACCGCTGCATCCTCACGCTGCCCGAGAGCATGAGCCTCGAGCGTCGCGCGCTGCTCGCGGCGTTCGGCGCGGAAGTGGTCCTCACGCCCGAGGCGGATCAAATCGAGGGCGCGGTCGCGAAGGCGCGCGAAATCGCGAGCACGACGCCGCGCGCGTTCTTGCCGCAGCAGTTCGACAACCCGGAAAATCCGCGCGCGCACGTCGAGCACACGGCGCGGGAGATCCTCGACGCGATGGGCGGCGACGCGATCGACGCGTTCGTCGCGGGCGTCGGAACGGGCGGGACGATCAGCGGAGTCGGCGGCGTGCTGCGCGAGCGTGGGACGCGCGTCGTCGCCGTGGAGCCCGACGCGTGCGCGACGATTTCGCGCGGCGAGCGCGGGCCGACGAAAATCCAAGGCCTCGCCGCGGGATTCATCCCGAAGAATTATCGCGCGAGCGCGGTCGACGAAGTGCGCACCGTGACCGACGAGGACGCGTGGCGCACGAAGGACGCGCTCGCGAAGCGCGAGGGTCTTCTCGTCGGGATCAGCGCGGGCGCGGCGGTGTTCGCGGCGCTCACCGTGGCGCGCGAGCTCGGCGTCGGGAAAAACGTCGTCACGATTTTGCCGGACACGGGCGAGCGTTACTTCAGCCTCGCCGAATATTTCGCCGCATGACGGCGCGCGCCGCGCGCGTGCTCGTCGTCGGGCTCGGCGGGCTCGGTTGTCCGTGCGCGCTCGCCCTCGCGCGCGCCGGCGTCGGGACGTTGCGACTGTGCGACGACGACGTCGTCGACGAGACGAACCTCGCGCGTCAGATTTTGTTCGACGAGTCGAGCGTCGGAAAATCGAAGCTCGACGAAGCGGAGCGCGCGCTCGCGCGCGAGGCTCCCGCGACGAAAATCGAGAAAACGCCGACGCGATTTCTTCCGGCGCGCGCGAAGGAGCTCCTCGGAGGGTGCGACGTCGTCGTCGAAGGCGCCGACAACTTCGCGACGAAATTCCTCGTGGCCGACGCGTGCGCGATCGCGCGCGTGCCCGTGGTGCACGCGGCCGGCGTGAAGTGGCGAGGAACTGCGCTCGCGGTCTCCGCGGAGGGGCGTCCGTGTTACCGATGCGTGTTCGAAGACTTGCCCGGCGCGCGATGGCCGCGCGCGCCGAATTGTGTGGACGATGGCGTGTTCGGTCCGATGCTCGGCGTCGTCGGCGCGCTCCAAGCGGATCTCGCGCTCGCGCTCCTCGACGGAAGAGACGTCGGCGGAACGTTCGTCGCGTACGACGCGCGCGTTTCGCGCATCGAGGACGCGCTCCGCCGCAAGCGCCTTCACGCGCGAAAAGGTTGCGAGCTGTGCGACGCGCGATCCATCGACGATCTCGACGAACGACGCTACAAAGGCTGAATGGAAACGACCGTGCGAATTCCCGCGCCGCTGCGAACGCTCACCGGCGGCAAAGACGAAGTCCTCGCGGCCGGCGCGACCGTCGGCGAGCTCATCGAAGATCTCGACAAGAAACATCCCGGTTTGAAGGATCGGTTGCTCGACGAAAAAGGAGTGCGCCGCTTCGTGAACATCTACGTCGGCGAAGAGGACGTGCGCTTTCTCGAGGGCCTCAAGACCGAGCTCCGCGCGGGCGACAAAGTCAGCATCGTGCCCGCGATCGCGGGTGGTTGATTGAAGCGACGCTTCTTGCGGCAAGCGCGGCTCGCCGAGATCGGCGTTGTGGGTCAGGAGAAAATTTCGAGCGCGCGCGTGATCGCCGCGTCCGAGATGGAAGCGCGTTACCTCGCGGCGGCCGGCGCGCGCGTCGAGCGCGTCGCGCACGTCGCGCGCGGTGAAGATCGCGCGTTCGACGATTTGGATCCCGCGGCGCGCGCGGTCGCGCACGGCGCGCACGCGGCGGGCGTCGCGCTGAAGAAAATTCTTGGTCTCGAATGAGCCGTCGCATCGAGTCCGTCGCGGACGCGGTCGGGAACACGCCGCTCGTACGCCTTCGCCGCGTCTTGCCGGACGCGCGCGAGGTGCGTGTATTCTGCAAATTGGAGTGTCAGAACCCGGGCGGCAGCGTGAAGGATCGCGCGGCGCTCCGCATGATGCGCGACGCGCTCGATCGCGGACGCCTCACGCGCGACAAGATCCTGATCGACTCGACGAGCGGAAACACCGGTGTCGCGTACTCGCTGTTCGGCGCGGCGCTCGGCGTCCGCGTGGAGCTCGTGATGCCGTCGAACGTGTCGCAAGCGCGCAAGGACATCACGCGCGCGTTCGGCACGAGCATCGTGTTCTCCGATCCGCTCGAAGGCTCCGACGGCGCGATGAAGGTCGCGCGCGAGCTCGCCTCCGAGAATCCCGAAAAATATTTTTATCCGGATCAGTACTCGAACCCGGCGAACCCGCTCGCGCACTACGAGGGGACCGGGCTCGAGATTTGGGACGCGCTCGGATCCGAGCTCACGCATTTCGTCGCCGGCCTCGGCACGAGCGGGACGATGATGGGCACCGCGCGGAGGCTCCACGAGAAGAACCGCGCGATTCGTTGCGTCGCGGTTCAGCCGAGCGAGCCGATGCACGGGCTCGAAGGGCTCAAGCACATGGCGACGAGCATCGTGCCTCCGATTTACGACGCCAGCGTGCACGACGAGATCGCGCTCGTGTCGACCGAAGACGGATGGGACATGGCGGATCGCGTCGCGGCGCTCGAGGGACTGCACGTCGGTCACTCGTCCGGCGCGAACATCGTGGCCGCGGTGAAGATCGCCGAGCGCGCCCTCGCGGAAGGACGAGCTGCGTGCGTCGTCGCGATCGTCGCCGATCGCGGCGACCGGTATTTTGCGCCGATGAAATGGGAAAAGCGCTACCTATGGTGACGATGCGCGACGACAAAAAGCATCCGTGGGTGCTCGGCGGCGTGCGCGTCGCGCGCGCGGTGATCGATCGCGTGGACGAAGAAGCGCGCGCGCACTACGCGCGCGACGAAGAGAGCTGCGGTTTGCTCGTGGGGCCTGCCGACGATCCGCTGCGCGTCGACGCGATCGTGCCGATGCAAAATCGCGCGAAGAAGCTCCACGAGATGGATCCCGAGACGTACCCGCGCACCGCGCGCACCTACTTCGACATCGATCCGCTGAAGTTCGAGCGCGCGATCGAAGACGGCGCGCGCGAGGGAAGGCCCGTGAAGGTGCTCTATCATTCGCACTTGGACGTCGGCGCGTACTTCTCCGAGACCGACGCGGCGGCCGCGAAGATGGGCGGCGACGCGCCCGCGTACGATCTCGCGTACCTCGTGACGAGCGTTCGCGAAGACGGCGTCGACGATCGGAAGCTCTTCGTGTGGAGCGTGGAGACGTGCGCGTTCGTCGAAGCGGAGATGCGGATCGAATGAGGCGCGTCGCCGCCGCGTGTGCGATCGCGTGCTTCGCGGCCACGCCGGCGCGCGCGGAGCTGCGCGAGCTCGCGCAGCGGGTCGCGGATTCGTACCGCGCGGCCGGCGGGCGCGTCACGATCCTGCCGACGCGCTTTCTCTACGAGGACGAGACGCTCGTCTTGCAAGTGCCGCCGAACGCGAGCGGCAAATGCATGACGATGGCGATCGTCGGCGCGCGCGGATTGTCGTTTCACGTCGGCGAGTCGGACGACGAAATCGATCGCAGACACGACGAGGGCAATCCCGCTCCGGAAAACCACACGTACAGCGTCGCGGGCGCGCTCGAGATCGACAACTGCGAAGGCCACGTGACCAACGTGCGCGTGCGGAGCGACGCGGGGCGCGGCGCGATCGAGGTGGTCGTCGCGTACGGCCCGTCGCTCATGCCGTCGCTGCGCACCGTGCTCCCCGAGCGCGTCGGCGGCGCGCAGCCGCCGACGGTCGATCCCGGTCCCGTGCCCGCGATGCCTCCGCCAGAGAAGCGCGCGGAAGCCGCGGAGGCGTCCGCGCGCCGCGACGGCGCCACCGTGCTCCCGCGCGCGAGCGCGACCGCGAGCACCGACGGGAGCGGCGTCGTGCACGTGCGGCTCGATCGCGGCTGTCATCGCGTCGAGCTCTTCTCGCCCGAGATTTGGAACGGACGGCGCAAGACGCGCCTCGATCTCGACGCGGAGCTCCACGACGAAACCGGTGACGTGCTCCTCGCGCGCGATCGCGGAGAAGCGGCCGACGCGCGCCTCGACGTGTGCGTGGGTGACGCGAAGGACACGCTGCTCGGGTTCGGCGGCGCGATCCCTGGCGCGCCGATCACCGTGGTGCGCGCGACGTGGCCGCTCCCTTCGTCGCTCCCGAGCGTGTGGGGTCCCGACGCGAATCGACGGCTTGCTGGCGCGCTCCGCGCGCGCCACGTGACGCCGCCGCGTCCGGCGATCGCGCTTTACGAAGGCGTCGTCGGGTCGACGTCGATCGTCGCGCCCGTCGCGCCCGCGGCTTGTTACGTCGCGGTCGCCGCGGCCGTGCGCGGCGTGCCACGCGGCATCGTCTTGCGCGCGAGCGTCGGGGCCACCGAGCACTCCGACGAGCGCGGCACGTCGGACGGCGCGGCGCTCGCGTCGTTCTGCACCGGCGACATCGAGCGCGTGCGTCTCACGGTCGAAGCGCGCGGCACCGCGCTCGCGTGGGGACTCGCGCTCTTTCACGTGACGAGCGGCGGATGGGACCGCGAGCCGTGAGAAGCTCCGCTGCGCTCGCTGCGCTCGTCGCGTGCGCGTGTCGCACGCCGCCGCAGCCCGTTCGCTCCGCGACGCCGCAACCTCCGAACGTGATCGCGGGCGACCTCGACGCGAAGATCCTCCTCGGTGATGTCCCGTTTCGCGCGACGCAGCTCGGCGCAGGTCCCGCGCGCGTCGTCGCGTCGGGTCCGATCGCGGAGGGCGAGCGTCTCGGCGCGTTCGTCGACATCCCGCAGGACTCGTGCTTGCTCGCGTATGCGCGCGCGTCGAGCGCGCTCGACGACATCGACGTCGTCGCGTTCGCGGAGGAAGGAAATCCGATCGCGTCCGACGAAGGTCCCGACTCGCATCCGACGGTGCTCGTGTGTCCGCCGCATCCGGATCGCGTGTACCTCGCCGTGCACGCGGCGGCGGGGGAGGGGCTCGTCGCGCTGGCCGCGCAGATCGCGCCGCGCGATCGCGCGGCGGAGATCGCGATGAAGCTCGGCGCGCGCGGCGCGCGCGGGGAGGGGGCGCGATCCGCGGAGGCGTGGCCCGGGCTCGACGAAAAGGTTCGCGCGCACCGCGCGGCGCTCGGCGGAAAATGGGAAGAGACGAAGCGCGTCGCGGTGACCGCGGACGCGCGCACCGAGACGGTGCTGCCGATCTCCGCCGAAGCGAATCAGTGCATCGACGTGCTCGCGGTCGCGGACGACGGCGTCGCGCTGCTCGATCTCGAAGTGGCCGACGAGAACGGTCACGCGCTCGCGCGCGCGAAGGAAGGCGCGCGTGAGCGTTCGGTGCTCTTGTGCACGACGCGTCCGCTCGCGTCCGCGTCGCTCCACTTGCGTCCGCACGTCGGAAATGGGCTCGCCGCCGTCGTCGCGTCGAAGATCCCGCTCGAGGACGCGAGCGAGCTCACCGAGCGCGCCGACACCGCGTGGTACGCGACGTCGCGCACGCTCGATCAGGCCAAGAAATCGCTCGAAGCGGAGCTCTCGCGCGCGGGGTACGGCGCGGGCGCGAACGTGGGATCGGGATCGCTCTCGCTCGGAAAACGCGCGCAGGTCCCGCTCGATCCGACGCCGTCGCAGTGCTCGCGCGTCGACGTCCTCGCCGGCGCGCCGCTCTCGATGTTCGACGCGCGCGTGTGGGACGATCGCGGCGCGCTCGTCGCGTCGGGCGAAGGCGCGTCGCAAGTCGCGCTCTTCGTGTGTCGCGCGCAGAAGACGCAGCTCGAGATCGAAGCGCGCGGACGCCCCGGTCCGTTCGGTGTGGTGATGCGCAAGGAGCGTTGGCAGTCGCAAGCGTTCATGCAAAAGCCGCTCGCCGCGTCGCGCATGCTCGCGCGCACGGCGGACGCGCCGACGTTCGCCGTGGAGGGCACGCTCGGCGACGCGCGAGCGATCGCGGTCGACGCGTCGAAGCGTCACGCGTGGGAAGCGACCGTGCCCGCGCAGAGCTGCGCGACGACGACGGCGGGCGCGGAGGGTGACGGCACCGGGCTCACGCTCGTCGCGTTCGACGCGCAGAGCGGCGATGAGCTCGACCGCTCGCACGCTGCGTCGAGCGCCCGCGTCCGCGTGTGCACGGAGGCGAGCGCGAAGCGCGTTCGATACGAGCTCACCGTGTCCGCCGGGAAGCTCGACGTCGTCGTCGGCGAGCGCCGCGCGCAGCACGCCTCGCAGTGACGACGGGTTCCTGCGCGCGTTTGCGCGACCGCAGAGACTACCGCGCGAGCGACGCCAGCGCCGCGTCCGCGCGCTTCGGATCGACGTCGCCGATGCACACGACGCGTCCCCTGCGCGGCGAGAGCACGATGCGGCACTTGCCTTTCGCGCCGAATCGAACGCTCGACAAAACCAAATCGATCACGACGCCCGCGAGCACGAAGAGAGATCCCCACGCGAGAAGCGATGGCGACGCGACGCGCGCGCCGTCCGCGAGCGCGCCGACACCGACGTACGTCCCGAACGCGAGCGCGATGAGCCCCGCGTACAAACCGAGTCGCGGGAAGCGCACCTCGCGCACCGCGCGCGCGAGCGCGTCGGCGCCGATGACGATCTCGCGATCGCGGAGGGTGCGGCCGAGGAGCTCGGTGCGCGCGCGGATGCGCACGCCGCGCGCGGATGTGGACACCTCCGCGGGGCACCGGTACGCGAGCACGAGACGCGCGATGAGTCGCGCCGCGGACGCGACGAAGAGCAAACCGGTCACGCCGAGCAACACGGTGAGCGCGGGGTTGCGCGGCGCGGGCACGAGCTCGCCTCGAAGATGCGTCTCGGGCGCGCGGGACGCTTGCGACGCGATCGCGCGCACGAGTGGATCGTTCGTCTTTTGCGCGATCGCGTCGAGCTCTTTGCTCGCGCGCGCGCGCTTGCTCGCGAGGAGGATCGCCGTCGCGACGAGCGCGTCATCGCGTTCGCCGGTCGCGGCGCGCTTCGCGAGATCGCCGAAGAGCGCGTCGGCGCGATCCTCGAGCGCTTCGTCGAGCAACGTCGACGGATCGAACGCGCTCTTGCGCGCCAGCTTCGCGACGAGCGCGGCGTCGATTTCCTTCGTGCTCGCGATCGCGAGCGCGCCAAGCGCGCGCGCGAGCGTGCGCTCCGCGTCGTCCTCCGGACCGCGCGCGAGCACGTCGATCGCGTCGCCGAACGGCGTCTTCGCAGCGTCGAGCTCGAGCGTCTTCGCCTTCTCGCGCAGCGCGTCGCCGGTCGCGCCGTCGATCACCGCCGCGCGCGCGAGCTCCGCGAGCGCGTCGGGCTTCTCGACCTCGCGCAGCGCGGCGTAGGCAGTCATCGTGCGCTCGGCCATGGGTAGCTCCGTCGTCTACTTCAACGCTCGAACGGGCGCCAGTCTTCTGCCTCTTTCTTGGCCCATCCCGAACAGGCGCGATAGCAGCGAGAGCATGAAGCCGAAATCGAAAGATGAGCTCCTCCAAGAGCTCCGCACGATGCTTCGCGACGTCTTCGCCGCGCAAGCCGCTGGACAAGTTCAATCGCGCGTGGCGCGCGCGCACGGTTACGTCGATGGTTTCATGCGCGTGATGCTCGACGCGGCGATCGCGACCAAGCAAGAGCTCCTCGAGCTCGTCGCCGAAGAGCGCCAACACGTCTCCGGCCCCGCGCTCCGTACGATGGCGCAAGTCGACGACGCCGAAACCGTCGCGGCGTAAACTTCGTTACGGAGTTACCAAGGTAACATCGCCGGATTCGGTCTGGTCGGCCACGTCGGACGTGCGGAACCAGTTCGCGATCTGCGCGGTGCCCGCCACGAACTTCGGGAAGAACCCGGCGAACTTTCCCGTCTGCGCGACGGACTGCGCCGTCCACTTGTGGACACCGCCGGTCGTCGGCACGCCGGACGCGACGCGCAGCACGCCCGCCGTGCTGTCTTGGTACGCGACCGTGATGTTGCCGCCGGAGTCGATTTGCATTTGCGCGTCGTCGCCGACGATGTGCTGACCGTCGGAGTACGGCAGGCCGTTGTTGTAGCCGTCGTCGATTATTTCGGGCGTGAGCGGCGTGCCCGCGCCGCCCGGCCACACGATGAGCTGGAGGCGTTCCTGGATGCCGTTCACGTACGCGATGTTCCAATCGCCGTTCGGTGTGATGACGAGGTTCGCGGCGATGCCGTCGTCGCCCGTGTCCGTCGCGTTCGACCCAGTGCCGGTCTGGCCGTCGAGGATCGTCGCTGTCCACTTGCCGCCCGCGTTCGACACGCCGTAGAGGTTTCCGTGGAAGCGATCGTAGACCGCGAGGCCGAGCCCGTTCGGTCCGTTCGCGAGGCTGACGTAATCGCCGAGCGCCGTGGGGTAGCTCGGGATGAAGTTCGACGAGGTGACCGCGTTGACGCACGTCGCCGCGCTGTTCTGCGAGACGCACGCTTGCGTCGAGCTGCACGCCGGGTTGCAACCCGTCACCGTCGTCGTGCACGCGCCGATCGTCGTCCCGCTCGTCGCGAGGCACGCTTGCGACGCCGTACAGAACTGCGGCTGACACGGGTCCTGCTCGTCCACGGCGGCGTCCTGGAACGTCCAGTCCGACGTCTCTTGCGGGACGCTCTTGTTCGCCGTGCCGACGATGACGCGCGAGCGTGTGTAGCCGTTGTTGCCCGCCTCCATGCCGAGGAACGCGACGACCGGGTTGCCGTTCACCAGGATCATCTTCACGTAGCGGCCTTGATCCGCGCCGGTCTTCTGCGACACGACGTGAATGTTCCACTTCGATCCGTCGTAACTCGCGAACTTCAGCTGCGTGTTGGTCGCGTCGTAGTACGCGATCATCGGGTTCTGCGAATTCGGATCGAGCACCATCGACGTCCACAAGCCGACGTCGTCGCCCGGGTCCTCGATGCCGCCACGCCAACCCGTCGGATCCGCTTCGGGGCACGAGCCCGCGGGGAGCGCGGGCACGCCGTCGACGTCTTCCCACTGCACGGCCAGCTTCGCCGGATCCCATTTTCCGACGACGAGATCGCCGTAGAGGGTCGAGCTTCCGTCGGAGTCGTTGTAGCCCGCGACCCAAATCGTGCCGCTTTTGTCGACGGCGACCGACGTGTACGCGCCGATCAAACCCTCGACGAGCGCGTCGTCGCACGTTTGCTTGCAGTCGCTGCCGCACCCGTTCGGGTTGTTCGGCGTGCTGCCGCAGTTGCATCCTGGGAACGCGGCTGCCGTGACGGCGATCGCGCCGATGCCGAGGAGGCGCTTGTCAAAAGGGCGCGTCGCGCGCACCTCACGACGCCGCCGCAAGAAGAGCCCGAGCAACCCCGCGAGCACCGGCAAGCCGTACGCCCAGCTCGTTTGCGAAGGCGACTTGCCGATGGTGCACGCGCTGCACGACGAGGTCGTACCGAGCGTCGGATCGGGCTTGCCGCGGATCAAAGCCGACGATTGGCTTCCGATGTTGCCGTCTTCGTCTTCGACTTCCACCGTGACGGACGCGCCGTTGAACGCGTTCGCCGGAATGTCCGCGAGCGAGCCCCACGTCGTCCACGGCGTCGCGCCGCCCGCCGCGTCCGTCGCGTGCCAGCGCATCTTGAGCGCGCTCGTGTCGCTGACGAAGTCGTACGCGTCGACGTGGAGACTGTTGTCCGCGTTTTCGCTCAGCGTGATCGTCGGCGGGAGCACGTCGATCGTGAACGGCACCTGCGCGGGCTTCGCCGACTGCGAGAGCTCTTGTCCGTGAATGCGCGCCCACACGTTGAGGACGTGCTTGCCTTGGAGGAAGAGCGAGTCGTTCTGAATCGTGAAGTCGCGCGCGCTCGACCACTCGCTGTGCGAGCCTTGATCGATCGCGTACGAGTACTCGACCGCGTTCGTGCCGTTGTCGAGCGACGAGCTCGCGAGCACGTGGAGGATGGGCTCCTTCGAGCGATCCACCGTCGCGAGCGTCATCGCCTCGGGGAATACCTTGAGATCGACGATGCGCGCCTGCACGTCGGCTTGCTGAATCGCGTTCTGCTGCGCGAGCTGGAGGTCGGCGAAGATCGCGAGGAAGTCGTCCGTGCCCTTCGTGAGCTTGCGGATGCCGCCGTCCGGGATGGTCACGCCGAGCCCGACGCTCGCGAGCGAGCTCGAGAGGTCGATCGGTTTGAGGCTCCCCGTGAGCTGCCCGGCGATCGCGCCGAACAAATTTCCGAGGCCGCTCGCGATCGTCGCGGGATCGTCGACCAAGAGCTCGCTGTTCGTGACCGTCGGGTTCGCGACGCCGACCGTGCCGATCGCCGGAAGCAGTCCGCCGTTCGGGTTCGTCTGCGGATCGACGGCGGTCGAGAGGTTCACCGGAATCGTGAGATCGCCGGTGAACGTCATCGCGCGCACGTAGCGATCGTCGCTCCACACGTAGAAGTCGATCGCGAATTGCTTCAGCGAGATCGAGAGCAGCGGATCGGTGTTGAGATCCGTGCCGCCGCCGATCGTGATGACGGGCGGTTGTTGTGGGCGCGTCGTGATCGCGACGGGCCCCGGCTTCTGCTCGAACGTGAGCCGCTTGATGCTCGGGATGAGCACGCTCAAGAGGCCGCTCTGGAGCTGCGAGAATTGATCCGTCGAGATGCCCAAACAGAGCGCGCCGCTGTTGTAGACGCTGCCGAGCATGAAGTTCAGGTAACGCCCCGCGAGGGCGATGCCGAGATCCGGCCCGTTGTCGTTCTGCGGCCACGGCGAGATCGTGTTGTCCTGCAGCTCGTCGGGGATCGGAATGCCTGTCGGGATGGTGTTCGTGAACGTCGGCACGCAGCTCGATTGCGGGTTGGGCAATCCGCCGCCCATCAAGCCGAGCGTCATTCCGTTCGTCGAGTCCGGCGTGTCGACGATGGTGCCGTTGTTGATCGCGCTCGACGCGATCGCGTTACCGCCCGCCGCGAGCACGAAATCGAGCCCGCCCGCGGTGCCCGGCGAGATGCTCGCGAGGAACCCGCTGAGGTCGACGTGCCCATCGAGCCCGAGCAAAATCGGAACGCACGTGGTCGACGCCGAGTCGTAGTAGCAAGTGCCGCCGTTGTCGTGCGAGCCAGTCGGGCACGACGGATTGAGCGCGGTGTTCGTCTTCGTGCAGAGGGCGCCTTGGAGCGCGCTCTTGATTTGCGACTCGAGCGGCGACTCGAGGTAGCTGATGAGATCGCCCTTCAAGAGATCGACGACCGTGCTCAAGACGACGCAGAGCCCGCTCGCGCAATCGGTGATCATGCTCGAGTCGAGGGTCATCGTGACTTGCGCGTTGGTCGCGTCGACCTTCGTGTAGCCGTCGCGCGGCGCGATCGTCTCGGCGATGAGCGGGAGCACGATCGTGACGGGGACCTGCGCGAAGCCAGTGAACGTCGGCGTCGATCCGTTGCAGCCCGCGCCCGCGCCGAGCCCGAGGTGCATCGAGCACGTGTCCATCGTGATGTCTTTGGCTTCGACGGGGATGGTGCCGGTGATCGTGATCGAGTCAGGGTGGGTCGCGGTGATCGTGAGCTTGGCGTTGGTGAGATCGACGACGACCTCGCACTGTCCCGGTCCGGGGCTCTGGCAGATGTGGACCGTCGTGACGGTGAGATCGAACGAGGTCTCCGGAATCGGGTACGTGATCGTTCCGCCGCCGAGCACCTTGCCGGCAATCGTGCCGATGTTCGCTTGCATGAAGTCGAGCCCGGCGCGCGTCACACGTGCGGAGCCTGCGTTCGTGATCGCGCTCGCTTTCGGGAATCCACCCGCGAGCGGCGTCACGCCGCAACTCGTACACCCGCTCGAACAACCGCCGCCGCTGCAGGCGAGCACGAGCAGGACACACCCGAGAACACCAAGCCTGCGCACCCACCCAGCGAGCGCACCTTGAGAAAGACGAAGCATGGGAAATCCCTCCAACGAGGATCGCGACCGCTCGTAAGTTTACACGAGCGAGCGCTGTTTCGCGAGGGATAGCGTTGCTATTCGCTCGACGCGTCGGAGGCGTCGGTCGTCCCCGAATCCGTTCCCGCGTCGCCATTGCCCTGACACGTCGGGTCGCCGGAGCCATCGTTGATCGTGACCGCGGCGGCGGCGAAGGTGGCCGCGAGCCAAAAGCTATCCGCGCAGTCGTTGGGTTGGTTCGACGTGGAGCAGTAATCGCCCTTTGCGATGATGTTGCCTTGTCCGTCGCGCGCGCAACCACCGGCATCGCTCTTTCCTCCGCCGGTCGCCGCGGTGAGAAGGACGCAGAGCGTCTCGGGAAGCACGGTGAGCGGGACTTTGTCCGCGTCTTCGAGCGTCATCACCGCGCCGAGCGAGCCCGCCGTGTGCCACTTGCTGCACGACGACGGGTCCGCGACGATGCAGTTCTGATCGAGCGCCTGCAAATTGAACGAGCCGATGCAGTTGTCGTTGTTGGAGAGGGTCGCGTCCTTGAGGATCGCGTTGCGGAGCGGAAGGATGATGACGTTCGCGGGATCCGCGGCGCCCGCGTCGGGCGAGAGGAAGATCGGGACGTTGAGGAGCGGGATGGGTTGCGTCGTGAACGTGGTGCCGGCGTCTCCACCGAACGTGATCGACGTCACGCTGGGCTCGACGTCGAGGTTGCCGAGCTCGTGGCGATAGAAGCAGTAGCCCGTGTTGAACGGATCCGGCGACGGCGGCGCGCCGCCCGTCGTGAGCGTGGAGCTCGTCGGGTCGATGCTCAAGAGCCAGTTGAACGCGCCCTTGCCGCCTTGATCGCCGCACGCCGTGGTCGCGAGATCGATGCCCTGCGTGATGATGCCTGTCGTGCCTTCGATGACGGAGCTCGTGAGGGCGGGTGGATCGGTGATCCACAAGCGGCGCAGGCGGAGATCGTAAGTCGATTTCTTCGAGTTGTCGGACATCGGCAAGCACGTGCTCGGATCGCCGCACTCCGCCGTGTTGATCGGGCACGTGCCGCCGGTCGGCGGGCACGAGTTGTCCGACGGGTCGCAGTTCGGCGCCGGGAAACCGCCGGGGCCTCCGCTGTCGCACTCGATCGCGTTGCTGTTCGCCGGGCCGGCGTCGACGACGGGTCGCGCGTGCTCGTTGATGCAAGCGAACATCGCCGCGACGCCACCGAGGGCCGACGTACCGAAAAGAAAGACCCAAACCGATCGCTTCATCGAATCCTCATCTTACGCTCATCTCGTCTCGGACGCTGCGCTTCGCTGCGCCGTCTTCGACTTCGAGCGTCCCACCGTAGTCGACCATCTTCGTGAATTGCTCGATGCGCCCGGCGAGGTCGGCTCGCGTCGCGGCGACGAGGCGCGCCGGGCCGATGCCTTCCACGCAGAACGACGCGAGCGCCGACGCGTAGAACATCCCGCGACGAATCGCGTGCGACGAGCGATCCTTCGAGCGCGCGAGGTAACCGGCGAGGCCGCCAGCGAACGTGTCGCCCGCGCCCGTCGGATCGAGGACCTCTTCGAGCGGGAACGCGGGCACGAAGAAGAGGCCGCTGTCGTCGAAGAGGACCGCGCCGTGCTCGCCGCGCTTGATGATGAGGCTCTTCGGACCGAGCTTGCGGATGGCGCGCGCAGCGCGCGAGATGTTGTTCTCCTTCGAGAGCTGGCGCGCCTCTTCGTCGTTGATGACGAGCAAGTCGATCTTCGCGAGCATCTCGGCGAGCGCCTTGGGCTCGCCCGAGATCCAGAAGTTCATCGTGTCGGCGATCGAGAACGCGCCCTGCGCGCACTGCGCGAGCACGTCGGTCTGGAGCTTCGGGTGGATGTTGCCGAGGAGCACGACGGGCGTCCTCTTGTACGCGTCCGGAATCTTCGGACGAAAATCGGCGAACACGTTGAGCTGCGTGTCGAGGGACTCGCGGCTCGCGAGATCGTGCGAGTAGCGTCCGTGCCAGCGGAACGTCTTGCCGGACGCGACGCGCTCGACGCCCTGCGTGTCGACGCCGCGCGCGCGCATCATGTCGAGGTGTTTTTCGTCGAAGTCGCTCCCGATGACGCCGACGAGACGAACCGGTGAGAGGAACGACGCCGCGACGGACGAATACGTCGCCGCGCCGCCGAGCACGTCGCGATAATTTCCCGACGGCATGTCGAGATCGTCGAAGGCGAGCGAGCCGACGATCAGTGCGGAATCCATGCGGCCTTCTACCATACGCGCTCGCGTCAAAGCGCGGGAAGAAGCCAGTGCAGCCGCGCGCGCGCTTCAGCGGGGACGCGCGACACGTCGCTCATGATCGCGCCCTTCAGCGCGCCGTGCGCGTTCGAGCGCGACGGGTCCGGGAGATTCTCCGCGAGGCGCGCGATCGCCTTGCGCGCGGTGTCCACGTTCTCGCGCATCACGGCGAGCACCGCTTCGACCGTCACGTGCTCTTCGCTCTGATGCCAGCAGTCGTAGTCCGTCGCGAGCGCGAGGGTGGCGAAGGGGAGCTCCGCTTCGCGCGCGAGCTTCGCTTCGGGCATCGACGTCATGCCGATCACGGAGACTCCCCACGAGCGGTAGACCAGGCTCTCCGCGCGCGTCGAGAACTGCGGACCCTCGATGCACACGTACGCGCCGCCGCGGTGGACGCCTTTTTCGCCGCTCGGATGCGCGGCGGACGCGGCGTCGCCGAGCGCGCGCGCGAGGTGCGGACACACCGGATCGGCGAACGCGACGTGCGCGACGACCTCGTCGAAGAACGTCGAGACGCGCCGCTTCGTGAGATCGACGTATTGATCGACGACGACGAGATCGCCGGGCGCGATGCTCTCCTTCATCGAGCCCACCGCGCTCACCGACACGAGGTGCGTCGCGCCGAGCTTCTTGAGCGCGCACACGTTCGCGCGGAAATTGATCGCGTGCGGAGGGACGCGGTGGCCGCGCCCGTGGCGAGGCAAGAAGAGGAGCGCGGTGTTACCAAGGTACCCACGTACAATGTTGTCGCTCGGCGCGCCGTACGGCGTGTCGACGGCGACTTCCTCGACGCGCTCGAGACCGGGCAGATCGTAGAGACCGCTTCCGCCGAGGATCGCGAGCGTGCTCACGTCGTCCCTCCGCTGCGCAGGAGCCTCTCCGCGACGGGCGCGACGCGCGCGCGCTTGGCGCGCTCGGCGCGCACGATCCCGCAGAGGACGTCGGCGGCGCGCTCGAGATCGTCGTTCACGATGACGTAATCGAATAGCGCGTAGTGCTCGATCTCGCGCAGCGCGACTTGGAATCGGCGCTGCACGATTTCTTCGTCGTCGCTCGCGCGACCGCGGAGGCGCTTGAGGAGCTCGGGCATCGACGGCGGCAAGATGAACACGGACGCGACGTCGGGCACCTTCGCGCGGATTTGCCGCGCGCCTTGGTAGTCGATGTCGAAGAGGACGCCGCCGCACGTCGGGTCGCTCCTCGCGCGATCGATCTCGGCGAGCGACGTGCCGTAGAGATTGCCGTGCACCTCCGCCCACTCCATGAACGCGCCTTGCTTCACGAGCGACTCGAAACGATCGCGATCGACGAAGTGGTAGTCCTTGCCGTCGCTCTCGACGGCGCGCGCGCGGCGCGTCGTGTGCGAGACGGAGAAGCGCATGTCGGGGAACGCGGCGAGCAGCTTGCGCGTCAGCGTGGTCTTACCCGCGCCGCTCGGCGACGACAGGATGAGCAGCATGAATTCGGAGGCGCTCATGGAGACCGTGAGCATAGATCACGTCGCGCCGAAGCTCACTCGACGTTCTGCGCTTGTTCGCGCATTCGCTCGACGTGCGCCTTCAGCTCGACGACGTTGCGCGCGATCTCGACGTCCGCGCTCTTGCTGCCCACGGTGTTCACCTCGCGCGTGATTTCCTGGAGGAGAAAATCGATCTTGCGTCCGATCGGGGCCGTCTTGTCGAAGAGCGACGCGAGCTGCTCGCTGTGGCTGCGGAGGCGCGCGATCTCCTCGGCGACGTCGCTTCGATCCGCGAGCAGCGCGATCTCTTGCTCGAGGCGCAGCGGATCGAAGTCCGTCGACGACGCGAGGCGCTCGATGCGCTCGCGGAGGCGCTTTTGCGCGGCGGCGAGCGCTTCGGGCGCGCGCTTTTCGATCGCGTCCGCGCACGCGACGGCGCGCGCGAGGTGATCGCGCATCTCGCGCGCGAGCGCCGCGCCCTCCTTTTCGCGCATCGCGTCGAGATCGCGCGCCGCCGCCGAGAACGCCGCGTCGAACGCGTGCTTGATGGCGTCGCTCGGCACCTCCGACACGACGAACAAATCCGGGACCATCGCGAGGAGCGACATCGGGACGGGCTCGTTCGGCGCGATTTCGTCGCGCAGCGCGCGCAGCTGGTCGTAGACGTCGCGCGCCCGCGCGCGATCGAGCAGCGGACGCGACGAAGCGACGCCGTCGCAGCGCACGGTGATCTCGATGCGACCTCGCGCGAAGCGTTCGCGCACGGCGGTCTCGGCGTACGTCGCGAGGTCCGCGGCTTCGCGCGCCGCGCGCACGCGCACCTCGAGGAAGCGGTGGTTCAGCGCGCGCAGCTCGACCCAAACTTTTCCGGCGCCGCTCGCGGCAGGGACACGATCGGCCAGGACACCGTGCTCCCCCGAGCCGTAGCCGGTCATGCTCTTCATGCAGCTACGCGAGGCCGCGCTTTCGCTTCACGATCTCCACCATGCGCGCGTACTCCACGTCCCACTCCCTCGATCCTTCTCTGACATGTTTCAGCTGCGCGCGCACTTCGGCGTCGAGCTTGTCGTCCTCGCCCATGTGCTTTTTGAAGACCGGCGCCATCTTGCGGCGAAGCTCGACGTCCTGCGCGTAGATCTCGTCGACGTTCTTCGAGTGGCCGAACATCTCGACGACTTGATCGAGCAAATAATCGAGCGTCTCGTCGCCGACCTTGATGCCCTTCGAGTCCGCGATTTGCTCGCGCACGCGTGAGTATTGATCGTTGCCGCGGCTCGTGCGCTCGAGGAGCTCGCGCGTCTTCTCGTTCACCTCTTTTTCCATCGCCAAATAATTTTTGAGCACGGCTTCGACGTCGAGCACGACCTCGGTCGGGTGCTCGGCTTCGATGTCGCCGGATGCGAGCAAAACCTTCACGACTTCCTGGGCGATGGGGCTCACGCGGCCCGCGAACAGACGCATGACATTCGCTATACCTTCGTTCTATCGTTCCGAACATGCCGGAGTGTCCGTGGTGTCGCTCGCCGGTGCGAGACCTCCGCGTGCCGTGCCCGAAGTGCGGCAAGATCGCGTCGGATCTGCGCACGACCGATCCGCCTGGCGCGGCGTCCGTCGTCGACATGCCGAAGGTCGTCGCGTTGCCGGACGTGCCGGATCTCGTCATCCCGTCACCTCCGAAGAGCAAGCCGTCGCTGCCGTCGATGCCGAAGGTGTCCGCACCGCAAGCCGCCGCCGTCGACTTCGACGACGACGGGATTTCGGGCGGGGATCTGCAGATCGATTTGTCGGGCGCGGTCGCGAAGCCCGCGCAGGCAGGCGCGTCGCTCGCGCGTCCGCCGACGCCCGGCGGGTTCAATCCGTTCGACGACGATCTCTCCGCGGGTCCTGCGATCGAGCTCGACACGGCCGGAGGGTCGCTCCCACCGCGCGCGTCGAGCCCGAGCTTGTCGCCGCAGCCACCGCGCGCGTCGATTCCGTCGGCGCCCGTTTCGTCGCGCTCGCTCGCGCCGATCCCGCAGGCTCCCGTCAGCAAGCCGGTCGACGCGTTCGACGCGCGCACGTACGCGGATTACGGGGAGCCGCCCGACGCGTTCTGGCGCGCGCCGATCTACGCGTGGCGCGTGCTCACGCGGCGCGGGGAGCTGCGGCGCGACTTGCCGAACAAACGCGAGGACTCGGCGCGCACGACCAAGCGCGTCGAGGACGCGCTCGTCGCGTTCGGCGAGCGCGCGAAGGCGCTCGCGAAGGGAGGCCCCGCGCTCGATCGCGTCAACGAAGCCGAGGCGCTCGTTCGAAATCGCGAAGGCGCGGCGAGCGGGACGAACGACGCAAACGCCGTCGCGCTCGCGCAGATCGACGCGCGCATGGCGCCGGCGCTCGAAGCGCTCGCGGCGGCGCGCGAAGAGGAAGCGCGCGCGCAGACGGCGCGCGACGCGGCCGACGAGGAAAAGCGGCGCGCCGACGCGAAGCTCAAGCGGCTCGACATCGAGCTCCGCAATCCGACGAACGGCGTGCGCGCGCACGAACGCACGGCGCTCGAAGCGGAGCTCGCGCAGAAGACGCAGCGAACGAACGAAGCCGAGCAAGCGCTCGTCGCGGCGAAGCAAAGAGCGTCCGCCGCGCAAGCCGCGAGCGAAGCCATCGCGCGCGAGCGTGCCGCGCAAGAATCGAAGCAAGCGCGTCAAGCGGGCGTTCGCAGCCAAGGCGCGGACGACGCGCACCAACGTCTGCGCGACGCGCTCATCGAGCTCGGACGCGCGATGCTCGCGGATTCTTCCGTCGCGGATCTCGCTGCCGCGCGCGACGAGCTCGCGCGCCTCGAGTCGCAAGCGCAACAAAAAGCGCAAGCGCTCGCGGTGCACGAATCGGCGCTCGATGCCTTCGACAAAGGAAAGGTCGCGATTGGGATCGCGGTGATCGCGGTCGCCGCGCTCGTGCTCCTTGGCGTCGTGTTCTTCCCGTTCATCTATCGCGCGTTCGCGACGTGAACCGGGCGCGGCGCGATCACTTGCGCGAGCGCGGAGGACCCGGAGGTTTGCGCGACGAGCGCGGCGGCGAGCTCACGGGCGGCGAGGGCGGGCTCTCGCGATCGTCGCGCAGCGTGATCTTCGGCTCGCGCGTCGTGCCCATCTGAAGGCGCCGCATCACCGCGCGCTTCTGGCGTTCCTTGTATTTTGCATGCGATGCTTCGCCGCGCTCGTTCTTCGCTTCCGTCTCGCGATCGATGATTTGGAATTCGCAGATGACGAAGATGATCGGCGCGAGGTTCCACGATCCGTGCGCGCGCTCGAGCTCCTTCAGCGGGATGCGCACCGGCATGTCCACGACGAAGTGAACGACGCGGTACATGTTCGACGAAAACGCGTTGTCGTTCGGCGTGAGCTCGTCGTCTTGTTGGCTCTGCATGTCCGGCAGGAGCTTCGCGAGGTGCGGCTTCTTGCGCGCGTACGACTTGAACTGGAACATCGAGTTCGTGCTCTGCCCGGGGATGACGTAGTTGAACGGGAAGAGGTGCGTCGTCAGGTACTGCATGACGGGAAAGACGTCGTCGTAGCTGCGCGTGACGATGCGGAATCGGAGTTTGTCGTAGACCTGCGCGGCGATGGTGTCGTGCTTCGAGAGGAGCTTCGTGTAGAGCGAGTCTTTGTTCTTGCGACCGCCGACGAACTCGAGGATCGGAAAATTGCTGGCGAGCATGCCGCCGATCACGCGGTAGACCTTCTCTTCGACCATGTGAAAGACTTCTTGGTCGGAGAGCGGGAGCATGAAGAGGAGCTCGCGTCCCTCGAGGTGGTGGATGATGTGCATGCACTTCAAGATCGTGCACGCGCACGTCTGGCGGTGACCGCGGCCGCACGCGACCATCAAGAGCTCCTCGACCGACGCTTGTTCGATCGGCTTCGGGATCGGGAACTCGAAGTGCCGGCGGAGGTAGCCGATCGCTTCTTGTTTGATGACGTCCATCGTCTTGCGATCGGCGGGCTCGTCGGGGTGAAGCTCTTGCGCGCGCAAGAACGCGCGCGCTTCGTCCTCGTTCTCGAAGTTCAAGCGGTGCCAATCGATGACGGACTCGCCGCGCAGGATGAGGCGCACCGCTTCGAGATCGACGAGCGTGAAATCGTCGAGTCGCTTCAGCGAATCGAGGTTGGCGCCTTCCACACGGCCGCGTATAGCACACACGATCCATGAGTCGCGCGGCGCCGATTCCCGATCTCAAGCGCGCGCTCGAGCGCGTGATCGAGACGTGCGACGTCGGCGCGCGGATGGAGCTCGATCCTGTCGGCGTCGTGCGGCGGTATCGAAGCCCGCTCGATCGCGAGATCATCGGGCTCGCCGCGACGGGCATCGCGTTCGGCAACGTGAAGACGATCCGCGCGAAGCTCGAGGAGATCGCCGTGCGCGTCGGACCCGCTCCGCACGCGCTCGCGGAGGACGCGCGCGCGATGAAGGCCGCGATGCGCACGTTTCGTCATCGCGTGTTCGTCGGCGACGATCTCGCGCGCTTGATGATCGGCGCGCGCGCCGTGCAGAGAAGATCGGGGACGCTCGGCGCGCGATTCGCCGCGCACTTCCACGCGACGCGCGAAGACCTCCGCGAGTCGCTCGCGCGTTTCGTGGACGACGTTCGCGAGGCAGGCGATTTGAAGACGCCGAAGAACGGTCGGCGCGGCCCCGCGCATTTGCTCCCCGATCCGCGCGCGGGCAGCGGCGTGAAGCGACTGCTCCTCTATCTGCGCTGGATGGTGAGACCGGCTGACGGGATCGATCTCGGCCAGTGGGACGTCCCGACGCGCGCGCTGCTCATTCCGGTCGACACGCACGTGCACAAGCTCGCGCGCAACTTGGCGCTCACCGATCGCGACGATCTCTCGTGGAAGACGGCCGAAGAAATCACCGCGGCGCTTCGTCGTTTCGATCGGGAGGACCCGGCAAAGTACGATTTTGCGCTGTGTCACCTCGGGATGTTGCAAAGGTGTCCGTCGCGTCGCGATCCGAAGCGCTGCGATGGTTGTCCCGTCAAACCAGTTTGTCGACACTGGCGCTGACGGGCACTCTTGTTGCTAATGTTGCGCGCGTGATGAAGCGTGTGCTCGTCTCGATCGCGTTCGCATCGATGCTCGCCGTGAACGCGCGCGCGGACACCGAGTCGCTCGCGGTCGTCGCGCAGCGGCCCGTCGTCGTCCCTCCGTTTCTCACGATGCCCGACGCGCTGCGCATGTTCCGCGAGCACGGGTTCGATCTCTTGCTCGCGGACGCGGCCGCCGCGCACGCCGAAGGCGACGTCGACGCCGCGTCGCACGTGCAGAACCTCGGCGTGTCCGCCTCCGCGGGCTACACGTTCTCGACGCTCGCGACGCAATCGCCGTGGTCGTACGCCGCGAGCCTCTCCGACAACGCGACGATCGTCGATCTGATCAGCGGCAAGCACACGCTGCGCACGCGCGCGGCGAAGGCCGCGCTGGAGGTCGCGCGCGACCACAGAGCCGTCGCCGCGGCGACGCTCGAGCTCAACGTGAAGCAGGCGTATTTGCAGATCGGCCTCGCGCGCTTGCAAGTGCAGTTCACCGAGGAGCAGTCGAAGTCGCTCGCGAAGACGCTCGGCGTCACGCGCGCGCAGTACCCCGCGGTCATCGACGAGGGCGCGCTCGCGCGCGTCGAGGTGCAGAAGCTCGAAGCCGATCAAGCCGCGACGAGCGCGAAGCAAGCGCTCCGCGCCGCGCAGATCGCGCTCGCCACGCTGCTCGGCGCGCGCGGCGAGATCCCCGATTTCGACGTCGATCGCGGCGTCCTCGCGTACCGCGTCTCGCCGATGCTCCAAGCGGCGACGGAGACTTCGCTCCTCGCGCTCGCGCGGCTCCATCGGCCCGAGGTGATCGAAGCGCGCGCGCAGACGCACGCGTCGGACGAATCGCTCGCGTTCGAGAAGCGCAGAGTGTTTCCGGACGTGACGCTCGGTGCGTTCGTCTCCGGAACCGGCGCCGGCGCGCCGTACATTTCGCCCACCGTGGCGGGCGGCTCGATCGGGTTCAGCGTGCCGCTCTTCTACCAGCAACAAGGCGAGGTGCGCCGCGCGTCCGCGGATCTCGCGACGTACTCGCTGCAAGAGCAGAAGATCGACTCGCAGCTCGCGCTCGACGTGACGAGCGCGTTCGCGTCGATGCGCATCGCGCGTTCGCAGGTCGATCGCATGCTCGGCGGTGAGATCGCCGCGGCGACGCGCCAGCGCGACGTCGTCCAGCTCAAATTCCCCGGCCAAGTCAATCTCAACGATTTTCTCGACGCCGAGCGCACGTACATCGCCGTGCAGCTCGAGTACCTGCAGTTCGTCGCATCGTATTGGAGCGCGGTGTTCGCGCTCGAACGCGCCACTGGAACGGAGCTTCGATGAAGAAACTCGCCGCGGTCTTCTTTGCATCGCTTCTGTTCGCGCCGATCGCCGCGCGCGCCGATTTGCCGAAAGTGCCGCCCACGCCGAACGTCCCGCCGCTCCTCACGCTCGCCGAAGCCGATCGCATCTTCCACGCGAACGGGCTCGATCTGCTGATCGCGGACGCGCAAGTGGCGCACGTCGAGGGCGACGCGATCGCCGCGCGCGCGGTCGCGAACCCGAGCTTCAGCGCGAGCGTCGGGTATGCCTTCGCGGACTACGCGCCGCCGAATCCGTGCAACGGCTGCTCGCCGTGGATGCTCAGCTTCCAGGTCGGCGACAACAACGCGCTCTTCGACATCATGGTCGGAAAGCGCGGGCTTCGTTCGGATTCGGCGCGCGCCGCGCTCGCCGCCGCTCGCCTCGGACGCGTCGACGCGGAGCGCACGCTGCGCGCGCAGGTGAAGCAAGCGTACGTGCAGCTCGTCGTCGCGAAGGGCGCGCTCGATTTCGCGAAGGACGTCCAAAAGACGATGACGCAGTCGCTCGATCTCAACAAGCTGAGATACCCGTCGGTGATCAACGAAGCGGACCTCGCGCGCATCGAGGTGCAGAAGCTCGAAGCGGATCAGTCCGTCGATCAAGCGCAGCTCGCGGTGCGCCAGGCGCAAGCCGCGCTCGGCTTCTTGCTCGGCGTGCGCGGCATCGTCCCCGACTTCGACGTCGAGCGCACGATGCTCACGTACTCGGCGCCCGCCGCGCTGCAGAGCGCGTCGGAGCAATCGCTCCTCGAGACCGCGGTCGCGCAGCGCCCCGATCTCCGCGCGACGACGTTCCAAAAAGAGAGCGCCGACAGCGCGCTCTCGCTCGCGAGACGCCAGCGCTTCCCCGACGTGGGCATCTTTGCAAACTACACGCAGTTCGGAACGGGCCCCGACGGCGTGCAGCCGCCGACGCTCACGTTCGGCCTCACGTTCAACCTGCCGATCTTCTACCAGCAGCAAGGCGAGGTGAAGCGCGCGGAGGCGGACCTGTCGACCGCGATCGTGCAGCGCGAGAAGACGTCGTCGCAGGTGGCGAACGACGTCGCCGCGGCGTGGGCGCAGTACGTCGCGTCGCGCGAGCTCGTGAAGCGCGTCGAAATCATCGGTGAGCGGTCGAAGAAGGCGCGCGACATCGTCGACGTCCAGTACCGCGGCGGCACCGCGACGCTCATGGACTTCCTCGACGCCGAGCGCACGTACATCGCCGCGAACCAAGAGCACCTGCAGGATCTCGCCTCGTATTGGGGTGCGGTGTTCGCGCTCGAGCAAGCCGTCGGCGTCGAGCTGAAATGATGTAGTCTCGCAACTTCCAGATGGCCGCGCGCAAGCAGGAGTTCTCGCTCGACGCCGTCCGCACCGACGGATGGTTCGAGCGCATCGGCGAAGGCATCGGGAGCTTCCAAGCGCTCTGCGAGATCGTCGGCGAGCGCTTCTTCGCGTTCTCGATCATCGTCGGCGCGCGCATCACGGCGCTCACCGTCGATCGGCGCTCGCCGGATCAAACGCTCGTCGATTTCGTCGTCGGTCTCGGCGAGGCCGACGCGGATCTCGAGCCGCAGCGGCTCACGCTCGCGGATTTTCGGCGCAGGCTCGTCGGCGCGCTCCTCGTCGAAGAAGATCGCGACGTCCCGCCGCCGACGCGCGAAACGGACACGGAGTCCATCCAGCTCTACATCGGCGTGCGTTATCTCCTGCTCGCCCCGCTCTACGGATATTCGCTGCAGAAGCTCGTCGTGCAGCGCGGCGCGGAGGACGAAGCGCAGCTCTGGGTTCGGCGCGACGGCGCGGAAGAAGATTACGACCTCGAGACCTTCCGCACGCGCATGCGCGCGCACGTTCGCGAGGAGCTCGAGCGCGCGTCGTCCGGCCAGCGAAGCGCGATCGATCTCGCGAAGGTCGCCGAAGCGGAGGCCGCGTCGCTGAAGAGCGAGTGGACGCGCGTCGTGCAGCTCCTCGGCGCGTGGCCCGCGCCGCTCGCGATTTTCCTCCGCACGCCCGAAGGACAAACGCTCGCGCCCGACGCGCGCGCGCTCATCTCGAAGGGTCTCGGCCTCCTCGGCTCGGCGTGCGTGCACCTCGGTGAGGTCGATCAGGCAGAGGAGGTGTTCCGCATCGGAATTCAGTACGCCCAGGAAGGCATGGCCGCGGCCGATTTGTTCCGGCGTCTCGGCGAAGCGCTCTTGCACAGCGGGCGCGCGGGCGAAGCGGTCGCGCCGCTGCGACGCGCCTCCGCGTTCGGCGCGCCCCCCTCCGACATCCTCCCGCTCCTCGGACGCGCGCTCCTCGAACGAAAGCGCTACGTCGCGGCGTACGCGTGCTTTCGCGACGCGATCGAAGCGGGCGTCGCCGAGCGGGAGCTCGCGGGCGAGATTCGCCAAATCGAGAGCGCGCTTGGTCCATCACTCACCGCGTGGAAAGCGGTGCGTCTCACCGTGCAGGCCTGAGTCTCGAGACCATGGCCTTCGTCTCCGCACGCCTCACCGAGCTCGAGCTGAAATACATGCGGCTCGAACGGCACGTCGAAGAGCTCTCCGGCGTCGTCGCCGAGCAACAAAAGACGATCGACGCGCTCGTCAAAGAGCTGCGCGCCGCGACGGCGCGCCTGCGCGATTTGGGCGAAGCGGCCCCGCCCGCGGAAAAACCGCCGCATTATTGACGCCCCGACGTTTGACACAGGCGTGCTCCGACCACTAAAACCAAGCGCGGAATCCCTCTCCCATGCTCGTCTCCACCTACGCGCCCATCTTCTTGATGATCGGCATCGCGACGCTGCTCGCGACGGTGTTCTTCGTCGGGCACAACCTGCTCGGCAAGAAGGCGAAGTTCAGCGAAGAGCGCATGCAGCCGTACGAGTCGGGCTCGCCGAGCGACGGCGGCAAGTACGTCAAGCTCTCGGTGAAATTCTATCTCACCGCGATCCTCTTCGTCGTCTTCGACATCGAGGTCGTCTTCATCTACCCGTGGGCGATTCACTTCAAAGAGCTCGGCTGGACCGGGCTCTTCTCGATGTTCGGATTTCTCGGCGTGATCGTGGTCGCGCTCGTGTACGTGTGGCGCAAGGGTGCGCTCGAATGGGAGAGCTGACATGACCGCGAGCACGACGACGACGCGCGTTCTCGAAGGCAGCGAGCAGGGCTTCGCGACGACGAAGCTCGACGCGCTCCTCGGCTGGGCGCGCAAGTATTCGCTCTTCAACTATCCGTTCGTCACCGCGTGCTGCGGGATGGAGTTCATGGCGGTCTCGTCGCCGCGCTACGACTTCGCGCGTTTCGGCGCGGAGGCCCCGCGTTTTTCGCCGCGTCAGAGCGATTTGCTCTGGGTCGTCGGGACGATCTCGCAGCGCCAAGCTCCCGCCTTGAAGCGCATCTACGAACAAATGATGGAGCCGCGGTGGGTGATGGCGTTCGGCACGTGCGCGTCGTGCGGCGGCTTCTACGACAACTACACGACCGTCCCGGGCCTCGACAAAATCATCCCGTGCGACGTCTACGTTCCGGGTTGCCCGCCGCGACCCGAAGCGGTGTTCGACGGTCTGCTCCTCATCCAAGACAAAATCGCGAGCGGCGTGCGCAAGCCGTCGATCGTGAAGCCGCGGCAAGATCCGGCGCAGCACCTCGTCCAGATCAACAAGAAACCGAAGAAGGGCGACGACGAAGATGAGTAAGCTCGTCCTCGAGAAGCTCGCAGCGAAGCTCGGCGACAAGCTCCGCGAAACGCACTCGCACTTCGGCGACGACACCGCGCTCGTCGCGCCCGACGCGTGGCACGAGGCCGCGCAGCTCCTCCGCGACGATCCCGCGCTCGACTTCGATCTCTTCGTCGACCTCTGCGCCGTCGATTATCCGTCCCGCGCGGAAGGCCGATTCGAGGTCGTCCTTCACTTGTATTCTACAACCAAACGTCACCGCGTCCGCTTGAAGACGCGCGTCGGCGACGAAGAAGGAAACGGCGCGGACCTCGACACGCTCACCGACGTGTGGAGCGGCGCCAACTGGTTCGAGCGCGAGACGTTCGACATGATGGGCGTCGTCTTCCGCGGTCACCCCGACTTGCGGCGCATCCTCATGTATCCGGAGTTCGAGGGTCACCCGCTCCGCAAGGACTACGCCGCGAACCACACGCAGCCGCTCGTCCCTTATCGAACGGAAGAAGACGCCGGAACGATCCTCGAGAAGGTCGCGCCGTTCGGCACCGACGAGGGCATGGCGTTCGGTCGCAAATGGTTTGAGCGAGGGCCCACGTCGTAATGGAACCGATCGATCTCGAGTTGGAAGAAGGCGAGCTCGAGCTCCCGAGCGAGCCGATGCACTTGAACATGGGCCCGTCGCATCCCGCGATGCACGGCACCGTGCGCATCGTGCTCGAGCTCTCCGGCGAGAACATCATGAAGGCCGACGTGCAGATCGGTTATCTGCACCGCGGCTTCGAGAAGATGTGCGAGCGCGGAACGTGGGCGCAGGTGTTTCCGTACGCGGATCGCTTGAACTACGTCTCGCCGATGCTCAACAACGTGGGCTACGCGCTCGCCGTCGAGAAGATGGCGGGGCTCGTCGTGCCGGATCGGTGCCAGTGGTACCGCATGATCTTGGGCGAGCTCGCGCGCATCAGCGATCACCTCACGTGCACGGGCGCGATGGCGATGGAGCTCGGCGCGATCACGCCGTTCCTTTGGTGGATCAAAGGACGCGAGCTCGTTTGGGACATCCTCGAGGAAGAGACCGGCGCGCGCCTCACGCACTCGTTCGGTCGCATCGGCGGAATGGCGAAGCCACCGACGACGCAGCTGAAAGATCTCATTCGCAACGGCGTGCCGACGATCCTGCACTTGCTCGAAGAGGGCGAGAAACTGCTGCTCAAGAATCGAATCTTCATCGATCGACTCGAGAACGTCGGCGTGATCAGCGGCGCGGACGCGAAGGCGCTCGGGTGGACCGGGCCGTGTCTCCGCGCGAGCGGCGTCGCGTACGACATCCGCAAGTCGCATCCGTACTTGAAGTACGACGAGGTCGACTTCGACGTGCCGATCGGCGCGCGCGGCGACACGATGGATCGCTTCCTCGTGCGCCTCGCCGAAATCCGTCAGAGCGCGCGCATCTTGCTCCAGTGCGTCGAGCGCATGCCCGACGACGGCCCCGTGAACTGCGACGATCCACGATTCGTCTTGCCGGAGAAGATGGACGTCTACACGACCATCGAAGGCACCATCCAGCACTTCAAGCTGATCATGGAAGGCGCGAAGGTCCCCGCGGGCGAGTGTTACTCGTACACCGAGGGCGGCAACGGCGAGCTCGGGTTCTACCTCGTGAGCGACGGGAGCGGCACGCCGCATCGCGTTCGCATTCGTCCGCCGTGCTTTCCGATCGTCGGCGGGCTCGAGCAGCTCATCACGAACCGCATGCTGAGCGACATCGTCCCGACGTTCGGTTCGCTCAACATGATCGGCGGCGAGTGTGATCACTGACGCGCGGGCGCGGCAAAGCGCCCGTCGACACGGCGTTCGCGTGGTGTAACTTCCACCGAAACCGGGGGTTTCGGTGAGCGACTTCAATCGCGATCGGCTCGACATCGCACGCATTCACGTCTCGAGCAAAGAGACGCTCGCGAACGCGTACGCACACGCCGCGCGCGTGAGCTCGAGCGCGCTGCACGTGAAGCGCGTCGGCATTTGGTTCTTCGAAGACGAGCGCCGCATGCTCCGCTGCGTCCATCTGCACGACGCGAGCCCCAAAGAAGGACAGATCGACATCCGCGAGCTCCACGCGAAGGATTTTCCCGCGTACGTTCGCGCGCTCGAGACGTCGCGTTGGGTTTGCGCGGACGACGCGCGGAACGATCCGTCGACGCGCGAGTTCCGCGACGTCTACCTCGATCCCCTCGGCATCACGTCGATGCTCGACGCGCCCATCTTGCAGAACGGCGCGCTGACGGGCGTCGTGTGCCACGAGCACGTCGGTCCGATGCGCAACTGGACGCAGGACGAGCGCGCGTTCGCGGGATCGGTCGCGGACGTCGTGGCGCTCTTTCTCGAACAAGCGAATCGACTCGACGCCGAGCGCCTCGCCGCGGTGGGTCGCCTCGCGGTCGGCGTCGCGCACGACGTGAACAATCTGCTCGCGGTGATCGACGGGCTCACGCACGTCGCCGAGCGCGCCGACGACAACGGCCGCGCGAAGTCGTTCGACGAGATTCGCGCGACCACCGCGCGCGGCGCGACGCTGATGCGGCAGCTCCTCGCGTTCGGGAGCGGCGAGCGCGTGGCGCTCGAGCGCGTCGATTTGGCGGAGATCATGCGCGCATCCGAGGTGATGCTGCACACGCTCGTGCGCGATCGCGCGGCGCTCGTCGTCGAGGTGCCCATCGATCACGCCGTGGTGCTCGCGACGCCCTCGCACGTCGAGCAAATCGTGATGAACCTCGTCGTGAACGCTCGCGACGCGCAGCGCGCCGATCACAAAGGGACGATCGTCGTCGCGCTCGGCGAAGACAAGATCGGCGCCGATCGCTTCTACGCGCTCTCGGTGCGCGACGACGGCGTCGGCATGGACGACGAAACGCGCGCGCGCGTGTTCGAGCCGTTCTTCACCACGAAAAAACGCGGCAACAACACCGGCCTCGGTCTCTCCACGGTCTACGGGCTCACGCGGCAGATGAACGGCGAAGTGCGCGTCGAGTCGACCGTCGGCAAGGGCACGACGATCACGGTGCTCATCCCGGTCCCGTGAGCTGCTTCGGCGGGCGGAAGAATCCGACGACGCGATCGATGATCCCCATCACCGCACCGCCCTTCGCGTCGTGCGTGACCGCGCCGACACGCTTCATCCACGCGAGCTCCTCGTCGCTCATCGGGCCGCGTGCCATCGCGGCGATCGCCTCGTCGAGCTCGGCGCCGTTCTTCGGTCCCGTGATGACCGAGTCGACGCGATCGTTCGACAGCGCGAAGCGGTAGCAGTCGCTCGCGCGAGGCGTGGCGTCTCCTTTTGGCGTGAAGCGCGGATCGAGGAGCGTGCCCCAGCGCGTCGCGGTGAACGCGAAGACGCCGGGCCGCGCGCGCTCGTCGTCGCCGAGCAGAGGGAACACTTCGCGCTCCGCGCCCGGGTGCCCCGCGTTGTAACGGACCATCCACGCTTCGCACGCTTCGTGTCGCATGAACGCTTCGAAGCTCGGACGGTGATGACACGACACCATGAGGTGACGCACGAGCCCGCGCTCGCGCAGCGCGATCGCCGCGTCCCAAATTCGGCGCGACGGCACGTCGTTCCACCACGCGAGCCCGAGCACGTCGACGTGATCGGTCCCGAGCGAGCGCAGCGCGCTCCACACGAACGGCTTCATCAAAAACCCGACGCGCGAGTACGTCTGAATCGCGAGCACGATTTGGTCTCGCTTCGGCGCGAGCGCGCGGACGCCGCGGGCGAACGCGGGGCGTCGCATCGATCCGAAGAGGAAGGTGTTCACGCCGCGATCGAAAGCGCTCTCGATGTCGCGCCCGCCGACGCCGTAACTCGACCCGAGCGCGACGGCGCTCACGCGCAGACCGGTTTTTCCGAGCCTTCGTTTTTCGGTGAAGCTGCGCATGACGCGTCACCACATAAGGCGCCTCATGCGCGTGTCAATCGCACGGCCCTACGCTCACGGGAATTGTTGCGGCGACGGCGGGTAAGTCGCGACGCAATACGACTGCTCGTTGGGGTCGACGGTCGGGTCCGGAATGTCGGGCGGCGTGATGTTCTGCGGCGCGGAGAAGTCGAAGAGGTCCATCAGCGGATCGGCGTTCGCGTCGCGCGCGGTGAGCGCGGGGATCTTGAACTTCGCCTCGATGAAGCGCGTGATGCTCGCGTGATCGTACGTGGTGTGCCCGACGTATCCCTTCTTCGCGTAAGGCGAGATGACGATCAGCGGCACGCGGACGCCTTCGCGATCGAACGTGCCCGGCGTCGTGTCGCCCTGATCGAGGATCGGCGTCAGCCCGTCGGGGTTGCACGCGGGCGGAGGTGGGTAGTGATCATAGAAGCCGCCGTGCTCGTCCCACGTGATGAAGAGCGCCGCGTGCGCCCACTGCGGGCTCGTGAAGAGCGCCTTCACGATTTTCGCGCTGAGCGCTTGGCCAACTTGCACGTCGCCCGGCGGGTGCTCGTCGTCGCCTTCGGATCCTTCCGTCGCGAAGTTCGGATCGATGAACGACATCGGCGGCAGCGTGCCCGCGGACGCGTCGCTGAAGAAATCGTCGAGCGTCTTCAGCGGCGCAGGTCCCCACCGATTGACGACGCCGATGTTGTAGATCATCTCCGCCGCCGCGACCGACTCGCGGTAAATCCACCAGTCGGTGTGACGCTTCACGAGCTCGTCGAGGATCGAAGCGTCGTTGTCCGGAAACGGGTACGCGCTGAGATCCGGAAACGTGTTGAACGTGAGACCGAAGCTCGTCGCTGCGTAGAGATACATGCGGTTCGGCCAAGTCGGTCCGAGGACGGGCGCGTGGTAGTGATCGGCAGTCGCGAAGTTCTGCGCGAGCGCGTAGTAGAAGGGGAGATCGGTCTGATCGTAATAGAACATCGAGCGATCACCGCTCGCGAGCGATGGATCGTCGCCGCTCGGCAGCGTGGAAGGATCGTCGTCGTTCTGTTTGACGAAGCCATCCATGCCGCCGTCGTTCCACTCGTTGTGCGTGCCGGCCCACGAGTGATCGAGATCGAAGACGCACGTGTGCGGCGCGTGGACGCGCGGCACCTGCGTCACGCCGCCGTCCGCGTCGGGCGCTGAGGGATTCGACGCGTCGTCCGGCGGCGACTCGATGTCGGTGCGGTTCAGGAATTTCCCGAGCTGACCGAAGTAATTGTCGAACGAATGGTTCTCGAGCATGAACACGACGACCGTGTCGATCGGGATGTCGACGTCGACGGGCGTGCTCGTGCCGAGCGTCGCGGCCGGCATGTCGCCGCGCTTGTAGACGCACGCCGCGCGGTTTTGCGTGGCCGTCGTGTCGTCGGGACGCGTGACGGGCGCGTCCCACGCGGCGGGCGTCGGCGGACGATCGTCGACGTCGGCCTCGTCACCCGCGTCCACGCTCGCGCTCGAGCCGTTGTCGCACGAGGACTGCGTCAGCGCGACGACCGCCGCTGCGCTCATCGCGATCGCGGAAAGCGGAGCCCAAGTCCTGAATCGCATGCAGTGAATCTAGCAGCGTTGTAGCCTCGCCGCGCAATGCGCGCGTACACACTCGAAGACGGCGCGGTGAAGGAGTCGAGCGATCTCGACGTCGTGCGCGCCGCGATCGCGTCCAAGAAGACGACGTGGATCGATCTCGACGCGAAAGAGTCCGCCGAGATCGACGCGCTCTTGGAAGCGACGCTCGCGATCCACCCGCTCACCGTCGAAGACATCTGGGCCGACCGCGAGAGCCCCAAGGTCGACGATTTCGGCGCGTACCTCTACATCTCCGCGCATGCGGTCAAACGGGACGGCGACGAGCTCGTGCCCGTCGAGATCGACATTGTGCTCGGCGACAAGTTCGTCGTGACGCACGACGTCGCGCGCGCGACGGTGGACTCGCTGCGCGAGGAGATCGCGCGCTCGCCGCGATTGCTCGCGCGCGGAGCGCCGTGGGTCGCGCACGCCGTCCTCGATCGGCTCGTCGACGCGTACCTCCCGCTGATCGACGGCTTCGACGACGACATCTCCACGCTCGAGGACGACGTGCTCGCGAAGGCGGGCACGCCCGAGGGAACCGCCGTGCTCGGTCGCATCCTCGCGCTCAAGCGCTCGCTCCAGACGTTGCGGCGCGTCTCGGTGCACCAACGCGAGCTCCTCTTGCGCCTCTCGCGCGGCGAGTTCGCCGCGTTTCCCGCGGAGCTCATTCCGTATTTGCGCGACGTGCACGATCACTTCGTGCGCGTCGGCGATCTCGCCGACAGTTATCGCGATCTCGTCACGAGCGCGCTCGACGCGTACTTGAGCGTCCAATCGAACCGCATGAACGAAATCATGAAGACGCTCACGCTCATCTCCACCGTGATGCTGCCGCTCACGTTCATCGCGGGCGTCTATGGGATGAACTTCGAGCACATGCCGGAGCTCAAGTGGATCTATGGCTATCCGTTCGCGATCGGTCTTATGGTGATCGTGGCGGTCGGCGCGGCGCTGTGGTTTCGCCACAAGCGTTGGATCTGAGTATCACTGCGCGAACTTCGACAAAAGCCTGACGTATTTGGCCTGATATGCGAGATCGGGCTCGGTCACCTGCCACGAGTCAATGGGCCAGTCGTCGTTGAAGTCCGCGTACGACTTCTGATCTGGCTGTCCGGTCGGCGGCGAGAGCGGCGCTGTCCCGCACGAGTAGCCGCTGCAGTTGTTCGGGCAGCACGAGTCCCACGTGTACGTCGGGTTGGGTCCTCCCGGCAAATAGCCCGACGGCGCCACGTCGTAGTTCGAGCCGTGCGAAAACCATGTATGATACACGTGTTGCGGCGAGCTCGCTGCGCCGTAATTCCCCATGTTCGTGAGGTACACGAGCTGGAGCGGGTTTACGCCGTGGATCCAATGCACATAGCGCTCCGCGGCGCGCCGTGCGTCCGCATTCTTCGTAGCGTCGATCGCGAACGCAATGTTGTCGTAGAGCAGGTTCCCCTGATCGCCCTTCGTCTGATTGCTGCCCCATACATAGACATAGAGATAGGCCATATAAGGGTCGTTGTTCGTAAGGGTCGCGCCGAGGTTGTTGTCGCTCGTGTATCCGCCTTTGAACTTCGTCTGAATGTCGGTGACCACGCTCGCCGTCGAGCCCTGCACCTTGGTGTATTCGAGGAGCGTGTCGATGTTCTCGACGTCGAACATGTCGAGGTACCCCGAATTCGCGAGCTGAGCGTTCTTGTAGTTGGCGTCGAAGTACGTTCGGTACTGCGTGTCGGCCGTGAGCTCCCACAAGAAGGCAGAGGCTTGCAGTTGTTTGAGGCCGCGCCCCGCCGCGCTCATCTCTTGCTCGCCCGCGCCAAGCTTTCCGGTGTTCTGAAAGGTCACGTTCGGGTTCGCGTTCGCCCACGTCCACGCGCTCTTCGCCGCGGTCGCGAGCGTCGCCGCGTACCCAGCATACTTCGCGTTCGCCGCAGAATTCCCCGCGAACACGATCGACGCGAACGCGTACGCCGCGGCCGACGAGAGGGTCGCCGACGTGCTCGCAGGACCGAATTGACACGGCGTGGTCACCGTCGACGGTCGCGTGTCCGGTGAGCCGCCTTGCGACGGAGGCTTCGCGCCGTCTTGTCCGACGATGCTGAGCACCGAGCCGTCGCCGTTCTGCATGCGAAGGAGCCAATCGAGCTCCCATTTCGCTTCGTCGAGCACGTCCGGGACGCCGTTGCCCGACTCGGGAATGTTGTTCGCGTCACCGAACGCGCTCGGCGCTTCGACGAACGCGCGGAGCATCACGATGACGTCGCTCGCCGCCCAGTTCGTGTACTTGTTTTGATCGCCCGCGTCCCACCAACCGCCGTGCACGTCTTTTTGCGTCGCGCCTTGGTAGAGCGTGCACTGCGCGTCGTTGCCGTGCTCGAGGCCGTCGGCGAACGCGGTGCCCGCGTACTGCGCGTCCTTCGTCGTGCCGTCGCGCTGGTAATAGAACATGCGCATCGCTTGGACGAGCACGTCGCCGTAGACGTCGTCGGAAATCCGAAACACGTCGGAGCGCACGTTCGCGGTCTCGTCCAGCACGAAATAATCGCTGGGCGTCGTCACCGAGGAGAAATCGAGCCACCACGCTTTGTCGCCGGACGACGTGTCCGTCGCGCCGTTGTTCCACGCGGTCGGCGTGAGCTCGACGATCGTCTGCGACGAGTGCGCGTCGACGAGCGCGTACTTCGCGGCAGGCGTGTACGTCGTCGCGCTGTCGAAGCCGGTGACGGGCGAGCGGAGCACCGCGATCTTTTCGTCGTTCGGCTGGTAACCGAACTGATCGACGACGATGAACGGGCTGAGCGGTTGTGGCGCGACGATCGGCCCGGCGTCTGCGGGGACGTCGCCGTCGAGCGTCGTCGCGTCCACGTTGCCCGAGTCGACGCCCGGCCCGCCGTCCGGATTCGAGCTCGAGTTTCCGCAAGCGATCGCCGCCAAAAGCGCGCTCGCCGCGCCCCACGCCGTGTGCGCCCTTCGCTCTCGTCTCATGACGGAATCGTAGCAAGCTGCTCGCGACGATAAACCTGACAAGAAGCTGTCATCACGATCGCGCACGCTGAACGCATGATCCAACGCACGACCATCCCCGTCACGAGCCCGTTCGACTTCCGCTTCACGCTCGCGTTTTTGCGCGGCTTCTCGCCGACGATGGGCGAGCAGCGCGTCGCGGAGGACGTGCTCACGAAGTCGTGGATCGTGCGTGGAGCGCCCGTCACGGTCACGATGCGCGCGGGAAAAAACGCGCTCGACGTCGGTCTCGCCTCGACCGCTCCGCTTCGCGCTGACGTCGTCGAAGCGACGCGAGCCCGCGTGTCCGCGTTCGTCAGCGCCGACGAAGATCTCGATCCTTTTTACGCGATCGCCGCGCGCGATCGCGCGTTCGCGCCGGTCGCCGCGCGCCTCAACGGATTTCATCATCCGCGCTTCTCGACGCCGTTCGAGGCCGCGTGCTGGGCCGTCATCAACCAGCGTGTCGCGCGGCCGCGAGCGCGCGCGATGAAGTCCGCGCTCGTCGCGCGCTTCGGCGTGCGCGGCTTCGACGCGTTTCCCGAGGCCGCGAGCGTCGCGCGCGCGAGCGAAAAGGAAATCGGCGACGCCATCGGTCGCCACGATCGCAAGGCGCGCGCCGTGTGGTCCGTCGCGCAAGCGTTCGCCGCGGTCGACGAACGATGGTTGTGCACTGCAAACATCGCGGACGTGACGGCGTGGCTCCGTCGCATCTACGGCGTCGGCGAGTTCGCGACCGGCTTCATTTGTTTTCGCGGTCTCGGACGCGCGATTTCGCTCCCCCATCGCCAGGGCGCGCGCGACGCGTTCGTCGAAGCTGCGCGCAAAACGTACCCCGGCGCGACGCGCGCGACCCTCGAGCGGCGCGCCGCGTCTTACGGCGCGTTCATGGGCCATTGGTCCCTGTATTTGTGGGGTGCGACCTTCGTTTGACGCCTGAGCCCCGCAGCTTCTATAGAAGTGGGCGCCACATGCCCACCTTCAAGCTGGACGGCAAAGAGCTTCCCTTCACGCCGGGCCAAACGATCATCACGGCCGCGTGGAAACAGGGCATCGAGATTCCTCATTACTGCTGGCACCCCGGCCTCTCCGTCGCCGCGAACTGCCGCATGTGCCTCGTCGAGATCATGCCGCCGCCGAATCAGCGCGCGGTGATGCTCGACGTGCTCGAGTGGGATCCCGAAACGCAGGACTACAAACCGCAGCGCAAGCCGAAGCTCCAGCCCGCGTGCCAAATCGCGATCACCGAAGGCATGGACGTCCGCTCCGACACGAGCGAGCACGTGAAGCGCGCGCGCAAGGACGTGCAGGAGTTCCTCTTGCTCCAGCACCCCGTCGATTGCCCGATCTGCGATCAAGCCGGCGAGTGCAAGCTGCAGGACTATTGGCTCGAGCACGGGCAGTACCACAAGCGCATGCGCGACGAGCCCGTCCACAAACCGAAGGGCGTCTCGTTCGGCGACACGATCGTCTACGACGCCGAGCGCTGCGTCGTCTGCACGCGCTGCATCCGCTTCATGCAGGAAGTGGCGAAGGATCCGGTGCTCGACATGCGCGAGCGCGGCAACGTGAAGGAAGTGATCGTCGCGCCGGGACGAAGGCTCGACGGCAACTACACGTTCATGACCGAGCACGTGTGCCCGGTCGGCGCGCTCACGACGAAGGACTTCCGCTTCAAGGCGCGCGTTTGGTTCTTGCGAGGCTCGAAGAGCATTTGCCAAGGGTGCGCCACGGGTTGCAACGCGTGGCTCGACTTCGACCCGCGTTACAACAAGGTCGAGCGCTACCGGCCGCGCGAGAACGACGACGTCAACAAGTTCTGGATGTGCGACCACGGCATGATGAGCTACACGGCCGCGCACCACGGGCGCGTGGTCGATCCGCGCGTGTCGGGGAAGACGGCGTCGCACGGCAAGGCGCTCGAGAAGGTGAAGAAGCTCTTCGAGGGCGTACCGCGCGAGTCGATCGCGATCGTGCTCTCGGCGCAAGCGTCGCTCGAGGACAACTGGGCGCTCGCCGAGCTCGGCAAGACGCTCGGAACGACGAACGCGTTCGTCGCCGCAGCACCCGCGGGCGATCGCGATGACATCTTGATTCACGCGGACAAGAACTCGAACGCGGCGGGCGTGAAGCTCATCGCCGATCAGTTCGCGCTCAGCGCGAAGCCGTGGAGCGATTTCGTCGCGGCGGCGCAAAGCGGGTCCATCCGTCACGCGGTCGCGCTCGGCGCGTCGGTGCCGGACGCGGGCGAGGCGCTCGGAAAGATCGAAGCGCTCGTCGTCGTCGCGTCGCACGAATCGCCGCTCGCATCCGCGGCGACCGTGCTCCTTCCAGCCACGTCGTGGGCCGAGCAAAACGCGACGTACGTGAACGCGAAGGGGATGAAGCAAGTGTCCGACAAAGCGATCGAGCCGCAAGGCGCGTCGAAGAACGCGTTCGTGTACCTCGCCGACGTCGCGCGCGCGCTCGGCGTGGAGCCCACTTGGTCGAAGCTCAAAGACATCCGCGGCAAGCTCGACGTCAGCGAACCCCACGAGCCGGGCGTCCTTCCGACGACCGCCACGCAAGCCGTATGAGGACGATGCGATGACCGGAACCCAGCTCATTTGGGCGATCATCAAGATCGCCGTGATGATCGGCTTCGTCGTGAACACCGCGGCGATCCTCACGTGGCTCGATCGCCGCCAAGGCGCGATGATGCAAGACCGCGTCGGACCGAACCGCGCGGTGATCAAAATCTTCGGGCGCGAGTTCCGTCTCGCCGGCCTGCTTCACCCCGCGGCCGACGGGCTCAAATTCTTCACGAAGGAGTTCTACCAACCTCCGCGCGCGGACAAGCTCCTCTTCAGCCTCGCGCCCATCCTCTCGATGATGCCCGTCATGGCGCTCGTCGCGGTGATCCCGTTCGGCGACACGCTCTGCCTCCGCGAGGTCGTGCACACCGCGAGCGATGGCGGCACGGTGTGGCCGGTCGTTCCGCGCTTCGGTCTTTGCGGCGCGCCGCAGAGCTCCGTCGACATGATGGTGTCACCGCTCAACGTGGGGCTTCTCTACGTCTTCGCGCTCGCGGGGCAGGGGATCGTCGGCGCGGCGATCGCGGGATGGTCCAGCGACAACAAATATTCGCTGATGGGCGCGCTCCGCGCCGCGTCGCAGATGGTTTCGTACGAGGTCGCGATGGGCCTCACGCTCATCGGCGGCATGATGATCTACGGAACGATCCGGCTCGACGACATGGTGCGCTGGCAAGGCGATCACGCGTGGGGGATTTTCGTCCAGCCGCTCGCGTTCTTCTTGTTCTTCACCGCGGCGGTCGCGGAGACGAAGCGCATCCCGTTCGATCTTCCGGAAGCCGAGAGCGAGCTCGTGTCGGGTTACTTCACCGAGTACTCGGGCATGACGTTCGGCATGTTCTACTTCGCCGAGTACATGGAGGTCGTGACGAGCTCGATGCTCATCGTGACGATCTTCCTCGGCGGGTGGGAGCTCCCGTTCCTCCACCGCGACGGCCTCACGATCCAATTCGGCGACGCGGTGCTCGTGCGCCAAGTCGTTCCGCACTTGTGGATGGAAGTCATCAGCGTCCTCGCGTTCTTCGGCAAGGTTGCCGCGATGTGCTGGTTTCAGGCGATCATTCGCTGGACGCTCCCACGCTTCCGCTACGACCAACTGCAGAAGCTCGGCTGGCGCACGCTGCTCCCGCTCGCGCTCGGCAACGTGCTCGTCACGGGCGTCGTCGTGCTCGCGATCGATCGCGCGGGAGTCCCCACGTGGAACGCGCTCGACGTGGCGGCGCAAGTGTCGCAAGCGCTCGTCGCCGCGGTCATCACGTACGTCGTCGTCAAGCTCGCGATCGGTTTCTTCACGAAGCGCCCGCGGCGCCCGCGCATCGTCGGCAGCGCGGCGAAGCTCGCCGCGAAGACCGGCGGCACCCCCGTCACCCCGATGCAGGCCTGACATGACGACCTTCCCGAAGAAAACCGCGCCGATAAACGCCGTGGTCGTGCAGCACGAGCCGCACACGCCGACGACGCAGAGCTACCTCCCGGCGATCGCCGCGGGCATCGCGGTTTCGATGCGTCACTTCTTCAAGAACACGAAGGAGATGATCAAAGGCGAGACGCCCGATCCGATCCTCGAGACGTACGAAGACGGCATCATCACGGTCTCGTACCCCGAGCAGAAGCGTCCGTACCCGGAGCGCTTCCGCGGCGTGCACCGCCTCACGCAGCGCGACGACGGAAGCCCGCGCTGCGTCGCGTGCCTGTGTTGCTCCACCGCGTGCCCCGCGCAGTGCATCTTCATCGTCGCGGGCGAGTATCCCGAGGGCGACAAGCGCCGCGGCTACGAGCGGTACCCCGTGCGCTTCGTCATCGACGAGCTCCGTTGCATCTTCTGCGGCTACTGCGTCGAAGCGTGTCCGTGCGACGCGATCCGCATGGACACCGGCGCGCACGCCGCGCCGTACGACTCGCGCGAGCAGTTCATCTACGGCAAAGACTTGCTCCTCTCGTTCCCCGCGCGCGACGGCTCGCTGAAGACGGCGAACCCGCGGCACGAGCCAGGCGACGCGACGCATCCTGGGATCACGCGCGAGCACGGGCATTAGTCTCGCGCGCTGGCTCGTCCGCACCGAGCCCGAATCAGGCGCGCGCTTGCCGCATTGCGCCGAACGGGTGCTCGCACCGCTCGTGAAATTTTCCTGCTAGTCTCGCGGCCCGTGAGCCAGACCGTCGACATTCTGCGAAGCGAGCTCGAGCGGCTTTTTTCGCTCGAAGAAATGATGAACGTCGCGAACCTCGTCGGACTCGTCGACGACGTCGAGTCGACGACGACGAAAGCGAGCTACGCGCGATCGCTGTCGGAGCGTGTCGTCGAGCGCGAGGCCGTCGAGGCGCTCGTCGACGTCGTGTTGCAGATGCGACGCGAGGTCGATCCGCGCCTGCGCGACGTCGCGTCGCTCCTCGGTGAAGCGGAGCTCGTCGCCGGAAAACCGTTTGGCCCGTACACGATCGAGAAGAAGGTTTCGTCGACGGAGATGGGCGTCGTGTACCTCGCGAAGAAGAACGGGGCGGCGTACATGCTGAAGACGCTGCGTCGCGAGGCCGCGCGCGATCGTCGCGCGGTGAACCGCTTCCTCACGCAGAACCGACTCGTCGCGACGGTGACGCACGAGGGACTCCCGAAGAACCTCGACGCTGGAGAAATCGACGGCACCTTCTACGTCGCGTACGAAAACATCGACGCGCAGCCGCTCTCGGCGCGCTTCGCGCGCACCGGGCCTTCGCACATCAACGAGCTTCGCCCGATTCTGCGCGCGATGCTCGAGCCGCTCGCCGCGCTCCACAAAGCGCAGCTGACGCACGGCGATTTGAAGATGGATCACGCGCTCGTGATGCGCGGCGCCGACGCGCAGAGCGTGAAGGTCGTGCTCATCGATTTCGGCGGCGACCGATTGCGACCGCGCCTCACGCCGACCTCGGGCACGTACGGTTTGCTCGCGGTGTACGGCTCGCCGAAGACGATCGCGCCCGAGCAAGTGCGCGGCAGAGCGGCCGACGCGCGCACCGACGTCTACGCGTTCGGCGCGATGCTCTACGAGCTCCTCTCGGGCAAGCCGGTGTTCGCCGTCGAGCCGGGCGCGGCGGACGCTGCGATGTCGCACCTCACGAAGGCGCCCGACGCGCCGAGCGTGAAGGCGCCGCGCGGATGGGTGACGAAAGAAATCGACGCGTTCGTGCTGCAGCTCCTCGCGAAAGATCCCGCGCAGCGCCCGAGGGACGCCGGCGCGCTGCTCGACGTGATCGACGCGCTCGGCAAACCGATCGCCGTGAAGGTTCCGGCGCAGCTCCTGCCGCAAGAGAAGGTCGACGAGCTCGTCGACGCGCTCGTCGCGACCCCCGACGATCCCGACGCGGCGATCGCGCTCGAGAAAGCGGTCGATCAAGTCGCGGACCCGATGAAGATCGCCGACGCGTTCGCGATCGCCGCGGATCAAATCGAGGTGAAGGGCGACGAGGACAAGGAAACCAAAAAGAGCCTCCTCTACCGCGCCGCGCGCATCTACGACACGCACAAGGACAAGCAACACGCGGAGGAGCTCTACTCGCAAATCTGCGAGCTCGATCCGGACGACGAGGTCGCGTCGGTCGCGCTCGAAGACGTGCGCAAGGGACTCGGGAAGTTCGACGAGATCGTCGAGATGCTCGTCGCGCGCGCCGAGAAGGCGAAGACGCCTGCTGACCGCGCGCGGATCATGGCGGACATCGGTCACGTCTACTCGAACGAGATGAACGATCCCGAGCAAGCGCTCGTCGCGTACACGCAGGCGCTCACCGAGCTGCCAACGGACGAGAACGTGATTGCGGAGGTCGAGCGGCTCGCGGCAGGCAAGCAAGAGCGGTGGAACGAAGTGCTCTCGTCGCTCACCGAAGCGGTGAAGGGCGACCTCGCGCCGAGCGACAAGAACGCGCTGCTCGCGCTCGCGGGCAAGTGGTACGACGCGCGCCTCGGACGCGCGGACACGGCGCTCCTCGCGTACCAGCAGATCCTCGTGACGGAGCCCGCGAGCGAAATCGCGCTCGAAGGTCTCGGGCACATTTACCGCAAAGCGCAGCAGTGGCCCGAGCTCGCGACGACGCTGAGCTCGCGCGCCGACGCGATGGGAAGCTCGCCGCGCGCGCGCGATCTCCGAACGGAGGCCGCGGAAATTTTCGAGTCGCGCCTCAACGACACGAAGCGCGCGAAGGACATCTACGCCTCCGTTTTGGCGGAGGACCCCGCGCACGCGCGCGCGGGCGACGCGCTCGCGAAAATCGCGGAGCGCGAGGGCGACTTCAAGACGCTCGTCGGTCTGCTCAATCACCGCGCCGAAGCGCGCCGCGGCCCCGAGCGCGCCGAGGTCCTCGCGCGCATCGCCGAGGTCTACGAGGATCAACTCGAGAACTTGCCGGAGGCGACGCGCCACTACGAAGCCGTGCTCGTGATCGATCCGAACCACTTGGGCGCGCTCAAGGGACTCGATCGCATCTTCAACCGCACGGGCCGGTACAAAGAGCTGCTCGAGAACCTCGAGAAGCAAGTCGCGGTCGCCGCGACGCCGCGCCAGAAGATCAACTTGTACGAGCGCATGGCGGGCCTCTACGACGAGGAGTTCCTCGACCACGCGAAGGCGAGCGAAGCGCTCGAGGCTATCTTGGCGCTCGATCCCGCGAACGACGGGGCGCTCACCGCGCTCGCGCGTCACTACCGCGCCGAGGGCAAGTGGGAAGAGGTCGTGAAGCTCTACGAGCGTCACGCAGGGGCGACGAGCGACGAAGCGCGTCGACTCGATCTCATGGTCAACCGCGCGCGCACGCTCGCCGAACAAGTCGGATCGCCGGAGCGCGCGATGCGCGCGTACGAACAAGTGCTCGAGATGGTGCCCGGTCACGCCGGCGCGCTCGAAGCGCTCGCGCGATTGCGCGAAATGAGCGGCGACGCGAACGCGGCGCTCTCCGCGATCGAGGCGCTCGCCGCGAAGGCGCAAGGCGAACAAAAGGCAGAGCAGTGGATGCGCGCCGCGAAGCTCCTCGAGTCGCGCGGCGACCGCGACGGCGCGATCAGCCGTTACAAGCTCGCGCTCGAAGCGAACCCGAAGGATCAAGCGGCGTCCGCTGCGCTCCGCGCGGCGTACGCGGCGCGCGGCGACGCGGTGAGCGTCGTCGAGCTCATCGAGAAGGAGCTGCCGAACGCGGAGACGAACCTCGCGAAGGCGCGCCTCCACGCGGAGCTCGCGCTTCTCCAGCGCAATCAATTGCGCGACGACGCGAAGGCCGAGGCGTCCGCGAAGATCGCGTTCGAGCTCGATCCGAACAACCCCGAGGCGCAGCTCGTGCTCGGCGACATCGCGTACGAAGCCCAGCGCTTCCTCGAAGCGTCGAAATACTACGAGACGCTCGTCGGACGCACCGCGGCGCTCGCCAAGGAAGACGGCGTGCGCGTGCTCCTGCGCTACATCGAGTCCGCGAGCAAGCTCGCGCCGAGCGCGTCGATGCTCCCGCCGTCGGGGAGCTCGCCGGATCTCGTCGCGTTCACGCAGACGACCGGGATGCGCGCCGCGAACCCGCGCGTGCTCGTCGCGGTCGAGACGCTCCAGAAATTGTCGCCGACGGATCAAGAGACCGCGCTCCGCGCCGCGAAGGCGGTGTTCGAGTTCGGCGATCCCTCGACCGCGAAGAAAATGTACGACGACGTCTTCGAGCGATTCGGCACGAAGATCGTCGGGCAGGCGCGCGCCGAGGCGCTCTACGGGCTCGGCGAGTCCGCGCGCCGGACCGGCGAGCTCGACGCCGCGATTCGTCCGCTACGCGAAGCGGCCGACGCCGACCCGTCGAGCCCGCGTCCTCTCCGCGCCCTCGCGCGCGTCTTCGAAGCCAAAGAAGATTTCCACGAGGCCGTCCGCATTCGCCGCCGAAGGCTCGAGATGGCAAGCGGACAAGAGCGCTTCGAGCTCTTGCTCGAGATCGGCGACATCGAATCGCAGAAGCTCGGCGATCGCAGCGCCGCGTCGAAGACTTACGCGACCGCGCTCGAAGAGCGGCCCGAGGATCGCAAGCTCCTCACGCGCTTGATGCAGCTCTACTCGGAAGAGAAGGACTGGCGAAAGCTCGTCGACGTCGTCTTGCGACTCGCCGACTTCGTCGACGATCCGAAGCAGCGCGCGAAGTACATGCAGACCGCGGCGAGCATCTCCGCGAAGCAGATCAGCGACGTCGACGCCGCGCTCACGTACTACGATCGCGCGCTCGAGTTCGATCCGTCGCTCTCGAAGGCGCTCGAAGAGGCGCTCGAGCTCGCGCGCCAAAAGGGCGATCACGACGGCACCGAGAAATACCTGCAGCTCCAGCTCGAACAAGCGAAGGAAGCGCAGGACCGCGTCGCGATCCCGAAGATCCTCGATCAGCTCGGCGGGCTCTATCAGAAGTTCTTGAACGAGCCGGAAATGGCGATCGACGCGTTCGAGGCCGCGCAGGCGTTCGACCCGGACAACAAAGAACGCTCCGAGACGCTCGCCGAGCTCTACGCGAGCGATCCGATTCAATACCTCGACAAAGCCGTCAAGGCGCAGGCGCAGATCCTCAGGCGCAATCCGTATCGCGTCGAGAGTTACAAGCTGCTCCGCAGGCTCTACACCGACGCGCGACGAGGGGACGCCGCGTGGTGTTTGTGTCAGGCGCTCTCCGTGCTCAACCTCGCCGAGCCGGACGAAGAGCGCTTCTACCGGAGCCATCGCGCCGACAACGCCGCGCCCGCGCAAGCCGTCATGACCGACGACGACTGGCGCAAGCTCGCGCACCCCGATCAAGACGGCATCCTCACGAACATCTTCGCGATGATCCAACCGACGATCATTCGCACGCGCACGCAGCCGCTCGAAGCGCTCGGCTACGATCCACGCTACGCGATCGATCCGTCACTCCATCCGTACCCCGTCTCGCAGACGCTCTACTACGTGCAGGGCGTGCTCGGGATGCAGGGGCCCGGCGCGCCGCTCGTCTTCCAGAACCCGAACGATCCGAGCGGGCTCGGGTTCATCCACGCGCACGCGCCCGCGATCGTGCTCGGGCGCGCGGCGTTCGAAGCGCAGGTCCCCACGCAATCGATGGCGTTCGTCGCCGGGCGCCACCTCACGTACTACCGGCTCGGTTACTACGTGCGTCACCTCGTTCCGACGGGCACTGGGCTCAAGGCGTGGCTCTTCGCGGCGATCAAGACGTGCGTGCCGCAGTTCCCCGTGTCGGCGGATCTCGTCGGCCCCGTGGACGAAGCGATGAACGCGATGCGCCCCGATTTCCAGGGCGTCCAAAAAGAGCGCCTCTCGAGCCTCGTCTCGAAGCTGATTCAAACGGGCGCCGCGCTCGACTTGAAGAAGTGGGTCGCTTCGATCGATCTCACCGCCGATCGCATCGGATTCCTCCTCGCCCACGATCTCCAGCTCGCGACCGAGGTGATTCGCGCAACGGAAGACGGCGCGAGCGTCCCCGGCAAAGAACGCGTGAAGGAAGCCGTGCTCTTTTCGGTGAGCGAGGAATACTTCGAAATCCGACAGAAGCTCGGAATCGCCATCGAATAGATCGAAACCAGATAGGTGTAGAATGCATACGATTCGTTACGTGGGTCTGATCGCGGTTGCTTGTGCGTGCAGCAACAGCAACAACAACGGAAACGACGGCGGACCCGGTGACTCGAGCACGGGCGACACCGCCGCCTCGACGTACACGCAGACGGGCACGATCATCGACTACGACAATCAGAGCGGCGTCTACGACGCGATCGTCACGGCGACGTACGCGGGCGGAAGCGCTTCGGCGACGACGGACGACAAAGGCGCCTACACGCTCAGCGTCCCGCAGAACACGCCCTACTCGATGAGCGTTCAGGCCGGCGCGGACGCAGGCAAAGCCTACATCGGGCTCAACGAGCAAGAGTGGAAGCTCACCGGCAACGCCGATCGCGGAAAGACGTCGTTCGTGTCCGCGTCGACGCAAGGTCTCCTCGAGTCGCTCCTCACGCCGAAGCCGGACCAGACGCTCGCGGTGCTCAGCGTGCAAGTCATCGCGACGGGAAGCTGCACGTCCGCGACGGGCGCGATGATCTCCGTGCCCGGTCTGCCCGCGGCCGACGCGGGAGCGGGTGACGGCGGCAGCGCGCCGGTGCTCATCTACTTCGGCGGAAGCCCGGCGCTCCCCGATCCGAACGCGACGTCCGTCACCGACGGTTTGCTCCCGTCCGCGATCATCTACAACCTGCCGATCACCGCGTCGTACAACGGCGTCACCGTCACGCCGCCGACCGGCTGCAGCGTGAAGTCGTTCCCGGTCACCGATCCGACGACCGCGACGATCGACTACACCGGCAACGTGCAGCTCACTGCGGCGAGCAGCGCGGTGTCGTTCATGCGGGTCTTCTTGGATTGATGAGACATCACCTCTGGGTGATGGCGCTCGTCGCGGGTTGCTCGAAGGACAAGCCGCCGGACGCGAAGCCCACGGTGACGAGCGCGCTCGAGGACGGCGGAGCGCAGCGGAGCGTCCGAGACGTCGACGCTGCGCCCGCGCCGAGCATTCCGAAGAACGCGAACGTCGTCCTCATTTCGATCGACTGCCTCCGCGCGGACATGCCGTGGGCCGGCTATCCGCGCGACATCGCGCCGAACCTCACGAAGCTCGCCGCGCGCGCGGTGATGTTCACGCACGCGTATTCCATGAGCTCGTACACGTCGATGAGCCTCGGCGGTTTTCTCGGCGGCAAGCTCCCGAGCGAGATGAAGCGCGACGGATATTTCTTCAGCGCGTACGCGAAGGAGAACTTGATGTTCCCCGAAGCGCTGCAGTCGGCCGGCGTGCACACCGTGGCCGCGCACGCGCACGGTTACTTCAAGGACGCGGGCTTCTCGCAGGGGTTCGACGAGTACGAGGTCGTGCCGAATCTGAAGTGGAATCAG